>Ga0310124_10001913_pt1 | contig 14449 bp, 10 predicted proteins | sample CB11b_AW_Bot5_MG_FD_203507 | JGI IMG/M metagenome (GOLD analysis project Ga0310124, IMG submission 203507) | Marine microbial communities from Western Arctic Ocean, Canada - CB11b_AW_Bot5 | ecosystem: Environmental > Aquatic > Marine > Oceanic | place: Canada: Western Arctic Ocean | collected...
CAGCCGTTCGAGGGGTTGTCGAGCATGGCGTGCGGGTCGAGCACGGTCATGTAGATCTCGCGAGAGTTGTTGGTGGCGAGGTAGACCATCGCCTCGACGAGGATGTTCATCTGGTTGCCTCCCGAGGCAGGGAACTGGTAGGTATGACCGCCGGCGTCGGTGTTGCGTATGGTCGAGCCGGGACAGATGCGGGTTCCGGTGGATATCTGTCCGTTGGGGCACTGGGCGAGGTCCTTCATGTGCGACTGGATGTTGATGCCGCCACCCCATGAGGAACCATACATCGGCACCGGGATGATGCCGGCGCGCACGCACGCGTCGTGTGCGTAATTGATGCTGTCAATGTCATTGGCCTGCTGTGCTGGGTCGCCGCCATACGGGCCCTCATCGGAGATGGGCATGACGATCTTGGTGGCATTCGGGTTCCACTTATGGTCGAGGGTGGTGGGGGGATCCCCAGGGACGTTGCCCTGATTGTCCTGCCATGAAAGACAGGCCCATTCGGATCCCGGCCCCCAGTCTTCACCGGAGTAGCCGCCGCTCTTGACGGCGCCATTGAATATCGCCGACGTTAACTTACGCAGTCCTCCGGAGTCGTCTCCTGGAACAAGACCGAGTGCGGTCGAGCGCACCCCCGCTTGATTCTGCCCGTTCACCGGCGCGCGCAGGCAGGAGCCGGTGCCAGCCGATGACGGGTAGTAGCCACCGAGAGCATAGAGGGTTTCGTAGACGGTCATGTTGGCCTCTTCGAGCATCGGCTTGATGCCGCGGAAGGTACCCCCGTTGGAGAACGAGCCGCCGTAGAACACGGTGCACATGTCAGCCCACTCGGAGTACATCGAGCCAGAGGTGTCGATCGGTGCTACTATCTCCACCTTTCCGCCGCGGGTGTCGTCCCACACCACCTGCACGAGGTCGTCGGCGTCCACGGCGATGTCGGGGTGGCCCTTGTGTCCGATAATCGGAGTGAGCAAGGTGTCGTCGATGGCTGTGATAGCATCCATCATCACCGAGTCAATCTCGAGCATCGAGTAGTAGATCTGGGGCTGGTTGAAGAATTTCCCTAACTGTTCGTAAGCGTCCTCCCACACGATGTGCACACCGTCGTCCGAGTCAAGCGCTATCGCAGGCCAGTCCCTGTTCTGGGCACGCTGGCTCACGACGGTGTCGTCGACCACGCTGAGAGCGAAGTCATCGCCCGACGAGCCGTCTAAATCGTCGTATGTCGGGTCGATCATGGTGTACTTGATCGAGTGTGAACCGGACTTGTCCGTCCACACAACATGCACCCTGTCCTCAGAGTCGATGGCGATGTCAGGGTGCCAAGCACGATGCGAACCTGAATTGGATATCTTGGTTGCATCGATGAGCGTGTCAGCGCGCGGGTCGAGCATCGTGTAGTAGAGATGCTGCGTGTTGCGACTCCAGACGACATGGATGTTGCCTTCACTGTCAGCAGCCATCGCCGCCATGCGGTCGTTCACTCCACCTCCGTCGACTACCTGCACTGCTTCGGTGATGACCACCTGGGCGGCTTCGGCTTGGGGTGCGTAGGCAATTCCGGCGACGCTGCTGAACATCATCAGCAGCGCCATCATTAGACTCTGGTTCATTCTGTTCATCCACATCGGCTCCTCAGTATATCGGACTGACGTATCCGTCTTGTTCAGTCCATACTTAATCCCGTTCCCCAACGGTCACGAACGGATACTGAGCGTCAGACCCATTCAGAAGGGTCGAATCCCTCTCCGAACGAGTGTGATTCGTCGGTCGATACCATCTGGTCCGAAGGAGGTGGCTGTTGCTGCTCCGCCTGCGCCCAGTCATCCACTGGCCCCGGTCTGCCCACACCCGGACCATAATTGAATTTGATCTCGTGGATCAGGGCGAGCTTGGTGAGCCAGATGTGCCTGAGCGTCTGCATCAGACGGTTCTGCGTCAGCCCGTCGAACCACACCGGCTGCGAGAGGTTGAACGCCTGCAGAGGACCTGACGGAGTCTGGTTCGAGTTGCGCACGTGCAGCACCCAGTCGACATCGCTGCGCGTGAGGTGCAGACGGGTCTCATGCAGCCAGCGCTCCCACCCCTCGCCGTCCTCAGTGGAGTTGCGCTCCATTTCCTCCTGCTGACCGGCGTCGACCTGCGTGACCGACGAGATCACCAACAGACTACGCTGCTTCGGTGAGACGACATTGAACACGTGGCCGTGCGGTGTGGGTGGATAGCGCACCAGCAGGTGAAAACGAGCGCGGGGATCGGGTCGGTCGCGCAACTCGATGCCCTCGTCGGTCAGCCAGCCGCGCACTTGCGCCTCGATGTCATCGACCACGGCTCGGCCACCCCTCGCACCTATTTGAGCGCGTGGGGGTTCAGTCGCCTTCATCTGTGGGCAGAGCCGCATCGAGTAACGGTCCTATGTCAGCGATGAGCGCCTCGACCTCTTGCCAGGACTCCCCGGCGCGCAGACTGCGCATGCGTAGGTGACGGTGGAAATCACAGATGATGTCGTGACCGCGCAGTGCCGATCTGGTACTTACGGTAATGAGCAACAAGGCAGCGACGACGGAGATGAGCAGATTCATCGGGATGTTAGAGGGTAGCATGTCGATCTGACCCAGCCCCCACATGGCACCGAAAGTGAACAACACGAAGGAGAGCGGCCAGACGAACACCTGTCCGAGCAGACCGGGGATGAACACGTAGGTCTGCCATTTGTCAGGTGGGTCGGGCGTGCGAGATAAAAGCCACCATCCTAATGCCCACTGCAGCCCATTGGCCAGTAGCGCGAACGGCAGCAGGGAGATGGCCAGCAGCAGTGAGAACACTGAGAGAATCGTCTGCACAGGTGACATCTGCGCGCTGGGGTGCAGGTCGCGCCCGTCGAGCTCATGTTCGTCCAACATACCGTGCAGCAGTTTCGCCTTCTGCGTAACGTCCGACGTAGATGCTAGGTCGCTCTCAGCACGCCCCTCCGCCATGGGTCCTGCCCACGGACCTGACTCCTCAGTTCCCCTGAGATCATCTCGGATGGCACGCGCGGCGAGCACCTCCTCTCTCCAACTATCCAGACGCTTGCCTTCTGCCCGCGCGCGCAGATGCCCCAGCAGCAGCCACGCGCGCCAGGTCGCATCGTCGGGTGCATCCGGGGTCAGAGGTGCCAGCCTGACGCCTACTTCATCACGCAGAGCGCGAGTCGCATCGGCGTCCGGCTCATCCCAATCCCCATCGAGTAATCGAGCGGCGTGCCTCGGGTCATCCAGCAACGGCACTTCGAGTGCATCGCCGTATTCGATCCATGTGTCCGTGCGGAAACGTTCGCAGTGGCGGAAGTGCAGACCTACGATATGGATGACAGGGAGGGGCAACTCGAGGCGGCCGGCGAGAACTGCCGCATTCAGGATGCTGCGCATCGGGCCGGTGCGCAGGCGAAGGAGATGGGACTCATTGTGGGAATGGCCTTCAGGGAACAGCGCAGCGGCGTGTCCGTGCGCCAGTTTAGCCGCCACAGTCAGCATGCTTGCCGAGTTGATCGCTGCCGCAGTCTCTTCATCGACGCCCCCGCGCAACCGCTCGGCCTGACGTAGCAACGGCTGTACTCCGAGTCGGCGACCCCACCAACCGATCACAGAGCCGGTGAGCATGTCATGGCGCCCAGCGAAAACGAAGCGCTTCGGGCTGGGCTCAACCACCACCGTCGCATCGATGAGACCGTTGGTATGCCAACCGAGGAACATCGCCCCAAGATCGGTTCTCACCCGCTCTAGCCCAGTGACCTCATAATTGCGGAACTGCTGTCTCACCCCGATACTGAGGATTACCTGAAACAGTGCGTAGATGCTTGGCGACGCAGGGTGCTCACCACTGAAGTCTGGATTATGCATGCGAAGTAGTCGCTCCACGTCCAGATTGGCAGAACGGCGTGTCAACTGCGGCAGTTCCTCTCCATGGTGGTCGACCCGGCCATCGACGCCGACGGCCATCTCTTCCGGTGAATCGGGCATCTATCGCAGCGAGCGAGTCGGGGCGAATCAATGCGCTGGCTACTCATTCTAGTGCCTGCAGTTGCTCTGAGAGTTCAGCCAAGGCAGCGAAATCGGGGTCCGTAGAACCCGGTGGAGGTGTATCAGGCCAGCAGGCGAGCAGCGTCAGCCCGCCATCGCCTTCGGTGCGTGGAACGACATGAACATGCACGTGAGGAACCTCCTGGCCGGCAAGCGGCCCATCGTGCACACCGATACCGAAGTCGGTGGTATCGAAATGGGCTCCGAGTCTCCGCTGCACCTCGACCACTCCCTCCATCAGACCTGCCGTGCTCTCGGGAGATAGATCAGCGATGTACTGCTTCTGTTCGATGGGGATGACGAGCGTGTGTCCCGGCCGACGAGGGAAGATGTCGAGGAAGGCCACCCAGGTATCCCCCTTAGCGACGAACGACGCGGGAATATCCCCGTTGATTATCTTCGTGAACAGACTCGGTTCCATCTCACCACATCACTCACACCACGCCACTTCCGGTTGCCAAGAGAGCTCCACCAGCCGATGAGCGCTTCCGGTGTTGCCCATCGTGTGACTCCCACCAACCAGATCAGCCTCTCCATCGCCGTCGATGTCCCCGACGTCAAAGGTGATCATGTAACGCTGTGAGTCGCTCAGATCGTGGCGGACGAAGGTGAGATCACCGACGTTCTCCAAGAGTACCAGATCTATCTGATGCACCCCTGGATAAACGAGATCGAACTGTAGTGTGCCGATCACCAGATCGATATCTCCGTCACCGTCGACATCGAACGGTTTGGCCGTGTATGCGCCCCAGACACGCGCTAGTTCGTGCTGCGTGAACTGGCCTGCGCCGTCGTTCTCCAGCCACGCCGCTCCATGCGCATCATGCGGGTACTGCCCCTCTGGGAGGTCCATGTCGAGGGTGTCTCCGTTGGTGTAGATGATGTCATCATCTCCATCCCCGTCAAGGTCGTACACCTCAAGTCCTGACATGCCGAACCAGGTGTTGTCGGACTTCACCAGCGTCTCGAGGGTGAAGTTGCCCTCGCCGTCGTTGCGGTAGAGGTTCACCTCCTCTGAAAGTTGAGACAGGGATACAGCCAGATCGAGATCGCCGTCATCATCGGCATCGAACGGGAAGGCGTGGATCGCGCCCGGGCGAGCATCGATCTCGTGCTGCGAGAAACTGCCGTTCGCCTCCTGCTCCAGCCAGAGCACGCTGCCGTTCAGGTTGCCGAACTCACACACGACGATGTCGAGATCGCCGTCGCCGTCCAGATCTGCGGCCTCGGCACAGGCGACGCGGCCGATGCCGGAATGCAGTGTCTCATTGCTGAAGTTTCCCTCAGCATCGCGGCGCAGCAGCACCACGCTGCCGGCCAGATCATCAGATGGAGGTAGAATGCCGATGTCGGCGACGAGCAGGTCGTTGCTGCCATCCTGATCGAGGTCCACCACCTGCGTACGCACGGGCGCGGTGAGGCCCACAGAGAGGATCTCCTCGATGCAGCCGTCGGCATCACAGCGGGTCCAGGAGACCCAACCGTCCAGAGGTTGAGTCGACAGGATGTCCAGTTGGCCGTCACCGTCGAGGTCACCCATACGCACGTTGGCCGTCGTCATTCTGTTGACGTCTGAAACCAGTTCACTAACCTCGAATCCCTCATCAACACTCCCACACTCCTCGGGTGGATCGTTATCGAAGCAGCCGGCCAGAGCGGAAGACAGCAGCAGCAGCAGCAAGAGCAGAGGGAAGACGCGCACGGGCCAACCCAGACAGCCGCTGCTTGACTATGTTGCGACCTTTGCAGCATCACTCGGGAGGAGCCAACAGCCAGTCGTCGCCAGAGCCTTGATTCACTGGAGAATCGCTGACGTTTCCAGATGAATCGACCAGCGTGTGCACCAGATTCCCGGCATCATCGGACCCAATGCGGAACCTAGCACTCGCCACGGATACCGCGGACAACTTCAGCAGCCCCTCAAGACGCAGCACTTCGACCAACTCGGTGTTCATCACCGGATTTGAATCAGATAGTTGCAGACCGGCGGCGCTGATATCGGAGATGCGCGCAGCAGCCGCTTCCAGTGAAGCAGCATCTCGCTCAATTCCCATGGCATCGCTCATCACGCTCGCCAACTGGAAGGCAGCTGCCGCCCGGGTGAGCGCTCCCTCGTCTCCCCCCTGCATCAGATGGGCCACCTTCTCCCCAGCCGCCGAAAGTTCTGCCCTGACCGCGTCAGGGGAGCCGAAGCCAACTGAGGCCGCCGCCTCCGCAGCGGCGGCGCCGGCTGCCGCACCACCGACGAGCGAATCGAGCAGATGGTTGCCGGCGACAATGTCGGCGCCGTGGAATCCCGAGTGGCAGCATCCTCCGGCAGCGAACAGGTCCTCCACCGGTTCACCCCCTGAAGTGACCTTCCCCGTGCCATCCGTGGGCACCCCACCGATGGTCAACTCGACGCGCGGGGCGAGCGGCAGCACGTCTGCGTCCAGCGCCAGCCCACAGCGGCTCTGGACCCGTTCGGCCGTGTCGGAATACCACTTCCTGCTGGTCCGCTTAAGCACGCGGGCGTCGAGTACGCACAATTCACCTCCCGAGATGATCTGCTGCGAGGCAGCGTGCAGTCCAGAATCCGCTCCGAACTCGATATCGCCTCCTGAAGCAAGCCTCACCTTGGCTCCATCATCGATGAGAGTGAGCGGGAGCGACAGGTCGACCGCCTCCACGTTGAGCGGGTTGCATGCGCTGAACTCCATGTCGCGCAGAGGGACGTCAGCCCCTAGTGCCAGCCAGGCTCCGGTGCCATCTCCGACCCCGTCGCCGTTCCACGCAGACTGGAAACCGTCGCCGGCGAGAATCACGGTCTTCGCCTGGACGCTGACCAGTTCACCTTCCTGCACATCGAAGAATACCGCGCCACAGGCAGAACCTTCCTGCATGGCCAGACTGATCGCCTGCGTGTCCATCCTACGAGGAATGCCCCGCTTGATGCACTGCTCCTCGAGAAGTTGGTGCAATTCTCTTCCAGTGCTGTCACCAGTGGATGCCACTCGTGGTTCGCTGTGACCAGGGAGTTGTTGGAGCAGCGGTAGCGACGCGCCGTCCCTGCGCAACACAAGACCCCAGCGCTCTAGTTGCGCCAGTTCCTCGAAGGCGGCAGAGGTTCGAGCGGCGACCACGTCCTGATCGGACAGCCACCTCCCAGCACGGATCGTATCGTCCCTGTGAGCCTTGGAGGTTGCTTCTCCTATTGAAGCCGCCAAGCCACCGGTGTCGGCTGCACCGGCATCAGAACCGTGGGCGCGTCCGGAGAATATGGCGACCGAGGCACCGGCGTCATGCGCTGTGATGGCTGCGCGCATGCCGGAGACGGTCCCGCCGATGACAACCACGTCCCAAGCATCCATTGACACGCGCCACTGATGGCTGCATCATAAACGCGACGCAGAATGCCTCCGTAGGAGGCACCGAGATAATGCGGGCGCGGCAGGATTTGAACCCGCGGTCCCCGGCTTAGGAGGCCAGTGCATTATCCGGACTATGCTACGCGCCCGCTGCGCCGACATTGCCGACTGTGATGACGCTTGTGGCCGGTCAGGTGAGCGCCATCCCGTGTCGGATTCCCGCTGCAGCGGTCTCGTGCAGGAAGCGCTCGAACTGGATGCGCGGATGGATGCTGCGCCGCAGACGGACATCGCAGCGGGCTAGCGAGTCCAGCAAATCTAGGTGTAAGGCCGGTGCGAGCATCAACCGGCCACTGGTGAGCACAAGATGCAGTTGAGATATGATGTCGTCAGCATCCAGCGCCTGTTCGGTCATCATCTTGTCCAACTCTCCAAGCGCCCCCGTCTGCATCTTCTTCTTGCGCCCGCGGAGTTCCTGCCAGCGCCACTCGATGACACGGCCCCTGAGTGCCATCTCAACCATCAGACGACCGGCCTGCAGAGTTGAGGCGGCGACCAACCGGTGAACGCTGCCGCGATCGGCCAAGCGATCTGTTCGTGCCAGCAGTTCGAACATGAACAATGCCTTGCGCAGGTTTCCGGAGCTGACATGGATGATGTCGCCAACGAGCCCGGCGACGGGCTCCAGCCGCTCGCGTGCGGCCACTCCCGCGAGCGTCGCCTCCATGCGGTCCTGCTCGACGCTGGGTATGCGGATGTGCAAGGTACGGCTGCGCAGCGCGTCGATGATGCGACTGGGAGCGCGGGCGGTGAACATGAAGCGGGCGGTAGCCGATTCCGATTCCATCATGCGGCGCAGGTACGGCTGTCTCCTTGTACCGAGATGATCGGCGTCCTCAATCACGATGATGCGGCTGACTGGGGCTCGCTCACCGCTCGCCGCCGACAACTCTGCGCCTGCAGGGGGAGGATCGTCACCTTCCTCCGACTCCCACATTCCACGGTCGAACGCCTCCAAGCTGGTGCGCCCAGCGAGTGTATCGCTGGACTTGCGACCAGCAGGACGCAGGAAATCCTCGAACTTCCCCATGGCTCCAGCAGTGCCAGCCAAGTCACGCGCCTGTAGAACATGGGTCGTCGCCTGCCAACCCGGGCCGAGCACCTGACGGGCCATCAGCCTCCAGACAGCGGTCTTGCCGACTCCAGCAGGACCGGTGATGAGCATGTGCGGAGGTGAGCCAGTCAGGCTGGCCGAAGAGAGGGCGCGGCGAACGGATTCAGGGGCGGCGAGTTCGTCGAAGCGCTTGGGCGCGTGAGTCTGCAACCAACTCGGCATCCGGAACAAGAGCCAACCTACGTTCACAGTCCTTGAACTCAACGACGCATCAAGCGGGTTGGAACAGCAGGAAGGAGGCTCCACTGATGGCGAGGCTGAGGATGAACCCGATGACCACTCCGCGAGCCATGGCACGGTCCTGATAGCCGAGAGCGACGAGCCACATGAAGAAGGCGATCAAAGGGTTGCAGGCGGCGCTGAACCAGGCGAGATGGAAGCCGATTCCGAGGCCGACTAGAATCGTCAGCGTGGGACACATCAGCAGTCCAATCATGAAGGCGATTCCCGCATCCTGGAAGGCGCCCTCGCGCGTTCGCAGTTCAGTGGACTCGTCCTCTTGCACGCGCTCGCGACCATCAGCATGAGGCGAAGGTGTTTACCCGCCTCAGTTGCAATCGACCATCTTGAAGCCCTTGCGACGGGGCTTGACGAAGACGCGGTAGCCACACGCCTTGCAGGATATTCCTGTGCGCGAGCCGTCGAAGTACTCCAGGCTGCCACAGCGCAGGCACTTGTACTCTACCTCAATCGGCAGACTGCGCATGCCACAGTCAGGACAGTTGACCGCCTCTACCCACCCCATCTGGCGGTGGTCCTTACGGCAGTTGATATCGGTGCAACGGTAGCGGAACTCTCGGTCCATCCTCTTCCCTCGACTGCCGCCGTGCGGACCACCCTTTTTGAATCGTTCCTACGGAACGTAGGTCCCTTTCCCCGCTCGACCTGGCTCAGAACCCGATCAACCATCTCTGGAAGCACGACATATTTCGACGAAGTTCTCCATGATGCGCGCGCCATGCTCAGAGTCGTTCACCTCTGGATGGAACTGCAGTCCGAAGCGGTCTGAATGCTCATTCTGCATCGCCTGAACGGTGCACGACGGACTACCGGCAGTGACTTCGAATCCATCAGGTACGATGGTCACCTCGTCGTTGTGGCTCTCCCAGACAATCTGTGTCTCGGGCGTTCCAGCGAACATCACCCCGCCTCCGTCCACCAGAGTAATCTCCATCGCGCCGAACTCCGGCTGGTCAGCCTCACCACAGTCACCCCCGTAGTGCCGTGCCATGAACTGATGTCCGGCGCAGATGCCGAGGATAGGCGTATCGAGTCCCAAGAAGGCCGCGCAGTTCCCCAACTCTCCGGTGATGCCCACGCGCGCCGCACCGCCGGAGAGCAGCAGTCCATCGAGATCACGGAGTTCATCGATGGGTGAGCTGTTCGGGACTATCTGCGTGTCCACCTCGAGGTAACGCAGCATGCGCCACTCACGGTGTGTCCACTGACCTCCGTTGTCAACAACGTCAATGACCAATCGCTCGCCCAAGACCACCCCTCCTTACACCGCTGGCTCGACGCCGCCTCGATGAACCTGCCGAAGCGCGGCGGGTCAGTCAGATGTCAATGCCGGCATCTCGCGCCAGGTAGAGTACCTGCATGCTGTGCTCGAGCGCGGCGGCGTTGTTCCACGCCTCGTCAAAGGTGGCCCCCACAGAATAGACTCCGTTACCGCGGCTGATCACCACCTTGCTTCCCGACTGCTTCAATCCCTCAGAGAGTTGGCGCAGGTAGTCGTCGATGTTCTCCTCCTCGTAGTCGACGATCACCGCCTTCTCGAACAGTGCTTGGCCGGCCACATCGGGTGGGCGCAGGATGAACAGGTCATCCTTGAGTGACAAAGCCGTTGTGTACGGGGCTTGAACGTGCATACAGGCAGCGTGACCGTTGTAGTTGAGTGCCGCCACAGCCAACAGCACGGAGTGAATCCTCCACGCCGCGCCGGCTCCCACTGGCTCCTCCTCACCGAGCCTTCCAGAGACGAGCACGGTCTCATCCATCTGTCCGAGCGCCGTTGACTCAGCGGTCATGTGCACCAAGTTAGGCTGGTCGAGGGCGAGCATCGAGAGGGTGCCCGATATTCCATGGACCAGACCATCGCGATGGATGAGCCGGCCTGTGCGAACGAAGTCACCTACCACGTAGTCCGGGATTACGAATCCCTCTCCCACGACAGGGGGCATCGGCTGCTGCTCGATGTCACTGATGTACGAGGTCGCGCCCGCCAATCCAGCCCGCAACTGCTCCACCTCCGCCTGCAACCGTTCGACCTCGCTGCCGGCGGGAGATTCGACCTGCTTGGTCGCCTTGTGAACCATATGAGCGATTGGATCGGACTCTTCGAAGGCTGTGTCAGCCTCCTCCTCGGAGAACTTCTCTGCCAGACCAGCCACCGAGGTTTGCATGTCCTCAGACTCCTCCTGGCCGGGTGGGGTTGCGGGTGCAGCACTGCGCCGTCGGTGTCCTGTCTGGCCCGGCGGCATCATCGCCGCGCCGCGCGGGCCGGCGCCGGGAGGGCCGATTGGTGGAGCACGCGGGGGGGCACGCGAGGGTGCCTTCGTAGCCTGCTTCTCGTCGGCCGCGTCGGCCGAGCCCTCCTCATCCCCCATGACGACTCAACCAAGGAGTTGGGTTTTCGTTAAATACCGGTCGGCTGTCGAACGCTCGCCCACCAGCCCCGATAGTGTAGTGGCCTATCATAAAGCCCTGTCGAGGCTTTGACCCGAGTTCAAATCTCGGTCGGGGCGCCTGAGAACATTTGCGGTGGTTTCGCGTCATCCATACCAGAACTGCCAATCATCGCCTTCCTGCTGACGATACCAGAATCTACCCGTTTCAGTTGGGTGCTCGAGCCACTCCAAACCATCCTCGCCGACCCTGCCGACTGCACCCAAGTCCGGTTTGTCCGGTTCTTCAGTCACGGGGTCCTGTTCTTGCGCTGAGTCTGTTTCATCTTCCTGCTCAGGCTCGTGTTCGACATCCTTCTCATCTTGGATGAGTGCTTGTTGCTCACTTCTTTCGGCTTCGAGCACCACCACGGTCTGGTCGATCCCCGCCAATTCTGGTTGGATGGAACTTCCAGAATCTGTGGACTCGTCTTTACCGCGTTTGCGAGCGGACATCAGACTGACGGCTTGTATGATGAATATCAACGCCAGCAGCACGATGGCTGCAAGTGGTTCCCAGGTGAAGCCACCCGCCGCGTCCGCATCCAAGATCGGGGTTGTTGTGTCGTCCTCTGCAGTGTCGTTCACAATGTCCCCCTCGTTGAACGTCTGGTTGAGTGAGCTACTGTTGAGATATGTTTGATTCAGGAATGTCTCGTTGTTGAAGCCGTAGGTGTTGTTCTGGAACGACTGGTTATCGAATGTCTCATTGTCGTAGGTGTTGTTGACGTACGTGTTGTTCACGTAGGTGTTGTTCACGTAGGTGTTGTTCTCGTACTGGTTCTCCTCAGTCATGTTGACCGAACCTCCACCACCACCTGATGTGTCCGGTATCTGCCCTGAAGCACAACCGTCGGAGTTCACCGCAGCACCAGCTGTCGTGCGGCTGCACAAATCAATCAGGTCACCGACGTCGTCGTTGTCGTCATCGTCATCCTCATTCCAGTCGTGGCATCCGTCAGCATCGTAGTCGACTGTGGGATTGGTGCGCCACCCAGGGGGGCTACGGGGGCAGTCGTCATCGACATCAGGCACCCCATCCGCATCGTCGTCGAGATCTTCGTCTGAGTCTTTGCAACCATCTCCATCGTAGTCCGTGATGCTGCCAGAGTGCCAATCAACGGTTCCATTCGGACATGAGTCGTCGTAGTCGAAGAAATCATCATTGTCGTCGTTGATGTCTTCGGTAACATCCAGGCAGCCGTCGCCATCATTGTCGGTGGAGTTGGATGATGTCCAGTTCAACTCTCCGCGATAACACGCATCCAGGTCATCAGTGATCCCATCGTCGTCGTCGTCACCATCTTCATCGGCGTCAAGGCAGCCATCGCCATCGTGGTCCGTCAGAGAGGTGGAGAGCCAGCCGAGGCTTCCCTTGGGGCAGGCGTCAGCAGTATCGTTGACGGTGTCGTCATCGTCATCAATATCCTCATTCGAATCCTTGCAACCATCCGTGTCGTAGTCAGTGGTCCCATTGGAAGTCCAGTTCAGCGTGCCAACTGCACAGGCGTCCGAGGCATCAAGACGGCCATCGTTGTCATCGTCGTCATCCTCGACATCGTCCTTGCAGCCGTCGGTGTCGTGGTCGGTGGTGTTGTTCGATGTCCACATAAGGAACCCCTGTGGGCAGCTGTCCACCGTGTCGGCAATCCCTTCACCATCATCATCTAAATCGCAGATGTCACCAAGTGTGTCGGAATCATAGTTCAATTGACTAGGATTGTAGATCTGTTGGCAATTATCCCGGTTGTTGGTGATACCGTCGGCATCCGCATCTGCGCTCATTCGGGAGAGGAATATGTCGTCTCCGTCAGAGGAATTGAGAGAATCCAAGCCGAAGGTACGGGCTATGTTGTGATACCCGAGAACACCAGCGACCTCTATGGTGCCGTTGCCTGTTGATACCACCTGCTGGATTACCGTGTTACCCGTGGGTTGTGCGGCCCACTCCCAAGTTCCTTGATCGGCGGCCATGGCCACAAATCCGGTTCCAGCAGAAGACAGCGTGGTCAAGCCGACGCTGATTACCCCGTACTTTTGCCCAACTACCGCAATGCTCCCGTTGCCGATGTTCCTCACATCGTGGATTCTATCATCGGAAGTGCCGCCGAGAGATATCGACCAATCCCATTGACCACTCGAATTGAACTTGGCGAGGAATCCATCGTAACTCCCGCCCGAATTGACAGAACAGCAGTTTGAAAACGATGCCGAGTTTTCGAAATAACCAGTCACCAATACATCACCCGAACTGGTGACATCCAAACTCTCGACCCAACTACAGTAAGCACTGTTGCTGGTGCTACTGCCGCAAGTGGGTTCTCCCATCCACCACATGGTCCCGTTGGATGAGAATAACCTGATGAGAGCACCTCTCGAATATACATTTATTGAACCACCACTGGGGTTGTTGTAATTACCTGACTTTGCCCAAAACACCACGCCTCCGTTGGGGTGATCTGTCATCGCCTCTAAGGCGACATAATTGTAATAGTAATTGCCTGAACGATAGATGTTATTCCAAGAGTTGGTTGCATCCCGCTTGGCGATACATATGTTCCAATAGTTTGACCCGGAATAACTGGTTCCGTGCATGTTTGTTGTTCCATAACAGGCACTTGAAAACCAAACATCCCCATTGGAAACCGCAATATCAACATCAACATAATGTGAGGTGCCGAAACCAATTGTGTCGGCAGACATCCATCCGTTGGCGACTGACCAACTGGCAACAATGAATCCAGAACCACTCTGACGAGAGGTCAATCCGGGTATATCCAACCAATTTTGCCAATGGAAAGCAACCCAAACAGTTCCGTTGGAACCAACTGCCATGGCGGCCCAATCTTTGGTGGTGGTGATACCCGTACTTCCAGTCAAGTGACCACCCATGTTGATCTGATCGAGTTTAGTCCATGTGCCATTCGAATCGGATACAGCCAAGAAAAGTCGTGACTGTTCCGTACTCGTGGTGGTAACTCCACCACCAATCACAGCATTACCAAAGCGAAGATTTTGCCCATATTGGCTCGATGAGCCGAGCAACACGTTTGACGTCGCATTCAGTGGTTCCAGATCGATTATCGATTCCGCACCGGTGTACCCTATCAATCTGTAGAATTGTTGGCTGCTGGGGCCACTGTTCCATGAATATCTCTGAAGGGTGGTTGCAGGAGCATCTGAACGGTAATGGTAACTGCC
>Ga0310124_10001914_pt1 | contig 14449 bp, 12 predicted proteins | sample CB11b_AW_Bot5_MG_FD_203507 | JGI IMG/M metagenome (GOLD analysis project Ga0310124, IMG submission 203507) | Marine microbial communities from Western Arctic Ocean, Canada - CB11b_AW_Bot5 | ecosystem: Environmental > Aquatic > Marine > Oceanic | place: Canada: Western Arctic Ocean | collected...
CAGAATCGAGCAGGGATCCAAATACCAGATGCTGATGGGTGTTACTGGGTCAGGTAAGACATTCACGATGGCCAATGTGATTGCACGGGTGAACAAGCCCACGCTTGTGATCAGTCATAACAAGACGCTTGCTGCCCAGCTTTACGAGGAATTTCGAGAACTGTTTCCCAATAATGCCGTCTGTTACTTCGTCAGCTACTACGACTACTATCAGCCTGAAGCCTATATCCCACAGCGAGATATTTACATTGAAAAAGACGCATCGCGCAACGACGATCTTGACCGTCTGCGTCTTGCGGCCACGGTGAATTTGGTGAGCCGGCGTGATGTGGTTGTAGTAGCCAGCGTGTCCTGTATTTTCGGGTTGGGGTCACCGGCTGAATTTACCAGGTCGATTGTCAGTTTATCCGTGGGCCAGCACCTTGATCGCCGGCAATTACTGCTGTCCCTGTCCGATCTCCAGTACAAACGCGGCGATTTTGACCTTCAACGTGCAACGTACCGTGTTCGTGGTGATGTCATAGAGGTTCACCCCGCCGGCGAGGAACATGCCTACCGTATTGAGCTTTTCGGGGATGAGGTAGATCGACTGCAACTGATCGATCCGGTTTCCGGCAAGACGCTGGCTGAGGACAAGCAAATATTCATCTATCCGGCCGTGCATTATGTTGTTGATGAAAATCAGGTTGAAAAGGCTGTCGAGTCGATTGGTGAGGAACTGGAAGTTCAACGCATGAAACTTCGCAGTGATGGCAAGCTGCTTGAGGCGCAGCGTCTTACCGCGAGAACAAAATATGATTTGGAAATGATTCAGGAAGTCGGTTATTGCTCGGGGATCGAGAACTATAGCCGACACCTGGATGGACGAGCCGCCGGAAGCAAGCCATACACGCTTTTGGATTATTTTCGTGATGGTGATTGGGTCATGATGGTTGATGAGAGTCATGTCACGATTCCGCAAATACGTGCAATGTACAACGGCGACCAGAATCGCAAACAGGTTCTGGTTGACCATGGTTTTCGCCTGCCCAGTGCGCTGGATAACAGGCCTTTGCGGTTTGAAGAGGTAGAAAGTCTCTGGCCACAAGTGGTGTTTGTGAGTGCGACACCCGGGCCGTATGAATTGGAGCAGACTGGCGGTGAGGTGGTTGAGCAGGTGATTCGTCCTACCGGACTGGTCGATCCTGTGATCGAGATCAGGCCGGCATCGAACCAGGTGGGTGATTTGCTTGATCAGGCCAGGCGGCGGGTTGCAGGCGGTGAGCGCACCATTGTGACCACCTTGACCAAGCGCCTTGCCGAAGATCTTGCTACATATATGGCCGAACAGAACCTGAGGTGTCGCTACCTGCATAGTGAGATCGAGACCCTGGAGCGGATCGGAATTCTTCACGATTTACGTGCAGGTGAATTTGATGTGTTAATCGGGGTTAATCTGTTACGAGAGGGGTTGGATTTGCCGGAGGTGTCATTGGTGGCAATTCTGGATGCTGACAAGGCCGGTTTTCTTCGCAGCCAGACGAGCCTGATTCAGCAGATTGGAAGAGCGGCCCGTCATGTCAATGCCAAGGTGATTTTTTATGCCGACCAGGTGACACCGGCAATGCAACTCGCGATTGACGAGACTAATCGTCGCCGTCAAAGGCAACTTGTTTACAACAGTACACATGGGATTACACCCCGATCGATCAAGAAGGCGATCCGGCGTGGGATTGAGTTAGAGGTTCGTTCCTTCCAGACGGCTCGTAATGCAATAGGGGGCGGCGATGCGCAGATTGATCGGGATCAATTGATCTCGAGTTTGGGAAAGCAGATGCTTGATGCCGCCAAGGGACTGGAGTTCGAGCAGGCTGCGAAATTGCGTGACAAGATCAAAAAGATCAAGGAGATGCCGGAATTTTCCTGTGAAGATCCACGGGCTCAAAGCAGGGCGCCTGTGGTTCCAAGTACCCGCCCACGGAAGAAGAGAAAGCGTACCAGAATGACGGAGTGATTCTGGTTATTGTCTTAAACCCAGACATTCATAAAGATGGCGTCTTCCTTAAGCTTGCCGGTTAGGATGCCGGTTGTTGTTGACACGAACTTCACTTCATAATCTGGATGTTCGTCGAGCCATTCATTGACCTGTTCATCAAGGTGTTCAATTGCATCGAGCCGAAGTTTGCACACAAAGGTGCGGACATGTGATGCGCCCTGTCCGCTTTTTGTCACCGGCCGCTTCCATTTTTCCTGGTATGCTGACCGCTGATCAAATGACTGAATTTTATTTTCGCCATCGTCGTCATAATCAGATTCCATGAGGTCGATCGCGTCCAACCCTTCGGGCTCTGATGAACTGCCCTGATCATCTGAGTCCTCGATTGGAATAGCGTTTGCCAGTAAGTCGTCGTCGTTAGCCATAATTCATGCTCCCAACATGAGATTCCACGATACAAGATCACATGCTGGCATTATATCTGATCTTGCCTTAAAGCGGTTCCTGTCGGTCAACAATTGCTGATTGCTGCGTGCCACCTTGCGCCATCAATCTGCTCCAGATGGATATGGTGTGACCAGCATGAAAAAGTCAGATCGAGTTCGAGCCGGTCATTCAGCCAGGCCAATGGCACATACAAACCGTTTTCAATGCGACTAACAGTGCCTCGTCCGTGGGTCAGTGGTCCCTGGTAGTCCAGGAAATCACGTCGGTGTGGCTCGATCACCTCGACCTCCCATGTTCCCCTGATAGGCCATTGTACCGCGGGCCAGTAGACTCGGCAGGTCCATAATCGCTGCGACCCTGTGCCAGGTGGTTCGAGCATCCAGTCGTAATGGATACCTGCTGAGGCATCATGTTTGAGCAGGACCGTGCGTAATTCTTGTGCCATTTGTCGTATTCGTGCCCCTATCGAGGCCATGGCCTTTTCTGGTGGCCTTGAATTCCTTATTTTCATAACTTGGATTGCTTGGGTCCCAGGTCGGGTCGAAACCGGATCAGGTTAACGAAGAAGTTGTGATGTCATCTTATCGATTTTGCATCATTTTTATTAGCGTGATTGGTCTGCTTGCTGGCGGGTATCAATCGTTCAGGCCTCTTTTGTGCTGGTCAAGCCTAAAAGGCGGCCATGTTTTTCTGGATTTCCACCAGTGGTATACTCTGGCGGTAAGAAACTGCATTGTTCGCGAGGTCATGCCTTATGGCGGAACACCCTTTGATCCCAGTAGAGCAGTGGATCGAATTCGGTCGCGATAAGGTGAAATCCGGTACTTTCGCCTTGTCGGATCTCGACCAATTGGAAAACTTACTGGCCCAGCGCCGCCAATTGGTCCTCTACTTGAGCTCCCAATCCACCAATATGCGATCGCCCGTTTCCGCCTGGGTTCTCTACGACCCGACCCAACCCCACGATCCCCAACCCCCTTCGCATAATTCGCCTTACAACACCGTATTGGATGCCATCGCCGACGGTTGGCGCGTCGTGCAATTCCCTATCTCCAAACTGTATGAGTACCGGGATGAAAACGACTACATCGGGTATGAATTTATCTTGGAAAAATGGGTCTGACGGAGGAGTTTAAAGTGACGATCATACAGCCCACCATGACCGATGACGATGTTATGGACTTCATCGCAAAGGGTTATGTCGTCCTTGAGGGCATCGTCGATGACACTTCGAACCGCACTTGCGCAACTAGCCCCTCAGGCCCCGCCGAGACGCTGGCCCAAACCCCGGAATTTATCAAGGAAGTCCTTTTGCATCCGCAAGCGTCCGGTATCGTTCGCTCACTGCTGGGGGAAAACTTCCGGGTGCCAACCGGAGCCCAGCATCATCTGTTCACCAAACCCTTCGTCGGTCAAACCTGGCACTCCGACGGCCTCTCCGGCAGCGGCCACGAGATAACCGAACTGCAGTGTTACTACTACCCACGCGATGTGCTGCAGGAAGACGGCCCGACCATCATCCTGCCCGGTTCCCACTGCCGCGCGGTCGACCGCGAGGCCATTGCCCACTACGGCGACATCGCCGGCCAGATCTCCCTCAATGTGCCCGCCGGCACCATTGTCGTTACACGGTACGGCATCTGGCACCGCGCCGGCCCCAAATTAAACCACACCCCCCGCAGCATGATCAAATACTCCTACTTCCGCCAGGCTCCTCCCGAACGCGACTGGCTCATCGATTGCGACCAAGCCCCCGTCTATAAAAAACGCCCCAGTCTCCCTTATGCCGGCGCCGTAGAATCTTACCGCGAGCACGTGCGGCGCAGGCGGACTTGGCACTGGCTCTGTAATCTGAATGACCCGGCTGATAGGCGTTTGGAAGACCCCCGGCCCGAACACGAACTTGGGTCACGCCCCGTCCACGAAATAATTGGCTATTTCGAGCAGGACCGTGCATAATTCTTGTGCTATTTGTCGTATTCATGGTCCCATTCAGGCCAGAGCCTTGTCTGGTGCCCATGAATTCCTTATCCTCATGACTTGGATTACTCGGGCCCCATGTCGGGTCGAAACCGGATCAGGTTAACGAGGAAGTTGTCATGTCATATTACCGCTTTTGCATCATTTTTATCAGCATGATTGGTCTGCTTGTTGCCGGGTGTCAATCGTCCAGCCCCCTTTTGCGTAAGCAGGCTCGTGATGCATTGCATGATGGGCAACTTGACGTTGCATATGAACGTCTTGATCGGGCCGTTTCGCAAAAACCAACGGATTCGAAGGCCATCTATCTTCTGGGAAAGGTGTTGTTGGAGCGTGGCCAGCCGCTCGATGCGCAATACGCTTTAGAAAAGGCATTGGCGTTGAATCCTGATGGCCCCGAGACCTCACAGATTTTGGATGATCTGGCCGAGGCGATTTTCCGTCAGGATAAATATGACTTGTTGGCAGCACGATTGCGGGATGCGACCAAGCAGTATGGCAAGACCAAGGATTTTCGTCGCCAGGGTGATTACCTGGCTCGAATGGGCGATGTGGATGGTGCCGTACTGGCTTACCGAAAGGCCGCACGATTTGCCAAGGACGATCCATCAGCCAACCTTGCGATGGCGGATCTCTACGAATCGATTGGTGATCGTCAGCGAGCCCTCGAGCAACTTTACCTGGCCTACCAGGTTGAGCCTGGAAATCCGCGGATCAATCATCGGCTTCGGACATACGGGCTGATTCCAGGCCCAACAATGAATATCAGTTATCCATAAAACTGACCAGGTTGTTGGTTGGTGTTCCAGCTCAGTTGAAGCAGGTCGTTTAGACCAAGTAGGATATTCGGTATCGTCCGTAGATGTTCGCGGCGATCAGCCAATCAACCCGCAAATGTCAACTGGCTTATGCCGGGTAGTCTGCCTTCTGGTGCCAATCCAGTTCGGTCGTTCCGGGAATGCCGTGGTATTCACGTGGGAATACATAGTCCTTGCGCAATGGATGCCCCTCCCAGTCTTCGGGCAGCAGGATGCGGCGAAGGTCCGGGTGGTCGTCGAAGTTGATTCCCATCAGGTCATACGCTTCACGCTCATGCCACTCAGCTGCCGGCCATAAATCACTCACAGTATCAATGTGGGGATTGTTGCGGTCTACATACACTTTGATTGCAAACCAATGCTTGTGCTGCATGGAATACATATCGTAAACGGCACAGAGTTGGTCATCCGCCACGTAGTCAACCGCTGAAATGCAGCCAAGAAAATCAAATGTTAACTCGGGGTCACCTTTCAAGTATTCGGCAATGGCTCGCCACTGGTTGCCTGTCGTTCGGACGTGGGGATGTTTGTCCTGTGGTCGTGACTCACTGATGCCATCAGGAAATTGAGTCTGAATTTTCGATGCGATTTGTTGGGGATCCATGATCGGACTGCCTCAGCGGTAGGGAATGAGTGGATTTTAACGTTGTCGGTGACGGCGGCAAGCTTACTGCAAACCCTTTAGTGTGCCGACCCAAGGTAATAGTAGCTGTCGGGTTAATGTTTTCATGAAACTTTGTTGGGGAGGACGCGAACCTTTCAGGAAATCCTGGAGGCATTGGTCGGCAAAGGCATCTGCCTCGATTTCTGTATTGCGCCCGGGGATTTGGCGTGTCTTACGCAAAAAGTGAAATGCCTCGTGGCCTAAAATCCAAATGATGCCTGAGTCGATCGTTTTGACCCGTGTTTTTCCACGTACGCGGTACCATTTCTTGCCACTTTGGGGGTCAAACATTAGATCGCCACGGCGGCAGCCACGAGGAGCGCGTGTGAACAGCCCGGTGGGATCGGCGTAAAGCGGGCGTTTCCGCGTTGGGATATCGCACGGAAATGGACCAGGGACTTGGCAACTAATACGGTATGTTGGACGCTTTTTAGTGGGGTAGTGGCAACGCCCGTAAACACCTTGGTACCTGTTGGACCCAAGGCTGATTCGAATTGATTCGAGTTTAGACGTGTCATATTGGTCGATGAAATCATGGGTCCAGGACAAGGCACGATTGGTTGGCGCAATTCCTGGTGCAATATGCCACTTCATTACCGTATTCTATCGGCGGCCAATGGTGGGGTTCTGTGAAAGTGTTGTTTGGAGCCACACGCCTATCAGTGGGCACGTCCAAGCCGGGTTTGGGTGGCCGGTTATGGCGGTTTGCAAGCAGGATAATATAATCAGGTTAAGCATGATGGAGGATTCATTAAAAGAGCAATTTGAACAAGAAGGTTATGTGCTAGGCCTTGAACTGTTAAACGATGCGCAAGTTGCCCGATATCGTCGCGCATATGAGAGGATTGAGAAAGAGGTCTCTTTACGCAATTCCAAGGGTCGCATTACGAATATGCATTTGGAAGATGCGGAAATCTGGGAGTTGGCGACGCATCCACGTGTGCTTGAGTGGGTTGAGTCGATTGTGGGTGCCAATATTGTGCTGGTCAGTTCAGGTTTCTTTGTCAAACCACCAGAATCAACGGATCAATTTGTGGCTTGGCATCAAGATACGACGTACTGGGGGCTGGAGCCCCCATTTGCAATTACGGCATGGATTGCTCTTGATGATGCGGATGTTGAAAATGGTTGCATGCGCGTAATTCCCGGCAGCCACAGGCTGGGCTTGTTGCCGCATCGCGAGTCTGAGCAACAGGGAAATATATTGGGTCAAAATCAGGAGATTGATTTGGCGCAATTCGATGCGTCAACGGCTGTGGATTTCGTGCTCAAGGCGGGCAGTGCGTCATTGCATCATGGTGAATTGATTCATGGATCAAACCCAAACGGCTCCCGGCGGAGGCGTTGCGGGATGACCGTACGCTTTTCCATCCCGGAGGTACGTCCTGTCAAGACAGGAGAACACCCATTTTGTGATCGGCCCGTACTGGTTTGTGGTGAAGATCGGTACGGCCATTTTGAATATGTGCCCAAGCCGGATTTTGCATAGACCATGTTGTCATTTAGATCAAGGTGGTCTGTGAATGGGCGAAGAATTGCGCGGGATACCTAGTCTTGGGTGGGGCGGAAATGTCATCTTGTATAGCTCTATGCTGTGAACCCCAGATTTTGTTTCGGAGATCTGTGGGTATCAATAATCATTATTTCAGGTATGCGCGGTTGGATTGATACTTGATCCGCACAGCAGCATGGACTGTTTCCATATGGTTGAATCATCTGGGATCGCTGCATTGCGATAGGTTGGTGCGAAGGACCAGCGGTCCTGCCCGCTGGTATTTGGATACGAACTATGGGCCAAAAGATCGTGGAAAAAAAGGACATCTCCCGGTTCCAGTTCCAGGCATAAGATGGGCCGACCTTTCACATCTTCACTCTTTATTTGTTTCTTAAAGGTCTTTTTGTCATTCATGTCAACCATTTGGGCAATGGAATGGTGACTGGCAGGGATCACTTTCAGGCACCCATTGGATTTGTTCGCCTGGTCAAGAGCAATCCACGCCGTGATTTTATGGCTACCTTTCCAGTAGAACCAATCCTGATGCCAAGGCGAGGCGAATGAAACACGAGGGTTCTTAAAGATGGTTTTAGCGCTTAAAAATTCCACATCGGGGCCAACCAGTGATTGTAATGCAGTGACCATCCGTTGATCGACTACCCAGTGTTGAAGTGACGAGTCAAGTTCATCAGCGAACCAGACCTGGATACCTTTTGCGGTCCGTTGAGGATCCTCCGCCGACACCAACTTCACGATATGGTTTTTCAACGCAGCCAATTCCTGTGGGTAGAACATGCCCCTTGCAAGATAAAATCCATCGCGATGGTAAGATTCCACATCCTTGGATGTGAATAGTTGTGACGCTTCGTTCCTGGTCATTTTCATGTGCCGTGGGGGTGATGTGGTCTTATAGGGTGTGTGTTTGGGCGACATTAGCTGCCGCGTTCGAATTGCTGGTGTGCCCACGTCCATGCCGCGACAGTGGTAGGAAAGCCCACGGTGTTCATCCCCAGGAGGATTGCCTGTTCAATATCCTCCTTACTTGCACCATGTTGCATCGCCCGGCGGACGTGGCTACGCAGGGCAGATTCCAAATTGGCGCCAACGCATATGCCAATCTTAATCAGAGCGCAGGTCTTGGCATCCAGTGGGCCGGCGGAAGCGACCGTCTCTGCGACTTGCTCGTGTGCTTGGCCCAGTGCTGGATATTTCGCTACAAAGTCCTTGAAGGTTTGTGGCAACTTCTGTTTTGTGTCATTGGTTTGTTCCATGGGGGAAACCTCCGGAGAAAGGGGCTGTGGTGTATCATTACTTTCACGATTGTAGCGAGAAAAAGACGGTGGCGTGATTGGAGTATTTCCTGATCTCGCCAGTATATATGGATTTGTTAGGCTGGACTTAAGTCAGTATCCAATGAAGAAACAGGTACTAGCTCGGCCATCAGACTTGAAAGGCAAAGGTGATAAATAAAATGAAGCGAGAACATATCTGGGCTCACCATGAGCAAGACGCAACGATTTACTGGAAGCTTGCTGAAGGGGGGTATGCTGACCGCATGAGTGTGCGGCAGGGTGAATTGGTGACATTATGCATCTCGAATTCGCGGTCCTATTACGATGTGTTTGTGTTTCATGAAGGTGCCGGCCGGAAACTCATGAAGACGATTGAAGGGTTACGCGGGGAACTTCAACCGGTGCCTGAATTGGGTTACCAGGATGGATTTGGCTGGAAGCCCACGGCATCGTTTGCGGTTCCGCGTGATTGGAAAAGTGGTGTTTACATTGCGTCATTTGCTACTGCGCAAGGGATGCGTGAAATTATTTTTGTAGTACGTCCAGCCGCGCCACAGGCGCCGCTTCTGTTGACGCTTGCTGCTAATACCTATGCGGCCTACAACAACGTTGGCGGTAAAAGTTTCTACGACTACATTTCTACTGATCGCCAACATGCTAAGTTGGTGAGTTTCCAAAGGCCGTTGCAGCCAAACGTTCTTGGTAACTTTTATATCTGGGACCAGTTTGTGACCTCATGGCTCGATGCGGAAGGTTACGGAGTGGATTACTGTGTAAACGCCGATCACGATACTGAGCCAAGTTTGCTTGAGGCTTACAACGCCAATATGCGGATTGGGCACGATGAATACAACAGCATCAATGAATGCATGCAGTTACAGGAGTTTACGCGACGTGGTGGAAACCTGTTGTTGTTTTCTGGCAATGCCTTTTGTAGTTTGGTCGAGGTGCGTGGTGGTGGCAGCCAGCTTTTCTGCGCGAAGCCACACTACCATGATCCGCCGAATTCAGAGAAGCCGGAAACATCCTTTCTCGAATTCATTGACAATCAACGTCAACGGACCATCGGTATTTCGTATACCTCGTTCGTTCACGCCAAGACGGATAGACCGGGAGTGTTTATCGCTCCATCGTCATCTGAATTCGGCTTTTACCGAGTGGTTGACCCGGACCACTGGGCGTTTGAGGGGACTAATTTGAAATCCGGCGATGAATTTGGGCGTGAAGATTCGATCGTGGGCGTGGAATGCGATGCGGCCGAGCTTGAATTTGTCGAGGGGCAGCCTCGTTATACAGGGCGTGATGGCGTATCACCAGAATACAAGGTCATTGCTTTGGCAGATGCCGCAGTGAGTGGATTGATCGAATCGAGCGGGCGCAAAGTTCGTGACGAAGTTGTTGGCGAAGGGAATGCCTATGCCACGATTGGTGTGAATGAAACGGAATTTAAAGGGACGATCTTTAATGCCGCGACGATTGAATGGGGCCATGGACTGTATCGAGATGATTCACCGGTGGCCACCATCACCCGGAATGTTCTCAATCGGTTGGGTAAAGGGTGAAAGTGGGGTGGGTTGCGGGGACGTCCTGGGCGCAGGAATAAGGGTTATTATAGATAAGGATGCTTGCTGGTGACCCGGTGGGGCCTGGGAGTAGCTTGATTGCTGGTCGATCTTCTTTTGTATGATTTTGCATTATGTTAGTTTGGTGTTTATTCGGAACAGGGGCCCAGTTGGTCCGATAAACATGGATCGGGGCGGCGTTAGTGGCGCCAGGTGGAGGGTTATTTGACACGCCGGGGTGCGGAACTATGATTGCCCCTTTCGTGGCAGGCATTGAAGCCAGTTGCGGGATATGAATTGTAAAACTCAGTAACGTTACCCATAGACATCAAGTTGATTTGGGTATTCTGCTGAATTGTTCTTTGACAAGTTGATAGGTCGATTTGTCGCTTATAATTATAGTGACACCGAAAGTCGATGCATTTGAGGTGCTTGTCCACTAAGGCGTAATGCAATGGTGGATCGCTGTGCTGAGATGATCAGGCAGCGGATCATTTGACCTCGGATTGAATTTACTGCAATTGTTTGACGCTGACATTAAAACACAGTTCAATGTGTTTTAATAAAAGGTTTGAGCAGTTGCTGGTGTGTTCGGTCTATAGGTCGGTGTGATTAAGCTATTAAGAGCGTGCGGTGGATGACTTGGCGTCAAGAGGCGATGAAGGACGTCGGAGCCTGCGAAAAGCCCAGAGGAGCTGGCAACCAAGCTGTGATCCTGGGATGTCCGAATGGGGAAACCCTTCCCGACTTGTCGGGAAATCCATGCCTGAATGTATAGGGTATGGAGGCTAACCTGGGGAATTGAAACATCTTAGTACCCAGAGGAAAATAAAGAAACCTCGATTCCGTCAGTAGCGGCGAGCGAAATCGGAAGATTGCCCAAACCGTCCTTCGGGACGGGGTTGCGGGCGCCAATATGGCATGATTGATTGGACCGTGAATGTGGCTGTGAAAGCCCAACCAAAGAAGGTGATAGTCCTGTAGCGGTTTGAAAGATTGGTCTAGGCGTACCAGAGTAGCGCCGGGCTCGTGAAACCCGACGTGAAGCTGGGGGGTCCACCCCCCAAGGCTAAATACTACTTGACGACCGATAGCGAACCAGTAGGTTGATCGAATGTTGAAAAGTTCCCCGATAAGGGAAGTTAAAAGAACCTGAAACCGCGCGCTTACAAGCGGTCGGAGTCCGTCTTCGGATGGATGACGGCGTGCCTTTTGCATAATGAGCCGGCGAGTTAGCCTCTGTGGCTAGGTTAAGCCTTACCCAGGCGTAGCCGAAGCGAAAGCGAGTCTTAATCGGGCGATTAAGTCGCAGGGGTTAGACGCGAAACTGAGTGATCTACCCATGGCCAGGTTGAAGGGAAGGTAATACTTCCTGGAGGACCGAACCCGTTAACGTTGAAAAGTTATGGGATGAGCTGTGGGGAGGAGTAAAAGTCTAATCAAACTCAGAGATATCTCGTTCTCCTCGAAATAGCTTTAGGGCTAGCCTCACGTTACAGCTTGTGGGGGTAGAGCTACTGAATGGGATTGGGGGCCTAACCCGCTACCCAACCCAACCAAACTCCGAATACCGCAAGCCCTTGTCGTGGGAGTCAGTCTGCGAGGGATAATCTTCGTGGACAAAAGGGAAACAACCCAGATCGCCAGCTAAGGTCCCTAATCTTGTCTTAGTTCTTAAGGAAGTCAAAATGCCGTGACAGCCAGGATGTTGGCTTAGAAGCAGCCACCATTTAAAGAGTTCGTAACAGATCACTGGTCGAGGATTTTGGCGCCGATAATGATCGGGAATAAGGCGAGAACCGAAGCTGCGAATCCGTGCTTGCACGGGTGGTAGAGGAGCGTTCCTGTCAGCGTTGAAGCGAATTGGTAACGATTCGTGGAGCGGCAGGAAGTGATTATGCCGGTTTGAGTAACGATAAAGCAGGTGAAAATCCTGCTCGCCGAAAGCCTAAGGTTTCCTGGGGAAGGTAAATCCGCCCAGGGTTAGTCGGGCCCTAAGGTGAGGCCGAAAGGCGTAGCCGATGGATAGCAGGTTAATATTCCTGCACTTTGTTGGGTTAGAAGCTTACGTGACGAATCTCCAAGATGGGTCGCACGGTCAGATGTGTGCGTGCCGCAAGGCCGAGTTCCTGGTTAACGAAGCCTATGGAGGAGGTTCCTAGAAATAGCGTTTGTGAATCCCCAATGAATCCGTACTAAAACTGACACAGGTAGGCGTGGTGAATAACCTCAGGCGCTCGAGAGAACGGTTGTTAAGGAACTAGGCAAAATCACCCCGTACGTTCGCAATAAGGGGGCCCTCGTTCGTTTCGGCGGACAGGGCGCAGAGAAGAGGCTCTGGGGACTGTTTATCAAAAACACAGCACTGTGCTAACTCGCAAGAGGATGTATACAGTGTGACGCCTGCTCGGTGCCGGAATGTTAAGGAAGCAGGTTATCTGAGTTCGCTTAGAGAAGCTTGCGACTAAAGCACCGGTAAACGGCGGCCGTAACTATGACGGTCCTAAGGTAGCGAAGTTCCTAGTCGGGTAAGTTCCGACCTGCATGAATGGCGTAACCACTGGAGCACTGTCTCAACAACCGACTCGGTGAAATAGAAGACGCGGTGAAGATACCGCGTACCCGCGGCAAGACGGAAAGACCCCGTGGACCTTTACTATAGGCTGGTATTGGCCACGAGTATATTCTGCGTAGCATAGGTGGGAGGCTTTGAAGTCCTGGTTCCGGCTAGGGCTGAGCCATCGGTGAAATACCACCCTGGATATCCTTGTGACCTAACTTTGTTCCGTGAATCCGGACGAAGGACCATGTTAGCTGGGTAGTTTGACTGGGGCGGTCTCCTCCAAAAGAGTAACGGAGGAGTGCAAAGGTCGGCTCAGCGCGGTTGGAAATCGCGTGTCGAGTGCAAGAGCATAAGCCGGCTTTACTGCAAGACATACACGTCGAGCAGTCACGAAAGTGGGCTCTAGTGATCCGGCGATCCCGAGTGGAAGGGTCGTCGCTCAACGGATAAAAGGTACCCCGGGGATAACAGGCTGATCGCATCCGAGCGTCCATAGCGGCGATGCGGTTTGGCACCTCGATGTCGGCTCATCACATCCTGGGGCTGTAGGCGGTCCCAAGGGTTGGCTTGTTCAGCCATTAAAGTGGTACGCGAGCTGGGTTCAGACCGGCGTGAGCCAGGTCGGTCCCTATCTGCCGTGGGCGCAGCAAACTTGCGAGGATTCTTCTTTAGTACGAGAGGACTTGGAAGTACGAACCCCTGGTGCGCCAGTTGGACCGCTAGGTCCATCGCTGGGTAGCTAAGTTCGGCAGGGATAACCGCTGAAAGCATCTAAGCGGGAAGCCCCCCTCAAGATAAGGTTTGCAGTCCCGATTTATCGGGAGAGAGACCCCCGGAAGACTACCGGGTTGATAGGCCGCAGCTGTAAGGGTTGAGATGCCCTCAGGTGAGCGGTACTAACGGTCGATTGCTTAACCACACCGACCCTGGATCGAGCCATTCAATGGCAATGGGGTTGAGTTGGTGATTATGCATCTTGGATAGCAACGATGGATGGTGTTACTGACTAGCGATGTTTCGGGCATGCTTGCTTCATCCTGTGAAGAGCAGGGTAAGTGGTTAGTTGTCGCTAAAAATATTCGATATTCGACCTGTCATATGTAAAAGGACGGTTGTCTTGGCGTCGGCTGAGATAATCGCTTGCCGGTGACCACAGCAGCGGGGCCACACCTGATCCCATCCCGAACTCAGCAGTTAAGCCCGCCGCGCCGATGATACTGCCTCAGCGGGAAAGTAGGTCATTGCCGGCTTTTTTCAGCCCCGCGGCCCTAAAGGCTGCGGGGTTGTTTTTTTGACGGGTCAGGTGGGGGGCTCATGAATGGTGATCCTTTGCTGTTTAGGATTCTTAAACAAAACGTACCGCGTCCGGGTTTGGTCTGGATGTTTACGCGCAATATTTGTCGGTTTATTGGGCATTGAAGTAGGATTTGGAAAGGTTTTCTGCTTATATCTTAGTGTTTGGGCGGGCTTGATTAATCAGCTTTTGTCAACAGGGGATCATGGCTTTTCCGGGAGTTTATGTAAGGGTTGTTGGTGATTGCTGTGTTTAGTCTAGGGTCCATATGGATTAAATTGGAACTGGGGCCTTTTGTCTTACGGTATATGTGGAGTGTGACGGATCATGAAATTTGCGATTTGTAACGAGATGTTTGA
>Ga0310124_10001917_pt1 | contig 14441 bp, 8 predicted proteins | sample CB11b_AW_Bot5_MG_FD_203507 | JGI IMG/M metagenome (GOLD analysis project Ga0310124, IMG submission 203507) | Marine microbial communities from Western Arctic Ocean, Canada - CB11b_AW_Bot5 | ecosystem: Environmental > Aquatic > Marine > Oceanic | place: Canada: Western Arctic Ocean | collected...
CAGGTCTCGACGACGCCCAGTTAGTAAAACTTAGCGAAGCGGGACTCGACACGGCTGACCGACTGCTCGAAACTTCTGTTGCGAATTTGGCACAAGTCGCAGAAGTCGACGAACAAACAGCTATCAAACTCCAGGACGCCGTCCGCGAACAAGTCGCAGCCGCAGAACAGGCTGCCGCAGAAATCGCCGAGACAACTATCGATGAGGAAAGCTCCGTCGATTCGGTTAGTCAGTCCAATAGCGTGATACAAGAAATAACCGTGAGCGAAGACGACCCCGCCGGGGAAGACAGTTCCATAGTTGAATCGAGCGAAGAAAACACTAGTTCTGTGGTATCAGATAGCACCTCAACTGACCCACAGGGAAGTGAAACCGAGACAGATTCTAAATCGATAGACAAACCGTAAACTGAGAGAACGAGTGTCAACGATCCGCATCTACAAAGTCTCTGAAGTGCTTGGGATTCCGAGCCAAGAGGTCATCCAACTACTTCGCAAGCAGCATGGCATCGAAGTAAAAAGTGCCTCTAGCACGATCGAAGAAATCGTTGCTCGTCAGTTTGCTGAACGAGTTGCACGAGAACGAAACTTGGATTTACCTGGCGGTCAACTGTTCCAGCAAGCATCCACGTCGCGTCGAACAAACAAGAAAACGAAGAAACAACCGGCCGCAACTGAACCGCCCAAACCTCGACTTGGTCCTCCACGTCTTGTCAAGGTAGCGAAATCGAAAAACGTTGATGGCGACACTGAACAAGAGTCAACAGAATCCGAAAGCTTGTCGCCTGCTGAAGCTACAACGGATGTGGCCGTCACCAAAGACTCCAGTAAATCCACCTCGGCGATCGGAGAACACACAGAGCCAGTTAAACCAGAACCACGCAGGCCACGACTGTCACGACCGCGATTAATCGTCGAGGATGAACTTCCGCCAAAACAAGCAACCGAGCCCGAAGAAAAAGCTGGCGAACTGCAGAGTGTGGCAACCGCACCACCTGAAGAAAAAAAAGCCGAAGTGCAAAAGATTACGGTAACGCTGGAGGAATCAACAACTTCGGAAGTAACCGTGCCTCCCAAGTTAACACCAATTGCTCCATCACCAGTATTGCCCCAAAAAGCAGAAGAAAAAAAAGAAACGCCAGAGGTCAAGCAACCCACAGTCTCGACTCAACCAGATATTGCGAAACCAAAAAGTATTTCAACCCAGACCACGGAAAGACCACCTGCAGGTACCGCCGAAACTTCAAACTCAAAAGCTCCTCAAAAATCCGTCACTTCTCAGAGTTCGTCTGCTCCACCTCGCCCGACTGGTCGGGTGGTTCCGCCTAGACTTCGACTTAGAGTCGAAGAACCACGAAAACGTATAGCGAAGACTCCGACAACATCAAGAATAATTTCCACAACCCCGCAAGGAACTAGAACTTCACTTGGCGGGCCAAGGCCTCTTCCGGGACAACCTCGTCCAGGCTCATCTCGACCATTACCTCCAAGGCCTGCCGTCGGTTTTCGCCCACCGCCACGACCGCCGCATCGGCCCGGCGGAAAACGCTCTGCGATGTACAAGCGTGCACGCGCCCAAGCTGTCGTCACACCGGCGGCGCCCCCGCCGATCACAAGAACCATAACCGTCCCGGAAGGCATGACGGTCAAAGATCTCGCTGAGCGACTTGAAGTAAAACCAAAAGACGTCTTAAAGAAACTTATCGACCGTCGCATCATGATGACCATCAATACGACGCTTGACTCGGAAACGGCAACAACAATTGCCAGAGAGTTTGGCGCAGATATAAAGGTGAGATCGTTTGAAGAAGAAATGGTCGTCATTGAAGCCGAAGAAACAAATCCAGAAGATTTAGTTGGGCGAGCGCCAATTGTAACCATCATGGGACATGTCGACCATGGAAAAACGACGCTACTCGATGCAATTCGAGAAACGAAGGTCGCCGAAGGGGAGGCCGGAGGAATCACCCAACACATTGGCGCCTACACAGCAACTGTCAATTCCCGCGAGATCGTATTTCTTGACACTCCTGGTCACGAAGCATTCACATTGATGCGAGCACGCGGCGCGCAAGTTACTGATGTCGTCGTGCTCGTTGTTGCAGCTGACGATGGCGTCATGCCGCAAACACAAGAAGCTATCGACCACGCAAAAGCCGCCAAAGTCCCGATCATCGTCGCTATCAATAAAATCGATAAAGCGGATGCAAATCTAGACCGAGTCAAGCAGGAACTGGCCGAACGAGACTTAACTCCAGAGGACTGGGGCGGAACAACCGTTACAGTACCCGTGTCCGCAAAAGATCACCAAAACCTCGATAGTCTCCTAGAAATGATCATATTGGTCACAGAATTAGGCGAACATAAAGCCAACCCAATGCGCGCGGCTACTGGAACAGTTTTAGAAGCTAAAGTGGACCGTGGCCGAGGTCCGGTCGCTACTGTTCTTGTTCAAGATGGCACACTCCACGTGGGAGACAACTTTATTGCTGGCGTTGAGGTCGGACGTGTACGAGCCCTGCTAGATGACCGTCTACAGAAAACGCGGAAGGTTGGGCCATCGAGTCCAGTTGAAGTTCTTGGTTTAAGTGGAGTACCACAACCGGGTGATGCTTTTCAAGCTGTAACAGATGCTTCGAAGGCACGACAGATTGCCGTCCTTCGTAAAAACCAAGCCAAAGAAAAAGCACTCGGAGGACGAGGACAAAAGGTCACGCTCGAATCGCTTCAACAACAACTGTCTGATGGTGAAGCCAAAGAACTACCTATCGTTATCAAAGCAGACGTACAAGGCACAGCCGAGGTACTCGCTCACACGATTGGAAAACTCGGTGATGAACGCGTCAAAACTGTGGTAATTCGTACTGCTGTTGGCGCCATCAGCGAGTCAGATGTCCTCCTTGCATCAACTTCGAAAGCTATCGTTATTGGATTTAACGTTCGTCCAGACAGAAACGCCACCAAAGTAGCAGAACGTGAGGGCGTCGACATTCGTCTACATTCTGTCATCTACAACATTACCGACGAGCTTAAGAAAGCGATGGCTGGCCTCCTTGAGCCAACAACGAAGGAAACACCATTAGGACAAGCCGAAATCAGAGATACATTCAAAGTGCCAAAATTCGGTACAGCAGGAGGCTGCATGGTCACCGAGGGTGTGATTACCCGGTCAGGCGATGCGCAGGCACGCCTCGTGCGTGACGGCGTGGTGATACATGAGGGTCGCATTGGTTCTCTTCGCCGATTTAAAGATGACGTCAATGAAGTTAAAAATGGACTTGAATGTGGGCTCGCTTTTGAACGTTATTCTGATATCAAGATCGGAGATGTCGTCGAGTCATTCACGGTTGAAAAAATAGCCGCGACAGTCTAGTTCATTGACTTTTACGAACCGGTGCCTGCTGTCGGACTTCTGACCATCGTGTTGCACATTCCGAGTTCTCGCTCACTTAAGGACAAAAGGCGAGTACTAATGAGTATAAAAACCCGTCTTCAGAAGCTCAATGTGGCACTTGCCGAGACGGACTACAATGATTTTCACAAACAAGCCCAACTCAGTATCTTGGCAGTCTCGACCCATCGTGATGGCGTCGATAAAGCACTAACCTCTGTCGAAACTGAGATTGAACGACATGATCCCGACTTAATTATTTCCAGTGAGCTCGAGTGGCTCACCTAGCATTACGATTAAGCACTATGGCGCACGGCACTAGAGTGGAACGCGTTGCGGAGCGCGTACGAATGGAGCTCGCCACATTACTAACGAGGACAGTACGCGATCCTGCTGTGTCTGGCGTCACGATCACCCACGTATCAATGAACGCCGATTTACAGCTTGCCCGTATTTATTACACGGTTCTTGATGGAAGTAACCGTCGTGATACTGCACGGGGGCTTCGAAGAGCGAAAACTTATCTAAGGCGAGCAATCGGACAACGCCTACAACTCAGACACGTTCCAGAACTCAGATTTATGTACGATGAAACATTAGAACAGCAGGACCGACTCGCAAAAATCTTTACTGAAATCGAGAACCAACAACCGAACCGAGATCAAGAAACCCTCGGAAAATTGAATGACGACGCCGCAATAGAAGAATATGAACCCTAATTCTTTCACCGCAGTCGCAAAGGCTCTAACAAAATATTCGCGAGTGATTTTATCGTCACATGCAAGACCCGATGGAGATTCAATCGGATCGCAGCTTGCTCTGGGACACACTCTAAGAACTCTTGGTAAGACAGTTCGCATCATTAATCACGATCCCCCTCCACCTTATCTCCAGACTTTACCAGGTGTTTCCACAATCGAGATTGCCGACATCGTCAAGCACGACTACGACGCAGCGGTGATCATGGAATGTGGCGCACTGTCACGTACAGAAGTCGATGGACTTGACCGCGGTGTGATCATCAATATCGATCACCACGCCGGAAACGCGATGTACGGCGACTATAACTGGCATGATGACACTGCAGCCGCATGCGCCGAACAAGTGTACGATCTCGTTAAAGAACTCAATGTCCCATTAACACCAGAAATTGCAATCGGCCTGTACGTTGGCATCCTAACTGACACAGGTTCTTTTCGACATGCCAACATCACACCTCGAACCTTTGATATCTGTCGCCACGTGGCCGCTGCGGGAGTGATTGTCACCGACGTTGCAGCAGCTGTCTATCAAAACAGTTCAATCGGTAAGATTAAGTTAATAGGTACCCTCTTAGATCGAATGCAACTCGAGTGCGACGGCCGTGTCGTTATCCTAAGAGTCGACGATGCTCTAATACAAAAAACAGACTGCCCCCCAGACGACATGGAGGGCTTGATCAATCTGCCACTCTCTGCGAAAAGTGTTCAGGCAGTCATCATGATCCGAACCGAGACTCTGAGTACACGTGTAAGTCTGCGTTCCAAAGCGAACATCGACGTCAGACAAGTCGCCGTTTTCTATGGAGGTGGTGGACACCGTAATGCAGCAGGTTTTTCAACCGCAATGCCACAATCAGAATTGGAATCGAAACTCTTAAAACAAATTTACCGCGTACTCAATCCACCAAATCCTTTAAACCTTGAATCTAAGGTCTGATGATGGATGGTGTACTCGTTGTCGATAAGCCTCAAAATATAACCTCACATGACGTTGTCGCTCGTGTACGCCGCATCTCCGGCGTTCGACGAGTCGGACATATAGGGACACTCGATCCGATAGCGACCGGCGTACTTCCTTTAGTCATTGGGCAAGCCACTAGACTCGCTTCACTACTTGCAGTAGGACCGAAGGTTTATGAAGGATTGATTCGACTCGGTCTCTCGACCGACACATACGATATCACCGGTACTGTTGTGACCGATTCACAAAATCAGTCTGGCTCTGGACCGGTTAGACCACCAAGCGAAAAAGAGATCAGGGAAATTGCAGCACGCTTCAGCGGAACTTTCATGCAAACCCCACCACCGTTTTCGGCAAAAAAAATCAAAGGGGTCCGCGCCTATCGACTAGCTAGACACCACAAACCGGTGAAGCCTGAAGCTGTTGAAGTAACAGTGCATGAACTCAACATCCTAGATATCACCGGGTCACACATACGTTGCCGAGTCAATTGCGAGCCTGGATTTTATATGCGGTCACTAGCTCACGATCTCGGAATCTCTCTCGGCTGTGGCGCGTGCCTGGAAACACTTCGTCGAGAGCAAAGCGGTACTTTTAGACTTCAGCAATCTACTGACCTTGGTCGGCTAGAAAATATAGCGCCTGATCTTGAAAGGCATCTACTACCGATTTCAGAACTTCTTCCCGATTTGCCCCAACTCGTTGTAACGACGAATGGTAAGAAACGAACGTCTCACGGCAATGATCTGTCTCGTGCAGATATCCTGTCCGCGGATCGAGAATGGAGGACAGGGCTCGTCAGACTCTGTAATGACCAAGGTGCTCTATTGGCAATCGCGAAAGCAGATGAAGCACTGATTTTGCATCCCATGATTGTTCTAGTGTAGGATCGGCTGTTACGCTAACCGACTGTAAAGGAAATAGAGAGAGGTAGTTACAAGTGGCGCTTGCCAAGGAGCGAAAGTCAGAACTTATCGGCTCGTATCAAACACACAGCAGCGACACAGGTTCGCCTGAAGTCCAAATTTCGATACTGAGTGAGCGGATCAGTTATCTAACTGATCATTTCAAAACACACGTCAAAGATCATCACTCACGTCGTGGCCTTCTTAAACTGGTCGGGCGACGGCGACGCCTTCTCGACTACGTAAAAAGTAAAGATTCCGAGCGATACACAGGACTTATTAAACGACTCGGCATCCGCAAATAGACGCGAGACAAATGACCGGTCTCACAAAGACCGCCCTCCAATTCTCCGTCACTTCGCAACAATCGAAAGACTGGAGTCAAACCCTATGCACACCGCGCAAGTGAATGTCGGTCGCTCCCCATTGATAATTGAAACAGGCAAATTGGCCAAACAGGCTGACGGAGCTGTAACTGTCAGGTACGGTGACACCGTTGTCATCGTAACCGCATGCGCAGCACCGAATGCGCGTGAAGGCATCGACTTCCTTCCGCTAACGGTTGATTACAGAGAGTATGCCTACGCCTCAGGCCGCATTCCTGGTGGATTCTTCAAGCGCGAGGCCAAGCCTACTGAAAAAGAAGTCCTGACGAGTCGCCTCATCGACCGACCGCTGCGGCCATTATTCCCAGAGGGGTGGGGACGTGAAACACAAGTCATTGCATTTCTCTTGTCTGCTGATCCTGAGAACGACTCTGATGTTCTTGCACTTACTGGAGCCTCCGCAGCGCTTTCAATTTCATCTATACCATTTTCGACTCCGATAGCCGCTGTTCGTGTTGGTCTCGTCGAAAATGAATTCGTGATCAATCCGACATTCTCGGAACGAAAACGGAGCGACCTCGATCTCATTATCGCAGGTAGTCGTGATGCCGTCATGATGGTAGAAGCAGGTGCTAAGGAAATAGCTGAAGACATGATGCTAAAAGCCCTCGAAGAGGGTCATGCAGCAATACGAGAGATCGTTTTAGAAATCGAAAAAATGGCTTCGGCTATCGGCAAACCGAAAACTGAAGTCAGTACGAAATCCATCGACCCTGCTGTTAAAAGTGAAGTCGAGTCACAAGTATTAGGCCCTCTAACAGAGGCCATGCGCATCAAAGACAAGATCGAGAATTACGCACAAGTCGGTCATGTTTATGACAGCCTCATCGAATCCATTCCGGAGGATGACTCGGAAAGAAAATCGGCCGTTGGTCACGTATTCAAGGAACTCAAGGAACAAGTCCTTCGGGACGAGGCCCTAGAACGCGGACAACGACTCGACGGTAGACGTTTCGATGAAGTCCGGGACATATGGTCTGAAGTGAGTGTACTTCCCCGTGTACATGGCTCTGCAGTATTTACGCGCGGAGAAACCCAAGCATTAGTGACGGCTACGCTGGGAACCGCGGACGATCAACAGAAGATTGAAAGTGTCGACGGCGAAAGTTACAAGCGTTTTATGTTGCACTACAACTTCCCACCGTTCTCCGTTGGTGAAGTGAAATGGTTGAGAGGACCTGGCCGGCGAGAAATCGGTCACGGCAATCTCGCGGAGAGAAGTTTGGCTCCAATGGTACCAGCCGAAGATACATTCCCCTACACAGTGCGGGTAGTCTCAGACATATTGGAATCAAACGGTTCCTCTTCAATGGCAACGGTCTGCGGGGGCACCTTGGCACTGATGGATGCTGGTGTTCCATTGGTAAGACCAGTCGCCGGAATCGCGATGGGACTTGTTCTTGACGAAAAGAACGGTCGGCATGCTGTTCTGTCAGATATTGCTGGCGCCGAGGATCACTACGGCGACATGGATTTCAAGGTCGCCGGAACAAGTGAAGGTATAACCGCTTTACAGATGGACATTAAAGTTTCAGGTATTACAACAGAAATCATGCAAGAGGCGCTAGCTCAAGCTCGCTCAGGACGCCTGCATATTCTTGAAAAGATGGATACTACACTCGCATCGCCTCGTGAATCGATTTCAACTCACGCGCCTCGAATTATCACGATTCAGATTCCGGTCGACAAAATTCGCGACGTAATTGGTCCAGGCGGAAAAACAATTCGAGGCATAGTTGCCCAGACTGGCGTTAAGGTCGACGTCGAAGACGACGGTCGTGTCAATGTTGCGTCAACGGACGAGACCTCGGCCCAAAAAGCGATCAGTATCATTGAAGAACTGACGGCAAGTCCAGAACTAAACAAAAGTTACCTCGGGAAAGTTCAACGCATTACAGATTTTGGCGCATTTATTGAAATTCTCCCAGGCATAGATGGGTTACTCCACGTATCTGAGATTGCTCATTACCGGGTAAATGATGTCCGCAACGAACTTAACGAAGGCGACCAAGTGATGGTCAAAGTTATTAATGTTGATCCTTCCGGCAAAGTCCGACTCAGTCGTAAAGCTCTTCTTCCTGGCGGTGAAGATTCTGACGACGGAAATAAAGGTACCGAAGGCGACAAACCGAAAGGTAGCGGCAGACCTGAGGGACGAGGTAGTTCTGACAATCGACCCCGATCATCTCGAAGCCGGAATTCACCGCGCTGAACTTCTTTGTGTCGGTTTGTGTTCTTGCTCTGGAATTGAATTTAGTCTGAACCAGTAAATTGATGCTTCAGAATTTCGGTGGACTACTACGACGGAACCTAGTGCATATCAACCGAAATCAATTTAGACACTCCAGGTTCCTCCATCGTAACTCCGTACAACCGATCGGCAATTTCCATTGTCTTTCTGTTGTGGGTGACTAAAACAAATTGTGTGCGTTCTTGAAGGCCTCGCAGCATATCAACAAAACGTCCAATGTTAGCATCGTCGAGCGGTGCATCGATCTCATCGAGCAGACAAAATGGGCTTGGTTTGTACTTAAAGATTGCAAACATTAGAGCCATGGCAGTAAGAGCTTTTTCGCCACCAGACAACAGTTGAATATTTTGGAGTCGCTTGCCTGGTGGCTGCGCAATGATATCGATACCACTCTCTAAAACATCCGTTTCATCCAACAACATGAGACCGGCACGCCCGCCACCGAACAATGTTTCAAATGTAAATTGAAAATGTTCATTAACAGCAACGAATGCTTCCTGGAAGCGTTCCCTCGTCGTCCTATCGATTCGCTTAATGGCCTCATCAGTCGCTGCAATCGAATCAACTAAATCACGGCGCTGGACTGTCAAAAACTCGTGTCTCTCTTCAAGCTCATCAAACTGATCGATTGCCATCATATTTACCGGACCAACACGCTCAATCTTTGAACGTAATTCCGTTATCAGACCATCGGCATCTGTCACTTTTTCGTTACTAGCCACAACCTCACCGTCCTGATCATCTGGTTCAATATCGTAACCAGTATCGTCAGATTCTTCAATAGAGTCGACCGCCTGTGGCACAGAACGGAATAGGGATGGGTCTGGTACTAAAGAGCCTTCCTCTTCTAACCGCACAACCTCTTTTGCGGTCGCCTCAAGCGTCATCTGAACAAGCTCAAAACACGACTCACCAAGATGCGACAAATCTGCGATTGCCGTTGCCCGCTCAATCTCACGCCGACTAACGTCAGACTTCGCCCGATCGAGTGCGTCCCGAGCGGCGCGCACGCTCTCGTCCTGCGAGGAGATGTTTGTTCGAAGTTGTTCCGCTTGCCCATCCAGCGCAACTATCTTCTGTCGAATTCCCGCAAACGACTCTGCATCGTGCTGACACTGCATCTCAGATGTTTTGACCTCTTCTAACAAACGTTCTCGCTCACTCGTTACGCGCTCATTCTCTTGTTCACGAGCACGAATGCGATGACGCAAATCATCCTTCTGCTCTTCAAGTCGCCTAACATCTGCTGCCAATGCGGTGGTGCGCTCCAAAAGGGCGGCGTGCGTAGCCTTCGCATCGTCGACATTCTGCCGGAGTGTGTTTACGGACTCCCGCGCTTCTAACAAATCACCTTGGGCACCCATGAATTTTTCATCAGCCGAACGCTGCTCAAATTCGAGTCGACTAATCGACTCACTCGCCTCTCTTTTTTTTGCTTCGAGGCCGTCTCGTTCTTCAGTCGCCTGCCTTCTTTCTGCCTGAATCAATTCGAGCTTGTCGTTTAGTCGAACATGTTCGTCATCAAGCTGCTGGAGGTGCATGCGACAGCTAACAAGCTCTTTCTCTGCCTCGTGTCGTTCGCTCTTTAGTTTTTCGACTGCATTGTGTTCTCTTGCGACATGTTCTTTCCTCACCACAAGTTCACGAGAAAGATGATCTATCGTTTCAACATCATGAGCAATACGAACTCGTGACTCTCGAATCTCCCGCTTCGCCGCAAGTAAACCACGCGCGTCCTGCTTTATTCCTCCGTGAAGCAACTCCGCCCCACGTACAACCACTCCGTCGAGTGTCACAATCGGATCACGCGTAAGTGATGCTGCTTCCGTAGCTATTTCCATTGATGGCGCTAACCAACGACGTTTGAGAAGTCGACCAACTACTGATTCACCTGGCCCAGACAGCCGGACAAGACTAAACAGTGACTGAAGTGCTGGATGAGGTGGAATTTCAGACATATCGCTATGATTAAGCTCACCACTAATCAAAAACCCACATCGACCTGCGCCATGCGTTGTAGCCAGTTCGACACCGGCAAGAGCATCGCGCCTCGAATCGACGACAACATACTGCAATAGTTCACCGAGACATGATTCAACCGCGAATTCAAATTCCCGATCGACCTCTAGGTGGTCAACAACAGAGCCATTGTGCGCAATACTGTCGTCAGATCCGAGTACTACTCGAGCGGCCTCTTCGTAATCGGTTCGACCTGCCTCAAGTTCTTCGAGCGATTGAACCCGAGCACGTCTTGATGCTAAATCGTGCTCTCTTTTACGAATATCCTCAACCCGATTTTCAACATCGGTCTTTGAGACCCCTAATTCAGACTCTCTTTTTAGACAAATTGATTGAGCTGATTCAATACGTTCACGAAGTCGAAGCGCCTCTTTGTCCGCTTTCGACCGACCCTCCGTAGTTCGTTGAACATCTGCCTGAATTTCAGTGGTCTCAACATCTAACTTTAACAACGACTCCGAGATTCGTGAGGCCGCTACAGTCGAATTTTCAATTACATTCTGGAGCGCAGTGGCAACATTAGCCGCGGCATATATTTCACTTCTTGCAGCTTCAACATCACCCTCATGACCTTCGATAGCAAGCTGTGCACCCTGAAATGCCTGTTCGACCTGCGTTAACGTTTTCGCAGAAACGTCTCGTTCTTGCTCACACCTATCCCGTGCATCGTTCTGCATACGAAGTTCATCAGTAACTGGGCCACTTCTAGCAGTCAAGGAATGCAATGCCTCTGACCCACCGTTCTGTGCAACCTCTAAATCGGCAGCTTGTTGGCGGTCAAAATCAAGTTTCTGTTGCCGACGCTCCAGTTCGAGTTCTTTCTGATGAGCCAGATCTCTAACCGCTGTCACAGATTGATCAGACTCAACTAGTTCTACCCGAAGACGCGCCTGATCATTTTCGAAACCAGATAGCGAAGCCGCCTGCGATCCTTTCAGAACAACAGCTTCGCTCAAAAGGGATTCAGCCGTCTTGATATCTGCCACTAGTGCTTCACTACGTCGAACGAACGACACCATTTCCCAACGGCGCAATTCTTCCCTCAAACGTCTATACCTACGTGCCTTTGCGGCTTGACGTTTCAATGCTATACGTTGCTTTTCGACCTCAAATACAATGTCATCGACGCGGGTCAGATTCTGTTGGGCGGCTTCTAACTTAAGTTCCGCGGACCGACGACGTGATTTGTATTTTGTAATTCCAGCAGCTTCTTCCAAAAGCTGTCTGCGTTCTGTCGGTCTAGCACCAAGAATCTGACCGATACGCCCCTGCTCAATAACAGCATAGGCCTTCACACCGACGCCAGAATCCATCAGTAGGTCCTGGATGTCTCGCAGGCGACAAACCTGCCCGTCGATTAAGTATTCGCTCTCACCAGATCGATACAGTCGGCGTGCCACCTCAATATCACGCGTAACTACCGGTCGATCAAAATCTTCAAACTCTGAAAGAACGTCTCTGGTTTCTGTTCCTGGAACGGCCACCACAGTAGTCGGGACGACTGACGACGGTTCGGTATCGCTAATCGCATTAGCATTCCCGTTGACAACTTGATTTCCTTCAGTGAACTTCTGCGGTGTGTCGTCGATTGTTTGCACTTCCAAGCCAGTACCGACGTTCTGCAGTGCTGCCGTTACTTTCGATAATTGGATGCGAACCTCAGCCGAAGCCGTTGGACGCCTTTCGTCGCTACCACTAAAAATTACATCTTCCATGCGCTCGCCCCGAAGGCTGCGGGCACTCTGCTCCCCTAAAACCCAAGTAATAGCATCAATTACATTACTTTTACCGCAACCATTAGGACCGACAATGGCGGTCACTCCGTCATCAAATGCTAGCTCAGTGCGTTCTGGGAAACTTTTAAAACCAGCAATCTCGATATGGTCTAACCGCATCAATCAAAACCCAACAAGGCAAACAAAAAAAGCCGCGCCGGCAGGAATACTGGATTATCCAATTTACCTGTCGAGCGGCTGGAAACGCTCCGACTCCACGCTGTTACAATCTCGCTAATGCGCAGGTATCTTTACAAGAAACAAATAAGTACGAGGTCGATCCACACGTTATGCGTGAGCTACTCCATACCATCCAATACAACGATCGCTAAATTTTAACAAGACACCTATTACACCGGCAAGCGATCTACCTAGATGCAGAAACAGAATCGGCTGCTTTTAGTCCCAATAACGCTTCAGCTTCATCAAAAATAGTCAGTGCAAATTGAGCCTGTGGATCTTGCTCAAAAAGGTTGTCCCGCGCTTCTGCTTCACCAAAAAGGTCAGTATCGATTTCAAAGTGGATCATTGCACGGATAAAATCGATATCTGACGCAAAAGCCTCATCATCGACCGTATAACCATTTTCAATCACGTGCTTCTTAAATTCGTCGAGCAGGCGTTGATCGATTTTAAATCCTCGACTAACGACCTCGCGGCCATACCCATCAAGCGTGACTCGGTTGTCTCCTGAGGCCGTAAACCGCTGCGCAAAGCTAACAAATTCTCCGCGCGCTTGGAGTATCCGACCAAATCGAGAAGGATCAAACCCCTCTATTGGCCCTGTCACAAAATGGTCTGGCTCAATCCCACCACCACTATAGATTTCACGACCAGAATCGGTGAGTTTGCGATCCGATGGGGCATGAACAGGAACCTCAGGCTCGCGTAACGAGTACGTCAAATACTCATCAAAAGTACCGTCCCAAGGCCGTTGTAACATCCGTCCGCTTGGAGTGAAGTAGCGTGCCGTTGTCAATCCAAGTCCTGCGCCATGGCTAACTCTATATATCGACTGTACCAGCGCTTTACCAAAAGTTGTTTCTCCAACAATAAGCCCTCGGTCATGATCTTGAATTGCGCCTGCAACAATTTCAGACGCGCTAGCACTATTTCGATTTACCAAGACAACGAGTGGTTGATCGGTATAGAGACCCTCGTCACGCGCGTGGTAATCCTGATCTGAATTGGAAACTCTTCCTCGTGTGTAGACAATCATGTCACCGCGCGGTAAAAACTGATTGGAAACCTTTATTGCCTGATCAAGCGGCCCACCAGGGTTGCCTCTTAGATCAAGGACTAGCCGAGAGAAACCGTTCTCACTTAGGTCAGCTAATGCACGAGTCAACTCTTCGTTGCTTGTCTCTGAGAAATTACCGAGACGAACATACGCAGTTTCAGTATCGGCCATAAATGCTGCCTCAACTGTTGCTATTGCAATCTCGTCTCGCTCAACGTCCAACGGAATAAACTCGTCGTACCCATCTCGCCGCATCGCAACATTGACGGACGTTCCCTTTGGCCCCCGTAGTAAACCAACGGCCTCGTCACTACTCATGCCGATCGCATTCTCACCCTCAATTTCGGCAATCACATCACCCCGTCTGATACCAGACCGATAGGCTGGCGAGCCTTCAAAAAGGCTCATGACCGTTATCGCGCCATCAAACACGTTAATCTGGATACCAAGACCGTAATATCGACCCTCCTGTCTCTCACGCAACTGAGCGTAAGACCGAGGATCCATAAAGCTTGAATGGGGATCGAGGGTTTGCAGCATCCCTGAAATAGCTCCGTAAACAAGCCGGTCGGTCTCGATATCATCAACGTAATTGGCCTCTACTGCGGCAAGCGCAGTAGCAAACGTATCAAACTGTTGGTTTGCAGAATCTTGACGCGCAAGAACTTGGCCACCAAGTAAGCCGCCCACCGTCGAAGATACGACGACTGCGCTAACGCTGAGAGCTGAAAAAGTCAGGCCACGCACGAGCCG
>Ga0310124_10001918_pt1 | contig 14441 bp, 20 predicted proteins | sample CB11b_AW_Bot5_MG_FD_203507 | JGI IMG/M metagenome (GOLD analysis project Ga0310124, IMG submission 203507) | Marine microbial communities from Western Arctic Ocean, Canada - CB11b_AW_Bot5 | ecosystem: Environmental > Aquatic > Marine > Oceanic | place: Canada: Western Arctic Ocean | collected...
CTTGCGCCAAAAGTAAATAGAACCGCCCAATGTCATAGACATGAACATATTGGTTAAATCCTATAGACGGCATACCTACTTGAATCGTTTGGCTAGCGAAAGATTCTACAATTCGCTTTAACTGACAATTCTCACCGCCATAAACCAAACTAGGACAGTAAACGACGTGCCACCTGCTTCTAATCGCGCGATGTATTGTTTCTACGTCTAGTCTAACGGCTTCCAAGGGTTTCAACCTAAATTGACGCAAATCAGCGCTAGAGGCGTTACCAAAGAGCCAAACACCCGATGTATGTATCTTTGTTGCATCTCTAGCGGCAAGTAGGTCTAACTCAGATAGCAACCTTTGCTCCACATCTGCAATTTCATCTGCTGATAATTGTGACCAATGTGGACGCGCGCAATTCACAACCACATCAAAGTAGCCTTCAAAATCGGACCTATTTTCTATCAACCCGACAGTAAGAGGTGTGACGATTTTGTCTCTACCGTATGTAAAAACTTCAAAGTCACTTTTTGCGAATAGCGATGTAACGTGACGGCCAATGTACCCACTAGCCCCTGCAATCAATACTTTCATTCTTTCCCTGAACTTTGCATACATGAAGCCCTAGCTTTACTTCTAAGCCAGAACATCGCGCTCAAAGGTTAATTCTGTCCCGTTATCCAGTCGAGAGTTATCAACCAGCGTCGTTATTTTCATAGTTCCCTTTTGATTCATTTACGAATCGCACATTGCCCAACGGAAATAAGGTCTTTGACCATCCATTCGCTCAACCTCTGCACCCAACCTTTTGTAGAAATCATGCGCTTTCTTATTATGTGGACTTGCCGTCCATGAGATGTGAGAGGCATATGATGACTCCGCTTGTGACTTTAAAGCCAACATAAGTTCACGGCCATACCCTTGTGATCTTTGATTTCCTGTAACCAATAGGTCGTCAAGCCAGATTGATGGCTCTCCACTGAAGGATGAATATCGATAGTGATACAGTGCGAAGCCAAAAGGCTCACAATTCCGTTCTAATATTAATGCATGGGCAAATGCGTAATCACCAAATAATGTGCGTTCGATTTTCTCTATAGTTGTCGAGATTTCACCACTAAACCCTTTCATACTCCGGTCAAAGTCAGCTTTTTGTTCAATAAACTCTAACAAGACACTTGAGTATTCTTTCGTCGCAGTCCGTACGATCACTCTCTTCTCCATGGATGAATTTATTCGTTGTCGCCTAACGCCTGTTAATTGATGACAAATGCCACGCATTACAAATCAACTTGCTGCACCAATTAAGTTTTTTGTTTCGCAGACGTTATTGCTTGGGCTATTTTAGCCCTATGACTCGTTTCCCACTCAGCGAGTGTTAATGAAGCTTCGTCACTTGCTTTCTTTGAAGCCATTAGAAACACTTCATCTTTTCTTGATTTAGGAATAACGACAATACCCTCGACATCAGCAACAATGATATCTCCCGTAGACACCTTTGCTCCCCCGCAAGCGATTGGAGCGCCCAATTCAGAATAGACCTCTTTCTTTCCCGGTACTGGATGAACACCTTTCGCAAAAACTGGAAACTTCATATCTGAAATTTCACTCAAATCTCGAATGACACCATCAATAATAAAACCTTTGATACCTCGACTCTTCGCGACTGCGCATACATTACCGCCGGCTACTGCATATTCGCTATCAACTCCATCCACTACAATGATGGAACCTTCTGGTGCTTCGTATATGGCAGAATGAAGCATTAAATTATCACCAGACGTTAACTGGACAGTAAACGCTTCTCCAAAAATTGGCGGCATTCCCTGCCAAAGAGGACCAATACTAAAATTAATAAAGTGGTCATTACTTAGTATGTTTCCGTACTCGGTTGTCGCAAGTTTTGAAAAATCTGACTTCATATTTTCACTCCATGTTTGAATGAAACCTGCCGGTCTATGTATGTTGCTTGATATGTTGAGGCTACCCGCTTAGTTTCTTAGACATATTGAAACCGGTAACCTCAAAGCCAACTTCTTTATACAACTTAAGCGCCCGCTCATTATGATATGCGACCCTCAGTTTTATCTGATTGATACCAATAGCAAGTAGTTGGGTCTCTAACGCAGAAATTGATTGAGTACCATAACCTAGACCTCGATGTTCATTCGAAATGAAGAAGTCATAGATAAACGTAGATTTATCCCCAATATTTACTGAGTGCCATAGGTAACCCACAAGCTTACATTCACCATCGACTTCAGCATCAATGCATAATAGCGAATGCTCATTGCTCTCTAGTCCGTTAGGGAAGCTGCGATGCAAGTCCTTCTTTGCCAATTCGACTGCAACGTCTAAAGAATGCCCATAGTTTCTAGCTATTTCCTGACTGTAATCGTCAATAAAATACTGACAATATGCTGGATATTCGTCTTGGCGCATTCCTCTAAGTACTACCATGTTCATCCTTTATAAACGTTGAATCCAATTAGTAACATAACGCCCGCTTGAGCAGATGGCAACGCTACCAATGCTCTCAAATTTAACACCTAACCCACTGAAGTTAAAACGAGTGGAAACACCAATGCCGCCGCATGCCAAAGATGCCACGCGTACCGAATCACGCTTAAGTTGTTTGTGATCACAAAACACCTTCGTGTACTCGTAGCTTAACTGGATTACTGGCACTTTTTATGTCTAACGAAGGTCACAACCAAAGCCACCAACGCCAGTAGCTCAAAAAGCCAAAATAGAGGAATAAGCCCGAATGGCTCAACCAACACACCATTTTCATCTACGTATGAACCTATGGTGTTATAAGCAATGAAACACAAAAGACCACTAACGCAGAAAAGGAAACTGATTTTATACTTACGGAGAAAATTCATCGGAGCCTCGACATTTGAATATCTAAAATGTCAGACACTTTATAAGAGAGCATAGTTCACTCCGATAAGCATAATTGGATAGACGAGTTATCGCCCCTTGAAGTAGCTGACATCGCGATCACCTCACCTCAACTATTGTACCGAAAACACTAAAATTGATTCGACTGAAAATACCAAGCGTTTAACATCACTCTTATATACCAATATGGATAATAGACACTTGTTATGTGCTTTTTATTGAGGCTTATCTTCTGGGTTATCACGATACCAAGCTTCGAGCAGTTCCCGACCATAGATGACTTCTGTCTGCATGTGCATGTACAGAAGGAATGCAGCTAATAGAAAACTAACTCCGTTCAACCACCTTAATGCTTGTTTACGCTCTGCATCATAGAAAAACATACTGACACCAACAAGCAAGAAAGGATAACAACCTATAAGAAGTAACAACCAGCCAAGGTAACTTGATATTGCCATATCCGTCATTTGCGCCCCCTAAGAGCCATTAGAAAACTCATTGTATATTAGAGTAACTATTCAGCTATTAGGAGTTCACATAATCGAGTTTCGAGGCACTTCAAGTTGGGGGTTGATGCTGGGATGTTAGGCGTGAGCACCACCTAACCGAAACCATTACACCGCAAACACAAAACTCGACCGAAACTAAAAAATGCCGAGCGTTGTGAATTAGTCTTAAGCTAATAAAAACTAAGTGCTACTCTCCACTTTCAAAGTGGGCAAATACTTCTGCGCCAGTCATATTTTGTGTTTCATTTTTAAATTCGTAGTATTCGGGCTTTTCATCGATAAATATCTGATGAGTTAATTTGTAGTCATCTCCAGACATCAATAAACCGACAGGAAGATGATACTGATTATTTGGCACTAAAAAGTAAAACAAGTGAGTACCACATTTACCGCAGAACCCTCTCTCAGCCCAATCGGATGACTTATATCTCACCACATTTGATTCACCTGATATTTTGACGGAATCAGAGCAATCAATGACTAACATCGGACCGCCAGACCAATTTCTACACATACTACAATGACAAGCCCCCAATTCATTACTGGCGTACTCTACTTCCAACTCAACCGAGCCACATAGGCACTTTCCTTTACCTTTCATGAATCCTCCAATCTTTGCAATGTGTGTAAATGAATAGCAGATAACGTTTTTTATACCGATGACTTAATAAGAAAAGGCTATTTTTTGTTTCCCTTATCCGACAGATACGCGGCATACTTTTTAGAGATCCATTTATGAATATGGAGCCCTGTTTTACGAAAGAGATACCAATCTATAGCAGCTAGAATCACCAAACCGATTACAGTTCCCATTACAAAACCTCCATGCTCATTGAAATGTCACTCTACCAAATAGTTAAGAAAGGCACCGTGAACCTAAACTAGATATGGATAGTTACTTTAACTCAGGAAGAATGACGAGGCATAACGCTTAGCTACGCTGTAAGTGGATGTATGCCATGTCTGAGCGAAGCGAGTTCGGCACGCGTTTACGAATCAGATTTAGGCGCCTTGTTATATGTTTTACTTACTAATATGCCAAGCCATTACACCACTAGCAATAAGTAAAAATATACCAATCAATCCGACATTAACTGCAAAACTTACTTTATTCGTTTCGTCTTGAAAGTCATTGGTTCGGGACACAAGTTCACGATGAATCATTAACGATAAAAAGTCTTGATTAGCTGGATTGTTACCATCAAATGTAATGCCAGCCAATACAACAAGTAAAACCCCGGCATATGCAATGTAGTCAACCAAGTCTATTGTGGATAGGTAATCAAAAAAATTGCGAGAAATTAGCAGAGCTACCGAGATCACAACAAGATAAGCTAAAACCCCTTTGAGAAAACCCCTCATTGAAACTCCCTGTACATATAACAGCTATCAGACAGAAAAATTCCGCACTTAAACCCAGAATAATTCTGTCTAGTTTCTAAGATGCACAAGTAATATGCAACTAAGCCATTGCATAACAATGGCTTATGTCACAGCTAATTTCAACCATGTAGAAAATATAGAATTTTTATATATAGCATGACGAGATGGGAAACCATCACACTAATGTGGGAAATACTTACTTTAGCTCATCTGGAATACGGCGATCTTTGTGGTAATACTCTCGGTCGCGTTCGTTGATTTCGCGTACCACTTTGCATGGGTTGCCGACTGCGACGACATTGGCTGGGATGTCTTTGGTGACGATGCTCCCTGCCCCTATTACTGAGTTTTCACCAATGGTGACACCGGGAAGTACGACAGTGTGTGCGCCAAGCCATACGTTGTTGCCAATACGAACGGGAACATTGAACTGCGCTGCTTTTAGCCTGAGTTCTGGGCTGATGGGGTGTGTACCAGTGGCGATGGTCACGTTAGGCGCAATCATCACGTTGTCGCCGATGAATACGTCTGTGTCGTCGACCAGAGTTAGATTGAAGTTAACGTATACGTTGTTGCCTAGGTGGGTGTGACGCCCCCAGTTCGCGTGTAACGGCGGCTCGATGTAGCAGCCCTCACCGACTTCGGCGAACAGTTGCTTCATGATTTGTTGTCGTTTATCCCCTTCACTAGGACGAGTGTGATTAAAATCGTATAGCACTTCTAAGCATTGAGTTTGCTCAGCAACCAAATCAACGTCGTCACAGTAGTAAACGTCTTGGCTGTGCATTTTAGCCTTTATATCCATGTTTGAACCTATTTGATCATTGCCTTATGTCGGCATAAATAAAGAAACAGATGGATAATTTGAAGTTTTCACTGGCCTCAATGCAAGTTGGATGAATCAGCGCGACCTGATGTTTTCAGCCACACGCCACAGCACACCACTTGGGTCAGTGATACAAAACTCAAGCATTCCCCAAGGCTGTTCAACAACCTCGGAAACGGTAACTTCAAATTCCGACACTACATTAGAGTTCTGGATGTGTTGATACCAACTTTTTACGTCTTCAACCAGCAAGTGCATCATGTAATTGTGACAGTGCGCAGGTTCATAAAAGTTTTGCAAAAGGAAGGCGCAACTTCCGTGTCGTAGATAGGCGATATCGTGAAATTCAGACATCACTTCGAAGCCGATTGACTGGTAAAAACGCTTAGATAAATCGAAGTCTTTCGCGGGCACGAAAGACTTAATTTCTGAGACTTTAAGGTTTTCCATCTTACATCCTTATAGTGCTGATATTCTGGTCCTGACACGCTTAACGCTTTAAGTGGTTACAGCGTTTATTCAGAGTCTTGCTGAAATGAGTCGACTTCGGCTTTAGTTAGATAACGCCACTGACCTGCTTCAACATCTAAACGAACATCACCAATCTGCTCACGGTGTAGTCCAACAACTCGATTCCCTACCGCAGCAAACATTCGTTTTACTTGATGAAACTTACCTTCTGTAATGGTCAACAGCACTTCTTTACTGGTAATAACTTCGAGTTCTGCCGGACGCGTCAGTTTTTGTTCGCCCTGCAATTGAATGCCCGCTTTGAACTTGTCAGCGACATCGTCTTTGATGTCTCGTGACAATGTCACGCGATAAACCTTCTTACATGACTTGGTTGGCAGCGTGATATTGAATGACCAGCGCCCATCATCAGTAATCAAGACTAAGCCTGTTGTGTCGGCATCTAATCGCCCTGCGATATGCAGTTCTGATGCTTTTTCTATCTCGATGTAGTTGAACAGTGAAGGATAAACTTCATCGATATTAGAGCAGATAGTACCCGCTGGCTTATGCATTAAAAGGTATCGAAATTCGCGCAACTTAAGCGGCGTGCCATTTAACAAGATGGTGTTGCTTTCATGAACCTGAGTCGATTCATCGGTGACCGTCTCACTGTTTACGTTTACCTTGCCATTATGAATGCATTCAATTGCTTCAGGCTTGGTTAGTTCAGTGCTTTTACATAGGTATTTATCAAGGCGCATTAATCGTCGGCACCACATTTTGCGCATGGCTTATAAGTACGTTCGCCTTGAGCAATCACCACATAGTCTCGAACGCAGTTATCACATAGCGCCAACTTTGGGTATGCGTCTTTCTGTTTCTTTGCGTTGATGTCGCCTTCGGTGGTGTATACGGTTCTCATTTTGATGCCTTGTTTTAATAACTTGCTAGGCGCAAATTGTATCACTGTTTACAGCCTTGTTTGGAGTGGTGTTAGGTAGTTAAAGTAATATTAAGTACTTCTATTTTAGGCTCCCTTCCCGAAACAGTTTAACCATGAACAACAAAGTCAACGTGCCACGCTTATCAGTGGTAAAATGATAAAAGCTCACCAACCAATGAAGTCACTAATGAAAAATTGTAATCAATGCGGGAAATGCTGTATCAAATACGGAGATGGTGACCTTGCCGCAACGCAAGAAGAGATTGATTTGTGGGAGTTGTTCAATCCAGACATCTTTGAATATGTCCGAGGAAGCGAGATCTGGTTCGACCCTGAATCTGGTGAACGTTTAACTCGCTGCCCTTTTCTGGAGCTAGTTCCGACGAAAGACACCAAGGCTAAAGCCAAGTACACATGCAGCATTTACTTAGACCGACCAGAAGATTGCAGACACTATCCAAGCCTGATTAATGAGATGGTACGAGATGAGTGTGAAATGATTGAGGTGGTGGATTTACAAGACGCGAAGAAAGCTCAAAGGAAACTCGACCTGTTGATGAAAGACAGCCGCCCTTCAAGCTATTCGTAAGCGATGATCTTTTGAAGATCAATCTTCAGCATGAGCTAATATCAGCTAAAACCTTAAGCCAAATACTGGTTCGCTTCTAACCAATCAAGCGCAACCAGTGCCGCCAATGAACATACCGCTCTGTCGTTGCCATCAACAAACTTAAGCTCTTCGATTTCGGCATCTGGAGACAGTTCGCCAGTATAATCAGCAAGATAACAAGTCAATTGCACTGATACGCCTTCCGCTTTACCATCAGCTTGGCCTGTAAAGGTCTCAACGTATTTGATGGAATCTGGTACTAAATCTACTGAGATCTCTTCTTTGATTTCGCGAACCAGTGCTTGTTCGTCACTTTCGCCAGCTTCACGCTTACCACCCGGTAGGTAGAACAGTTCTTTGCCTTTTGATCTCACCATCAACAACTTGCCGTCTTTGATGAATATCCAAGCCAGCTTATCAATTACCTTATGCATGTCGTTAGACCTCATGTCTGTTTTAGTTCTCGTTATTACTGAATCTGGCCACACCATTAGTCGCGACCAAACAAACCCTGCGTATGTTACACGCTGGAATGAATATACTCTATTGAATCGAATGGGAAATATCATAACCAAAACGAAAAATGACAGCGTTCGAGACAATGCTCGTCAACTGTCATTGGCGATGTTTACTGATTGTTCGTTAGCTGTTCGCGAATATTATCAATCGACCAACCACTTAAGCGCAGAGTCATGGTCTTCGAATGACTTTATCTCACCAGACACAAACCAACCCCCTACTTTTGAAGCGAATTCTTGCCAGCTTTTATCACCATAAATCGCGATTTTGTCTATTTTCGAATTCAGCTCTAACCCCAGTTTAAAATCATCCCAAGCAGCACGTAGCTCCCAGCCCGTTAAGGTAGAAATGTCGACCAGCATCTTGAGTTCAGATGAATTAAGCTCTTCTAGCGTGGTATTTAGAATTGGCATCATTGCTTGATAGTCATCGTGTGTGAGTTTGCCTTTCGCTTTGAACACAACAATGGTTTCACCGCTAACACGTTCAATTCCAACCGATATTCCATGACGTTCGATACTCATAACCTAGCCCTCATAGTAGAAACTAGAGTTAGTTTAGAGGATTAAATAACAAAGAGATGAGTGGTTCGCGTCAAATCAGACAAGCACTTTATCTAAGCTTAATATCAGAGAGTTAATCGCGCTTCTCCAACAGTTCGCTTAGGGATTGAACTTGCATGACATTTGAATGCTCTGACTTAAGATCAACACCTTCCGTGTTCAACCACACCACTTTCAGACCCGCTTCAAGTGCTGGGTAAATGTCTTTTTCTAAGGTGTCGCCAACCATGGTGATATCTTGTGGTGCTACACCGAGTTTGGAAATGATGGCCGGATAAAAGCCCGACTCGAACTTAGAAAAACCAATACTCGCCTTACAAAAGTAACCCAAGATATATTGAGACAGGCCAACACGCTCAAAGGCTCTATTGATGTCGTCTTTACTTGAATCACCGGCATTGGTGGCAACATAGACTCGGTGAGTTTTCGATAGTTCAGCAAGTAACCCGCGAGCACCACTCACTTCTTGTACGGTTTCCCAGTCACACATCTTCCCTTGTGCGTCTGGGAAATCGACCATCAGTGTATTGCCCCAGTCGAATAAGACTACTTCTGTTAATTCGATTAGCTTTGTCATCTTGCCTCCTGCATACGATGAATTATCTAATGTTTAAGCGAGCCTATAAAAACTTCTCGATCAGGATCTCGTCAAAGTACTGGTCGCCAATCTTACCGTGTTTCTTAGCCGTTCCGGCGATTTCAAAACCTTGCTTAATATAGACCGCTAAAGCGCGTTCGTTATCTGCTCTGACATAGGCGAACAGTTTTTCATAACCTTTGGCTTTCGCTGCTTTGAATGTGTAATCAAACAACTGCTTGGCAACGCCCTGCCCACGGCTATTTGCATCAACATAAGTGCCAATAATACCAACATGGTCAAAGGCCTTAGTGTAAGTAGCGAATGGTTCTACATTCTGAAAACCAAGCAACTGGCTTGTCGTCTCATTGACTGCAACGCTAAATACACCACGCTCAGGGAACGACTCAATGAATGCCTTTTCTTCATCAACAGTAAAAGTCTGATCCAAGATCGTATAACGCGCTTCGATAATGATTGGATTCAAGACATCAATAATGCCTTGTGCATCTTCTACTGTTACTTCTCTGATTGTTAAGCTCATGCTTCTCTACCTTTTTATTGCTTTGGGCAGATTCTATCGTTACATGCGATCTCTTTGATAGGACAGAATGTTGTCGAAAGCGATATCGAAGTAGAGTTCGTAGCTATTTTGTTCAACATAGCCTAAATGTGGTGTCGCAGTGACGTTTGGTAAGGACAGTAGCGGTTCGGCGTCTGTTGTTAGGGGCTCACAATCGAACACATCAATAGCGGCAGTTTTGGTCGGTACCTCGCGTAGTTCATGATACAAGGCCATCGGTTCGACTAACTCGGCACGGCTGATGTTCACAAACAGTGAGTTCGGTTTCATCAAGCTAAGGTCGTGTGCCGTAACACATCCTCTGGTGACATCATTCAAACGCAAATGCAAAGAAAGCACATCAACTTCTTGAAAGAAGTCTTCTTTGGTTGTTGCTGCTTTGAAGCCATCTGTTTGTGTTTGATCGCGTGAAGCTTGGCTCCCCCACACTACGACAGACATCCCAAATGCTTGGGCATATTGTGCAATGCATTTGCCGATCTTGCCGTAGCCCCAAATACCAAGCTTCAAGCCCTTCAAAGTTCGACCTAACCCTAACGAGCCAGAATCTTGCCACTGGTTTTGCTTAAGGTTTGAAGCATAAGTGGGAATGTGGCGCGATGCAGCCATAATCAACGCCCAGCATAATTCAGAGGGTGCAACTGGCGAGCCTCGGCCTTCTAACACAGTAACACCAAATCGTTCGCACATTTGTGGGTCGATATGATTACTCACTTTGCCCGTCTGGCTAATGAGCTTGAGGTTTGGGAGCTGCGATAACAAAGATTCGGTGATCTCGGTTCTTTCACGAATGAGTACAATGGTTTCAAACGAGATCAACTTAGCGACAAGATCTTGCTCTGAATAAGTCTCGGTAAATACAGTGACATCGTGTTGTTCGAGTTTGTTGAAGCAATCGAGGTCTTTAACGACGTTCTGATAGTCATCCAATATCGCTATTTTCACATCACTCTCCTTGTGATTGTTAGTTATCTTGTATTGGTCAAGTGAAGATCAAAGTGCCATGTCTCGAGATTCAACACGGCACTCACTGGGGCTTCACTGTTGATAAACCACTTTGAAACGCTCCAACATAAGTAACATATCTTCACTTGGTGAGATCTTGAGCTCTTCACATTCACGAGAGAAGAAGTTCCAGTGCGCTTTTCTCCACCATTCTAGTGTTTTGTCACCCTCGCCTTCTGCAGCAGCAAACTCCGCACTCACTTCGTTGTATTTGCACGACGACACCGACGTGATCTCAACAATACAGACGGGCTTACCATCCCAATCGGTGACGACTTGCAAGTGACCAACGATGGGTCTCGTCTCGCCTTCATGGGTATACCAGTGTTCAAGGCCGCAGGACGCCTGTTTTTCACCTTTGAGAATCAACTGAGCGCAGAGGTTGGCGTTGTATTCATCAGCACAGTAATAATCAGCACTAAAGGAGGTATATTGCGAAGCAACGTCTACTGGAAATGTGTTGAGGTAGCTATCGAGATAAGCTTTGCTTCTTTCTTCCATGATCTTTCCAAATTCAATATTAGGTTGAGCCGATAAACACTTATAGATTAAGCATCTGGCTGCATTGGGAGTAACCTATCAAGTCAGGTTATTGCTGTAAACCGAGTGAATATCAAAGTGTGGGCTGAGAAAGAAGAATATCGGAAGGATTTCGAGGCCAGTACAAGAAGAGCCAAAAAGTAAAAAAAAGCTAAAAGCGCCTTTAGGCTGTGCTTTTAGCTCTTCGTATCTCGTTACTAGTACCTCGTAACTGAGCAGGAAATTAACGTTTTAAGAAGTCGACCGCTTTGTCCGGGAAGTCGGTAAACACACCATCGACTTTGACTTGGTTATAGAAGACATCCAACATGCCATCAAAGTTATCAGCATAAGCTGGGATTCTTCCTGGATCAGCACGGAACGTGTACGGGTGAACGTCTAAGCCAGCGTCTTTTGCTGACTTCATCAATGGTTTAATAATGATGTTATCTTTGGTCGATGCATCGTCCACCAGCATAGGTTTCCATGGGCCAATGCCATCAGCATAGCTAGCGACTTTTGCCATTCCGCCCTTCTCAAACATCCAGTCATAACTGTACGGCGTTGCTTTGTCACCTTGGTACGTCATGGTTTCGTTCCAGTCTGTGTAAGCCATCAACTGAACGAGCTTAAGATCCATTTCCATCGCTGGCATAAGTTCATCATTGATGCGTTGAAGTTCATTGGCGTCGAAACACTGCAAGTACACCTTGTCGTCTTTCGATAGATACCCATATTGTTGCAAGGTGGCAAGTACAGCTTTAGAGATATCTTTTCCTTCGTGACGATGGAACCAAGGTGCTTTAATCTCTGGATAGATGCCCACGTCATAACCTAAGGTCTTATTTAAGCCTTGGATCAGCTCAATCTCTTCTGCAAAGGTAGCGACACGGAAATCAGACTGCCACATAGGGAAGCGTGCTGGGAACCCAGCTACTCGATTACCTTGGTCATCTAGATTAAAGCCTTCAGTCACTTTTAATGATTTGATCTCGGCAAGCGTAAAATCAATCGCGTAATAGCGGCCATCTGCTCGTGCACGGTCTGGAAAGCGGTCAGCAACATCAGTGACGCGATCTAAATAGTGATCATGCAAAACCACCAATTGGTCATCTTTGGTCATCACTACATCTTGTTCGATATAGTCAGGTTTCATTGCGTAAGCGAGTGCTTTAGCCGGTAATGTATGCTCGGGTAAATAACCAGAAGCACCGCGATGCGCAATCACTAAAGGATCGGCGAACGCATTTGCAGATAAGCTAAGTGCTAATAAAGTCAGAGACAGTGACGTTGTTTTCATTATTGTTTCCCTTGATAAAACAGAAGCAGGATATACCTGCCTCTGTTGTTATTAGTATGGTGTGGTTCAGCTAATAAACTACTGAGTTAGCGCTTCTTTCTCTCGTTCGAGATCTTTTTGTTTATGGTGCGCACGCTCACCGAGGAAGGCGTAAAGCAGACAAATTATTGAAGCAACACAAGCTCCGACCAAAATCATGAAGCCGCCATCCCAACCGTAATGATCGACCATGAAACCAAGCACCGCATTGGCAGCAACTGCCCCGCCTAGGTAACCAAATAGACCCGTTAACCCTGCAGCTGTACCCGCCGCTTTCTTTGGTGCAAGTTCAAGTGCATACAAGCCTATTAGCATTACTGGACCATAAATAAGGAAGCCAATCGCAATCAGTGCCAACATATCAACCGTTGGGTTACCCGCTGGGTTCAACCAGTACACCAACACTGCGACAGTTACGAGAACCATAAACAGGATCCCTGCTGGAGCGCGTCGACCTTTGAACAATTTATCTGAAATCCAGCCACACAATAACGTGCCAGGAATACCTGCCCACTCATACAGGAAGTAAGCCCAAGACGATTTATCTACAGAGAAGTCTTTCGCTTCTTTTAAGTAAACTGGAGCCCAATCGAGTACGCCATAGCGGATAAGATAAACAAACGCATTGGCAATCGCGATTGACCACAATAACTTGTTAGAGAAAACGTACTTAAAGAAGATCTCTTTCGCCGTCATTTCTTTCTCATGAGACGTATCGTAGTCGTCTGGGTAATCGTCTTTGTGTTCTTCGATCGGTGGTAAGCCACAAGATTGAGGTGTATCTCTTACCGTAAACCAAACGAAGATAGCAACAAGAGTGGCAAAAAATGCAGGAACATAAAAAGCGGTTCGCCAATCATCGTTAAAAGCCCACAGTCCCAATAAGAACATCGGGCCAATCAAACCGCCGCCGACGTTGTGAGCAACGTTCCATACCGACACTATCTCGCCACGTTCTTTACGCGACCACCAGTGAACCATGGTTCGCCCACAAGCTGGCCAGCCCATGCCCTGAAACCAACCATTCAAGAACAGCAGGATAAACATCGCAGTGATGCTGCCTGTCGCCCATGGCATGAAACCGAAGCAGAACATGACCAATGCCGACATTAACAAGCCGCCACTGAGAAAATAACGAGGATTAGAGCGATCAGAAACACTGCCCATTAAAAACTTAGATAAACCGTAAGCGATGGATACTGCAGCTAAAGCAATCCCTAGCTCTCCTCGACTGTACCCTTGCTCAATCAGGTATGGCATCGCCAAACTGAAGTTTTTGCGGACTAAATAGTACCCCGCATAACCAACAAAGATACCGAGAAAAAGCTGCCATCGTAATCGTGTGTAGGTGCTATCGATCTTATCGGTAGATAAGCGATCGATATGCGCCATAGGTTTGAATATTCCAAACATAGGAACCTCATGTGTATTGGGCGATAGAAATAAAATGCTCGAACGAAAAAATTGTAGCGCTCATTCGAAAGCCTGAGAATTGTATGTGCTTCAGGATTATTTTCTGTGATAGAGATAGCCATTAACAAAAAATAACCTTAAATACAGCACTTTAGTTTCATTTAATTAGACTACGCTTCATATTTTTGTTTTTGATTTCTTATTCGAGGAAGGCATTTGTATATAAATCATACTTTCGAGTGAGCAATTTATTATCAATTTCACTTAACAGAATGTTCGGAACTTCAGTGTGGTAGTTATCAGATC
>Ga0310124_10001923_pt1 | contig 14425 bp, 9 predicted proteins | sample CB11b_AW_Bot5_MG_FD_203507 | JGI IMG/M metagenome (GOLD analysis project Ga0310124, IMG submission 203507) | Marine microbial communities from Western Arctic Ocean, Canada - CB11b_AW_Bot5 | ecosystem: Environmental > Aquatic > Marine > Oceanic | place: Canada: Western Arctic Ocean | collected...
TGCTGACGAGGGTCATATATACCAAGCCGCTCCTTACGAGGATATAGACAAAGTAACGTTTCAAAAATGGAACAAAGAATATTCTAAGATTGAACTAACGTGGGATAATCTTGTTGAACATAAAGATGACACCATAGGCAGTCAGGAGTATGCCTGTGTAGCAGGAGCTTGTGAGATATGAAGCTGGTCAGAGTTGAGTGGTTTGATACTGTTCAATCATCTGGCTGGGATACAGCCGAGGAGGTTAACATTATGAAAGTTGACCAAATCGGTTGGTTCTTTAATGAATCAACTTGGTCTGAAGAAGGCGTGTTGAAACTAGCTGACACTATAGCCGAAGGCGAGTACTACGGTATCACTGCGATACCTAAAGGGTGTATCCACAGGATAATATCTATCTCAGATAAGGTAGAAGTTGTAGAAGTATTTTAAGCTGGGACACCTAGCCTGTACTCGCGCAGGGAGCAACGCTTTCTGAGACTAGGGCCCAGCAGTTTTTATAATATTTTTCTCGGGCGCATAGAATGAACCACCCATATCGGATAGTATTCTTTTCTTTTTTCTACGAGCACCTTGAAAATTTGGGATAGAAGAATAAGCATCTTTCTCCCAAGCATAAGGATCTGCTTGTTTATTCATTGTCGCGAAAGCATCTGCCATACCAGCCATTAGTATAACCCTCCCGCAGCACCCTTCTTCTTACGTTTCTTTTTTGATTCAGGTTTAGGTACCACATGCTTTAACGTAGGTACTAGTTGACTCATGAACCTATGCCAAGCAGCCGAGTCATTCTTCAACAGTGCGTCACCTAATCCCGTGGCATCTCCACCAAGTGGACCAGTCAGCTCACTCATTATTCTACTCTCTGTACTATCCCACCACCCTCGTTTGTATGGGAAGGCTAGATTAACAGCTAATGCACCTGGTGCAGATAATAAGCCGGTTCTATCTAAGCGTCGAATGAATTGGTTGAAGTCTCCACCAGTAAGTGTAAAGTCATCATCATCAAGGTCACCCTTTATCGCACCACGGATGATCTCTGAAAACATAACAGCTCCATACATAGCTACAGCGGTTGTCATTACCTTGCCTACTTGTTTAGCGCGTTCAACATTATCTACCTTATGAGCGAAATCATTACCAATAGATGTTAACAGTGTATTACCAAAAGTTGTTATGAACCTCTTGAATAGAACGAGAGGAGCTACTAATGGATTCTTGAATGCCTTAGCTGTGGTTGCATCGTTAGGTCTTGTGATAACCTGATCTATGAACCGCAAAGCTCCTGCATTAAATTCAGCTTCGCCATGACTAGTATCTATATCTATATCACCGGTTAAACCATAATCCAGAAGGTCCTGTTTATACTGCTTCAGTTTGTTTGCTTGTCTACCGGTTAAGGTCTTGCCCTTGTTAGCTGAGATAAACTTGAGTCTAGTAGATACATGTCTTTGGAAGTTACGTAAAGCCATCAACTGCTGCATCTCTGTCATGGTAGTCAACATAGTAGCTTGCATGAACGTCTGCATGTTAAACGCAGCTCGTATTCCCTTAGGAATCTTAGCAGCTAACGTTCCTTTGGCACCCGCTCTTAAACCTCCGCGGGCAAAGTTAGGATTCGCATAACGAGTAGATACCAAGTCACCCATAGCCTGTATATCTGCTATGCCTAGCTCACGTAACAGCTGCACATCACTGATTATACCTAAACCGTTTATCTCTGCTGAATACTTCCTCATAGCTGGTAGATGTTTATTCAATAACAGCTTAGACATTCCATTCATGCCTTTGTAACCAGCCCATGCCATGCCAGCCATCAGATCTACCACCCAGTGGTGTGGAGATACGTCGCCTTTGAGTAATGGCGTGAAAAACTCAGGCATAGACGCTAGCGCAACCAATGGTAACTTAGCTATAGTAGCAGCGTTAGTTGCTCGTTGTAGCCAAATACGAGTTGGCATGTTAGCCATATCGTAACCATACTTGTTACGTAATATACGGGACATATCCCATACAGATCTCTCGAACCTCTTCTCATCTATATAAGGCATCGGCTCGCCATCTTTCAACTTTAGAGCCTCTCTATTGTGAACACGTATTTGCTCAAGACCCGTTTTTATCATCTCCCTCAATATTTCATCGTTCGTGCCGAATCTCTTAGCATACTCTACGCGTTCTACTGCTTTCTGTACGAACCTAGGTATGATCGCTTGAAGATCATCTAATACCAAACCACTCTCTATCAAAGCCTCTGTTCCTAATGCGTCAAGATATTCTTGCACCTTCAGATCTTTTTGGACATCTTTTTCACTTCTTGTTTGATCGGCCTTTATGTTAGTCCACTCACCTTGTACGAACCCGCCTGAGTTTATAACTACATCATACAAATCATCTACAGTGATGTCAGCTTCAGCGAATATAGGTGTAGTGCTACCAGGTGGAGAGAAGTGGGCTGAGATCTCTCTGAGAAACTTAGCCTTGCCCTCTCTAGTTGCTAACCATTCTATGTTCCATACGCGTGGTATCATACTATCGCCAGCTCCACGTAAGTCTAATGGTTTTTTAAGGTCTTTAGTTTCCTCTTGAGCGTAAGCATACACATCACCCACCAATGACTTTAATTCTGCGGCAGCTTGAGCAACTTCAGGATTAGAGAAGTCAACTTCTTTACCAGCAAGGAAGGCTATGATCTCTGCGTTCTCTGCAGGTTCTATTACCCCTTTACGATTGGTAGCGGCGGCAAAGATCTTAGACAACGCAGAGTAGAACTGACCAGTTCGTAATGATACATCTTGAACTAGATCGTTCCCGGTCTCTAAACCTTCTGCTCGTTGAGTTGAAGATACATGACGCTGTACGAGATCTGCTATTTCGTCAGCAGCTGTGATTGTGCCTTTAGTTGTACCGAACCTTGTGTTTTTGTTTACATCACGTATAGCCTGTACAGGCTTGCCATACAGATAGCTAGTGATCTTGTACCAGAAGCTATCATTAAAGTGTTCTGTGTATCCTTTCTTGTCACCTTTGCGTTTCTTAGAGAAGACTTTGTCGTCTTTTAATGTGTCTGAAACAATCTTAGACATAGATTCATCAGCGGTTGTAACCTTGGTTGTATCTATCTTCTCAGTTATACCTTTGAAATTTTTCGCAGCAGTGATCAATGCATGCTCTAATGTCTCACCATTTCTTAACGCATTTTTAATATCGTTTCTATACGCTGCTACTTCCGTATTAGTGCGCGCTAATTCTTTGTAAGGTGCTTTTAGGTTTGGATTTTTTTTAGTTAAATCAGACTTCAATTTATGAACTTCGTCTAATATAGGTACAACATTTCCCTCTATATCAAACAGCATAGGAGCGCTAAACTTCGATCCTGGAAACAATGGTGTATCTAAGAAGCCGGCCAACTCTCTTATGTGTTCTGCTTCATGAAATATACCGCTATATTCGTGTTGATTGTTTAATTCATTTGTATAGTCTTCAACTGCTCTAGAAAAATCGCGTTGGTTTGATAATATTTTTGCAGCCTCCCTTATTATTGGATTGCTAGCATTTAAATCTTGCTCTCTATTCACGCTTTCTGCTTGTAATACCTTATTCAACATATCCCAATTCTGCGCTAAGACATTATTTCTAGGCCTAATATTATCATCTTGTCCCTTGAAATAAAATCTTTTACCTTTCATATTCCCTGTTAATATTTTCTTACCAAACTCTTCATGGCCTAATAAAAATTCAGTAGTTGCTTTTGACATTCTATTTTCTACTTTAACCCAATCGTCAATAACATCTTCGGCAAACTCTATTTCTTCTTCCGACATAACATTTCTATTGACACTTAATATGCTAGACACCTTTGATTCTTGTTGCGCAGGAGTTAAAGTGCTATCCTTATCCAACGCAAGCCATATTTGCTTCATAGCAATTCTTCTTTGTTCTTTCTTGCGCTCTGTAGCAAAAAGGTCACTTCTTACTTCTAAGGCTTCATTCACTATTTTAAGTTGTGCTTTTGCTTTTTTAGCTAATGCTGGTTTATTGCTTTTAGAATCTCTTTCAAGCTCTCGACGATAAAAACTTACTGTTACGTCAGCACCGTTCTCATCTACATAGACTACATTATTCCTATAGTTTTCATTATTTTTAATTATTCCCGCTGCTATTTTTGCTCTTTCGGTTAAAGCTTCGCCACGCGTTTTCTTACTAAACACCGTATCGTCATCGACACTCATAGAATCTAGATCTACAACCTCACCATTAGCAGTATACTCTTGCCCAGCAATTGTAACCGTCTCCTCATCTATGTTATCATCTTTGAGTGTGTCGAACCACGTTGGATCATAATTAGTAATACCAGATCTCTCTTTCCACATACGCCTAGCATCGGCAGCTGTGAATTCACCTTCTTTAGCTGGCACACGTGTAACCTTGCCTGCCTTCTCAGCTTCAGCAATAGCTTTATCTTTCTTAGCTTGTTGCGCTGCTTTATATTCTGCTTGTTTAAATCCCTTTTGATCTTCCTGCCATGCCTTGAATTCTGCTTTCTCTGCAGGACTCTTAAACTCTGCTGGCGCGCGAAGAAAAGCTAATCGTTCTCTTCGTGTTTTCAAAGCTAACATTGTTTGCTGGAAAGCATTGAAAATCGGGTCTTGATTAGAATCGAATTTATCTACATCTGGATAAGGCGGATTAGCTTCTGCCTCGTCTAGTAATGACTTCTCCTCATTTGTTTCAACTTCTTTAAGGAGTTTAATCTTTTCTTTGGTTGTCAATGATGTAGGATCATAACGCTCTACCCTTGCTTGAGCTGCGCCAACCTCTGCGCGTTCTCCTTTCTCAGCTATTTCCGCCTCTGTATAAACCTCAGACCATGGTACGATATCTGTATAGTTACCAATACCATATGTCATTTCAGAGAGTATACGCTTAACAGTGTTTCCAGCCTTACCTGCAAAAACCTTGCGTATTCTATTGACGCCTGTACGACGTATCTCTGCTTCTTCTGTAGTTATAGTTCCAGCTTTCTCTAAAGCATCGATCTCGGATCTAGCAAATGGGTAAGACATCTTTGGTTCCATAGGATGACGAGTACCTTGTGGACGGTACTTCATAACATCTGCATCGGTAACCTTTAGACTCTTGATTCTCTGTGCTCTACGAGCCTCTGCCTTATGCGCGGCCTCTGTTCTGCCAGTTAGTTGTGGTTCGAACTTGGCTATGAATTCATTGACAACATCTAAGTTGCCATCGATAATATTCTTAGCATGTTTTTGATAAGTAGTTAAAGGGCCAGCGTTAACTCCTCGCTTAACCGCGGGAGCTCCAAATAACTTTTGTAAACGAGTGTGAAGATCCCTACGGACCTGTTTCTCTTCTGTATCTATATCAAGATTTTCAATGGCTGGTCTATATACTTTAGCAGATCTATCATTGACATAGCCTATCAGTTTCTCTTTGGGTGTTTTATCTATACTAGGCTTCGCCTTTTTAGAATATACTGTTTCATCAGACATAGACTTTATAAAACTTTCTACAGAAGCAGTTAACTCTTCAGCGGTGTAAGGTGTTCGTGAGGCAATCATAAGGATACGCTCGTTCAACGTTCCATCATCTACAGCCTCTGATATAGGTGAACTAGCATCGTAAACACTTATGATCTCTCTCACAGTTTCTACATAATGTTTTGTTTCTCCTATTTCTTCAGCAACTCTTCGAGTAGTTGGAGTAGCACCTACTAATGGTAACGGCACCGGTGCCTTCTCTTCTTTACGAGCCGACTCTATAGGTACAACTGCCCTTTCTTCATGCTCTTCTGCTTCAGCCACTTGCACTTCATCGATCCACATATCATAGTTAAGATCCCATTCGGCTTGCTCGAATGCTTCAAAATTATCATAATCTCTTCGGAAGTCTAAATCATCTTTGTTATCTTCCCAATTTTCTTTTATGGAGTTCATGCGAAGATCGCTATTGCGGATGTGAAGGTTGGGAGCAGTTGCCTTAGCTATAGCTGTTTCTATTAGTAGCTTATCCCCTATCGGTACGACGTTACTCTCTTCTACAACAGCGCTTGGTGGAACAGGTCCAGATGGTGTAACTTTAGATGCGGCCCTGTCCATAGGGATAACAGTAGATTCCGCTGGTAATGCCTCTCCTCCAGGCGGCCTTATGGGAACGACTTTTGAAGCGCTTGGTTCTGTGGCAGCTGGTCGACTAATCTCGCTCGTTGCAGACTCAGCACGGATCTCCGCCATGAGGTTTTTTAGATCAGTTCGTTTAGCAAACGACCCTCCTAATACTTTGCTAGCTAGGTTTCTTATTCTATTGGCTACTTTATTCTTAGTTTTCCAATCATTTTCCGTTAGAGAATTAAGCCATTCTTCTGTAGCATCACCTAATTGTTTTCTATCAGTAGTAACATCTGGATATAGTGACTTATAAGCATTGCCAGGTTCATTCAACCAAGCTAATATCTCGTTTCTATTATTGTTAAATATGTTTGTGATGAAATTCGCTTCACCTACTTGTCTAGCTCTTTTTGCTATACCAACATGTAGACCCTCATGCCATAACGTAGTGGATGCGTCAGACTTAACCTTTCCTAATGTAGCACCAGGTCGCAATGCTTGCAATACCTTATTATCAAGTGGTCCAATACCGCTTTCTAAGACACTGCCCAAGTTTATAACAATCTTTTTTGTGTTCCTATCAAAAGAGCCGTTATTAAGATTACCTTCCTTGTCTACCTCTATAACATTTCTGATTTCCACATTAGGTGCTTCTACACCAAGAAACTCTTCCGCCTGTGCTTGCACAGCAGACGCGATCTCATCTATAGCGGCTTGTTCTTCTTTTGTTATTACTAATCCAGCTGCCTGTTTTAAATAAGCAGATCTAGCAGCTTGTAATGCTTCGGATTGACTCTTATAAGCCTTAATGAGGGCTGGTGGAGTTATAGCGGCACCCAGCATCACAACGCCGGCTTTAGCACCAACTCTAGCAGCGTGAACAAAACCCTGTCTAACAGCACCAAGACCACCATTAGCATCTACGACGAGATTAACAGCATCATCTATCTTGTTCTGAGACAATAGGATTTGAAATTGTTCTCGCTCTTCAGGGTTTAACGTTGTATAGAACTGAGCTAATGCGGTAATGGATTCACCAGTTCCTTCTGCTATACCACCAGCGCCAACGCTTAAGCCAATCTTAGCCCCCAATCTAGCAAAGCCATTTAACACATGTGGGGCAAGCTTGTTGAGAAAATGAGGAACAGATACACCGCCTTTTGCCAACAAACCTAAAGTACCTAACTCACCGATCATCTCTGTTGTAGCTACTTCTAAAGCTACATCGGCCGCCTCACCTTCACCTAAAAGTCTCGTACGTGTATCTGGTTCTAGCATTTCCTTTTGAAACGCTTCAGGCGTAGCACCTAAGAACTCTCCACGCGATTCTTGTACACCCCTTTGGGTATAGTTTGGAATAATAGGTTCATTGAGACCTACACCAGCTTTAAGTCTTGCTTCTTCGCCAAGAACAAGACTACCACTAAATGTGGCAGCAGCTAAAAATGGTCGTCTAGTTACAGCTGCTACAAAAATAGATGGGACCATTTCAGTAATAGATGTAGCCACATCAAACCAATCCATTATGCCATCTATATCTTTCGCGCCCTTAGCCTCTAATCTTTTACGCAACTCTTGTCTTGCAACGTCACGATGTAAGAACTCTTGTCTTATATCGTTCTGTCTTATGTCTTCTTCAGACATCCAATCCTCTGCACCTATACCTTTATCAGCTAACGATTTTGCTAGCGTTATATACGAGTTTTGCTTTACTATATATTCGTTTTGTTTAGCCTGTATTTGTATAGTGCCAAGACCTTCAGCTTCCCCGTCTCGTTGTATTCTCAATAATTGATCACGCTCCATATCCTTCAAGGCGCCGATACCATGCTTTTGTACTAAAGCCACAACGTTACCCATGTGATATACTTCAGATTCGCTCTTCAACGTTTTAGATTCCAGTACATCCTCAATACGTTTAATGCCAGCTTGAGTACCACCCTTCACAGCCTGCCAAGTGGTGGCTGGTCCTTGCTGTGCTGCAGCAAGTGCCCAAGGATCATTCTCCTCAGTATGTTCTCCTTTCGAGGAAGGAGCTACGTTGGGGAATGGTTTGGCTAATGTCTTCGGAGCGTATATAGAAGCATTCGGCCACGCGCGATCGAACCTGTCATAACCAGTACTACCTGGTGCTGGAGCCACACGCGATTTACCAAACTCACCATAGTCTCGCTCATCCATGTAAGGTGTAGCCCAGTCTGCGCTATAAGATCTTGGTACTAAGTTTCCGGTGCCTTTCCATTGTTTTCCTTGAAGGGCAGGGTTATCAGCTAAACTATCTTTGACATGTGCTCGTTTCGGTATAGAAGCAGCGCGAGGAGTGAAGCTAGAAATATCTGGATTTACACCTGCTGCTTTAGCTTGCCGTATACGCTCTTCGTAATTGGGATCAGATATGCCTTCAAACTCACCAGCTGTCGATGTATTATAATCAACTCTCGGCCCTCTATATGCAGTAGGTTTAGATATACTAGAAAACTCAGAAGCAGCAAGCATAGCTTGCTTTCTCTTTTTTTCTTCTAATAATCGCCGCATCTCTTCTGCAGAGAGAGCGGCGAAAGTATCTACGTTAGCCATATGTTTCCCTATTGAACTTTGATGAACTTCTCTGTTCGGTTATCCCATCGAAACCCGCCAACATCCGGTATATTATATATATGATTTTCTAATGGGTCACCTGCTTGTAATTTAGCAAGTAATGCATCTGGGCCAAGTTCTTGTATATCAGGACTTACTGCAGCAGCTGTATCTGTTTTAGCGCTACCAGGCATATATTCGTAAGGCGATATTTCACCTCTACTAATAGCGAGACTAAGTGAATTGAATTCATTTTGGGCACTTGTACCCTTAGAGTTAGCAATACTCACAGCTCGTCTCCACAGTTGATCCATTATAACCATACGCTCTTGCATGGTAAGCATCCTTGTCCAATCTTCATCAGTCGCTGTTGGTAATTTATCTCTTTCAGATTCAGGAATTGGAACATCTGGAGCGCCAATACCAAAGTCTCCAAGTTGAGCACCTAAGAATCCTTTAAGTGTATCAGCAGACTCAGGCCACTGTAATGAAGCACCTCGTGTAGTTGGAGAACTAGGATCTATACGATCTTTAGTGTTGAAGCCAGTGCGGAAAGAACCACTCATGCCGCCTTCTCCAAATATTTGGTTAGCCATCATTTTCTGTGTTGGAACTGTAAGAGCAAGACGTCTCCGAGGATTCAATGCGTGGATCTTAGCTATCTCTTTATCTAACTCAGCATCCTTATCAGCTTTAGCCTTGTTTTCTGCTTTAATTGCAGCGGCATCAATTTTAGCTTTTGCAGCTTCTACCTTAGTTCGCCGTTCGCCTGCTTCTCTTGCTAACTTTAGATTCTCTAAACTTGTCTTGCGTTGTAATGCCGTTATTCTTATATTCTCTTTCTTGTCAGCTGCTATATCATCTTCTTGTTCTTTTTCGAATTTCTCTTGTTTCGCTAACGCCTCTTTAACCAGCTTTGCCTTTGCATCTGCAATGCGTTTCGCTTCTTTATGCTCCGCGGTTTGGAAAGCTCTTGCAATTACATTTTTCTTTTCTTGCAATGCTAGTTCAGCTTTTTCTGTGGTTGCTATATCTCTCTTTTCTTGCATTACTTCGCCAGCTAACTTACGCTTGCCAGATTTATAATCTAATTCTACATCACCACCAAAGACTTTTGCTAATATATCTCCACGTTTAGTATCAGTTCCTTCATGCAACCAAGTCGCTGCTTGAGCTTGTTTGTAATCGTCTGGCATCGTATCTAAGCCTTGTACGCCGCGACCTCTGTTCGGGTACCTAGCTCTACCTTGTGCGTCAGCAAAGGATTCGTCTAAACCACCCTTAATGTAATCTGGATTTACAGTTTTAACTTTTTCTATCTGTTCGTTTTGAGCTTTTATACGATTTAATTCTTTTTGCTCAAGAGCGCTTTTTTCTATGCTAACAGTAGCTCTATCTTCTTTGGCTTTAGTAGCCATTAAAGCTGCAGATTGAATAAGCTCTCGTTGCCATTCAGGTTTTTGATACCTGCTAGAGGATTTCTTCTTCTCTTCCTCCACAGCACTGGGATTCAAGTAAGGACGTAACGAATGCCCTAAAGCCGCTAAGTGTTTATGTCCGAAGCCAGCCATTATGAACCTACGTAACCCAAACCAGATGGACCTAAGAAAGAACTTGCCATACTAGCAGCAGAACCTAACATAGATCCTTTTATGCGTCTAGGTACACCTAACATTGGTGCTTTTGGATCCTTACTTAAACCACCAAAGTCAGGATGATCGCGTAGTGAATAATACTTGTCATACATTTTCTTTTTAAACCTTGCGTCTGCATCTTGGAATTGCGCTAATGCATGATCTGGTGCTTGTTGTGCCATAGCTGTATCAATACCCATAGCGCCTTGTTCGGTTGTACCACCCGCTATATTCGCACCTATTTCTCCAGATCTAATTTTATTACTTTGCAATAAATCTTGATAACCCTCATCAATGCCACCATATGCAGCTAATTGATCTGTGAACTTCTGCTGTTCACCTCTTGCTTTTGCCATCTCACCGGCGAACGCATTACCAGCATTTTCAGCTTGGAACTGTGTCTTAGGATCTTTAAAACGAGCTTTAAAATCTGCGGTTCTAGCTGCTTCTGTAGTCGGCTTTGTTCCCATGGCCATAGCAATAGCACCGCGCTCTCCACCACGACGTCCTTTCACACCTGCTACACCACGTTGCCGTTCCCGTTCTAAGCGTCGTTTATGAGCACCTAAGTCTACCTTACGAGCAGCGGAGCGATCACCATACATCTGTACCTCGCCCTTCATCTCGGTAGCGCGTTTACCTAATTCTCGAGTAAGGAGACTCTCAGCGTCAGCTTTACGCTTATCGCTATAACCACCCATTAATCCTAATACCGCTCCTGCCACTGCTGCTGCCGCCATAGTTTATCTCCTAACCTGCAAAGCCGGCTCCGCCGGATCCGTGTGATGAATCACCACCAGTGCCACCTTCTGGTTTAAACTCATCTTCTACCTTCTTCTTTTTGGTTGTCGTGTAGGTAGGTATAATAGGTGAAATAATCGGTTTTCTTACAGCTGGCATAGTTGGTAATCCAAATGCATGTTCAGGTGAGCGCCATAATTTTCCTTCTTCTGCCCTACCTCGCATAGTTACATAATCAGCACCCATAGCACTTGTCAAGTCTCTACCTGCTTTAATTCCTGCCTTAGTTATCCCAGCGCGTCCCCTTGACTCCTCTCGTGTCCTTCTTCGCATTTCATCAGACATAGCGGTGCTACCATACATCCCTGTTCTTGATCTGCCAAATTTAGCTTTCTTACCAGCTAAAACAGCCTTCTCATCGAAATCACCCATCCCCCTTTCAATAGTTGCTTTTTCTAACCGTTTACCTGCAGCTGGTATACCTGCTTTAAAAGCATCGGCTATACTTAAACCACCTTTACGTCGCGCAGCTAGAGATTTAGTAGCTGAAAATCCAGGACCTTTGTGCTTAAGTGTTCCAGGCATTGTATCCCCAAGAGGGATCTTTGCCATGGCGCGATCAGGTATACCGCCTTCAACATCTGCTGAAAATAAACCCATCAAAATTCTCCAAGGGGTTGGTAATAATAAGTTAAACCGTTGACCAATAAAGCTGAATTTGCTGATTGTGTGATATCAAAACTAATTTCTGTCGTCATCAATTCAACTGGCACCATAGGCGTTGGTCGTGTATCACCATTCAATGATACAGCTGTAGTTTTGGCAGCTGGTGTTCTTGCATCCCATCTGTGTTGTATATCAGCTGTTCCTACAAACATAGCATCCATACCATAAATCTTTTTCCAACGTCCAGAACCACCTAGAGTCTGAAAACCACTCGTAATTTGTACATCAAAATTAGTAGTTGCAACGCCTGCTATATCATCATTATATTTATCTGGATCAAAACCAAAGATAAAATCACCAGATGCATTGCTCATCTTTACATAAAGAAGTGTTCTGTAAGAACACATACCACTAATTACAGAGCCTGGTGACATAGTGTATTTAGACCATGCAGTAAGTTGTGAACTAGCAGAGTGCGTTAATACAAACATCTCATCTTTTATAACGCAAATATACTGATCGTTACCACTAAAATGAACAGCTATTGGTTCATATGTAGCTGCATCAGCAGTCATCTTAGGAAGTACTATATTGGATACAGGTGCTCCAATATCTGCAGCTATCATTCTATCAGTATATAGCATTTGACCCGCAGAATAAAAGCCAGCTTTATTAAGAAATACTAAATCAGCACCCAACGGTGCAATCGTATCAGTAAATGTTACATAACCATTCTCGATAACAGACTCTAATTCTATTAATGATGGATCTGGGTCAGTTTTCCATAATTGTATATTATTGGTCATAAATGAAATTAACTTACCCCTGAAAACACCTAACGCTATAATCTCATCTTCATCTGACGATTCTAATCCTGCTGGCAAACCTAATGCGCCACTAGCGTCATCAGGAGAAGACCAATCGGTTGGATCTTCTGTAGCAGAGTATTTAATATAAGCATCACCTGCAGCATTAGTACCTATAGCAAATATCTTGGAAGCGGTTACCACCGCCGATTTTGTATTAGGACAATTCGTATCTGTTATTACTGTAGATGTCCCAACAATATGTTGAGCAAGAGTACCAAAAAAGTGTCTTATAGTACCACTTGCAAACTCTACAACAATATATGGTTTACGATTGAAAACTAGAAACTCCCATACGTGCTGCACTGTATCTCCAACTGAATCAGGATTAGAACATATAACAACCTGTAACGTGCTGGATATAGGGTCACCTATGCCAATGCCTGCTAGCACTGGGGGAGCAACGAAACCTGCTGCATGTGTTACAGTAACTAACTTTTGATCAAACACAAACAAGCCATGAAAATTAGTATCTAAAGCGGTAGCACCATGCAAATTATCCATACCTGGACGCTTAGAAATAGCGTAACCAGATGTTACATATGCATTTGTACATTCTTGCAAAGATCTAGCGTCAGAAACTTGTTCTGATTTTCTATGGTCTAAGCCTAATCTAAAATCTTCAAACGTGAAACCAGACATTATTATAGCTTAAGGTGACTAAAGTCTTCTTCTTGCATTTCTTCTCTCATTTTTCTCATTGGAGCTTTCCGCTTTTGAGGCGCTTTCGCCTTTGATTCTCTTGCTATCTCAGATTTAACCCCGGCCACTGCCCGCTCTTGCCTCTCAAAACCTTCAGAACCAGTAATAGGATGTCTTTTTGATGCAGCGGATTTTGGCCCATAACCAGGTTTACCACTCTTACTCCCACCACCCTTCATAACTTGTCTTGCTATAATGCTGGCCGCGGTGGATTTCTGCGGCTCTTCTTCTCTCATCATCTCTTTTTTTAACTTGTGTGCCATATATCTCTCCTTATCGTCTCTTCTTTTTAGCTCTTTCAAGTGGCCCAGGCAAAAGCCAACCGAGCACCATAGGTATCACTACTACCAATATTAAAAACCAACCTCCCATACCGACTAGGTCACCCAAAAGCGTCCAGAAGTTATCTGGTGCACAACTAGCTGCTATAGGCATGCTGTCTCCTTTCGATGGGGTCATCACGTCCGCAATCACACTTGTCACAGAGGCACCGCCCGCTGCCGCCAACAACACAGGAGCAGTCCCCGAGGTCGCAATCGATGCAATCGCACCCGCTCCTAGAGATCCCGTCCCTATCAGCGCTGCTTTCTTTAGGCTGGTACATCCGCCGATCCAAAGAATACCGAGTAAATAAGCGTAGCGAGTATTAGAACTACCGCCATTGCTATCACGGGATGTTCTTTTACCCAATCTTTTAGTGATTCCATTATTTATCCTCAAGTGTGAAAGAGCTACCACAACCGCACGATTTAGTGTTTGGTATATCAAATTTAAACGTTGGTGAAAATGCATCATTAGTCCAATCCAGTGTAGCCCCTGACAAATACTCCTCCGAGGTGGGATCTATAACTATGTTCGAGGCCAACAAGGTATCGTTCTCTTCTACTCCATTTGTCTTCGATAATCCCACTGTGAATCCACTGCAACCACCGCCATTTACCTCGATTCTTAAAAACTCTGAATCTGTCAAGATATGGCTTATTTGCTGATCCGCTGAGGGGGTGATATTCATGGTCCACGTTGACGTCCTAAACTATCAATTTTTACAGATAAAGACTTTAACATATCTTTGATCTCCCCAAATTGTTCACTGTGTCTAGCATCAGATCTGTCC
>Ga0310124_10001926_pt1 | contig 14423 bp, 8 predicted proteins | sample CB11b_AW_Bot5_MG_FD_203507 | JGI IMG/M metagenome (GOLD analysis project Ga0310124, IMG submission 203507) | Marine microbial communities from Western Arctic Ocean, Canada - CB11b_AW_Bot5 | ecosystem: Environmental > Aquatic > Marine > Oceanic | place: Canada: Western Arctic Ocean | collected...
TACCCAGGAACCTCATGGGGCCTTTGTAGGCTTTTGAATTCCGTCCAAAAGCGGCTGATGCTGGAATCATCGCATCAAGAAGAGGCAGGGCTACGGCGAAGCCGGCTCCCTTGAGCATGGTACGTCGATCCATGGGTTTCGACATGGGTACTTCCTTTTGGAAATGGCTGATGTGTCGCACTGGGCTTGAACTTCGCCCGATATAAAGGTAAATGAATTGTAACGCAAAAACCCCGCCAAGAGCCATCAGTTTCAGGCCGGGGGCCGCCGGAGACTTTCAGGGCATATGAAAGTGAGCCCTGGGGCTATGCTTTTTCCTAAGTACTTGAATTTTATTCTCTTCGAACAGGAGAGGTTTCAGTCCTGCGGCTTGTTTCACCGGTGCTTTTTGTCCTAAGATGCCCTCACATTGCTTCAATTGATCGACAACCATTTAGCGGGGACGGAATTTTGACTAGACGGATTCTTTTTACGCTGTTGACCCTCGGTGTTGTTTTCGGGCGAGGGACCGATGCGCTGGATGCGGCGGATGGTCTTGAGCTTCGAGACGGTGACCGGATCGTTCTTCTTGGAAACACGCTCATCGAGAGGGCCCAGACCTATGGTTATCTCGAGACCATGCTGACCATCGGGAATCCCGGCCTGGGCCTGACGTTCAGGAATATAGGCTGGAGCGCGGACAACGTGTTCGGTCATTCCCGGGCGGTCTTCGATTCCGCTGCCAAAGGATTCGGCAAGCTGCGCAAGCAGGTAGCCGACGCCAAGCCCACCGTCTTGATCATCGGGTATGGCTCCAATGCGGCCTATGATGGTCCGGCGGCTCTGCCGGCCTTCGTTGCCGGCTACAAGAGGCTCCTGGATGCTCTCGCTGAGACAGGCGCGCGAATGGCTCTCCTCTCCCCGGTCCGTCTTGAAAAAATGAAGCCGCCGCTTCCCGATCCAGCCGGGCAGAATAAGAACCTGGCGCTTTACACCGCCGCTATCGCGGGGATCGCGGCGGAGCGCAGGCTTCTCTTTATCGACCTGTTCAGGCGGCTCCGGGCTGACAGTCCCGACGAGCAGCTGACCTCCAACGGGATTCACCTCAATGCCCTGGGCTATCTGAAGGCCGGGCATTTGATCTCGGGGCGAATCGGCGCGGGAGCCAAGGCGGCGGCGCTGACAATCGATGCGGGCAAGCCGGGTGTCGCCTTCGCTACAAATGACTACGTGGTTGAGGGTCTTGAAAAGAAAGGTGGCGCGATCACATTCAAAGTCCTGCGAGACAGCCTCCCTCGTTTTTCCGCTGCGGGCGGAGCCGAGCAGATCCTCCGGGTCACGGGTCTTCGTTCCGGTGAATACGTCCTGCGGGTGGACGGGGTAGAGGTGGTGAAGGCTGATTCCGGCCAGTGGAAGGCGGGAGTCCATGTCGGCAGCGGACCTGATTATGAACGGATCGAAAAGATACGGAAGCTGGCGGTAGAGAAAAACTTTTTCTACTTCCACCGTTACCGTCCGGCCAACTGGCCTTACATCTATGGGTTCCGAAAGCATGAACAGGGGAATAATGCCGTGGAGATTCCACTGTTCGATCCGCTGATTACGGAAAAGGAAGCCGCGATCTCCAGGCTTCGGGTTCCTGTTACGCGCGTGTATGAGCTGGCCAGGGTGAAGGGGGGTGCCAAGTGAGAAAAGCAGGAAGCTGGACCTGTCTTGCAGTTACTTTTCTTCTGTTCCCGGTTGTTGAACTCCACGCCCAGCGGAATTTGCGGAAGGCGCCAAAGCCTGATCCCGCTGTTGAGCTCGGCCAGTTCCAGGTGGCGGAGGGATTTGAGGTGAATCTGTTTGCGGCCAACCCGTTGATCGCCAAGCCGATCAATATGAACTTTGATGCCAGGGGAAGGCTCTGGGTCGCCAGCTCAGGCGTCTATCCTCACCTCAAGCCCGGGCAGATGCCAAATGACAGGATCCTGATCCTGGAGGATACGGATGGAGATGGAGCGGCTGACCGTTCAACGGTCTTCGCCGATGGGCTCCTGATGCCAACCGGGGTGGTTCCCGATGACAACGAGGGCGTCTACATCGCCAATTCCACCGACCTCCTCTACATGAGGGACCACGATGGTGACGGGAAGGCAGACGAAAAACGCGTGGTGCTCTCGGGCTTCGGGATCGAGGACACTCACCATATTCTCCACACCTTCCGCTACGGTCCCGGCGGGAATTTGTATTTCAATCAATCTATCTACATCCACAGCCACATCGAGACCCCCTACGGTGTTCGCAGGATGAACGGCGGCGGGATCTGGCAGTTCCGTCCTGAAAAGCTCCGGCTGGAGATTTACGTTCGCGGAATGTGCAACGGCTGGGGGCATCATTTTGATCGCTGGGGGCAATCTTTCGGGGCGGATGGAGCCTATGGAGATGGAGTGATCTACCTCATGCCGGGGGCGACGATCATCGGGTCGCCCACCAGCCGAAAGGTCATGCGGGGGCTCAATCCCGGCAGCCCGAAGGAGTGCGGGGCCGAGATTCTCAGCGGACGGCATCTTCCTCCAGAGTGGCGAGGTACCTTTGTCACGAATGACTTCCGGGCCCATCGGGTTCGCCGATACGAGATCTCCGAGAACGGGGCCGGCTACGCATCCCGGCAGGTCGCGGAGCCCCTTCGGTCGAAGCATATAGCTTTCAGGCCTGTAGACGTGAAGATGGGCCCTGATGGGGCCATCTATTTCGCCGACTGGTACAACCCGATCATCCAGCATGGCGAGGTCGATTTTCGCAGTCCAATGCGGAACCATCAGCATGGCCGCGTCTGGAGACTTACAGCCAAGGGGCGAGCCCTGGTTGAAAAGCCGAAGCTTGTCGGGGCGACGGAGGATGCGCTGCTTGATTACCTGAAGGCTCCTGAGGACTGGACGCGACACCACGCAAAGAGAGTCTTGAGTCACCGCTCTCAAGAAAAGGTAGCGAAGGCTCTCGGGGAATGGGTCGCCGGCCTTGATCGGTCGGATCCCGAATACAACCATCAGCTACTCGAGGCTCTCTGGACTTACCAGACAATTGACAAGGTCGAAGCCGGCCTGCTTGGCCGATTGCTTCGGTCGCCGGATCACAGGGTCCGGGCGGCGGCGACACGGGTGGTCGGGCACTGGTATGACAGGCTGGACAATCCTCTTCCGCTTCTTGGCGTCCAGGCGGCCGATGAGTCTCCCCGTGTTCGGCTTGAGGCTGTTCGAACGCTTGGCCTTGTGGGCTCCAGGGCGGGAGGATCCGTCGCCGAGGTCGCTATGGAGCTTGCCATGACGGTCCTTGATCACCCTGTCGATGCCTCCGGAGGTCTCCCGGGGCACCGGGGAGGCAGGCATTTCAAGGACGGGGGGCAGGCGTCGGGTTTTCTTGCCTATGCGCTGCATGTGACGGCGGTGGACCTCGAGCCCTGGTGGCTTCCAGCTCTCGAGAGTGGAAAACTCGATTTCGGCGGCAATAGCCGGCAGCTTGAGTTCGCCTTGGCCTCGGTCGGGACCAGGCGTGTTGTTGGCCGATTGGTGGCTCTTATCAGGGATGGAAAGATTCCGGATGATCGCCAGGAGGGATTGCTTGAAATGGTCGCGCTCCAGGGAAACTCCGCGCAGCTGGCGTTCGCTTTTGAGAGAGCGGGTGGCAGCCAGAGGGTTCTTGCGGCCCTTGCTCGTTCGGCCCGCGAAAGAAAGGTCGTTCCTGCCAGCGGAAGGGAAAAGGTTGCCGCCTTGATCAGGTCATCCGATCAGCCTGCCCAGGCTGCAGGCGCGAGGCTGGCCGGGCTGTGGAAAATGATGGATCTCCGCTCCAGGCTTGAGGAGATGGCGAGGGGGGGGGGAGATGACACCGTCAGGGCTGCGGCCTTTGATGGCCTCGCGAATTTTTCCGACAATGCGAGTGTCGCCTTTTTGAAAGAACAGAGCGCCTCGGGTGAGAGCGTCAAGTCCAGGGGCATGGCCGTGTCTGCACTGGCATCGATCGACCCCGCCACAGCCGCTTCTCATGCAGTAAAGCTGCTTGGTCGAAAGCAAGACTTTGACCCCCGGCCGGTCTTCTCAGCTTTTTTGTCGCGGCAAGGCGGAGCGGCCGCCCTTTCTTCTGCTCTTGAAGCAAAGAAAATAGACCAGGATATGGCCAGGATCGGAATCCGGTTAACGGAGCCCAGGCGGGCCCCGGGTGACACCGCCGGCCCTGAATCCCGGTTGATTCAGGCTTTCAGGAAGGCGGCAGGTCTTTCCGGCGGGCCGAGAAAGCTTGCTGCGAACGAGATCGCGAGACTGTCAAGGGAGGTAGTGGAGCGGGGGGATCCTGCTCGAGGTGAAGCGCTCTATCACAGTGGAGAGCTGGCTTGCCTCAAGTGCCACGCCATCGGGGGGGCCGGAGGCCTGGTTGGGCCTGACCTTTCAAGTATCGGCACTACAGCCCAGCTCGATTATCTGATCGATTCCATTTTCGATCCGAATAAGGCCATCAAGGAGAATTACCATTCGACAACGACCGTTACCAAGGATGGGCGGGTTCTTACTGGAATCAAGCTTCGCGAGACAGCCTCGGAGCTGATTCTCAGGGATTCAGAGGGAAGGGAGCTGCCCGTTCGGCGTGACAATATAGCGCGCCGATCGATGGGAGGGTCCCTGATGCCATCGGGCCTTACAGATTCTCTGACCAGTGATGAGTTGAGGGATCTCCTGCGTTTCCTGTCGGAGATTGGCAAGATCGGCAATTATTCCGTTGGGAAGACTCCTTTTGCGCGAAGATGGAGAGTTTTGGAGAAGGTTCCTTCCGGATTGGGTCCTGCAGGTGAGCTGCCTTCTGTCTCCGGGCCGGGCGATTCGAATTTGCAGTGGGTCTCCAGCTACAGCAGGGTTTCTGGAGTTCTGCCGTTGTCGCAGTTGCAATTGGACCGGGCCAGCCCTGTTTCGTTCGCCTGGTGTGAATTGAGGGTCGTTGCCGCAGGAAAAATAGGAATCAAGCCTAACTCGGGTGAAGGATTGACCCTGTATGCCGGGGGCAAAAAAGTATTCCCGGGGGAAAAACCAGCTCCAGTCGTGTTCTTAGATCTTCCTGTAGGTGTTTATCCGCTTCTTTTCAGGGTTGAGTCCAAAAGTCGTAACGTTGGGTTAGCGTGTGAATTAGTTGATATTCAAGGGGCAAAAGGACGAGCGCAATTTGTTCTCGGTCGGTAATGGATCAAGCCGTTTTCGCTCCTACATACCTGGTTCAGCACCCATTGTTTTGTTTTTCAGGCAGATGTTTTACGTGGCGTAATAGGCCCCCATACTCTTTGCCGGCAATAAAATACGGATATATTATTGGTCCTTGTTAGTCTCTTGAATTAAAATCAGTGGGTTGTAAGTGGGTTTAAGTTTACGGAAATATGGAATTTGGGTCTTTTAATTAAAAAGGGAGGGGACATGACAAAAGTTATTGTCCGTACTTTTGTAGTTGTATCGAGTTTGTTTTTCGCTGGGCAGTGTATGGCTCAGGATGTTGCATTGACGCTTGTCGGCTTAGGCGACTCTGCGGGCGCCTGTGGCGCAACTGTCGAGGGCCCCGCTGGCGCATCGATATCGGGCGATTTCGGCTGTGTTCTCACCACCTCGAACAACGATCTGGACGAAGGCGCCCAGGGCTGGTCGATCAGTGTTGCTTCTGAGGGCGGGTCGATTAACAGCATTACCACAGATGGCACCATTGGGGCCGATGTTGCTCAGGGCGGGATGAGGAGTGTCGGTTTTGAAAAATCCGAAACCACCGAACGTTCCGGAGTCACCCCGGGTGGCGGCAATGGCTGTGAAGGGCTCAATGGCGCGGTCAGCGCCGTGGTCCTCTCTTTTGTCAATCCGATCACACTCGATCCTAACGGTTCGGCAACCGTTGCCATTATTAATGTCAGCGGTGATTTTCCGGGAGCTGAAGGGGAGAGCCATACCGTCAATATTTTCTTCGCCGATGGTTGTCGCGGAGCGGGCCAGCCGGTGCGCAACGCAGTCACTCTTGACGCCCAGACTATCATTCCGACCCTTGGCAGCTGCGCGGTGACCCTTTCTGTCCCCGTGCCGCCGAGCGAGGATTGTGGCGTGGTGGGAGACGAGGACGGGAATGGCCTTGCCGACTGTCTTGACCCCGCCTGTGACCCCTGTCCCGCTGGAGAGTCCAGCTTTGACCTCGCCAGCTGCTCGGATGCCACCGGTGAGGCTGGCGCGGCCTACTCGCAGGAAGTTGAGGCTACCCTCACGACAGAGCAGGGCGGAGATGGCGCCCAGGGCTGGTCCATCAGTGTTGCCGCGGAAGGCACCACTATTTCAGCCATAACGACCGATGGAACCGTCAGTGCGGATGTCGCCAATGGCGGTCTTCGTACCGTTGGTTTTGAGAAGAGCGAAACTACCTCCAGGGATGGCGATACGAATCAAGGCAATGACTGTGGCGGGCTCGCTGGAGCCGTTTCAGCCGTTGTGCTCTCTTTCACCTCACCGGTTACTCTTCCTGGCACCGGCACTGCGACGATTGCCGTGTTGACGGTGACCGGCGATCTTCCGGCAGACGAAGAGACCTGTTCTACAGGAACCCTGACGTTTGCGAATGGTTGTCGCGGCGTCGGCCAGCCTGTTGTTAACGCCATTACACTTGGCGGTGAAACGCTCTATCCCACCCTCGGCAGTTGCTCCTTCCAGGCCTGCTCTGAAGCAGCTCCTCCTCCTCCTCCGGAAGTTTGCGAGGCTGATTTCACCCTTGGTTTTTCTGGGGCGAACGCGGCGACTCCTATCGGTATCTCAGGTACCGCTTTTGCCCAGGATGTCGACTGTACTCTGGCCATCGCCAACAACAACTGTGAGAACGAAGGTGTTGGCGCCCAGGGTTGGTCCTTTGGTGTTACCGGGACCGGGTTCGAGATCACTGGAATCACCACCGATGGTACGGCGGCGGAAGATGCCTCTGACCTCGGGTTTGATTTCAGCGAGTTTACGGCAGATGGAGCTATCATGGTCACCATCCTTGGTTTCCAGCAGTTCATCATGCTGCCGGCTTCTGGCGTCTCGACGGTTGCAATAGTCTCTGTCGCTACGGCTTTCCCTGCTGACGCGACCGAGACCAAGACCCTTCAGTATGCCAACGGCCTTGTCGGATCCGGCCTTGCGGTCAAGAACATTGTCGCCTTTGCTGACACTGATGTTGACCCTGCTTCAACCGGGTACGAGCTGACGATGACTGGTGTCGACAACAACTATGTCACGATGGACTTCGATGGTTCAGGGCAGGTTAATATTGCCGATCTCCAGGCTCTTTTGAATTGGCTCTACCAGGGTGGAGATGCTCCTGCTTGCCGTGATGCAATGGACTTCAACGGCAACGACCGTATCAATGTCGCGGATGCGGTGTCCGGACTGAACTACCTGTTCGCCCATACCAGCGCCTCTCCGGCTGCTGGCCCAGGCTGCCAGGTTTATCTCGAATGCGGGCTGGATATCGCATGTGAATAAGCCTGAGTTGTCCGGCAGGTCATTCCTGCTGGGACTGGAAGGGCCGGGACTTTTGATGAGTCCCGGCCCTTTTTTTATGCTGTGAGCCTGTCAAGAAGGGGAGGCAAAGTTTAGTCTTGCCGCCGATTTTTGCCACAAAGGTCGACAATTTTTGGCGCCACAGGTTCTCTGCCCTGGCTTGAATGAGTCCTATCTTTTTAGTTGGCAACAACCTACGGCGAATAGAACTATATTCTCCACGCCCGGCATTACTCTTGCCTGAAGGTACTTGGATAGCCAGAAGGTCTTGAGGGCGCCCTGGGGCAGGGTAGCCGGAAGACTGGAAGGCGTCTCGGAGGTCGTCTGGGTAAACGAAACAACATTTCGAGGAGAGTTACTGGTATGAAGAATAGGATTCTTATAGTGGCGTTGGTCATGATCGGTACCTTTGTCGGTATTGGCGCTGAGGCTGGGGGGGGCAAAAAAGACTTCAAGAAGAAAGAGCGCAGTGAGGCTCAACATTCCTATGTTTTTATGGATTTCGATCTTAATGGGCGTGTGAATATCACCGATGTGCGGGGGATGTATGAGTGGCTCTATCTCGGTGGACGCCCTGCTGTTTGTCCTGCCGCCATGGACTTCGATGGTAACGGCCAGGTCAATGTGACCGACCTTATGGGTCTCATGCAGTGGCTCTATCTCGGTGGAGAAGCTCCGGTTCATATCGGAGAGGCCAACTTCAGAAACTGTTACGAATATTGATGGTGGCGTGAAGCCGGGGCTTTCAGCCCCGGCTTGTCCCCGCCGGCTTGTGCCCAACCTGGAGGTCATTAAGGCCTGTTTGGTCTTGGCCTCGAAGAAGCCAGAGGGGGCGCTGTGAAAAATCAATGGTGTAGCTGACCTCGGCGCTTGGTCCGTCGATCTCCCGGTTGAAATGGGACGACCCGGGCATGTAGCGAATGGCGATGCCGGCCCGCCTCCGGGTGGATCGGTTGGGATTAGAACCGTGGACCAGGTACACATCATGGAGAGATATTTGTCCAGCCTCCAGCTCGATGTCGATGGCCTGTTCCGAATCGAAGGCCGCGTCGTCGACTCGCTGGTTGAGCACCACGTCGTCTCGGTCTTCTTTCAGGTGGTCATGTAGTTTTGCTTGCCGGTGAGAGGCGGGAATGACCCGGAGGCAGCCATTGTCTGCCAGGCTGTCGTCGATGGCGATCCATGCCGTGCAGGTCGCCAGCGGACGGACGGGCCAGTAATGACCATCCTGATGCCAGGGGACCTCCATGCCATCGCCGCTAGGCTTACAGAAGATCTGGCAGCCCCAGAGGATGACATCCGGGCCGATGACCTGGCTGACCATGTTGACGATCCCCGGGTCCATCGCCAGCTCGAGAAATTCGTTGTCGCCCCGGACACCCTCTCCGGCTGATTGTTCGAGGTGAGCGCTCACAAGCTGTTCCGGCCGGGTGCCGGGGTTTGCCTCGATTACCCTGTCGAGGGCATCCCTGAGCGAGGCGATCTTTTCCTCCGGCAGCCTGTAGCCGGGGACCAGGTAGCCTTCTGATTCGTAGCTGGCGATCTCTGCGGGGGAGAGTGGATTCATTGGACAGGCAGCCGGACAGTTTTCTTCGGTCACGCCGGTCACATTAGCCGAGACGCGTTTCTTCGGAAAGAATATTTAAGGTTCGACGTTGCGCAAACAAAAGTACGGGGTAAGCGATAATGCGCCACCGCAGACCCTAGTCCGCTGTTGCGGGCAGGGAGAGAGGGTGGTCCTGGTCGCCTCTGCTCCGATGGCTTATTTCACTCCAGGCCCGGCGCCGGACGTCTCGCCAGCCTTGGAGCAGCCACCTCCAAGGGCTGCTCTTTTGAGGAAGGCCCTCCTGTGTGATACCCCGGCTGCCCTGGGCGATGTCCCGGGCGACAAGCCACCCCCTCCTTGCTCCCGCCCATGGCCTCGCATAGGCTATTGGCTGGGTTTCTGCGGAATTCAAGAACAGGCGACACTGAAGAAACAGGCCTTAGGCTCGATCGGTTAAGTATGAATACGAAAACTATTGCAGGTGTTTTAATGGCGCTCGTTTTTGGGATGTCCTCACGGACTTCTGCGCAGGAAACGCCAACCAATATCCTCTTCATTTTTGCCGATGACTGGGGCTGGGGGGATCTGAGCTGCCATGGTCATCGGTATGTGAAGACTCCCCATATCGACCGATTGGCCAGGGAGGGGACGGACTTTCATCGATTCACCGTCGCCAGCGGGGTCTGCTCCCCCAGCCGGACTGCGGTCATGACCGGGCATTTCCCGGCGCGTTACAATATTGACGGTCACTTTGCCTGGGTACCCAGTAATGCCAGGCGCAACATGCCCGATTGGCTCGACCCCAAGGCGCCGCTCCTGTCCCGTTTCCTGAAAAGTGGAGGCTATGCTACGGCGCATTTCGGTAAATGGCATTTGGCCAATAACATGATCCCTGATTCGCCCGCGCCCAGTCAGTACGGATTTGATGTCTATGGCGCATTCAATTGTTCGGGCAAACAAATGCCGGTACACGAGGACGCGAAGAATGCGATCTCCTTCATTGAGAAAAGCCATCGAGAGGGCAAGCCCTTCTTCATCAACCTGTGGTTGCATGAGCCACATACGCCTTTCCACACCGTGCTCAAGTATCGCCAGCGTTTTCCAAAGCTCAAGGATCGCGATAATATCTACGCCTCGGTTCTTTCACATGCCGATGACCGGGTGGGTGAAGTGCTCGCTGCGTTGGATCGCCTGAAGTTGACCGATCAAACGCTGGTTGTTTTCAGCTCGGACAACGGACCGGCCCGGGCAGGTCGCGGAACCAGGCTGGAGTCCATGTATGACTCAGCCACCGGCAAGGGCTTCAATGTCGCTGCCTCCAAAGGAATCACCGGCGGCCGCAAAGGCTACAAGGCGGCCCTCTTCGAGGGAGGGGTGGGGGTGCCCTTTATTGCCCGCTGGCCCGGCAGGATTGCCGCAGGGAAAGTTGACAGGACCTCCGTTTTTTCGGCGGTGGATTTGCTGCCCACCTTCTGTGAAATCGCAGGTGTAAAGCTGCCGGCTTCTTACCAGCCGGATGGGGTCAGCCAGGTGGGAACACTCACGGGTAAAGGACAGGCGCTTCGCGGGAAACCGCTCTTCTGGAAAACGGTTGCCCCCTGGCCAGCCCGCAAAGCCAAGCCAGATCACTGGGTTTCCTATGCGGTGGTTCATCAAAACTGGAAACTCGTCGCCAACCGGGATGCCGGTTACCTGGAACTTTACGATCTGGTCACTGATCCCCTTGAAAAGAAGGATCTCAAGGAGGAGCGCCCCGAGGTCATAAAGGAGCTGGCAGAAATGCTCGAGCAATGGCAGGCGACCCTGCCGGCCAGGCCAACAGGAAACGTATTTTCAAACTTGAGAAATCCTCAGAAATAAAATGAAACGCATTATTAACCTTCATTTCCTCGCCCAGCCCCGGCTTTGATCTGCATCTTCCTGGAAATGTTTCGTTGCCGGCCAGGGTTCCGATGGAAAGAGCTGTAACCAGGGGCCCTGAGGCGCGAGGCCTCTCCCGCGCTCGAGGCCTCGCGCCAAATTGGCTCAGGCAGGGGAGATCAAACAGCCGATGGGGCGGGGAGAGCAGGTTTCGCATAGGCTATACCCTGCCATCTGCCCGAGGCCCTGCCGGTGTGAGCGGCCACCCTGAGCGATACCCCGGACGATAAGCAACCAGGGGAGCTGCCAGGCCAAGGGAGATTGCATCCGAGTCCCCTGGGACTTATCATCGGGGCCAGTTCGGGCTCTGTGTGTCCCGGGTGACGGCGGGGCAGGTGGATTGATCTGAAGTAATCCTGGCATGGGAGGCAGGCGCAAGATGAAGAATTCAGCTCGACGGGCCTTGTTGATGGGCTTTTCTATACTGCTGGCCAGCTCTGTCCGAGGGGGGCTCGAGGCGCGCGGTTGTCGTCCGGACCTGATCCCGAATGGGGGCGTTCACAGGTGCTCAAGTTGTCACGTCAACTCGCGAGGCGGAGGACGGAGGACTCCATTCGGTCAGGATGTACGGGATGTCATCCGCTCGGGCTCCTGCGCGGAGTTCTGGGAGGCCGAGCTCGCGGCTCTTGATTCGGACGGCGATGGCCGGAGCAATGGCGAGGAGCTCCTGGACCCCTCCGGGTCGTGGCGGCCTCAAGGAGATCCTTGCCCTGGGGATCCGGCTCGTGCAACCAACCCAGGGGTGTCGGATGATCCACCCCCAGCGCTCCCGGTGCTGTTTATCAGGGGTGATTCTAATTCCAGCGGGACCGTAGATATCTCAGATGGGGTGTTTACCCTGGGTTTCCTGTTTCGAAGCGAGAGAAGGCCAACCTGCGACTCTGCGGCGGATTCCAATGGAGACGGCGGAATCGATATATCAGACGCAGTCTACCTCTTTCAGTATCTTTTCGCGGGCGGGAATACCCCGCCGGCTCCGTTCCCGGCATGCGGGGAGGCGGGCAAGGGCGGCGGGGATGATTGCGAGGAGTCAGCGGCCTGCGGATAAGGGCGGCTCGCGGGAGTCTCTAAATGCTGGCCAGGGATCCTGCGAATAAGAAGAGGGAGCTATGTCGAGCTCCCTCTTTGATCTGAATCTAGCCCTGGACCGGCGGCCGTCAAGCCGCGCGGTGTTCGCGTCCCTCCTCGAGGTCGCTGACCGCGATCTCGATGGCTTCATAAGGAAGCCAGAAGTCTTCGCCTACCAGGTTGATGTAGGCCTTGGGGTTGTCGCTTAACGCAACGGAGACCTGGGCCCAGCTGACCGGTCCGATGGACTGCTTGTTCTTGTAATAGAACCACTTGGCCTTCAGGTCCCGGGTCTTTCTTGCCCACCCCCGGGTCATCCAGACGGCGGTCTCGATCTCATTTTCATCGAGATCGCCATCATCGTTGAGGTCGAAGGCGGAGATCCGCTTCAGGTTGTCTTCCATCCAGTCCTTGACGCTGTCGGCGTCGGACGCGGGGTCGCTCTCGGGCTCGGGGGAGGAGGGACTGGTTGATGCTGAGGAACTGACTTCATCTTTCGCCCGGGCTGAAGGGCCGGAGCTTTTTCCTCCGCCTGAGCTTCCGCTTCCGCCTGAGCTTCCGCTTCCTCCGCCTGAGCTTCCGCTTCCGCCGCCGGAACCGCCGCCGGAACCGCCATCGTCAGGGGGAGTGCTTCCGGCGTATCCGGTCATCTTCCCCAGGTATTCCGGGAGCTCGAGGCCGACGTTCTTGGTGATGTCATGAAGCGGAGGCAGGGACCCGACCAGGCCTGAGAGGAAATCCGCGGTCTGGGTCTTTCCACCACCTTTCGAGCCGCCGTCCCAGACGACTACGGAGTCGATCTTGAGGTTGGAGATGGCCTTGACCTGCTCTTCGACCAGCTTGGGGAGCTGCTCGGTGATCATCATCATCATCGCCATCTGGGGGTCGCCGGTACAGGCCTGCACGATATCTCCCAGTCCCTGGGCTTTCTTCTGGAGAATCGCCATGAGCCCGAGAGCCTCGGCATCCATCATGGATTTGAGACCATCGGCCTGTCCCTGCTTGGTGCGCCGGGTTTTCTCGGCTTCGGCTTCAGCGAGGGTCTCTATACGGGCCTTCTCGATTTCGGCGGGGACGACTACGTCCGCGTACTGGGTGGCCTGCTCCTTCTTGGCGCGGATACGCTCGGTGGCTTCTTCCGAGGCGTAGGCCTCTCCGAGGGCCTCGGCGGCCTGGACCTTTTCAGCCGCGATGGCGATTCGTTCCGCCTCGGCCTCCTGTTTCCGACGGTCGGCATCGGAGTTGGCGACCGTGATCTTGGCACGGTTCTCACCTTCGGTGGCTGTAGCCATCGCGCTGGAGACCTCGACCCGCTGTTCGCGCTCAGCCTGGGCCTTACCGATCTCACCATCCCTCTCCTTCTGGGCAACCAGTACCTTGGCATCGTTAATGGCCCGGGCGGCTGCGTCTTTTCCAAGGGCGTCGATATAGCCGGATTCATCGGTGACATCCTGGATATTGACGTTGATCAGCCGGATGCCGACCTTTCGCAGCTCAACCTCGACACCATTGGAGATGTTCTCGATCAGCTTGTCGCGGTCGGCGTTGATTTCCTCGATCGGCATGGTCGCGATGACAACGCGCATCTGGCCGAAGATAATGTCCTGGGCGAGGCTCTGGATATCGCTCAAGGAGAGGCCAAGGAGGCGCTCAGCGGCGTTCTCCATCAAGCCTTTCTCTGTGGCGATACCTACGGTAAAGGTCGATGGCGTATTGATACGGATGTTTTGCTGGGACAGGGCGCCTTCCAGCTTGATGTCGATCGGGATCGGCGTCAGGTCGAGGAATTGGTAGGCCTGGATCATGGGCCAGACGAATGCCGCGCCTCCGTGAATACAGCGTGAGGATCGTCCTCCGCTTGTCTTACCATAGATCACGAGGATCTTGTCCGAAGGACATCTCTTGTAACGCATGGCAAAGGCTGCCAGTGTTCCAAAGATAACCAGGAGAAAAACTACAGTGGTGCTAAGCATGCCTTCCATCGATCTTCCTTTCCATTTCAGGTGTCAGTAGTTTCGTTTTGAGTCTCGCCGGGATCTGTCGTCCCCTCCGTTTCCGCGGGAGCTTCGGCTTCGGAGCCTTCGGCGGCGGGCTCTTCAGCGGCCTCCGTCTTGGCGGCAATCGGACCAACCAGAACAGTCTGCGGGTCGATTTGTTCCAAGACGGTTATCCGGGTCCGGTTTTCCAGTTTTTCGTCCGAGTCGGTCAGGGCGATGACCTCCCGCTCGCGGCCCTGGATCACGACCTGCACCTGCCCGGTACCTTCCCTGTTGGGGGGGATTGGCAGGTAGACGCTGCCGGTGACGCCCACCGCGTTTTTGATATCGACGGTGCCATCCTCCTTGAGGCTATGGAGCCCGCGCATGGTCCAGAGAACCGCAAAGAGG
>Ga0310124_10001928_pt1 | contig 14408 bp, 7 predicted proteins | sample CB11b_AW_Bot5_MG_FD_203507 | JGI IMG/M metagenome (GOLD analysis project Ga0310124, IMG submission 203507) | Marine microbial communities from Western Arctic Ocean, Canada - CB11b_AW_Bot5 | ecosystem: Environmental > Aquatic > Marine > Oceanic | place: Canada: Western Arctic Ocean | collected...
TGACCGAAGCAATCCTCCCCCTGGCCTGGGGAAAATAAGTCAGAGCGACGGCACCAGTTGGATGGCGGCGTACTCCCTGCACATGTTATCCATTGCCTGGGAACTCGGGAAAAGCCGTCCAGCCTACGAAAGCATTGCCTCGAAATTTTTCGAGCATTTCCTTCATATTGCGGCAGCGATTCAGAATGTATCGCGGCGCGGTGCCTCGCTATGGCACGAACAGGACGGCTTCTTTTATGATCAAATCCGCTTCCCGGACGGTACGCAGGAACCCTTGCGCATCCGCTCGATGGTCGGCTTGATCCCTCTGCTCGCCGTGGAAATTCTCGACTACGAAAACCTGGAACAATTCGGCGATTTCCGAAAGCGAATGGACTGGTTTTTTGAAAACCGCCCCGATCTCACCGAAAGTGTGTTCTGCCTGTTTTCGCCCGGCGAGAAGCAACGCTGCCTCCTGTCCCTTTTGAATCCCGAGCAACTCAAGCGGGTTCTGGCGGTGTTGTTCGACGAAGACGAGTTTCTCTCCCCCTTCGGAGTACGATCCCTATCCAAATACCACGACCAGCATCCGTACACCTTTTCGCGGGACGGTTTCGAAGCGACAATCCGGTATGAGCCTGGAGAGTCGCAAAATGGCCTCTTCGGCGGAAATTCGAACTGGCGGGGCCCAATTTGGTTTCCGATCAACTACATTCTAATCGACGCCCTGAAGATTTATCACGAATTCTGGGGGGACCAATTTCTGGTGGAATTCCCCACCGGCTCAGGGAACCAAGTAACTCTTCAGGAAGCAGCGCGAAATCTCGCGATGCGGCTCATTTCCCTGACAGGCGGGTCGGAGGACTCCCCGGCGGGTGGCGAAAACCCTCAACGCCTGCAGTTCTTCGAATATTTTCACGCTGAAACGGGACATGGCCTTGGCGCAAGTCATCAGACCGGATGGACTGCACTCGTCGCCAATCTTATCGAAGAGTGGTGCGGGAATGAGTTGTGAGCTAACCAGGCTTTACAAACCGGCGGGGCTGAAGTAGCGTTCCCGATGTTCACGAGTTGCCTGGACTCGAACGACACTAGAGAGGTACGAGATGAACTCACAATCCGACGGAACTTGGCTCGGCGACCGCAGTCACTTCAAGCGATCTTCCCGACGTGAATTCCTGTTTGTTGGCCTAGTAGGCGGCCTGGGACTGACTTTGCCCGAGTTTCTGCGCATGGAGGCGCAGGGAGCCCAGAAGACCTACGAAAGCAAAGAGGGTCAGGCCAAATCCGTGATCCAGATATTCCTGCCGGGCGGAATGTCGGCGCAGGAATCTTTCGATCCGAAGCCCTACGCCCCCATCTCCTACCGCGGCCCCATGTCCTCCATTTCCACCGCCGTTGAGGGTGTCCGATTCAGCGAGAAATTCGTCGAGACGGCCAAGATCGCGGACAAAATTTGCGTTATCCGCTCCATGACCCACGGGGAAGCGGCCCACGAAAGAGGCACCCACAACATGTTCACCGGGTACCGGCCCAGTCCGGCCGTCAATTATCCAAGCATGGGCAGCGTGGTGGCTCACGAACTCGGGGCGCGAAACACTCTGCCCCCCTACATTTGCATTCCAGCGGCCCCAAATTCCTTCGCAGGATCCGGTTTTCTCAGCTCGGCATACGGCCCGTTCGCACTGGGGAGCGATCCATCCGACGATGATTTCAAAGTACGCGACCTGACGTTACCGAGTGGCGTTTCCACGGAGCGGTTCGACCGGCGCCGGGGAATGCTGGGGATCGTTGATGACCACTTCCGAAAACTTGAATCGTCTGATGCCCTCTCTGCGATGGACTCTTTTTATCAACGAGCCTACTCGCTGATCAGTTCCGAGGAAGCGAGAACCGCGTTCGACATGAGTTCCGAGCCGGATGCGATGAAAGAAGCCTATGGCAAGAACAGCCCGGGCCAAAGGATGCTGCTCGCTCGTCGGCTGGTAGAGGCTGGGGTGAGGTTTATCTCGCTGACGGCTGGGGGATGGGATCACCACAGCGATATCAAGGGCGCCATCAACGGTAGCGCTCCCAGCCTCGACAAGGCCTATGCGCAGTTGATCCGCGACCTGGATCAACGCGGGCTCCTCGACTCGACGCTGGTGATGCTCACCACGGAATTCGGGCGTTCACCGAAGATCAATAAAGACGGCGGACGTGACCACTGGCCTCGCGTATTCAGCGTGGTCCTGGCCGGAGCCGGCGTTCAAAAAGGTCTCGTCTACGGGGCCTCGGATTCAACGGCGTCGGGACCCGATCGGGATCCCGTGGGCGTGGAAGACTTCTCCACCACGGTGTATGACCGGATCGGCATCGTCGCCGATAAAGAATTGATGGCCCCCGGCGACCGTCCGATCGAAATCGTGAAAGGCGGGAACGTCATCACAGATTTGCTCGCGTGAGGCCGAGCCTTGCGAATCCCGCCTAACTCGCGCGGTAGTAACCGGATTTTACGCCACTGAGACCGAACATTATATTGAGATGCCCGATTGGAGCGCGAATTGAGCTGACCTCATTCGTCGCTCCTTTTCGAGTTCTTTTCTGTTTCTTTTTTAGTGGTAGTGCAGAATCACTTGCGCCACCGAGCAAGCTCGGCGGTGGCATTTTTATGGTTGCGTTGGCGCTCAGTCTGCCGTTCCTGGCCACCTCCAGCGCCATCGCATCCGCTCCCAGCATAGGCTCTGTTCGTCCGATCGGGATTACCCGGGGGGCGGAGTGCACTCTGGAGATCAACGGCAGCCGCCTGAGCGATGCGCAGGAACTCCATTTCTATGAAGACGGCATCGAAGTCGTGTCGCTGGCGCCGGGCGAGAATCCTGAAGAAAAAATTCTGGCGGCGGTTCGGGTTCGACCCGATTGCAGGATTGGACGGCACCTGGTGCGGGTTCGGACCCCATACGGCATGTCGAATTTCAGCTATTTCCAGGTCAGCCCGTTTCCCGATGTGACCGAAGTCGAACCCAACAGTGAGTTTCAATCACCGCAGGAGATCGGCCTCGGTGTAACAGTGACCGGTATCGTCCAGTCCGAGGATGTAGATTACTACACCGTTCACGCAAACAAGGGGCAACGAATCAGTGTTGAAATCGAGGCCATACGGCTCGCCCACGGGCTGTTCGATTCCTATATTTCCGTGCTCGATTCGAACCGGTTTGAGCTCGCGGCAAGCGACGACACGGCAAAACTGAAACAGGACGGCAGCATTTCAGTAATCGCACCTACCGACGGCAAGTACACCGTCGAAGTCCGCGAGACGGCTTATCGCGGAGGCGGCGGCTCGCACTATCGCCTCCACGTGGGAACCTTCGCTCTCCCCACCGTGGCGTACCCTCCCGGCGGACCGCTGGGCGAGTTGGTGACGGTGGAATGCCTGGGGGATGTCAGCGGCCCGTTTCCAGAAACACTCGACATCCCGGAGACCGAAGGGACATTCCCCTTCTTTCCGACGAGCCAGGGCGTGACGCCCTCCCCGCTACTGATGCGCGCATCTCCGTTTCCCAACATCATGGAGGCGGAGCCGAACAATTCAAACGAGGAAGCGACCCGGGTTCCCCATGAAACACGTTTTGCATGCAACGGTGTCATCTCCGAGGAAGGCGATATTGATCACTTCGTATTCACTGCAAAGAAAGGAGAAGTGTATGACGTCGATGTGTTCGCGCGCCGGCTGGGTTCCCCGCTGGACGCAGTCATGCAGGTCCTCCGCGTGGAAGACAATTCCAACGCGGGAATGAACGACGACACCCAGGGGCTGGACCCCTACGGGCGCATCACGATCCCGGAAGACGGGGACTACCAGCTCATGATACGGGACCACCTCGGCGCCGGAGGCGCCGACTACGTCTATCGCGCGGAGATCTCACCGGTTCGTCCATCCCTTGACGTACGGCTTCCGCTCTTCGACGATAACAATCGCCAGGCGCGGCAAACGATCGTCGTGCCGCGCGGCAACCGGATCGGAATTCCGTTCATTGTCAGCCGATCCGATTTCAGCGGTCCTGTCACCATTGAGCCGCAAAATCTCCCCGCCGGCATTTCCTATACGATCCCTGAGTATCCGATGACCCCGGAACAGATCCCGGTAATCTTCGAGGCGACGGAAGACGCCCCGCTCGCAGGCGCCCTTATCGATGTTCGCGGAGTCCAGCAGGTGGAGGAGAATCCGGTTGCCGGAGGCTACCGGCAGACGGTCGACCTGGTCTGGGTGCAGAACAAGGGCACCTATTTATCCGTCGATATTCCCCGCATGGCGATTTCCGTCGCCGAACGAGTTCCGTTCTCCGTTCGCGCGGAGGTGGCGGCCGTACCCATTGTGCATGGCGGCGCGGCGGAGATCCGCGTCATCGCGACCCGCGACGAGGGATTCGGGGAAACGATTCGCTGTAGAATGCTCTTCACTCCACCTGGTATCGGCCGATCCGAGCAGATTGAAATCCCGGGAGACCAGTCCGAGGCGATCTACCGCGTGAATGCTGACGGCAACGCAAGACCAGGCATCTACCCGTTGATTATTTCAGCCGCGGCAACCCATAAAGGGGGAGAAACGTGGGTTTGCACGCCGCCGGTTAATTTGGAAGTGAAACGACCCTATGTGACGGGAAGCATCGAGATGGCGGCGGTCCAGCAGGGAAAAGAAGTCGAGGTGGTATGCACCCTCAATCAGCAGGATCCGTTTCCCGGAGAGGCGAGTATCCGATTGATCGGCCTTCCCGCCAGAACCTCCACCGAAGCGATTACCATTACCACGAATACGCTGGAGGCGGTGTTCAAGGTGACGGCGGAGGCGGACAGCCCCACCGGGAAACACAAGACCCTGTTTTGCATGTTGGATGTCCCGCACGCATCCGGAACCATTCCCCACACGCTCGGCGGGCTGGGGACGCTTCGCATCGACCCGCCGCCAAAGGATGAGCCCGCGGAGCCGGAACCCGAACCGGAACCCGAACCAGTCAAAGAAAATGAGCCGCCGAAAAAACGTCTCACGCGCCTTGAACAACTTCGCGAGAAAGCAAAAGAAAAAGCCGTGAAAGGAACGTAATGGAGGGACGTGACGCAACTGAATATAATTCGTGTTAGATCGTGCACCGTGATATGGGCGGCCTGTCTGTTACAGGTCGCAGCGGCCGGTCAGGGGGACGTAGCCACCAGGATCAACGTCTACCCCGAGAACGTGTCTCTCACAACAACGCGGGACTACCAATCCATCGTGGTTCAAGCGGTTTATCCGGACCGGACAACGAAAGATGTTACGAGCCAGGCAACGCTTACCTCTGCGCAACCGGATGTTGCTCGCGTGGACGGAAGATTCCTCCGCCCGGCAGCGGATGGCGAGACAGTGCTGTCGGTTTCCTTTGAAGAGCACCAGAAAGAAATCCCGGTAACCGTGCAACGCGCGGGCGAAGATCGCCCTGCAAGTTTTCGTCTTGATGTCATGCCTGTATTCATGAAGGCCGGATGCAATACCGGGTCATGCCACGGATCCGCCCGGGGCCAGGACCGATTCAGGCTCTCCCTTTTCGGTTTCGATCCGGAAGGCGACTACTACCGCATTACCCGGGAGCAAATCGGCCGGCGGATCAATCTGGCGGTTCCGCGAGACAGCATGCTGGTTCAGAAGCCGCTCGGCGTGGTACCCCACTCCGGTGGCGAGCGTTTCAAGCCCGATTCCGCATTCTGCGCTACTCTTGTGGAGTGGCTGGAGAACGGAACGCCCAAAGACAGCGAGGACATCGCAAAGCCTCTCGCCATGAATCTCATGCCCGCTGAGTTGGTATTGACGTCGGAAGGCGCATCGCACCAGCTTACCGCGCGCGCCGAGTACAGCGACGGTACCGACCGGGACGTCACCTCACTCGCCGTGTTTCTCTCCAACAATGAGATTTGCGCGGAGGTGTCCCCCGAAGGCTTAATCACCCCCAAGCGACGGGGCGAAGCGTTCGTTCTTGCCCGGTTCAACGAATTCAGCGTGGTCACGCAGGTGATCGTCGTGCCCAACGATCCTTCCTTCGTATTTCCGGAGATTCCGTTTAACAACTACATCGACGAATTGGTTCAGGAGAAATGGAAAAAGTTGCGAATCACGCCCTCGGAACTATGCAGCGATGAAAAATTTCTCCGGCGCGTCTTCATAGATTTGGTCGGACGTCTTCCTGATCGTGAAACCTATGACGCCTTTCTCGCCGACACCACGGACGACAAGCGGGCCAGGCTCGTCGACGAACTGCTGACAAGAAAGGAGTTCGTGGAGCTATGGGTAATGTATTGGGCTGAACAACTGCAAATGCGGTCGAGCAATGACTTCAGCTACAAGTCGATGCTCCTTTACTACAATTGGTTGAAGGAGAAAATCTCCAATGACGTACCCTTCGACCAAATGGTGCGGGAGCTTCTCGCATCCTCCGGCGGGACGTTCAGGAATCCGGCGACAAATTACTTTCAGCGCGAAACCGACACGCTGAAAACTGCCGAAAATGTCGCCCAGGTGTTCATGGGAATCCGGACGCAGTGCGCACAGTGCCACAATCATCCGTTCGACCGCTGGACCATGGATGACTACTATGGCTTTGCCGCATTCTTCCCCCAGATCGGAAGAAAAAATTCCGAGGACCCGAGAGAGCGTATCATCTTCGACAACGGCAGCGGCGAAGTGACGCATCCTGTAACCAATCAGAGCGCGAAACCCAGGTTCCTCGGCGGCGACACGCCCGACCTGACCGGAAAGGCCCGGCGCATCGCGATGGCCGAGTGGTTGGCCTCATCGGAAAACGAGTTCTTCGCCCGAAATCTGGCCAACCGCTTGTGGGCACATTTCGCCGGCATCGGCATTGTGGAGCCTGTCGATGACGTCCGGGTGAGCAATCCGCCCTCCAACCCGGAACTGCTGAATGCACTGACCGCCCGACTCATCGAGTACAAGTATGACACCAAGAAACTGGTGCGCGACATCTGCCTGTCAAGGACGTACCAACTCGCAACGAAGACCAATGAGACGAATGCGCAGGACAGCCGTAACTTTTCTCACGCCACCATTCGACGTATCCGGTCGGAAGTTCTTCTGGATTGCATCACGCAGGTTACGGAAACCAGGAACAAGTTCGCCGGGTTGCCGCTGGGAGCCCGCGCCGTACAGATCGCAGACGGCAATGTTTCTTCTTACTTTCTAAGCACCTTCGGCAGGGCAAAACGGGAAACTCCCTGCAGTTGCGAGGTCGTGGCGGAACCGAGTCTCTCGCAGGCCCTGAACCTGCTGAACGGAGGCGTGGTTCACGACAAAATCCCGGAAGGCAAAGTCGTGTCCGGGATGATTGAGAAATCTCTCCCGCCCGAATCCATCATCGAGGATTTGTACATTCGCTGCCTCACTCGCAAGCCCACGGAAGATGAAACAGGCCGGCTTATGGCAATGATTGGGACGCCGGAAACGCAGGGCGAGGTATTGCAGGATTTGTTCTGGGCCTTATTGAATGCGAAGGAATTCGCTTTCAACCACTAGATTTCAGGATGATGTCCGCAGTGAAAAATCTTACTTTAGAATCGTCCATTCTCCTTTTCTTTCTTTGCATACGACCGGTCGGTGCGGAGGAGTCAACCCTTACCTACGACGGTCACGTACTCCCCATCTTCCGAAGCCATTGCGTGAATTGCCATAACGCCGATACCGCGAAAGGGGGACTGAACCTTTCCTCCTATTCAGGGCTCATGTCCGGTGGAAGTTCGGGATCCATTGTGCTTCCGGGAGACCCGGACGGAAGCCGCCTGTACCAGCTCATGGCTCACATCTCCGAGCCGTTCATGCCTAAAAACGCAGAGAAACGTCCCGACGGGGAACTCGACGTGATCAAGAGCTGGATCGCGTCCGGGCTCCTTGAATTCGCGGGAGATCAACCGAAGAAGTCGGCGGTGCCAAAGATAAAAATTACTCTTGCCGATAGTCCGGATAAACAACCGGAAGGTCCTCCGCCGATGCCGATCGAAGGGTGGCTGGATCCGTTCGTGACCAGTGCGCGGGCAAATACGGTGATGGCATTAGCCGCCAGCCCCTGGGCGCCCTTGATCGCGATCGGAGGACATCGTCAGATCCTGCTTTACCATGCGGAGTCGCACGAACTTCTCAGCATCCTCCCCTTCGAGGAAGGCCAGCCCTATTCCCTGGGTTTCAGTCGGAATGGTTCCCTCCTTTTCGCCGCAGGCGGTGTCGGAGGGCAGTCCGGCCGGGTTGCCCTTTGGCTGGTGGAAACGGGAGAAAGGATCGGAACCATCGGCGATGAGCTCGATGCCATCTTGGGAGCGGACCTCAGCTCCGACCAGCGATATCTCGCCATCGGCGGCACGGATAAACGAGTGAAGGTTTTTGATCTCGAATCCGGCGAAATCCGCCACAACATCAAGCAGCACACCGACTGGGTCACCGCGGTTGCGTTTTCCCCGGATGGTGTTCTCCTCGCAACCGGCGACCGCAACAACGGGCTGGTGGTATGGGAGTCAGGCTCTGGACAGGAATTCTACAAGCTCGAAGGCCACGGATCCGCGATAACCGCTCTGCGCTGGAGCCGGGATTCCAATGTGCTGGCATCTTCCAGCGAGGATGGAACCATCAAGCTCTGGGACATGCATTCAGGAAATCAGATTCGCAGTTGGGGCACCGGCGGCGCAGTCCTCGGTCTCGATTTTTCGAAGGATGGCCGTCTTGCCAGTGTGTCGCGAGACAAGGCAGCGAAGATCTGGAACGCCGAAGGCAGCGAGATTCGCGCAATTCGTGAGTTCTCCGACCTCCCGACAAGCTGTGCATTTACACAGGACGGGAAAACGCTGCTGGTAGGCGACTGGTCGGGTCGCGTCTCGCTCTGGAACATAGAGGACGGAAGCTTGGTGGCTGACGTCGCGGCCAATCCGCCGCCTCTCGTTGAGCGGGTAGCCGCCGCTTCCCGCTTGCGGGAGGAGGCCCAGGCCGAATTTGACCAGCACCAACAGGAGGTCGTTGGGAAGCAACAGCAGGTTCAAAGCCTGAACGAAGAAATGGCTTCTCTGCGTGAAAAGATTTCCGCGGCGGAAACATCCCGCGGGGAAGCCAATCAACAGATTGCGGAAGCACAGGAAATTCTGGGAAAAGCGGAAGAGATGCTGGTCCAGGCCGACGCTGTGGTTGCGCAACTTGGCGGCGCGATGCCTGAGAAGACGAAGAACCTTGAAACGCTGCAGGCGGAACTCCAACAGGTCGAGTCGGCACAGCAAATTGCCGCGGACGCGTTGGCTGCGAAGAGCGCGGAGGTTACGCAGTGGGAGCAGGTAGTCGCACGGCATGAGGCGGCAACTGCCGCGGCCGCAAAAAAGAGTGTTCCACCGCCCGAAGCCCCTCCCACGCCTGCGGTAGAACCGTTGCCGGCGGCGCCTTTCGCCGTTACCGACGAAGTCGCTGCCATCTTCTCCGCCAGATGTTACGAGTGTCACGGAGCTGAGAAACAAAAGGGCGGGTTCCGCCTTGATTCCGCGGAAACGATTCATGCTGGTGGAGAGTCGGGCGCGCCTGCCATCGTGCCGGGAAAGCCGGATGAAAGTACGTTAATCCGGCTTGTAAGCCTTCCTCCAGACGACGTGGACATTATGCCGTCCAAGGGTGATCCGTTGGCGCCGGAACAGATCGCGGTCGTTCGAGCCTGGATCGAATCGATGTGAAATTCCCCATCGGTAGCGCGGAATTCATTCCGCAGTGAGCATCAAACCGGATTCATTCTCCGCCATCGACTCCGCAGGAAGAACCCACGGATGGCAAGGCCGACCCACGGATGCCGGGGTTCCTTGTTGAGGCTCACAGTTTCGAACTGCCATCCTTGTCCTGTCTTCTGCATCGATTAAGATGGTTCCTGGGAACCCTCACAGAACCCCGGCATCCGTGGGTCGGCCTTGCCATCCGTGAGAACTCTCTTCGCTTCCTTTTATTCACTTCACAATAAAAGAGTTTGCCGCGAATCCTGATCAGGTATTCCTCGCCGCGCGGTTCAAAACTTCGGCGACGGCACGCGCCCATGCCTCGGGTTTCCTCTTTGCGATCGACGCGTGGCCGACATGGGGAAAGGACTCGAAGATCTTCCTTGCATCCGAGACGGCTTCGAATACGCGACGACCTCCGCGAAAGCGGAGCACTCGTATCGTCCTCTCCATGAAGGAATAGAACCGGACAGGAGACACTCTTGGCATACTCAGCCGGGCGATGCGAAAATCCGTTAAATCCGGCTTGAACACCGCCCCAGAATACAAGCAACTGTGCGGCCGGGAAGGAGGGAACATTCATCCGGTGAAATCTCGCCGGATTTCACCGCACGCAATACCACGCGCCGAGTGACAGGCCATCGCCGCAGAAAATACGAATGCTCTCGAAAGATAGATCGGCTGCGGCAGGTGTTGTGTTCCCCATCGGTCTGGGCACGTTGACGCCCCCAACCAGTTTCCCCAATTTCTGACCGAAGGACAGATGTTCCGGGATCGGTGTACGCATGCCTGACGAGGAAAACCCCATCATCAGTCGAGCTTACTTGTAGGCAAGCAGGTTAAGGAGCAGGAATGAAAGAAGAGATACTACGAGGAAAGCAACAAGGACCATTTCCGCCCGTCTTTTCACCCCCGCATAGACAATCCGCACGGCTATACGCTCAAACAAGATGCAGCACGAATTCTAATATTCTGATTCGTACGGATTCATCAAATCCGACATTCCTCCGTCATTTGGTATTTCGACATTCGTTATTTTGTACCACTGGCTCCGAAACCGAAGCCCCCATCAGAAAACAGAGAAGCATCAAAATCTCGGTGTCTCCAAAGTTATATTCGACCATCCCGTTGAGCATGAGGCCGACGAACGCGCTTAGAAGGCCGATGCGCAACCGCGCGCTCAGGTGTTTGCTGCGCACATTCAGGTGCCGGCACATGACAACAAGAGCCGTTCCCATCCATAACAGCCATGTCAGGGCGCCGGCGATACCAGTTTCCAGTGTTATCTGCAGCAGATTGTTATGCATGTGATCAAGCTTCGCCTGAACATAGTCTGTATGCTCCGCGAAGTCCTCATTCACGACTGCGCAGTACCCCATACCCAGCGGATACTGGGGCAGCAGCTTGGGAGCAACTTCCATCCACAAAGCATACCGTCCACCGACATCCTTGTCCCAAAGATCCTGTACGTCGCTGACCCTTTGACATATGGGCTGCCGAAGCGAAGGGATCAGGAACACCACGGCGGCAATCGCGCCGAGGAGTGCAGAGAGACGCCAAGCCTTGGTCAACAGGCTGAACAAAGCAAAAACCGCAGCAATGGAGAACCATACTCCTCGCTTAAAGTGCAATAGGATTCCCCCGCTGAACAGGGCCGCACCACTCCATATCAACGGGATCCACTCGCGCCGAATATTGCTTGCCCCAACCGCAAGCAACAAACATAGTCCGACCAAATACATTTGTGGATCGCGCATGTTCCCTGCCTGGAATAGCGCTCCGTGGCTAAGTCCAGTTCGCGGAATCCGGAATAGATCGTACAAGCCCAGGACGGCGCACCCGCATAGAAACGCGAAGATCGGCTCCAGGACGCCGCTGGTTCGAGAGGAGGGGCGACGATACACATCACCCATCAGAAGGATCACGCACGGAATCAGCAAACGGTGGACGCGCTGCAGCGTTTCCGCCGGGCGTACACTCCAGAGGATGGTCAGGAGCGCCACGACGGCAAATGCGATGACCGGAACAAGGTATGAATTTGATCGAAGATCCTTCCACCGGACCCGCGGATCGCGGAGTACTGAGCAGAGCCAGACGGCAAGGCAGCAAAACAGAATAGTTTCCGACGCAACGGATAGGGGGAGGACAAAGGCAAACAGAATCAATCCCCATTCAAGAGGAGTGCGATTCTTTATGGAGTCAAGGATCACCCGTGCGCCCCCGTTCAACAATGTCCACGCCGGAATATGTTTTAATATCAAGCGGGGAATGTCTCGCGACATATTCGGCTACCAGTTTCCGGGTGTCAACTTCCAGGATCCCGGCGCGAACCTCCGGTTTTGATCGGAGCGCGCGCAGGGATCGGAACCCAAAATCGGGCTCAAGCAGGGACGCATGGAACAGTACGCGAACCCTGGCCCGGCCGTGAGGCTTTCGGCCGCCGATGGTGAGCTCCCGCACCTTTGGTTTCGAGCCGGGCTCCAGCACAAGAGTATAGTGAGCCCCATCGATACCCAGCATGGACGCAGAGCCTACGCGCTCAGAATTTTCAGCGAGCACCGAGCGGAGTTCCTCGGCAGTGAGCGATAACCCTGCCAACCTTCGCAGATCAGGAATCGCCCGGAAAATATCACGAGACAAAATCGCCCCCTTTTTGAGATAACCGCCGCCCCCCTTTTCGATGAGGATGACATCGCAGGGAAATCGTTCACGAATCGCGGCGGAAACCAGCGTCTGGATTCCTGATTGGCCTTCATGAGAAGAGCTCCCCCCGAGCTGCCGCTTTGAGTACCCCACTACTGAAAAGAGCGCGTGCTCTATTCGCCCCAACTCGGGTCCTACCGACTGCCGCAGTGCCTGGTCCTCCTGGACCTGGTTGGCCGCGCGATGATATTCCACTCCGGTCTTCACTACGCGCCGCTGTTCCTTATCGTAGAGAAATTTTACGGTTCCGACTTCGAGGCCGTCCTGAAAGAGGTTGGAGACATGGGGAAAATTTGATCGGTTCCAATCAATCCGCTCCGCTGCTGCTACAAGCACAGCATCGAATTCGGGCTGTGTAGCAATGAAACGCGAAATTCTCTCCGCGTTGGAGGAAGGCAGGGTCGAATATAATGCTAACAGCAGGATATCCGCATCCAGCGACCTCACCTCCCGCAACACCTCTTTCACCGACTCGCCGGGCGGTAAGATTTTGATCACGGCATCCTCATCCCGTGCGGAAGGAAGTTCGTTTCCAAGAATCACCGCGGTAAAGACGATCCGCACGTCGTTCACAATCCAGCTTCGATATCGTTTGTGTTGTACCCGCGCCGGGCCGGCACGCGGAGACACCTCCAAATTTGCAGCGACCAGAGGAATTCTACTGGATTCCTGGCGTGCCTTGAATGCGTCAAGTCCGCCCTTCAGTTCATCCGGAAGCAGGACACGCGCATCGTACCCCATGTGGCCAACTGTGCGTAGCGGCAACCGGCCCGCGTCATGGTCGCTTTCGGCGCTTCCGTGGATAAGCCCACCGCCATCAATCAGGAGGGCGGCAGGATACTCATGACGCAGACCCCGAATTATTGAGGAACACCGAAGCAGACCTCCATAGTGGGCGGTGTGCTCGCGATATCGCAGAGAGAAAACGTGACCCCGCACGGCGCCGGTATGAATGACGACGACATCCACGGTCTCAGCGGGGCAACCGAGAACGGAAAGGAACACCGCAAAAACGGCCCATCTCATGTCTCCGCGCAGGGTTCTAGGCGATCTTGCGGGAATCGTCTTCGCCCGGGTGGATGAGAGACGCGCGTTGCCCAGCGACAACGGACTTGGTGATCCTGCACTCCTTCACATTACCCTTCATCGGGACGTCATACATTATGTCGAGCATGATGTGCTCAAGCATCGCGCGTAATCCGCGCGCTCCCGTGCCCTTTTCGCACGCAATGCGCGCCAACTCTTTCAGGGCAGATTCAGTGAAGGTCAGGTTTACGCCGTCCATCGCCAGCAATTTCGCGTACTGCCGTACCATAGCGTTCTTCGGACGGGTAAGGATTAAAACAAGCTCGGAAGCGCTGAGTTGATTTAGACGCGCCACAACCGGCAGCCGTCCCACAAACTCTGGAATCATGCCGAACCGGACCAGGTCATTCGGCTCAACCCTGGCCGACTTTCCGACGGCGGCTTTTCTGTTGCCATCGGTGTCGAAGCCAAGTGTGCCTCGGCCCAGGCGCTTTTCCATAATTTCATCCAACCCATTAAAGGCGCCGCCACACACAAAAAGGATGTGTTCTGTATTCAACTTGATATATTCCTGCTGCGGATGCTTCCTCCCGCCCTGGGGTGGAACATTGGCCGTCGTCCCCTCAAGAATTTTCAGCAGCGCCTGCTGCACGCCTTCGCCGGAGACGTCCCGGGTAATGGAAACGTTTTCCGTGCGCCGGCCAATTTTGTCGATTTCGTCGATATAGATGATGCCCATTTCCGCGCGTTCAACGTTATAGTCCGCGGACTGGAGCAGCCGCAGTAGAATGTTTTCCACATCTTCCCCGACGTATCCCGCTTCGGTCAGGGTGGTTGCATCGGCAATGGTAAAAGGAACATCGAGGATTCTTGCAAGCGTCTTCGCAAGGAGGGTTTTTCCACTCCCGGTAGGGCCAATGAGCATAATATTGCTCTTTTCCAGCTCAACGTCC
>Ga0310124_10001929_pt1 | contig 14405 bp, 7 predicted proteins | sample CB11b_AW_Bot5_MG_FD_203507 | JGI IMG/M metagenome (GOLD analysis project Ga0310124, IMG submission 203507) | Marine microbial communities from Western Arctic Ocean, Canada - CB11b_AW_Bot5 | ecosystem: Environmental > Aquatic > Marine > Oceanic | place: Canada: Western Arctic Ocean | collected...
GACGATGATACGCCGGCTCCCTATCTCGAGTACCAGGGGCTCGACGGAAACGGCAAAGACGGCGGCGTGGGGGCGATTTCCTTCTGGTATCGGCATTGGGACGGAGACGCGAATGCCGTAGCCTTTCAAGTTCAATTCAACCCGGCGGACGCAGGGTGGACGAATGTGGGCGGCACGGTCAACGTCACCGGCACCAGCTATCAACTTTTCAATGGAGTCGTCGATTGGCAGGAAGACAACGTGTTGATTCGCGTCCTGTCCGTTACCCCGCAGGAGCGACTCCTCATCGACGATTTACAGATTACGGATTTTCCCGAGGGAACACTGCCCACCGTGTCTTTTGAGGCCGGAGAAATCTCGGTTGGGGAAGAGGCCGGCCTGGTCCACGTCGGTGTGGTACTCAACGGGCCGGCGGATGCTACGGTCCGCGCTGCACAGGCGGGCTCGGCGGTTCCCGGAGCGCAACAGGACTATACCCTCTCGTCCACATCCCTCGTCTTTTCCGCCGCGGGCCCGACGATAGGCCATTTCGAAATCTTCTTGAACGATGACTCGTTGATCGAAGGGACCGAGACCATCGAGCTCATGCTCGCCGGATTGGAGGGCGCCCAACCGGGCAATCCCGTGAGCATGGTGCTTTCCGTAGCCGACAACGATGGCGGAATGGGGAGTCCCGGTGTAATCCTTATCATGTCCGCAAATTTAACCAGCGGCACGCAGTCCGAGTACAAAGGCCCGGGCACGCGAATTTTCCAGGCTTTGGTCCCGGACATCGTGGCGATCCAGGAATTCAATGTCACCAACGCGGGCGGACGGCGAGAATTCGTCGATGAGACTTTCGGGCCGACTTTTCACTTCATGGTCGAATCCGGATCGGAAAGCATTCCAAACGGAGTGATCAGCCGATGGCCTATCGTGGCTTCCGGAGAGTGGAATGATCCCCAGGTCGCGAACCGGGATTTCGCCTGGGCAACCATCGATATCCCCGGCGGAACAGACCTGCACCTGGTCAGTGTTCACCTGCACAGTTCAGGTGGAAGCAGTTCCCGAAACATTGAAGCAGGCATTCTCGTCAACCAGGTGTCTCTGTCATTTCCCCCGGGCGACTACATCGTGCTGGCGGGCGATCTGAATACGAACTCCCGGACGGAAGCTGCACTGCTGACGCTTTCCAGTGTGTTTTCGGATGCGCACCAACCCGTAGACGCGTTGGGTGATGATGACACGAATGAACCCCGCACCAGCCCCTATGACTACGTTCTACCCAACCCGGCATTGGACAGCCTGCACGTGCCCCTAAGCGTTCACGGAGAAACCTTTGTCGATGGAATGGTCTTTGACAGCCGGACCTGGACTACGCCGCCCAGCCCGATTCTGACCGGCGACTCAGGCGTCTCGGGGATGCAGCACATGGCGGTGATGAAGGCCTTTGCCATCCCCGTCCCCCGGCCCCGGATTTCCTTGAGCGCCGATCTGTTCAACCACCGGATGGACATCACCGTGCCGACCGAACCGACTTTAACCTACGAAGTGGAGTACGCCGACGAACTCTCCCCTTCCCCGCCCGCCGGAAGCTGGTTCCTCTTCGCTAATCCGGCAGCCGGCCGCTTTACGGAAAGCAATGGCGTTCCCGGCCTCCACACGTTTCAAGATGACTTCAGCACCACCACGACTTCGAACGAATCTCCTGGTGGTTCCCGGGTCTATCGAGTGAGAATCTTGGATCCATGAAGCCCGCGCATGATCCACGAGGGTATGTTCTTCACGCACTGAGTCTCTTCTTGCTGGTCATACCCGGTGGTCAATCCGCGGTGTTCGCCGGAGCAATTGGAAATCCCACTGCAGGAAATGGATGGAGTTCGGCTGGCGCAATTACAGCAACTTCGTCGAGCTCTCACGGCAATCGACCCGTCAACCGAACCATTGACGGATCGGGGATCGATGCGACCGGTGACCTGCACCAGGGCAGCGCAGTCAACGGCGATCCGGGGCCCTACATGTGGATGAGCGGGGCGGTCGGACCGGCGGTGAGCCGGGGCGGCACCGTGACCGGCAGTCATTGGATCCAGTTTGCCTTCGACCAGTTGTACGATCTGGGCTGGATGTGGATTTGGAATTACAATGAGAAGTCCGGCGGGAATGACTGGACCGTCCAAGGCATGAAGGAAGTGACCATCGAGTATTCGGTAACCGGCAGCTCCAACCCGGCGGATTGGACGACGATCTATGACGGACGGATTCAAAAGACCTCGGCGTGGACTCCTTCAGCATTTCCCTGGAACACGCCGGTGAGCACGATGATTAATTTCACGGGCACCCAGGCACGATACGTTGTAATCACCAGCGATTTCGGAACCGAGCGAAACTGGGCGGGCGGCGGAGGCGGCTCCAGTGAAGTCGGTTTGAGCGAAGTTCGATTCTTTACGTTTTCGCCGCTGACCATTGCCGGCAATGGTACTGCTCAAGCCTTCATCGTCGTGGACGCCGCGGCAAGCGTGGCGGATTCCTACGCGGCGGATGAACTTGCCACCTTTCTCGGCCAGGTGACCGGGGGCACATTCCCGGTTTACAACTCGCCGCAGCCCGGCGGCCCGAATCTGTTGGTAGGCCCGGGCGCGGCGCTACTGGGCGATTCCGGGTTCACCACCGCCGGCCTGGGTGAAGAGGGCATCGAGATCAGTCGCGCGGACGACGATCTGATTCTCGCGGGTGGAGGAACGCGCGGGACCTTGTACGCGGTTTACACATTCCTTGAAGACCTGGTCGGCATTCACTGGTGGACCCCGAATGCCGCGACCGTACCCAGCCGGCCGACCTTGCTCATCGATGCACCCGATCTCACGTATATTCCTCCTTTAGAATACCGTGAAACGGACTACGGCATTGCCTTGAGCGGAAACTGGTCTGCCCGCAATAAGTACAATGGGCATCACCATGAGTTGGAAGCAAAACACGGAGGCAGGAAGTATCGGTACATTGCCACGGGGCAGCATTTTACGCACACCCACTGGACCTACTTGCCCCCGACAACCTATTTCGCTCCGCACCCCGATTGGTATGCCCTGTTCAATGGGGTCCGTGACAACCGCGGACTGAATTTTCTGAACGAGGACATGCGCCTCGAGTACATGGACAACCTCAGGACGTTCCTCCTTGCGAATCCTCATGCCACGTTGGTCTCGATCTCCGAAATCGACAACGGCGTGACCAGCCAGGATGCCGCCAGCCAATCCATCATCGCGCAGGAAGGCAGTCCTATGGGATTGCTCTTGAGATTCGTTAACTCTATCGCCGCGGATCTGGAAGGCGAGTTTCCGGGCGTGACGTTTCAAACCCTGGCGTACCAGGACACGTTCCAGGCCCCTCAGATTACGACACCCCGTAGCAATGTCATTATCAGGCTCACCAATATCCAGGCGTCTTTCAGTGTGCCCTTGAACGATCCGCGGAATTCAAGTTTCGCGGGCGGACTCGCGCAATGGAAATTGATTGCCGACCCGCTCTACCTCTGGGACTACGTCGCTAATTTTTGCAATCCGGTACCCCACCCCAACCTGAGGGTGCTGGGCCCGAATCTTCAATTCCTTGCCGAGAATGGCGTGACGGGAATGTTCGAGGAAGGGGCGCCGGTAACGGAAATGTGGGAGCTTCGAAGCTGGGTTCTTGGGCAGTTGCTCTGGGATCCCTATCGCGATGCCGATGCTCTCATGGAAACCTTTGCGAATGGATACTACGGACCCGCGGGTCCCCACGTTCTGGCCTATCTTGATTCAATCCACGATGCCGTGGAGGCGGAGGGCGACTACCTCAGTTTCTGCTCTTCCGCGAGTGCCGGATTTCTCGGCTTTGAGTATGTCACCGCGGCATTTACTCATCTGGCGGCTGCGGAGGAGGCCGTGGACAACGACCCGGTTTTATGGCCAAGGCTGCAGACCTTCGTGGGTCCTGCCGTCCACGCCCTAGAGCGGTATGGGCGCTCTGGAAATATCACCCTGCGGGCCTCGAGTACGGCCGGGAATCGGAACGTGGAATCGACCGTCGACGGATCCGGCCTCACCGCTGATGGCGGGAGGCACATCAGTCTTGGAAATCCTCCCCAGTTCGGCATCAACGCGTGGGAAAGCGGGTCAGGGATCGAGAGTTCATTGAACCCGCGCGGCGGCACGGTATCCGGAACACACTGGATTGAGTTCGCACGGGATGCTCCCACCTCTCTCGGTGAAATGTGGATCTGGAACTATCACGAGTACATCCCCGGAAGCGGGATCGACAATCGCGCACTGGGCTGCCGTCAGGTGACCATTCAACATTCGATGACAGGAAGCGGCAACCCGGCGGATTGGACCACGGTGTTTACCGGCGAAATCCCCAAGACGCTCGCCGTGGCGGAGGCGCCGGTCAGCCTTGTCGTTGATTTCCAAGCGGCACCGGCAAAATACATCGTCATTACCACGGGTTCAGGCTCCAGCAGAAACTGGAGCGCCGGGGCCCTTGATGAGGTCGCACTGAGTGAAGTTGGATTCAGCCCTCACGTCATAACCGCGTCCTTTTTCCCCGCGGTGATTCCGAATGTGGTGGAAATGACATTTACCGGGGAGAATGAGCGAGACTACCGGTTGGAGTACGTGACCGATCCGCTTCAGCAGAACTGGACTTTCTCGGGACTCGTTCTGCATTTCACCGGCGAATCGATGACAGTTTTCGATCCCGGCTGGGCCTCATCATTCAAGCTTTACCGGCTCGTGCTTGAGTAGTCCGCGCGATCTCGGCATCCTCGTGGACATCGGCCAGGGAAAACGCTTTGTCGAGATTCCTCGAATATGCCTAAAGAAAATTGTGGTATATTCACATGTGATCTCACGGATGGCGAAAATCGTTCCAAGTCAATTCCCCCCCATACGTGACGAAACTTGCGGGATCGTATTCGCGTGCCGTTCGATTGTCTGCGCCGTGGTGCTTTTTCCCGCTCTACTCGCACCGGCTCAGACTCCATGCAAGAACGGATTCGCCGGGATTTTTCCCTGCGACAAGGTGGACCTGCTGTCTTTTCTTCCCAAGGAGGAGATGGACGGTGGCGAGTTAAACGATATCTGGGGGTGGACCGACTCCATGACGGGCGCGGAGTACGCCCTGGTGGGGACCGTGAACGGCACTTCGTTTGTCGACATCGGTGACCCGATCAATCCCGTCTATCTCGGCAACCTGCCCACCCACGCCGGCGTCGCCATCTGGCGCGACATCAAGGTGTACCAGGACCACGCATACATCGTGGCGGACAATTCCGGGGCTCATGGCCTGCAGGTGTTCGATCTGACAGAGTTGCGGAGTATCTCCAATGCCCCGGTGGTGTTTGCCGAAACCGCCCATCTGCCGGCGTTCGACGATGCGCACAACATCGTCATCAATGAGGACTCGGGCTTCGCCTATGCCGTCGGATCCGAAGTGGCGTCCGGCGGTCTGATTATGATTGACCTGTCCAGTCCCACCAATCCCGTGCAGACCGGCGCGTTTTCCGATGACGGATATACGCACGACGCACAATGCGTTATCTACAACGGACCGGATACCAATCATTCCGGTAGCGAGATCTGCTTCGCCTGCAACGAGGACACCGTGACCATTGTCGACGTGACGACCAAGACCAATCCGGTCCAACTGGAACGGGAGGGATATCCTGGCGCGACCTACACCCACCAGGGTTGGCTGACGGAAGATCAGGCATACTTCGTCATGAACGATGAGGACGACCCCGGGAATACCAAAACCCACGTTTTCGACGTATCCAATCTCACAAATATTTCGTACATCGGGTTCCACCAGCAGAACCATGCGGCACGCGACCACAATCTCTACATTGTGTCGAATCTTGTCTACCAGGCAAACTACCAGGCCGGACTCCGGATCCTTGAACTGACGGACCTGAGCCAGGCAAACCTCACTCTGGCCGGGCATTTCGACACGTACCCGGACGGAGACGGTTTCGAGTTCCTCGGTGCGTGGAGTTGTTATCCGTTCTTTGAAAGCGGCATCGTGATCGTAAGCAGCTCCGAGCACGGCCTCTTTGTTCTTCAACCGAATCTGGAAGGCGCGCCCCATTCCAACCTGGCCATCTCCATTCGTGACAGCGAAGATCCCCTGCGCACCACCAACCGATTGACCTATGTCATCGGAGTGACCAACGAGGGACCGGACAATGTTGCGGGCATCGTGGTGGAAGCGAATATGCCGACCGGGGTGGTATTTACTCTAATCGATCAAATTGATGACGGGGACGATACGGCAGGTTTCGGGGGCGGCACGAAAAGTGACGTAGCGTGGAACGGAGTTCAGGGCTGGGTGGAACTGGACTCGACGGGCCTTGCCGCGGGCTCGGGAAGCTTCACCTCCCGGGTAATCGATGCGATACAGACGGTATCCTGGGACTCGTTCTCCTGGATTCCCTTCATGCCCTATGGGAAACCTTTGACGGACGGCGGGATCGCGGACGCCGGCTATCCGTTCGATCCTTCCGGACACACCATTCTGGGCGAGGAATCTTTTGGGGCGAGGAGTCAATCTCACCCCGAAGCAGGCGACATTGGGCATGGCCGCATCGGGCTGACCCTGTTGCTGCACCTCGACGAGTCCCCCGCCACGAATGGAACCGTAATCGCGAATACATCCGGGGTTCCCAACCACGCGACGCTATTGACAGGCGACGGCGGATTGGAGAGGTCCGTTGCGGGACTGTTTCAGAGCGCAATTTCACTGGACGGACTTGACGACTACCTTGTTACCGCGACGCCGGTATTGTCTGCCGTCCCACTGCAGCCGGTTACGATTTTCGGTTGGGTCAAACCGTCGGGGGACGGCACATTGTGGAGCCAGTACGAGTCAGGGGAAACGAATCGCTTTGCCGTTCGATTCGATGCAGGCGCGCTGGTTGTCGAAAAGGATGATGTTGCGATCTGTTCTTCGGTGTCCCCGATACCCACCGGCCAGTGGCACCATGTCGCCTATCGTCGAGAAACCGACGCCACAGCGGCCTTGTTCCTGAATGGCGAGATGGAGGCATCAGGCGTAGATACGAACGGATTCGCAGATGTCCCGTTTCACATCGGGACACGAAGACCCGGACTGGATCCTCTCCCGGCCGATGTCGATGAATGCGCCGTATCGATTTCAGCCCTATCTGAAGCGCAGATTGAGGCGTATTACCTTCGTGATGTTCTCGATATAAGATTTCAAGTTCGGTCCTGTGACGACGCTCTCTGCGACGGCGAGTCGTTTCTGGGCCCGGACGGAACCGGCCTGACCTGGTTTGATGAACGCTCGAACCTGCAGGCAGGAACTCCGTCGCTCGCGCTCTCGGCGACGGCGGACAATCGATACTTTCAGTACCGGACGGAGTTCAGCTCCAAGCGCACGGATGTATCTCCTCGACTGGTTCGCGTAGAAATAGCGGGAGATCACTACGATCCCGGCACAGTCACCCTGTCCCAGGGGTCGGCGTCCAGCGTCGATCCGCTGGTCCTCGATTTCGGGACTATTCTCGCGGGTGGCTCGGCCGAAGCAACCGTCGCAGTCATCGTGCCTTCAACCGCAGCGGGCACGCTCATTCAACGGTCGGAAATCGTTTATGCTGAAGTCGCCGACCTCCAGTCGGCGGACGACGACGCTGAAGAGGAAACGGTGTTGGCCGACACGGATTCCGATGGGCTGGCTGACTTTCATGATGAGGACGACGATGGTGACGTCATGCCTGACGTATGGGAGCTTCAATTCGGATTGAATCCAACCAACAGCGCGGATGCGCTGCTGAATTCCGATGGAGACTGGGCAAACAACCGTGCCGAGTACATCGCGGATACGTCACCCACAGACACGAATTCTGTTCTCAGCCTTTCCATTCAATCCCAGAGCAACGGAATCGCCCTGATCGCGGATACGTCGACGCAACGGCTCTACACCATGGAATGGGCGGAACAGCCCACCAACACCAACTGGATGATTTTGCCCGGCTTTGGAGCAATTCCCGGACAGGGACCAGGAACAATTTTTCTGGATGGCGACCTGCAGCCTCGCCGGACTTACCGGTTGGAAGTTACGTTGCCGGAGTAAATAATGGCCTCGCCACCCACGATGAGGTAGCGGACTTCATTTTGCGCCAGCAACACAAGAAATCCCCCGAGATCCGGGGAGAAGTGGACAAGCCGCTAGCCCTTCAGTTTTCCACTACAACCCGCGGGTCCGCCCAGGTTGCCCGCCACCAGGCATGAATCTCCCCTTCCACCGCAAATTCCAACATCACGTACTCGCCTGCCAGGGTGGAAACATCGATGTCGAATTCATGTTTTGCGAAAGGTGGCTTCTCTACGGGTGCGCGCCAGAGTTCCTTTCCGTTCATTCGGAGCGTACCTTGATTTCCGTCACCGATTGACTCGCTCATGACTTCATAGCTGCCCTGAAGGCGGATACGCTTCGCTTCAGGAAGCCGGCCGATGAGGATGCCGATCCCGGTAACAGCGGAATGAAACCCTACCGATTCGTCCCGGTCGATGTAGCCGGTATAATACGGCCTGGCTTGCAACGGAAAATCGATCCAAGGTCCCGTGAGCGGAAGATCCAGACGGCGAAAGGCCATGATGACGGAGGGATCCGACGGGGTTGCGCTCGCGTCCGCGACGGCCTGTCGGGCCTCCCGGTCGACAAGTAATTTTTCGCCGTCCAGGTACACATCATATTCATCCGGAACAAACATCTCGAGCCTGCCGGTTCCGGAAAAGAACACCTTGAAGTAGTCAAGAGAGTTGCCCATTTCCTGGGACAGAATTCTCCGGTCCATGCTGGAGTGGTGGGCGAAGTCCGGAGGGATCGCCGAAAGATGAAATCGCCCGGGCGGCACGGTGGTCCCCGAAGTAAAAGAGTAAGTAAGCTTCGGATTGAGCCCCAGAAGTTTCTCGTCGTCGTAGATCAACCAGTACGAAATGAGTTTACCGGGTACCTCGCTGTACTCAGGCTCGACCAACGCCGGCCAGGAATCAATTCCATAGTGCCACGCCCCTGCCCAGGCCGGTTCTTTTCCCGGTTCGTAAATCATGAGCCCGCGCCGGGTGGGATGCTTTTCGAAATACGCCGTCGTCCCGTTCTTTCCACGATAGCCGAACAACTTCAACACTTCGCCTGCCGGCGGCGAACCCAAATCGGGCATGGTCCCGTGGGAGTAGTGGTCCAGGTATTTTGGGGCGGCCACGCGAGGCAAGCGCGAATCAGGAACCAGGTCGTACTCTTGAAACGCGCGCGCGATGTGCATCCAGGGTTTTTCATGAAGCGGATCCGCCCCCGGCAACATGTACCCCCAACTATCGAATGCATCCATCAAGTGCTCCTCCGTCGGCATGTACATCCATCCTTCGGGTACGACCTTCACGAAGCGCCGGAAAATATACCCGCTAAGCGGATGACCCGGCGGCATCTGGCTGAGAGCGAAGGCGGCATGCCGGTTGGCGAGCGGATTGAATTGCTCGGTCTCGATCGCCACGTCGGGATAGGCCGCGCGAACCTCTTGCATGAGCAGCATAATTCCCTCGATCCCGTTCACGCCGTCGACCAGGAACTTCCCATTTGGGGCCATCGATTCATCGAGGTAAATCACGTCAACACCCGACTCTACTGCGTCCTGCATTTGTTCGATCAGATAATCGCGCCAGGGCTTAAAAGCAGCAGAACAACGGAGAAGGGTTCCGTTATGGATGGATTCGTAGATCTCATTTCCGTGTTCATCCACTCCCTCGACCCTGAGCCCGGGCCGGAAGCGTTCAACCAACTCGGGAAAGATCGAGGATATGTTCTTGCTGTTGAAATGGGCGCCGGCATGGAATCCGAGGTCCCGGGCATGCCTGAACCATTTTCGCGCAGTGTCCGTCAGCTCGTAGTCGGGATAATGGGTGTCCATCGCGTAGTGACGGAACCCGACCATCCGGCCGATCAGCGTCTTGGATGGGTCCACTTCCTTCGCCAGCGAGTCCAGAGTCTCGAAGTCCCCTACCCGCACATAGGCCTGGGTTTTGATTTCCTTGATCCAGTCAGGTTTTTGGTTTTCAAGGGGAACGAAGCCGGCCCCCTCTTCCATCCATGCCACGTATGGATCCACTGCGTCCTCCCACTGATCGCGGTAGGCCCGGATTCGGATCTCATACAGCCGCGGCCGATTGGTCGGAATCGGAAATCGTCGGACATACGCAAGATTTACGGTGCCGCCCTTTCCGCCGATCATGAGGCATGCGGGGCCGATCCTCTCTTCGCGCCCCTCGATAAACCACCCTTCCCGCCCGGCCTGGAAGAGCGATACCAGCGGATGCACGAAGCTCTGGGGGCTGACAGGTCCCACGGGATCGCCGATCGGGGCCCCACTCCACGGCGCGCGAAAGTGTCTGCCTACACCATAGCCGCCGACCCAGATTACCGCGTGCTCCGCGATGTCGCATCCGAGGAAAAACATGCGCAATTCCCCGACAGGATCGGGCGCCGACGCCCGGCTATTTGCGATCAGATCGCCGCTCCCCGGCTCAATGGTCCACGAAATGTCCCACTGCGTCCGATCCGGCGCCTCGAACCGGGTAAGGACCGATTCCCCGGACGCTCGCATATGAACTTCAAAATCGTCCAGAGTAACGCTTTGATCCCCAAACAGCGGGAGACTGGACGGAATTTCCGACGGATCGATGGAAACCAGATCCCGTCCTGACTTCCGATCGGTCAACCGAACCAGAAATCCGGATTGAAGTTGGGCTGCCAGAGCCTCGTTCTTCAGCTCTTTCCGATAGTAAGGATCCCGCCACGAAAGAGCCGGCTCCGCGACCCCCTGGGGAACGAACCCCCATGCCACCCAAAGGAGCGTAAGTGCTATCTTTAAAGATTTCTTTATGCCATTCATTTGCTCGCCGGGTTCAGATGTATTGCTCGTAATTCACCTTGTGGAGTCGGTCGAAGAATTCCGTCCACTGATCGTCCGTGAGCCGACTTGGCTCCCCCATCTGTCGTGACAACACATACTGTCGGCACATGATCTCCAGGCAATGAGCCTTGTCCACTGCCGCTTTCAGGTTTTCAGCACGGCAAATCATGCCGTGATTACTGAGCAGGCAAGCGGAGCGTTCACCGAGTGCGGCGGCGGCATCTTCTGCAAGCTGTTCGGTGCCGAAGGTGGAATACGGGACACAAGGCACGTCGTTGCCACCGAATAATCCCACCAGGTAGTGAAAGCCCGGCAACGGCTGGTTCTGGCAGGACAATGCCACGCAGTGGTCCGAGTGGGTATGTACTACGGCCTGGGCCTCGCGGTGTTGTTTGTACACTTCGGCGTGCATACGCCACTCCGCGGATGGCTTGATTTCTCCCTCCCACTCTCCGTCGAGAGAAACCCGAACGATGCGTTCGGGTGCAATTGATTCCTCCGATGCGCCTCTCGGCGAGATCAGCATCCCGTCCTCGTGCCGACAACTCAGGTTGCCCGAAGACAGTTCATTGAGTCCCATTCCCGCCGAGTAGCGGTAGAGGTCGGTAATTTCCTGGCGCAATGTCTGATCGTCGCTCACGTTTGTCCCGAATGTCGACTGAAGCTGTCGCTCCTATATGGTCCTTTCATGACCCATTCATTCTCAAAGAATCTTGCATATCCAAACCCGCCTGCTTTCAATACCAGGGTACGAGGTCCTGGCGATCGACCGTGCCAGAACTGGATGGCCTCGACAAGCGAGCACCCGTACGGCCCGCAATATGAATTCTTGTCAATAGCAGAGGTTTCTCATGCCCCGTAAAATTCGTCTGGCGATGTTTCGAGTGGACAACCATCTGTATCATTATCTACCCGTTCTGGCCAAGCTCGACATGCTGCGATTGCGGGACGTCTCGCCGGAGTGTCACTACTGGTTCACGGACTGCTACTTTCCGCTGATTGTCGTGCCGAAAGTAGCCGGTGGGATTGAAGTGACCAAAATCTGCGATTACGAGCCCCATCGTGCCAGGGAAGCGGCCGGCGTACTGGCGAAGCCGCCGGAGGTTGTTGAGGATCCACGCGACTTGGCCAGGAATGTCGACGCCGCATTCATTGCTAACTGCGGTGACGACGGATCGGATCACCGGGAGCTGTCAGAACCGTTTCTCCGCAAAAAAATCCCCACGTTTATTGACAAACCCTTCGCCCTCTCCACCAAGGATGCGGTGGCGATGGTGCGACTTGCCCGCCGCCACAAAACGCCGATTTATTCCGCCTCTCTGCTCAGCGTCGTGAAGCAGCCCGAATTATTGCGGCGGCAATTCAAGCGGATTGGCGGTGTTGTGTCCGGTGTCGTGAACGGGGCCCCGGGCTGGAATACGGAAAGCGGACAGGAAGGCGTGATTCACGCCGTATCACTGGTGCAGGCGGTTTTCGGCAGCGGCGTCCGGTCCGTATTTTGTCACGGCGACCATCCGGGCCACTACGCCGCACTCGAGTACGAGTCGGGACTACAGGTAAGCATGCACCTGGCGGTGGGCATTGGGGGCTACACGGTGGAAGTCTTCGGATCAAACCGCGATCCGAATCTTTGCAGCCTGCACAGCGGAATGATCGGAAACGTCGATTACTCGTTGGGCGCGTCCACGATCGCACATCATTTCAAGCGCATGATCCAAACTGGAAAACCGCCGAGGGACTACGACGAAATGATCGAAAACATTGCCGTCTGCGAGGCTCTTTTGAAAAGTCGCAAACTTGGGCGCAAGGTGAAGATCCGCGAAGTCTGGAAACGGTAGTCATGCGATCTGCAGTTTGACGAATCGGATGCCGGTTCCGTCGGGCTGAATACACCAGAACGCAACCAGGATTGTCCCATCGGGTAGAAGAGTCACGGAAGGCTCCCCGAAAGCGAAGTCGGTCCAACCTGAACTCTTTCCAGATGACTCACTTCGCGTCGGGATGCTCGCGTGCCAAACGATCTCATTGGCCAGCACTGCGAAGTCATCGTGGGTAGGCTTCGCGACGGCCAGCCAAACGCCGGGGGTACCGTGGCGGCGTTGGTTGTAGGCGAAAAGCACCTTCCCGCCAGGTAGCGGCGCTATTCCCGCCGACTGCCCCAGGATCGGTGTGGCCCGCGTAGGCTGCCATGACTGTCCCTGGTCTTGTGAAAGTGCATACACGTTCGGGAAGTCCTCTTCCTCGTTGCGGCTCTCATGCCAGGCGGTACCGAGCAGTGTTCCGTCGGAGAGTTCCGTGACCCAGGCTTCCACCACGCAGGAATTTTCCTCCTCCACCCGAATCATCGAGGCATGGCTCCAGGTCTTTCCTTCATCGTCGCTGAGCATCAGCACGATGTGCTTGAGTTCCACCTCCAGGTCAGGGTCAAACGTGTTGTGCGGAGCATAGGGCGCCAACCAGCGACCGGTACGTGTCACACACAATGGCGCCGGCACTTCGGCCGCGCCCGGCAACGGCATGGGTATAGGCTGGGGGTCGATCCAGGTGAGGCCGTCATCTACGGACCTTGACCAGATCAGTTCGTTGGGCAGGATCCCCAGGGTCTCCTGGCACCAGAACGATTCACCCGGTTCGGCGCGCGGAGTACGTGAGCCGAAGTGGAACAATTCGCCATCAGGTGACCGGCTGATTGCCCCGTTAATCGAGTAGTGCTCCCGCAGGTGGGGCCAGACCGCGTCCCGAAACTGCCAGTTTGCCCCCGAATCGGTCGACACGGCCAGGCAGGGAGTAAAATCGTTTTGGCCTAGACCCGACTCCGTCATGAAACTGCAGAGGACATCGCCTTCCGTGGTCACAGCGCAGCGGGACGTAACCGCGATCTCTTCGGCACCGCCTTTAGGGCACTCGTAAACAAAGCCTTCCGCCAAAGTTTTGTAGTTCATCTTAGGATTTCGTGGATATTCGCTACTTTGCATCCGCCGATAGGGCTTCGTTCAGAAGGATCTCCAACCCTCGTAGATACCATTCATCACCGCAAGTGTGGCCCACATCCGGAGTCACGAAGAGATCCACCAGGTATTGCTGCCTTTCCAGATACGATTCGGACATTCGCACAAATTTTACGTGCCCGTCTACAAAGAGGCAGTTCCATCCCGAATCGTGGAATACCGCGTTTCTACTCGGGCCGTTCGAAATCTTGTCGGAATAAATGATCGTCCCGGTCGGCCTCTCCTGGCTGTTCGCCAGGCTCTGCTCCACCAACGATTCCCGGGAGGATATTTCACCATGAAATATTCTGGTTAACAGATCCTCAACAATATGGTCTTTCTTAGTCGCCATAAGCCGTTTTCCCGCGCCATGGATTGTTTTCAAATCAATAGCATCCCATTGGCTGAGGACAGAACTTTATATCGGCTGACTGACTGGCTACAATCTGCCTAACCGCAAAGATAAGGAGATTGTTATATGC
>Ga0310124_10001930_pt1 | contig 14405 bp, 6 predicted proteins | sample CB11b_AW_Bot5_MG_FD_203507 | JGI IMG/M metagenome (GOLD analysis project Ga0310124, IMG submission 203507) | Marine microbial communities from Western Arctic Ocean, Canada - CB11b_AW_Bot5 | ecosystem: Environmental > Aquatic > Marine > Oceanic | place: Canada: Western Arctic Ocean | collected...
TCAGACTCGGTCATTTGGCAGCTACGGAATGCCCGCCCCAAGAACATGTTCTATTGTCCGAAATGGGTCGCGTTGGACAACCTCGACCCGGGCGCGAATCCGGGGGGACAGGGCCACAGCGGGTTCATGGGTTCCTGGTTCCCCACCTCCTATTCGGTGAACTTGAATCTCATGGTGCATGAGAATCCCTTCAGGGATCCCCGCTTTAAGCCTACAGATAAGCTAAGCCAGATCGACATCGAAAATCCAACTTCGACACTGCAGATGTTCGACGGAGCCCCGGATTCCTGGAATTCGTCAAATACGTACGGTGTGCAGTTCGACGACTTCTCAGGCATCATGGCGCCGTTTACCGTTGCCTTCCCGGTCCACGGAAAATCTCTGAACATGGCGTTTGCCGATGGGCACGTAATTCCAGTGAATTACGATGACCTCATGCAGGCAGTGGCCAATCGGGACATGAACTTCGGCATCGCCTGGGAAGACGACCTGTCGTTGACGTTGCACCCTTTACCCTTGGCGAATAACGGTCCGACGTTTTAGAGACGGAAAGTAGCCGTCCACACCTGCCCCGGATGCCCGGGGAAAGAAGGCTGATTCCTCCCGTCGTTTTTGTCGAATATCGAATACTCAATTTCGAATGACCACCTTCGATATTCGACATTGAGCATTCGAAATTTGAAATTTCCGGCTTCAAGTCAGAAGCTGCCGCCCCTTCTTCGCTCCCCTATCTCCCGGAGGCAGATGGCTACTATTCTCTCGCCTTTTCAGGCCCGGAAGTATCTGATATGCTTTCCCCTGAAATGAAGTATCGATTCACTAGGCTCTTTTCCCCGCCAACTTTCATTGCCGCCTGCGCCGCTTTTCTCTTCTTCGTACCCTGCACATTCTCCGCCGGCGAGACTCGATGGCAAATCGCCGTCCTGACCGACCGCGTGGTCTATCTGCCCGACAGCCCGGGTCAGGCAGAAGTAACAATCACCGCGCCGGATGATTGGCCGGCCGACCTCACACTCAGGAGCACTCTCGAGTACGGCTTGAACGAACGGCAGGACTTGCCGGACTTGCCCATCACCCAATCCGCGGGCCGCACGGTATCGATCCCTTTCCTTGCCCCGTCTGACGCCTGGGGTTGCGCCATGAACGTGCAACTCGTCAGGGGAGACGAGATGCTTGCCGCCGCCCGGGATGTCTTCGCCGTCGGAACGAATGCATATCGCCTCGGCCAACAATCCAACCACGGGGGCGCTCTCGCCGGCCACCGCGTCCGCGAGTTCAAGGGCAAGGACTCCTATTACACATCCCAGTGGCGCTCCATGAAAGGGACCTGGCTTGAGATCTTCGGTCATCTGCCGAGCGAGGTCGTGGGACTGACCACTGAATGGGATGAGTGGATTTCCATGCAGGGCCGATACCGCGCCTCAAAGGCCACCATCCGCGCCTACATCGAGTCCGCCCACGATCTCGGCATGAAGGTGATGATGTACAACAACGCCACCCCGTCCGGTTGGGTGGGCACGCGCTGGGCGCGCAAACACCCGGAATGGCTCTCCTATACCTACATGGGGAATTTGCGCGCGGACATGAACGTGGAGGACATCGAGAAACAAAAGCAGTGGCATAAAACGCTTCAGCCGCATACGACTACATATTTCCATCCCCTCTACCTGAATTTCAACAACCAGGGAATGATCGAATTCGCCTGCGACCAGATGCTTGGCGCCTGTGAGATGTTCGGTTACGACGGGGTTCGCTTCGACGGACACTGGATCATCGGCGATGTCTGGAGCGGCATCGGATACGCGATGGATGGCCGCCGGCCCAACCGCGGAAAGAGCGTCGACGCGGTCAGCACCCGGATTCTGGATGACATGAAAAACTACACCTGGGCCGGGAAGCCCGACTTCAATTTCGGCTATAACTATGGCCCGCATTACGAATCGGGCGGTGCCCGCAATCCCCGCTCCTACCGAAAAGCCTGCGCCAACGACGGCATGATCCTCTGGGAAGGCTCCACCTTTGACGATGCCTACTCCGACCTGCGGGTCGGCGCTTTGAAGTTGAGGGAGAATGCGCTGCGAGTGCACCAGAACGGAGGTGTTCACTACGGACAGGCATACATGATCCATACCGATCTGTTTTCGTCGAACGAGTTTGCCTTGCGCTATTTCTTCATCGCCAACTTCGCCGCCACCAGCCACATCTATGCGGGAGTCTATCCGAATCACCAGTTCTATCAACCCATCCAGGGCCTCTACTTCCGTTTCGCCCTCCGTTACGGCGAAATCCTGTTTGACCGCGGACTCCAACCGGTTCTCAACTCCGGTGACTACCTGTCCGTCACCGCGAGTGGGAAGGTGAGCGACGACCTCTGGTGGAAACCCTACATGTATAAACGGCAACTCGACGGCCGCTACCAGCTCATCACCCACCTGGTGAACATGCCGGCCTCCGGCGTAAACAAGAAGAACTCAACCCCGGACAAACAGCCGCCGCCGATCGAGAACGTGAGCATCAGCCTGAAGAAGAAACCCCTGCAATCGTATCTCCTGGATCCCGAAGCCGCGGAGTGGCAGCGGGAATTCGGCGACGCGCGGAAAATTTCCATTCCCAGCCTGAAGGCGTGGAAGATCCTGGTGCAGGAGTTCGATGGAAACGCCGACCACATCACCGTGGAACGGATCCCGGAAGGAGATTTTGCGGACCAGGACAAGCTGTTGGACCCCAAAAACAGCAGGATTGTGATCCCCATCAATTACTTCATCACCGGCGCCGGGGCAGGGCAGTACTACTCCACCGACATCGCCGGAACGCAACTGGTGGATGATCCGGCGGCCGAGTTCGGCTTCTCCCTCCGCTGCAGCGCCGCAACCATCCATGAGCCGACCGGGGTAGTCAACGGTCCGAACCACTCCATGCCCATTTCCGCACCGGGCCGGATTCGTGCCGGCTTTCGCCTGAAGGTGGCGGACAATACCAGCGCGGAAACCGTCTGCCGGGTCGAGGGAAGGTTCGGGCAGCGCGAGATCAAGGCAAACGAATTCAGACTTCCGGGTGTCTTCCAGGAATTTGCCTACGACTACACGATGCAGGAAGACGTCGCCAACCGGCTCAATCTTGATTACTACGGAGGCACGGATCTCTGGATCGACCGAATCGACCTCCAACAATTGGCGCCGGCGATCGACCACGAATTCTTCGATGCCCGGAGTCTGCAGGTCGAGGACCTGCCCGCGCGAGAGGGTCCTACCCGTCGCGCTCACCTGGTTCGCGGTCTCTGGCACGATTTTTTCGGCCTGGACGATGCATTGGCGCGCGCGGACATCGAGATCACCGAGTCATGGGAAAAGCTCTCCACCAACAACGACTCCATTCCGGTGGGATTGCCCGTGACCGCAGAGGAGTTCGCCGGCTACGACTTCGTCGCGTTGCTCAATGTCGGCGCGGCCTCGCTCATGCCGGTGCGGCGAAAGCACATCCGGGAATACGTGATGCGCGGCGGAACTCTATTCGTCGGCGGCGGCGCGCGCGCGTTCGGTCACGGCGGATACGCGAATACCTTCCTGGAGGAGATTCTTCCGGTCACGATGAGGAAGTTCGACCTTACCGCCGCCACGGGTGACGATCAACTCATCACAAAGGGCGAGGAGGACAGACTCACCGCGGGTCTCCTCACCGAAGATCCTCCCCGCGTCGCCTTCTATCACGACGTGGAGGCGAAACCGGATGGAAAAGTTCTGCTCAAAGCCGGCTCGGCTCCGATTCTTACGGTAGCCAATGTGGGCCGCGGAAAGGTCTACGCCATGACCGGCTCGCCCATGGGCGAGATAGACTTGGGCGCCGCCTGGTGGAACTGTGACGATTGGTGGCAGATCGTCGACCGCATCCTGGCCGATGCCAGTCCGAATCAACCAACGGTGCCGCTACGTGACGCCGACCCCGGATTTGCATTGCGGGCACGGATCGCGGGTACGGAAGGACTCACCATGATCGATCAGAACGGCGACAGGGTCGAACCGCTAATGAGTGAGGGGGTGACCACCGGTCCGAGCGGCATCGATTTCGGCTACACGGAACCCGGAACCGCGCCGATCAAGCTCCGCTATCCGGCGGGATTGATCAAGCCCCACGGCTCCATTTCGTTCAAAATTACTCCTGGTTTTGAATCAACGATTTCGGAAATCACTCGATCCGTGAACCTGTTTTCCACCAAGGCGGCCGACGGAACTTATTTTCAAATCTATCTCTTCGTATATCCCATGCCCCCCCAGGACGTTTCCATCGCCATGGCCTGTTACGTTCGGAGCAAGGACGATGGCGCGGATGATTTTGCTGATCACTTTGCACGCTACGGTATTCTGCACATTCAACGCGGTGGCCTGCGCATGCTCCACTACACGACCTGGAAGAAAGGGGAAGAGCGAGAAGTAAAAGTGCGGTGGTCTCCGACCCAGATGGTTTTGTGGGACAACGGCGAACGCATGGCCTCCGGTGACTTCGTCCCCCGCATGAATCTCAACTCTCTCACCGGGCCACTCTACATAGGCTCCAACGAAGGCGGAAGCGCTGCGCGGGTGAAGATGCGGGACATTGAGATTCGGGGGAGGGAGTAGGGGGGAGTGTGTAGTGTTAATCAATCACGCGGAACTAATCCTGCGACATTGGATATTGAGCATTCGACATTTCCGATGCCGTGCCGGCTCATCCGGATGGCAAAAATCTCAAAATGTCCAATGTCGAATACTCAATATCGAATGTCCAAGTTTTGGGAGAGCACCGATGAATGCCATTAAACCAATCCTGCTATTATCGCTCGTCGTATCCATCCCCGCAAACGCTCAACGAGGCTGGTTCCCCGAGCCGGAGACGGCGAAAAAGGAACTGAGTGTTTACTGGACCGACTCGCCACCGAAGATCGATGGAGATCTTTCCGATGAGGTTTGGAAACGATTGCCGCGCGTTGCCGGCTTCCTGGACATAACGTTCAGGCACGACAATGTACCGGATCAAACACTGATCACTGTCGCCTACGATAAGGAGAATATTTACATCGCCCTCGACGCCCGCGACCGGTTCGCCGAGACCATCCAGGGCAACGAGACGCGGCGGGACGCGCACTTGTGGGGAGCCGGCGACGATGTGTTGGAGATTTTCTTCGATCCCGACATGACCGGGGACCGGCTCATCCAGATCGCGTTCAATCCGATGGCGACTCAATGGGATTATCGGAAGGATGAATCCGAAGGGATTGCATTGACCGGATGGGATGGGAATTGGCTGGTGGGCACGAAAAAGAACAACAATGGATGGTCAGCGGAAGTTGTATTTCCTTTTACCGATTTGCCTTGGGACGAGCCCAAGCCCGGGAATAAACTTCGGGCCAACATTGCCCGCACCAGCCGGAACCGAAGATCAGAGGTGAATTCGAGCTGGTCGATCATTACCCACGCATTTGCAAATTTCGGCCAATATGGTTTCTGGAAATTCGATCCGCCGGACCTCGATGTGTCGCGGGAGGACGAGGTCAAAATCAATCAGGAGTTCTTCGACACGGAAATCCCCGCGCTGAAATCGCTGGCCCAGGGCGGACGCCTCGAGGCAAACATGGCCAAAGACCTTCAGCCAACTACCGGTTCGAGACTCGACCAAGCCGCCCGGCAGGTAGAGGAGCTTTCCTCCAGGCTTCTACAACAGTCCGAAAGCACCATGGATCTCGACACCCTATTGGAGGCGCGGTTGACGGGCCATGCCCTGACATTGTCACTCAAGACCTTGTCCACTGAGCTTTCTATCGCCGGCATCGCGGGTCCTCTCGATGGGCTGGCAGAGAGTAAACCCGGAATACGCCAGTCGGGGAACTATTGGATCCTCGCCGGGACCCGCGGAATTTACGCGATGTCCGGTGAAAGTGGCGCCGTGGCCGGGGTGTGGGATCGGAAAACCCGCTCCCGGGTCATCGCCGCCGCCTATGATCGATACCAGTGGGAAACCATGGATGAAAAAGTGCTCAGCGATGAGCGATTCGATCGAATTAAAAAAGCGACACATCGTCCCGGCAACCTGACCCTCGAGTGCTTCAACCCGCTCATCCCGGGGCTCGTCATCCGCAAAGAGTATCGCCTGCTGGACGAAGGTCGATTGCTCTCCAAGCGAATACACGTGTCGCAGCCAACCTCCGGACGCACGCTACTGGGGGTATTCACCGACACCGTGTTCGATCCCTCCTTTCGAGCATCTTCCCGCTACAACCGGGTGATGCCCTCCGGGTCTGCGGGAGGTTCGGATGAAAGGCCCACGATCGACGCCGGCGAGATCACGAAGGATCTTATCCAGCGCGGAGGGAGCAACAAGGCATGCGGGTGGGCCCAGTTTGTAATGGCCAATAAGAAAACCAATACGGGCATCGGCCAATATCTTTACAAGATCGACGGACAGTATGTTTGGACGCCGTATGCCATGCCCAGCTCGTACTGGAACGAACGTGGATGGCAGATTTCTTTTCTAGGAACCTTTCTCGACGAAGAGCCGTTCAGTTGCGAGATGCGATATCACTTGTTCGACGGCGACCAGGTGGACTTCTATCGCGAGTACCTTGCCCTCCCCGAGGTGGTAGCGGAACGTAACATCCTGCCGGTCTCCCAGCGAACAGCCGGAATGCTTGGGGGCAGCTTTGGAGAATCGGTATCCGGGGCGCAACATCCCGGCTTTCCCGCCAACAAGCCGCGCTCGGCCGCCGCTCACTCCCTGCTTCGATCCGATGAGATCAACCTCGTGTGGGGTATTCCGCGGCACAACTGGAGCGGCGATTACCCGGTCACGGATGATGAAGAGCTGATTTGGATCAACGAAAGGAATGCGGCCCTGATCGAACGCTCATCCGCGGGTGCGGCACATCGCGATGCAGAGATCATGAGCGACCGATTCCCCCGGAACCTCCTGAGCTCGTACAGCGTGCACACCAGCTTGAACAAGGACAGCGAGGCTTATCGTCACAACCCGAACTTTGCTCTGCAGAACAAGAACGGATCGCTGGCGCCTTCCACTCATTTCGGCACCCGGGAAGTCGACACGGACATGTCCCCCGCCTGGGTGAAGTACGCAGTGAACCGCTACCGGGAAACGATGGAGTATTACAGCATGGGCTGGCTGTACTTTGACTTCTTCGGCGGATTCTCTGGGCCGGACTGGCACGACGGCCGGGTCGTACAGAGTACGGACTACATGCATTTCGACCGGGAGATTCGCAAGGTGGTTGCGGAGCGGGACGCGATTCTTTTCGCCAACGGGTTTCCCGGACAGCTCTACATCGACATCACTTTTATCGAGGCGATTGCCCGGGACAAATCCATGTTCGAAAAAGAACAGGACTGGTGGCGCTGGCACCATGAGCGCATGATGTACTACAAACTTTTTGAACGCGATAACATGATCAGCATGCCGCTGATATGGGTCAACTACAAGGCCGGTAACCGGAAGAGCGATGATTACGGATACGACGACAACAACAAGCAGTTCACCAACCTGATCCTGGCGCTCGGGTTCCGCGCGCATTCCTGCTACTATGAATATGCGCAGGAGTTGACGCGAGACGACGGGACCGTCGATATGGCGCGAATCTACAATTATGAGATCCCTTATCACCGGGCGGCGATGGAGATGCACAATACCCGTCTCGCGAGCGTAGGGCTTGAGCCTCGGTATTGGACAAGCGAGGATTCCCTGGAAGAGTGCTACGTGCTCCAAAAGGGTCCGGCCTGCTTCTTTACTTCGCTGAATCATCACGAGCAGCCAAAAGACATCACCAGTTCCGCGGAAATCGAAAAACTTGGTTTCGAGCGGGGCAAGCGGCTATTCCGCTGGGACTATACGCGACGCAACGACGATGAGATCCCTCGTCTCATCGGGCCGGAAACACCCGGTTGGGACCGCCTCTTCACCGAGACTCGGTGCACGGCGGAGGTTATCGGTGACGAGCCGCGTTTGCACGTAACTTTTCCCAATGCCGCAGTGGACTACACCTACGTCGCAACATTCACGCAGGTTCCCGGTGTCCTTGTTTCCAAGGAAGGAATCCAGTGCCAGTTCCGCCTGCCCCAGACCCTCGGCTGCCGCATCGATGGTCAAGCGGATGAGCAGTTGCGGCGCGTATCCCTCACTGTTGATGCCGTCACCGAGGTCTCCGCTGCCGCCTGGTGGCCGGAGGCCTGGGGAGAGCCTGCCGTGGAGGTGGATGGGCTGGCTCTGAAGGAAACGGAATTTGTTGTTTACGGTGAGGAACGCTTCGTCCAATTCGCCCTCGCGAAGGGCAATTCGAAAGTACATGTCACCCCGGCAGAGCCCTAGCCCGCCCCACTGAGCTTCACCGAGCTGAGCTCGGTGGGGGCGGGTTGTTTGATTCCCTTGGGAACGACATTCTAAAGCGTTGTTCGCCGAAAATCACAGGTGCCGTGGATGGCTGGAAAGCCTCTCTACACCGGTCTTGGTGACTACGTAATCATCTTCGATTCGAACCCCTGCCCGCAGTTCATTCCCGTACAGTCCCGGCTCTACCGCAATGACGTCGCCCGCCTGAATCGTGTCGTCCCAATTCGGGTTGAGCCGAGGCGCTTCATGTGGGAAAAGCCCGATGCCGTGGCCGAGATGATGCGGGAAACTCCATCCGTTGTATCCTTCCAGCATGGCCTCCACATCTTCGAACAACTTTTTGCAGGAAGTTCCGGGCTTCACGGTATCTTCTACGTACCCATGAATCTCAATGCATTTTGCTGCGGCCGCACTCTGAGCCTCGGTAGGCTGGTTGCCCACGCAAAGGGTGCGGCACAGATCACAGTGATACCCTCTCACGGCGACACCGACGTCGAGCGGCATTAGTTCTCCCGCTTCCACAGACCTCAGGCGCGGCTGGCCGCCCGCCGCGTTGGCTCGGAAGTCGTTTCCAAACTCGCCGATGGCTTCCCCGACCGCCATAATCGCCGCGCGGTGCATGGATGCATGGATTTCGACCTCCGAGACACCGGGTTGCACAACTTCCCTGGCACATTCAAAGGCCGCCTCGCAACCCGTAATGCAGTGCCGGATCACCTCCAGTTCATCGGGATCCTTGGCGCGCCGCATGTTCATGAGCGTACCGACAAGATCCTCGCAGTTAGCTCCATTCAGGAGCCAGGGCCGCGGCGCATCGTCACAGCCGATTCGCCGGCACGATGAAATCTCGCCGGCAATGGCACTCATCGACTGTCGAGGTTGATCATCTTCGAGGGTGCACAGCCGGTTGGACGGATAGGCACGCTGTTCGTCGGCAATCCAGGAGTCGCTCTCCTCTCCGGGAACACACAGGATCGTTGGACCGGAGGCGGGGAGAAAGAAAATCGGTTGATACATAAGATGCGCCCAGAAATTCGTGAAGTAGTAGACGTGACCCGGATCCGCAATAAGCGCGGCGTCCAGCCCGGCCGATTGGAGGTGATCGCGGAGGCGCTGTTGACGCGTGAGGCAGCCCGCGAGGGTGAGATCAGGGGGTAGGTCTGTCGTTGTCATTTTCTACTCAGGGCGATACGGTCGTCGATCACATACCGTCCCGACTGCTGGACAGCAGTCGGGACGGAGATGTGAGCGTATTTTGACCAGAAATCTTTCGAACTTACAAGAGTTGAAAATTCCATCACAGGACAACCATGAAGAAGACCAATCCATACAGTTCCCAGGTTACACAGCCTGAAAACCAGGGACATTCGCAGGCGATGCTGTTTGCCACCGGGCTGACCGAAGAGGACATGAGCAAACCGCAGATCGGGATTGCCAGCGTCTGGTACGAGGGGAATCCCTGCAACATGCATCTCGGGGGACTGGGAGACCGAATCAAAGAGAGCGTGGTAGCGGCCGGATTGGTCGGCATGCGGTTTAACACCGTGGGGGTTAGCGACGCGATTTCAATGGGCACATCCGGCATGAGCTATTCACTGCCGTCACGCGACGTAATCGCGGATTCCATCGAGACGATCGTCGGGGGTCTCTTTTACGATGCGGTGATCGGCGTTCCCGGGTGCGACAAAAATATGCCGGGGTGCGTGATGGCAATGGGTCGGCTGAACCGGCCAGCTATCGTCGTTTACGGAGGCACCATGCGGCCCGGATGCACCTCCAAGGGGGAGTCCATCAACGTGCTGCGATCATTAGAAAGCTACGGGGAGTACGTGAGCGGCAAGATGGATTTGGAGGAGCGAAAGGATATCATCCGCAATGCCTGTCCCGGGCCCGGATCCTGTGGCGGCATGTATACCGCCAACACCATGTCGTCGGCGATTGAGGCGCTCGGCATGTCGCTGCCTTACTCCGCATCCACCCCGGCCGAGCATCCGGACAAGATTGATGAGTGCCGGCGCGTCGGAGAGGCAATGCGAATCCTTCTGGAGAAAGATCTGAAGCCCCGCGACATCATGACGCGGGAGGCGTTTGAAAATGCCATGGTTGTCGTCGTGGCGCTGGGCGGTTCGACCAACGCACTCTTGCACCTGGTTGCGATGGCAAAGAGCGTGGGGGTCGACCTTTCCATCGATGCATTCAACCCGGTGAGCGATCGTATTCCCATGCTTGCGGACATGCAGCCCAGTGGAAAGTACCTGATGGCCGATCTACATGACGTGGGCGGGACACCCGGCGCGATGAAGTTGCTTCTCGAGAAGGGCGTACTGAACGGGGAGTGCATGACCATAACCGGTAAAACGTTGGCGGAGAATCTTGCAGAGTTACCCGAGCTGCAGGCCGGGCAGGAAGTCATTCGAGGGTGGGACAATCCAATCAAGAAGACCGGTCATCTTCGCGTTCTCAAGGGCAACCTTGCTCCGAATGCAGCGGTGGCGAAGATTACCGGTAAGGAAGGCCTGCGCTTTGTGGGAAAAGCGGTCGTATTCGACTCCGAGGAGGAGATGTTTCAGACGTTCAGAGATCGTGATGTTCAAAAGGGCTCGGTGGTAGTGATCCGCTACGAAGGCCCGAAGGGCGGTCCCGGCATGCCGGAAATGTTGCAGCCAACGGGGCTGATTATGAGTCTCGGACTGGGGAAAGACGTGGCGCTGGTCACCGACGGGAGATTTTCGGGCGCATCCCACGGGTTCATCGTGGGCCACGTTACGCCGGAAGCCCAGGAAGGCGGCCCGATCGCGTTGATCGAAGACGGGGATGAAATTACGATTGATGCAACAACTGATGAACTCTCGGTCGCATTGACGGACGAGGAACTGACCCAACGAAAAGCAAACTGGACCGCACCTCCATACAAAGCGCAGCAGGGGATCCTTTACAAGTACATCAAGTGCGTCCGCAGCGCCTCGGAAGGCTGCGTTACAGACGCATAAGATAGTCGCCCACCTCCCGGCAGCAGAAATCGAATACTCAATATCGAATTTCCAAGGTGGGATTTTCCTTCGGCATTCGATATTGAGCATTCGATATTCGACATTTCTCTACGCTCTTCTCTTCCTCCACTCACGGTTAACCTAACCGCTCTTCCACGTACAGCCTGCTGTCGGGATCCAGCTGATCCAGATTTGGAATCTCGAATAGCATTCCCTGGTGGTCGCGAAACACGATGCGATTTCCATCCAGCGAACGAATATCTTCGTCGTGCCGGGTTTGAAACTCTACCGGTCCACTGTCCGTGTCCACGCGCCAGACCACCACTTCGAACGTATCGTCAACGTGGTGGATTTTCCGAATCAAGGGAATCAACTCCTGGGTCGCAAGTTCCGATTCAACAATCTCCCGAAGCGTGTCGGGTGCGGAGGCGAGATCGGGAATCAGGTGCCGCTCCACGCCGTCCTTATCCCGGATTGAGATGTATTGATAAGGCATGGACCACGGAAAGCTGCGAAGAATCGAGCAATCCCTGCTCGCCTCGCTCCCATTCGCGGGTAAAAAGGTCAAGGTGCCGTCCAATTCCCGCTGCAGGGCCGCGCCGCGGGGATCCCTCGTTTCTGATAATTCCGTGTTTGTGCTCATGGTACTTCTCACACCGCGAAGATGGACTGCAGTTCCGTCTGCGTCTTGTGAAGCCGTGCGTACAATCCATCCTTGTCATTGATCAGCTCGTCGTAGGTGTCCAACTGCACCAGCTTTCCTTTTTCAAGGACCATCAGCCGATCCGCCGCCTGGAGGGTACTCAGGCGGTGAGCGATGGCAACCGTGGTTCTTCCCTTTACCAGGTGACGAATCGCTTCCTGGATCTTCATCTCGGTTTCCGTATCCACGCTACTGGTGGCCTCGTCGAGGATCAGGATTCTCGGATTGTTCAGAATTGCGCGAGCAATGCTGATCCGCTGGCGCTCTCCGCCGGACAATGTCTGCCCGCGCTCTCCGACCATGGTGTCGTACCCGTCCGGAAATCCGACGACAAAATCATGCGCATGGGCGGCCTTCGCGGCTCGAATGATATCATCCGTGTCCGCTTTGTCGTTGCCGTAGGAAATGTTGGCAAGGATTGTCCCGCTGAACAAGTAAGGTTCCTGAAGAACCATGCCCACCTGGCTCCTCATCTCGTGAAGATCCAGATCCCGCACGTCGACGCCATCAATGAGAATTCGGCCGCGTGATACGTCGTAGAAACGGCAGATGATGTTGACCAGTGTCGTTTTGCCACTGCCCGACGGCCCGACCAACCCGATCATTTCACCCGGCTTTACATCGAAACTCACGTCGGTCAGCGTCGGCTTGACTCCGTCATAGCTGAAGCTGACGCTCTCAAACGTAATCCGACCCTCGATCTTTGGCGCCGCCACCGGATTCGTCGGCGTGTAGATCGTGAGGGGGGTGTCAATAATCTCAAATACGCGCTGCGCGCTGGTAGCCGCTCGCTGCAGCAACCGGTTCATCATCCCCAACTGCTCTACCGGTCCGTAAAACATCCAAATGAGTGACGAGAACATTACGAATGTGCCCAGCGTGAACTCCTGCTGAAGGATTCGTGGGCCGGCGTATGCCCAAATGATGAGATTTCCCATTTGTAGAAGGAGCGTGATCTTCGGCCAGTATCCGGTCCATTCATGGTGGAGCCGGACGGCCTCATCCAATACGTCCTTACTTCGCGAGTTGAATTTGGAGACTTCCCGGTCTTCCTGGGTAAACGCCTTGACCACCCGGATGCCTGGAATTGCGTCACTCAACGTGGCAGTCATCCTCGACCACTTGCGCCAGATGCGATGAAAAAATCTCCGCATTCGAACCGTATGGTAGTAGGTCATTATGATTCCAATCGGAATGGGAATCAGGGTAAGGACCGCCAGCGTGGGCGCGGTCCAGAACATCACCACGCACACCCCAAGAATGGTTACCAGGGACATCAGGATTTCAATGAGACCGAAGGCAATAAAATCCCACAGCCGGTCGGTATCGTGGCTGATGCGTGAAATCAATTGCCCTGTCGGTTTCTTGTTGAAGAAGGAAAGAGAAAGCTTGTGGAGGTGGCCGTATGCTTCCGTGCGTAAATCGTGAGCGATGCGCTCACCGACCACCGCCAGGTACTTGAGACGAAAGTGGGTGCAAACGACCCGCGCAAGAATTACGGCGGCAAGCATTCCAAGTAGCGCGTACATCCAACCAAGACGGCTGAAGTCCAAAGGCGCCAGCACGTCGTCGATGAGATGCTTCGTAAGCACCGGGGGCACCAGCATCAGGAGTGAAAGCAGTGACGCAGCCACCATTCCGATTGCCGCGGACGTTTTATACGGCTTCGCGTAGCCTACGAGGCGAAGGATGATTTTGCGTTTCTGCAGGCAGCGTGGGCAGCTATCGGCCCATTCGGGCATCAGCTGGTTGCATTTCCGGCAGATTCTTTCATCCGCGGGCACCGCCTCTTCACGCGAACCGGACTGAAATCGGGGCTGCGGTTCACCGGTGATGACGGCGCTGCAGTGCTGTTCCAGCTCGCTGAATCGTCGCGCCTGCCGGCGGGTATAGTGAAACTCTTCCTCGAGCTTTCCCTGGCGGGCGATTCTCAACCGGCTCTTGCCCCGGCCTTCGACAATGGAAACCGCGGACTCTACGTCCAAAGACAGGGTGCGAATGCCTGCCGCGTCACCCGGGTCAACCACGACCAGGTTGCTGCCGACCAGCACCAGCCATGTCCGCGCAAACACGTCGTTGGCGGTGACATCAGACAATGCATACGCAGTCGGATCATCGCCGTTGCCGCCGGAATTCCGGGCGAGCAGTTTGACGTCGGAGGGAAGTTCGAATCCCTGCTCGCTATAAAATCCGTCTGTTGGTGGGTTGGCCATTGGAGTAGAGGATTGAATCTCACGGCCTCCCCTTTTACAGGGTGAGTCCCTTGATGAACAGCGCCAAAATAAATTCTTTTCAAACGTGGGCTCCTCCTTGGTTGAGCCTCATTCTCTTCTCGCCCAATTAGCGCG
>Ga0310124_10001933_pt1 | contig 14394 bp, 12 predicted proteins | sample CB11b_AW_Bot5_MG_FD_203507 | JGI IMG/M metagenome (GOLD analysis project Ga0310124, IMG submission 203507) | Marine microbial communities from Western Arctic Ocean, Canada - CB11b_AW_Bot5 | ecosystem: Environmental > Aquatic > Marine > Oceanic | place: Canada: Western Arctic Ocean | collected...
ATCAAAGACACAAATATAATTGACTAAAAATATTTTTTACAAATGGCTGGGAATTCTCTTTTTTTGCACCACTCGTAAAACTTCCCGCTTCCAAGTGCACAGGACGTGGTACCAAAGAATAATAAAAGAATTACGATCCACAAAACTTTACTATGTCGTACTTGCAAAACTAGCGCATTGAAAACTTTGCAACATTTTGATTTTAGTGCCATTTTCACCTTTCATCAGTTATCTCAAAAACCAACTGTGCAAAATCATTCGTTCCACCATCCTGCAGAATTTCATGAAGCCTTTTCCCCATTTCTCCCGGAACACGTTTTTCCAAAAAACTATTCCACCACTCTAGGCCAGTGGAAGCTAAATCTACCTGCGAAATTATTTCTGCAGCCTTGTATTTTTTGATAATCAAAGCATTATCTTCCTGATGTGTTCCCGGAAGTGGAATGAGAACAGTATCTTTTTTTAAAACAGCAAGTTCACCGAGAATCCCCATTCCTGCGCGTGTCAATACTATTTCACTCCTGGAAAGCAAGTCACCCATGCCTTCATGGATAGTTTCTATCTGGTGGTAATCTGGATGATAAAAAGCGGAAGATTCTTGTTCCAAAGAATTATTCCATTTTGTTCCAGTGAGGTGTACAACTTGAAAATCAACAAGCCAATGTTTTATCAAGGGAAAGATGGCTTGATTTAAACCAACTGCTCCCTGACCGCCTCCTGTGACAAGTATAAGCGGGCGTTCCGGATGTAGACCAAAACGTTCATTTGCACGTTTTGCACTGGCAGAGTATATTTCCTGACGTACAACCGGGCCTATTTTTCGTTTCAAAGATATGGAAGGAAACTGACTGGCAGTACTATCAAAATAGAATACAAGCGCACTGCTGACTGGAGCCATCAAGCGGTTAGCCAGTCCGGAGCGCAAATCCATTTGCATAATCACGTGAGGGATCCTTAAAAGCCAGGCGGCATAAGCTACCGGTACACTAACAAAACTTCCTGCAGAAACAATAACCTGTGGGCGGAAACGGAGCAAATAAATCAAACCTGTTATTCCACCTCCGAGGATATACAAAGGATCGATAAAATTTCTCCAGTTCCAATAACGCCTGAGTTTCCCTGAAGGAATGGTGGAAAACGGTATCTCAGCTTGCTCTACCATTTTTCTTTCCGGACCAAATTTACTACCTAAGAAAAGAAATTCGGAGTTCTTTTTTAGTCCTCGGATTTCCTGTGCCAAAGCCAGCAGGGGTATGGTTGGACCACCAGAACCTCCCCCTGTGAATAAAACTCGAACAGTTTTATCACTCATAGCTTGCGTCTCTTTTCCTGTTAGTTGACACTTCCTTCCACAACGAGTGATTGAGCCTTCTTCAATTCTGCTTGAAGAATGCTACTCAAACCTACTGCGTCATTGCAGAAAATCCATTCCACTCCACGGTTAATTTCTCGAAAAAGATTATTTTTAGACCTGGGATAACCAACTCCAATATTTTGTCCGCAGTCCAAATGTTGCTTTACTAATTTTCTGTGAAGTAACAGATAATGCCCACCAAGACCGGCATAGTTTTCATTTAACGAGATATTACTTAATATTTTTTCATTAAAAACCGCAACCAAAATTTTTGCTGAATTTTCGGTAAAAGTCACTAATTCCAACATTTCTGGAATCAGGCAGAGCAAATGAAAATCTTTTTGAGGTTTTAACTTAGAAAAAAGTTCTTTCAGTATCCTGTTTTGTTTTTCGGGTTGAGGATAATATTCTTCTTTGGCCTCCACCATTAAATGCAATTTTCCCCCGTAGCGCTGAAGTACTTCTTCCAGTGTTGGAATATGAGGGCAGATTCGATTTAGATCTTCCAGTTTTGTTTCTGAAATCCTGGTATTAGAACCGTACAATCTCATTAAATCCGGATCATGGGAAACAACTGGATACAAGTCTTTTGTCCAGCGAAAATCCAGTTCAATACCCCAAATCCCATCCGTTTCTAGCGCATGATCAAATGCAGTCAAAGTGTTTTCAAAAATTTCTTGGTTGTCATGCTGCCCGCGGTGAGAAATAATTTTACATTCCCCTAATTTTTCCAGAGTAGGAGTCTGTTGGGGTATGACAGCAAAGACCAAGTCACAAACCTGCATCAAGCGGGTTTCCAGCCAGGTTGGAAGTTCCATAAAAAATTAGAGTGCTATTCTTTTATTTTTTTGTACACAAACCCCTAAAATTTCCATACCACTAAACACTATCGGGAGATTCTTCCCAGATTTCCTTTACAAATTTTAATGGTCTCAACTTCTCAACTATTTTATGAAAAACTGGCCAGGAAACCGATTCAAGTTTTATACGAATATCTGCCTCTTTATTTTTCTTAGTGGCGGTTTCGGAATTAATTATTGCTACACCTGCATCCTTTATTATTTTCGTTATTTTAAAAAGAATCCCTGTTCCATCAATCACTTGGAAATGAATAATGTGAGAACGAGTTATTTTTTTAGAGATTTTCCAAGCCACATCAATTGGGATTTTGTTTTGCTGCAGACGTTTATTTTTACGAGTTAATTTGGAGCAGTTTGTGACGTGTATTTCAATTTCATGATCATTACAGATAAAACCTGTGATTTTGTCTCCAGGAATTGGGAAACAACAACTAGCCAATCGGATTAAGGGATTTTGAATATCTTCGATCAAAAAAATGTTTTTGTCGCCACCAAATATATTCCCCCAAAATTCTGAACCTATCATCTCTTTTATACGACCAGTATATTGATACTGAAGCAATTTATATTTTCTGAGAAACATTTTCAGAGGACGTTTTTGCAGTCCAATTTCCTGAAAAAATTTGTTTGCTGATATTTTTTCTGCTTTAAGTGCCTCTTTTACAGCCTTGGATTTGATCCATTTCTCTGTGCCTTGCGCATCACCATAATCTCGCAATTTCCGCTCCAATAATGTCCGCCCAGAATTTCTGGCACTGATTATTTTTTGTTGTTCCAAAGCACGTTTAATATGGGCACGGCTCTTTGCAGTTTTGACTTGTTCAAGCCACTCCTCTCTTGGCTGAACTCCACGGTCTGTGAGAATCTGCAAAGCTTCCCCTGTAAACAACTGACGCTCACGAGGGACCCTTTTTTTTGTTGTTCCTACTGAAGAAGGATTTACCAGGGCACCGATGCAATGGTTCCCAAGTTCTGAATGAATCCCATAAGCAAAATCTAGCACAGTAGCATTTTTTGGAAAAACAAACATATCACCTTTGGGACTATAGACCTGTACCTGATCAGACTGTACATAGCTCATAACTTCGAGCATGCGAACGTCTTTATCACCAGCCAACTGATCAAGTTGATTGAGGTATATCCTGTAATAGTTAGCTAACTCAGTTGGACTTCCCTGCCAATGAGCAATGATTCCATACTGATTTTTTTTCAGTATTTCTTCTGAAACGATCTCAATACATGTTTGTTCGCCCTCAATTCTTAACTCTGTCTGGATTCCTTCATAACCATTCCAGAGAGGGTTGCTGATGTAATCTCTAATTTTCAAAGGAATTACATAAAAACTTGTATGAACTATTCCAAGTGCTTTAAAACAGTCCAAGCTGTTTTTGACAATAATCCTGAAACCTTCCAATACATGGTCAATAGGACCTCTTTCCTGAATTCTGGAAGCAGGATGAACAAATAGTGGCTCGATCGTTTTATATGCTAAATTATTCTTTTCAAGAGTTCTCAGCAAAGAAATCCTCATGCCATTTATTGTTGAAGTACGTGCTTTTTTCAGTTCATCAATTTCTGTGAGTGTTTTATTATATCTCTTTGGGTACAGTAGTTTGAAACAGAGTTCGGTGTGTTCCCGGCAAATCTGTGTTAGTCCCAGTCTTTCGGCTATAGGTACATATACATTTAGAGTTTCAAGGCTGATTCTACGCTGTTTGTGGCGGGGCATGGCTTCCATGTCTCTCATGTTATCGAGTCTGTCAAACAGCTTGATCAGCAAAGCACGAACATCCTGTGTCATGGCTTTCAACATACGCTGATAAGTTGCGTCTAAATAATCTGCTTCTCCTTCTTTTTGACTTTCCGGATTTTTTATTTTAGTTAACCCTCTGACAATATCTGCATACCAGGCACCATATCGATTTTTGATGTCTTTGTGTGTAATTTTAGTATCTTCAATGATATCGTGAAGAATGGCTGCTACAACTGTTGGGGCATCCAGTCCTGCTCGACAGATATAGTTTGCCACACGAAGGGGGTGAATAATGGCCGGTTGTCCGGATTTGCGTTTTTGATGTTCGTGGTGTTTCCGGATATCATCAATGGCTTGTTCAAGCAACTCTAAATCTTTAACTGTACCGTATTCCTGAACATAGCTCCGAATTTGCTTGACTAACTTTGCAATCAAGGCTTTATCACTGGCTGAACTAGCTGTCTTTTTGGTGACAGGCATTATTGCTGTTTTGAGCATATTGTTATTGTGGTAGAAATTCTCGTGCTTGACCAACCCCACTGCAGTAACGCAAAGGGGTTTCAATTCGGATTGGCTTCCAACCTACTTCAAAGTTTAGATCCCATAAAGTTTTTCTTATTTCACGGAACATTTCAAAACTGTCTGGATCAACCCAGAAAAAAAAGTAGTTTTCTTCCGGAGGATATTTTTTCATTAATTTTTTCATCACCCCATTACGCTGAGAAAACTGATGCCACCACTGTCCTGCTCTCGGAAGAGGAAGAAATTTAAGACAGTGTGCGTGTCCACTTCCGACTGTGAGTTCAATGGAAAATTGATCCAGATTGACGTGTTTTGGTAAAGGTTCACTACCAGAGAGATATTTTTTTAGCCTTTGATAAACTAATGTACGATCAAGGTACAATAAACGGTCACTCCGCAGAAAAATCAAAAGGATGTTTTTTTGTGATACATGAGACCAGGGAATTTTCAGTTTTTCAATATTTTCTGTCGATTGTGTTTTTGAAATTACCTGCTCATTTTTTTCCAATAGTGAAAACATTGCCATGAACACAGCTAATATAACGAGTATTCCTACATTGTTGGAAACAATGTCAACCAATGAATCCAAGTTTAATAAATTATGAAAATCGCCATTTAATCCCCTTTTTCTGTGCATTAAATTCCATCTTTCTGAGATTCATCACCATTATTTTTGCTTTGCTTCAACTCCTCACTAGCTTCTTTTTTTTCTTTTTCCAGAAGTGAATGCTGATACTTGTTAAACCAATCTGTTATCTTTTCAGTTAAATCAGGCCGATTGATGCGGACGCAAAGGTCAATTAATTTCTTTAATGTGCTGTTTTGTGGTTCAATCTTGATTGCCTCTTGAAAGTAACGGATAGCTCCTTTGTAATCATTCCTTTTTTCGGCTTCCTCTGCTTTATTGATTTTTTCCTGAACTTTACTTTGAATCTCTTTTCTTTTGATATCTTTCAGCATCTCCTCCAACTCCACTACTCTATTTTCATTTTTGAGCAGCAGGTTGATACTGATAGCTTTTTGAATCAGATTAATACTTGCGGCAATTTTTAGAGCTTTTTCAATTTTAACTGCTGCATTTATTTTGTCATTTTTTTTAAGAAAGTTTTCGGATTCAATCAAATATGCTGTATGAATTGATTTAATACCTTCACGAGCCTCTTTATTTTGACGGTTTTTACGAAGTATACGTTTATAAACTTCAAGTGCGCCATCCAATAATTTTTTATCAAGATAAAGCTTGGCGATTCTATGCAGCAATACTTCAGATGTGATTTCAGAAATAAGTGGTTCATATATTTCAAGAGCTTTTTTCTTTTGATTGTTGTTGAAAAGTTTATCTGCATTTTCCAAACATGCTTTTATATCATAGTCTCCCTGAGATCTCTCAAGTAGCCTGTAAGTCGTGAAAAAACTAACTCGTGATTGCTGAATCTTTCCTTTGCGTCTTAACAGGATCCCCATGTTTACATTGGTGTAGCGATGATTAGGATTTCGACCAAGTATGCTTTGAAAAGATTCAATTGCTTCATTTATCTTACCATCGATTGAAATTGCAAGAACAAGGAAACAACGTAAATCCACATTTTCTTTATCCCGCATCAGCAATCGTTTCAAAGAATATTGGGCGATCTTTGTTTCATTATTTTTCAAACAATAAATGCCAAGTGTGAAAATAGCTTCCTTTTCTTGTAAGCTTTCTGCCTCCAGATTGGAAGTAATGTATTTGAAAGTTTGAACAGCGTCAATACTGTCTAAATCATCCTTGTCATCAGTATCAGTATCAGTATCAGTATCAGTTTTAATTTTTATATTATTGTCTTCTTTAGCCTCTTTTTCAGGTATTACTATTGTTTCATTATTTTCGTCTGGACTTTGTTCTTGATTAACCTCAACCGTATCAACAGCAAAATTAGTTTGCATTTCGACTAATATTCCCATGCCCTCTTCAATGTCAGGAAGGACAAAGTCCTTCATATTTTCAAACTCATCAATGGCTGAGATAGCCATGCCATCTGCAACTTCAACTTTTGCTGTGGTTGCAGCCAGATTATAAACAGCGTTTTTATAATCAGGATGATACTTCAGGCAGTGCAAGTACATATTTTTTGCATGATTCCAGTCTTGTTTTTTGCGGTATGTATTACCAAGTTGATTGGCAAGATCTACGTTTTTAGGGTCCATTTTTAGGGCAATTGTACCCAGACTTATTGTCCCGTCAGGGTTGCCGCTACCTTGCATTTCCTGAAATAGTTTGGTTACAGTTTCTGCGGCAAGTTTTGGGTTCAGTGCAAGAGCTTTGTTAAATTCTACTGTTGCCCATTCATAGAAGTTTTTTTCAAGCAGACTTTTACCACGGGCAAGAATGGCATTGACATCCTTGTGGGAGTCTTCAGGACCAAAAATTTTTTTGAGTATTTCCATTAATATTGTGTTAGCCTGTGAGTCAGATTAACTCAAGTAGTAATACTGAACGGGCACTGCCAAGCTTAAACTTTATCATAACCGAAGGTATCATGATTGTAAATCCCTGTTTAAATCAAAAGTTAATCTTTAACAATGGTATGATTATTATAAAAAAGTAGCAGGTTGATAGAATTTAAAAGCAATTCAAGTTTTTTTTATTAACTGAAAAATTGCTAAAATAATTACCTATTTTAAGAAATGACTTGCCAAAACCAAGCCGGATATGGCATTTTTAGTGAAGTTCATTCGTGGAAAATGATTAAATTGAAAAAAAGCGAAGATTATATTCTTAAGTCAACATACTATTTAAAAAAATTATTAACTTTCAGTAAAAGAGAAACGTCTAATTTGAGGGTCAATGGCAGAAAAGTCTGATGATTTTGAAATTAAACTATCTGATGAGGACAGTCCGACCGATATTTTAGTTGAACCTGGAAACACAGAACTGTTAGATGATGATCAAATCACAGATGATTCTTCAGAATCGCTTGCTGAATTTGATTTGGATGATATGTACACTGAGTCAGAGGAATTAGACAGTGAACCGGATGAAGAGCCAATAGATCTTGGCATGGATGAAATTGGGAATCTTGTTGAGGATTTAAAAATGGATGTTCAACAAGAAGAAACTGATGAATCAGTAAATGGAGAAAAAGATATGGTTTTTGAAGAGGAAGAAACTGAAGAAGAGAGTAGTGATTCCGTAGAAAGCTTGCTGGATGAACTGGATGGTGACGAAAGCGAAGAAAACTCAGATTCTGACGATTCTTTTATAGATGATATTGATGGAGAAATTGACAATGCATTAGATGTAGGTGAGTCTGAGGCATCAGACGATACAGAAAATTCTGGAGAAAGTACAGAAGCAGCAGCAACAGAGTTGCCGGAAGCATCCGAAGCGGGTGAGCCAGAGGCATTTGACGATGTAGAAAATTCTGGAGAAAGTACAGAAGAAGAAGTGGAAGAATTAGATTTGTCGGACAATATGGATTTGTCCGAAGATCTTGATCCAGAGGAGATTACAGATTCATCAGGTGAAACTGATGCAGTAGAAGAATCCGGAGAAAGTCTTCCTGCTGAGGAGGCCGATACTGAGTCGTCTGAGGTTTTGGAGATGCTGCACGATCCCGAGATTTCTGAAGATAGTGGAGAAAGTGAAGAAAATGATACAGAAGATCTGGAGCTTGGAATTGATGCTTTGGATGACATAAAAGATTCTGAAGAGGCTGAGACTGAACAGGAAAATGCTGAGACTGATCTGGTTGATATCGGAGAAAGTGAAATTGACGAACTAAAATTTGATAATGAAACGGAGGAAAATTCTGCATCAGAAACATCAGCAGATTCCCAGGAAGAGAATGAGGTAACAGGTGAGCAAATGGATGCATCTGATTCCGTAGAAGTAGAGCCTGAAATTGAGAAAACACCTGTTATTGAAAAAGTAGAGAGCGAGATGCCAATTGAAACTGAGGCATCAGAAACATCAGCAGTCCCCTTAGATGCAGACATGCTGTTAAAATTTCACCATGAAGCCGTGGTTGAAATAGCACGTACTCAACTTACAGGCGAAGAAATCACACAGATAACTTATGGGAGCATTATTGAACTAGATAAAGTTGCAGGAGAACCGGTGAATTTGGTACTCGACGGTAAAACAATTGCTCTTGGGGAAGTTATACAAATCAACAATGATAAACTTGGTATTCGAATTGTTGGTATCGTTCAGGAATAATTTAAACTATGCTTCACCGAACAGAAATTCCCGTAAAGACTATTGAACTGGCAGAAGTTCATCTGACAACAGGGCGACACCAATTAATGGACGTTGTATTCCGCAGATGGGCATCTCTTTTACAGGACAGGCTTTATGCGAAAAAGAACCTGATGTTTGAGGTCTCTACAGAAAATGTGAAAAAAATACGTTTTGAAAACTTTTTGAGTTCTGTATCTAAACAGCCAATCTATATTTTTGAAACGCAGAACCAGAGCCGTGGTCTGTTCCTTGTAGACAATACATTTTTTTTAAAGTTGATCTTGAACACAAAGGCGGGAATAACACTCGAACGTTCTTCCCTGGGCAAGTTGATGAAGGAACACCAGAAAGATTTACTTGCTTTGGTGCAACCTATGATAGAAGACTTTGAAAAAAGCTGGCTCAATATTGCAGATGTGGAGCTTAATCTCAATCGTGTAACCATTTATCCTCAAAGGGCAAAAGTCATGTTGCCCTACGAATATTGTTTCGTGGGTAGTGTTCGGCTTAGTGTTCAAGATATTCAATCAGAGATTTTACTCTGTTTACCTTCTTCGGGGCTTGATCCACTGCTTAGTCATCTTGAAAACAAAAGAGTTATTGCGCCTGAATCCATAGAAAATTATTCTCCGCATGTTAAACGGCATTTCATGGATATTCTGGAAAAGAAAGAATATTCGGTTGTTGCAGAATTGGGGAATGCAGATTTGGGCGAAACAAAAGGAAAGTTGGAAGTGGGACAGTTACTGCCGTTACTGGGTAAAGAAAATCTGGCGACAATACGTATTAACGGGACTCCTGCGTTACAAGGTTATACGGGAGAATCTGATGGTCACTATTCTGTTCAAGTGACTCGTGGAATTGAAGACAAAAAACCTTCCGCAATTCAGGAGGAGATGGCATTTAAACAAGTAACCTGGCCCAGTCAGTAATCCGGGTTATTTAAGACTTTAGCAAGCCACTTGTCCGGGTCTTCTCCACATTTCCGGAACTGGTCCAGAGTCTCGTTTGCCGGAGATCGACCCTCTTTGGTGAATTCTTCAAAAAAAGGCAGAAACCAATTTTCATCTTTTGATCCAAGTTCCTGCAGAGCGATTTCTGCCAGTTTCCTTCCTGTCTTTGCAAAGTTAGTTTGATTAACTTCTGCCTGCAATCCATCCTTTGCAGCAGCTTTTTTGTACAATTGAAATTCATCCTGCGGCAGGTCCATTAGTAAAGATTGTGCGTAAGAAAAAGCTGATTCATTATAGAGCAATGTTCCTATCAATGCCGGAATCGCCATTATATATTTAGGCGGTACGCTGTCAACAACACGCACTTCCAGGATATTTTTAATTCTGATGTCTGGAAACAGCATTCCTAAATGATCTTCCCAGTCTTCAGGAGTAATTATTAGATCCGGATGTTTTCCTTCTAAAAGTTGTTTGAAATTCCAATCAGTTGTTTCAACAACTTCACCTTCACGCATCAAATGATATGGTGCTGCCTTTAATGACCAATTGATGTAGTCCTCCAAACGGAAATTGTCTCTTAAAAAGATTTCAGGAAGACCGCAACGTGAATTATCCGTGTTCTCCCAAATATGTGAGCGATAAGAAAGAAAACCGCAGGGACTCCCAGCATTCAAAGGACTATTAGCAAACATAGCTGTCAAAAAAGGTGAGAGGCGATTCAGAAAAATAAATTTTCTCTGCAAATCCTCTAAGGAAGCATAATCAATACTGACCTGTACTCCAGAAGATCCTTTCATCATCCATTGACCGAGTGTACCGGTTTTCAACATGTGTTGAAACATAATCCGATAACGGTTTTTTGGAAAAAACGGCAATGTTTCCAAAGAATGGACCGGCTGCACGCCCTGAAACAAAAGCTTTCCTTTAAAATCTGAAACCGCTTTTTCAAGCAGCTTCAAATAATCCTGTAATGAGTTATATGCATCTAAAAGAGATTTTCTTGGTGCATCTGAAAGTTCAATTTGTCCTCCAGGCTCAACCGTTATTTTTGATCCTGTAGGACTAATCAGTGCTAAAAGCATGTCTTTTTCATATACTTTTTCCAGTGGATCATCACTGTTTTTGGTCAGTTCTACTAAATTTTCCAAAACCCTGAAAACTCCGGATTCTCCTTCAACAGGTAACGGGCGGTAACATTCTTCACCGTCATCATTGTTAGGAACCATCACAAAATTTTCATACTCCAAGCCAAAAAGTTGTTTGTCTGGAGTACCGTCCTCTTTACGGCAATAACCTAGAAAAAGTGATTTTAATTCTTCAAGCGTCATTTATAATTATTATAAAACATTTAGTGTTGTGTCTGAGGATTTCAGAAGTTGAAAAGTGGCAATCTAAAGAAGTCCGCTAATCATGCTTTTACTAATGCTCGAAATCCAGCTGAAAGCACTGAATCCAGGCAAAAACATACTTAATAATACCAGCACTATCAAGGCCTGTGAGCCATAACGGTAATTCCAGTTCTGGAAACGTCTTCTTAAGTCTGAAGGTAAAAAATGAGGAAACACTGAATTTCCGTCCAGTGGACCAAGTGGAATTAAGTTGAAAAGGCAAAGATTAAAATTAATTAAAATAAACAGGTAAAGGATTTCCAGTACTGGTACTCCAGCCAGTAGTGTCAAGTTATTCAGTGCCAGAAAGCGAAACAAAAAAGCAGCACCAAATCCTAACAGTAAATTCATAATGGGCCCAGCAGAAGCAACATAAAAATCTGCATTGCTGATACGGTAATTTCTAGGATTAACCGGCACCGGACGGGCATAGCCAAAACCTACCATGAGCAACATTAAACTGCCAAAGAGATCTAAATGAACGATAGGGTTCAGTGTCATTCTACCAGCCATTTTTGCCGTGTCGTCTCCACAAAGATGGGCTACATAAGCATGGCCGAACTCATGGAAAGTGAGAGCAAATATCAAACAGAAAACTAGAATGATTAAAACTTGTGGTGGCAGGCTAAACAACACAGATGATTCTAGCAGCAGAAACGTGTGATGATGGATAGAAAATTTGGACTTTTACTTTTAATTATATCAGAAAATTAAATGCCACTAAAAGACAAATATTTCATCTCAGTTCTTTTCTTAGTTTAATTCTACTCACTCATTTCCAGGTGATTTACATTTTACTGTCGATGAGTAGTTCTATTTAATACAATAATGTTTTACTTTTGTTAAAAAAATCTTTAAAATAAGTTTACTCTTTTTAAGTTAGCCAAAAATTATGTAGTCTCACAACACAGACTGGTGAACCATAAAACTCCCCCGCAAAAGCCTTGTGATGTATCAGGGGAATCTTGGTTTTCAGCTCCTCCCTACAAAATATTGAAAGATTTCATGTCCAGGAAAATCGATGCCGACTAAGGTTATAAGATGTCTGGTGACTATTATAGCTAACGGAGGTAAAACAAGCTTAAATTAAGATAACCTCCGGGTTAATCCCTTCTTTTTTAATTTTAATATTTTTTGTACAAATTTAGCATTGCAGACTTTGTGTTTATGCAACTTGTTCTCAGCCCTTTAATTTAGTATTCCCGCATAAGAAATAAAATGTATTGTAGTTTTTTTGATGTAGATGGTGTTTTGTTGGACTTTGAGGGTGGTTTCATGAAGGCAATCAAAGATTATTTTCAATTAGATATTCCTGATAATTTTTCATCCAAAAGTTTTTGGTTTTCTGATTTACTGACAAAGGAGCAAGTTACGGAAGGATGGGATTATTTTGTCCATAGTCCAGAATTTGAACAACTCCAGCCAATGGTTGATCCGGAACATTTCAATGCTAAATTTGGGGCATATCCAGTACATTTTATCACAAATATACCACCGGATTGTCTGGAGCGTAGAAAAACGAATTTAAGAAATGCAGGATTCAAATTTGATTCTGCACACTGTGCCGGATTTATAAATTATGACGGCCATCCAGTACAGACAAAAGCGGATGTTATCCTGAAATTACAGCAAGAAGAAGAAAAAATTCTATTTGTGGATGATCATCCAGATAATTGTCTCGATGTCCGTGAATCATTCCCAGATGCAGAAATTTGGTTGATGTCCCGGCCTTTTAATGATGATTTCGAGCACCCTGAAATTCGCAGGGCCAAAGATTGGAGTGATGTACTTGAAAACTCCAATATTATTCCCGCTCGCTAACCAAACCTACCTGGACTATCTGGATGTTTCCGAATTGATAATGTACTACTCGGTTTTTGATTATTGATGATTCTGATGTGTTCATGTTGTTCCAAGAAATCTTACGAAAGCAAGTTGTACCTGCAGTAATTATACTGCTATTACTTGTGCCTGGTACTTATGCTCAGGAAGAAGCTGCCGTGCAAACCGGAGGCAGTAACGCTGCATGGCGTATTGGTTTTTGGGAGATCCTTCATCAGACATTCAGCAGCGATGATTTACATCCATTTTATCAAATGACTGGTACAAACCGGTTCAAAGGTGGAAAAGGTTTTTTTGGCCTAACAACTCTTGATCCTGAAAAAAACAATTTAATTCCCAATATCTACAATAAAAATGACGATGAGCACGGCAGTAAAGACGGTTTTTTAACCAAATTATTCAGCAATATCCCATTGCTAAAGGGACTGCCTTCTTTTTCCCTGGAATACATACTTCCTACAGATTTTGATGTTGGCATCGGCTTGGCCTTTGCCTATACAAATATTTGGCTGGATGATCTAAAAGTCAGGGCAGCCACCTCAGGTGCCGATCCAGCATATGGAACACCTCTGTTGCGTATGGCTTCTCATTTCTATATGTTTTCTGCCTCACTTCATCCATTTGGAGTTCCAAGACCAGACGAACTGGATATTTTTTTGGGTTTCGGACTGTCAAGAGTTGAGAGTACTTTGAGATATGGAATACGCGACAATCCCACAATTGAAGAATATGCTTCAGTCACAAAGACTGAACTCAGCGGTTCAAGTGGAACGATGCCGTTTAGGCGAATGGGAATTGCGTCCGGAGGAGACAGTTTTGGTTTTATGCTGGAATTTTTATTCCCTGGAAAAAATGAAATCATAGACAATCCATTTGCGACCAACACCATCATCGATTCGACTGTCTACGATTCAACTTATAATGACCGCGGAGGAGCATTACCGTCAAAGGTAGGAATGCCGGGAGGAATCACACGTATTTCATGGACATATTCCTTTTAAGAACCATGCCGGTTTTCAAGGATCTGCAAAACAAGTCCCACCAAATAAATCGAGCCTGCAACGACAACCGGTTGTTCCCGATAATCTAAAGAAACTTCAAGTGCCTCTTCTGCAGAATTGACATACTTTATTTCAGCAGAATGCGACAATGCACCGCACTCATCTAAAAATTTTTCCATCATTTCCGAACTTGCTGTTCTTGGGGACGGAATCGGCGAAATAATCAATTTCTCAGCTTGCGAGCACAATTCCACTAGAGGAGACCGTATTGTATCATCCAATTTGTCAGAGGCCATTCCCAAAATCAGTGTAAATGGTATAAGATTTTTCTTTGAGATGTATTCTGAAAGTGCCATCAGGGCATCGCGATTATGAGCTCCGTCCAGCAGCATGGTTTTGAAATCGAGAGAATGTTTGCTCCAAGTAACATTCTGCCGTAAATCGAGACGACCAGCTAATTTTACTTTTTTGACGGCTTCAAACCAGATTTGTTTCTTTATTC
>Ga0310124_10001938_pt1 | contig 14374 bp, 14 predicted proteins | sample CB11b_AW_Bot5_MG_FD_203507 | JGI IMG/M metagenome (GOLD analysis project Ga0310124, IMG submission 203507) | Marine microbial communities from Western Arctic Ocean, Canada - CB11b_AW_Bot5 | ecosystem: Environmental > Aquatic > Marine > Oceanic | place: Canada: Western Arctic Ocean | collected...
CGTCGAGTATCTCAGCTTCTGGGTACCGGGCCAACAAGTCGGTGCTGGAACCAACGTCAGAAATCACGGACTCAATGATGGCGATGGCGCCACCGACCAGGACCTCTCGGCGCCCGTTCATCGTCACTACGTCTCCACCACTTACCACCGTCACGGCAGGTGACGAATCCCTATCCGAAACGATGTCTGCCGCCACAACGCGAGCATAGGTTGTCGGGTCATGCGAGAATATGGGCATCTAACTATTCTCGAACTAGTGGAGAGCGCCATGAGTGCCGCCATTCGCGTAGACCCATCCTGGCTCTCGTCGGATTCGTATTGCCATCTAATCGATGGTGAATTTCGTGGTGGCGGATCCGTCCATGCGATCATCGATCCATCCACTGGTGAAGCGCCGGCGTCATGGGTCGAAGCGACTCCCTCGGAGGTTGGCGACGCCATAGCTTCAGCCCGACAGTCGTTCGACAAAGGCACGTGGAAGCGAATGTCCAACGCGGCCCGGGCCGATGTCCTCGAAGCATGCGCTGCTCGTATCCGCCAAGATGCAAAACGCCTAGCGGCTCTCGAAGCCCTCGACACCGGTAAGGCTGTCGGTGGTGCCGAGATCTTCGATGTCTACGAAGCCGCAACAGCGTTCAGTTACGCGGCCGGCGTGGCCCGCGATCTTCATGGTGACGTCCGCCGAGCATCGTTCCCACCCCAGCTACTCCCCGACGGTGGCCCTGACATCCTCACCTTGAGGCTGCCCGAGCCAGTGGGCGTGGTCGCCGAGTTGCTGCCCTGGAATGGGCCTCTCATGACTGGTAGCCAACGCATAGCCACCGCCCTTGCAGCTGGCTGCTCGATTGTGGCCAAGCCGCCCGAGGAGGCAGTGATCTGTCTGACCGAACTCGGCCGCATCCTCATCGACTGCGGCCTGCCACCCGGCGTTCTCAATGTGATCCTCGGCCCCGGGGAAACGGTTGGCGAACAGCTGGTGGCTGATCCCCGCATCGACCTCGTAAGCCTCACGGGAAGCCCCGAAACGGGTCGCCGTGTCATGGCCACCGCAGCTGAGAATCTCACGCCCGTCCACCTCGAGCTCGGCGGCAAGGCACCGGTGATCGTGTTCGCCGATGCCAACATGGAAGCCGCCGCTCAGTGGGCGATGATGGCCGCTTTCGTGAATATGGGCGAGATTTGTGTGGCCGGGAGTCGTCTGCTTGTGGAGCGATCGGCCTACGACGAGGTAGCCGGAACCGTTGCGGCGATGGCTGCCGGACTCCCGATAGGCGACGCCCTTGATCCCTCCACGTTCATCGGACCACTGATCAACATTGCCCATGCCGATCGCGTGAGGGGATTCGTCGACGGTGCGCTCGCCGACGGCAGCGCCGAGGTGATCGGTGCAGGTACCGTGCCCGAGGGATTGCCCTCGTCGTTCGTGGCTCCCACCGTGCTCGGCAACGTTCAGACGGGATCAACTCTCGAACAGACCGAAGTTTTCGGACCCGTGCTCGCCGCTTTGGCCTTCGACGACGAGGAAGAAGCCTTGAAGATCGGCAACGGCACTCCCTACGGGCTCAACGCGACGGTTTTCACCAGCGACATGGAGCGCGCATTCCGAATGGCGCAACAGTTGAACGTGGGTGCGGTGAACATCAACCATCACTTCTCACCCGAAATGAACGGGGGGCGAGGCGAGCCGCGTAAGTCGAGCGGCTTCAGCCGAACTGGTGTGGACGCCTACGTGTCTCCGAAGTCCGTATCGTTCCCAACCGGCTTAGGCCTCGGATAACCGTTAGGACCCGGCCGGCCACTACCGGCAGACTAAGCACTCCTCCCCCCGCAGATTCCTGCCCTTTCAGCGAGCGGCCCACGAACAAGCAAACTCAAGTACCCCTGCTGTGTCTAGACCTTCAGATTGTGCAAGAGAGGACTAGTCGGGGACGACTGCGACGGCCTCGATTTCGATAAGTAGTCCTTCCACAGCCAAGCCTGCTACGCGTACGGCCGTTGCAGCCGGTCCCGGGTCGGCAAGGTAGCGATGTCGAATCTCGGTCATGTATTTGTAAAACTCGTCCTGGTCGTCGCCTTCGTGCACCCAATAGGTGTTGAGCTTCACAATGTCGGCTAGGTCTGCGCCCGCATCGTTGAGAACGAGCCGAACGTTATTGAACACCTCTTCGATCTGGGCCTCCATGTCGTGGGGATGCAGAGGCTTACCATCTGCGGTCTGCGAAACTTGGCCACCAACGAACACCAGATTGCCGATGCGCCAGCCTTGAGAGAACGTGGTCGGCAAAGGCCAGTCCCAAAAGTCATCGGGCATAATCCTGATTTTCTCCATGGCCCCTCCTGTAGATCAACCCTTCTCAGCAGCTCGGTACCGCTCGAGAAGCCACAAATTGAACTGGGCTAGAAAGAGATCGCCCTTGGCCAGCGGACCCCTGGGAGCGAACCTCGATTGCAAACCGATTTGCGTAGCGATATTGGCCGGTAGGTCCTCGTCGTTGAAGAGATCCACTCCGGCTACGTGCTGACGAAAGATCTGGTCGAACAGTCGCATCTCAGTCGTAGCACGCGGGAAAACGAAGGACATCGAAAGGGTCAAGGTTCCGGCCGCAGTTGGCGTTACGACAAACCAAAACGCTGAGTCGGTGCTTACCCCCAGCAGCAAGCTGGGCGGAACACACACATAGCACATGTGCCAACGTTCCTCGTCGGTGAGGGTTTCGATCGGTGGGAACAGGCCCCGCTGGGTTGGGTTGAGGCCTCGGTCCCGATGGGCAGTACGACCCCATCCCGCGATGACACCCGAACCGGGCTTGAACTCGAAACTCATATGGCCCGACGTGAGGGTCTCGGCACCAGGGTTATCGCCCTGACCCAGGTCGTACAAGTCATGGTGCAGACGATCGTTGTGATACCCCTCCATGAAGTTCTCGACCATGAGTTTCCAGTTGAAGGGAAGATCTTGCAGTACATCTCGTGGCGTCGAGACCATGTCCTCGAGGTGGTAGTTGGCGAGCAAGTCGGTGGCCTTTACCAGTGACGGCCCTAGTGGTTCGGCATCGGCGTCAAAGTTGGCGAAGATGAAGCCATTCCACAACTCAGTGCTCAATGCCGGAAGCCGGAAGTCGGATCGAGTGAAATCCTCGCGATGCGACATGTCGGGGGCACCAAGCAGTTGGCCGTCTAGGCCATAAGTCCACCAGTGATACGGGCAACGAAACGTGCGCGTATTCCCCCGCTGCTCGCCGGGCTCGACACGCCAGGAACTCCGATCCCGCTTCGCTGGCGCCGTGACGCACATTCCCCGGTGCTGACACACCGCCGAGATGACGTGGACCTCGTTGCTGCGCCCGCGAGTAACTATGACCTTCTCCTCACCAGGAAGTGTGGTTGTGAAGAAGTCGCCCTCGTTGGGGATCTCATCTAAGCGACCTACACACAACCAGCTCCGGTCGAACACCGCAGCGCGCTCGAACTCGTAGAAGTCAGTGTCGGTGTAGGCCGCCGGCGGCAGCGTGACAGCCTTGTCGATATGAGTAACCGAGGCGTCGAACTCAGCCAGAGAAATAGGGCAGGTGAGCGGAGTGCTCACAACCGTCTCAGAGAACGGTGCTCGGCGTGCGGCTGAACACTTCGCGCACCATCGGCACGAAGTGCTCGAGCGGCAAGGACTCATAACCAGGGTCGAACGACAGCTGGTCGTAGTCGTCGGCAAAACGGGCAGTGAGGTCGAAGGCGGGATGGCCGCGGTACTGCTCACGGGCCTCGGGATCTAGCCCGATTACGTGGTAGTAGTGGCGGCCCTGGAAGTCCTGGTGGTTGGCTACCATCCAGGCCGTGTCGTCGTCCAGGTACGGTCGCACCATCTCACCCGCCACGGCATCGTGGTTGGCATTGCTGAGAGTCTTGGCCATGTCGTGGCACAGAGCGCCAACCACCACGTCAACCGACTCACCGGCCCGCTCCGCCCTGGTGGCGGTCTGTAGTGAATGCACCAACTGGTCAACTGCGAACTCTTGAACGATTGACTCGAGGTTGCGTATATTGGCCAGGATTCGGTCCGGCAACAGCAGTTGGTCCTCTTTAATAGCTGAGTCCACAATACGGCAGTAATCGGGATCAAACTCGTCCATCCGTGTTGGATAGCTCACCGCGGGGTCCATGACCCTCCCATCCTGAAAGATCAATACCGCCGTCAAAGTACCATGCTCCCCAGATGCTGGCTACGGCTGGTGCTAGACCGATCGCTAGAGTTGACCTCGTGGCTAAAGGCTTGAAACCCACGCCGCAACCTGATCTTGACCGGTTGCTCCAAGACATTGGGCACCTCGCATCAATCTGCGACGCAACTACCTCCGGATCGACCCGCCGCGTGTTCAGCCCTGAGTATGTCGCCGGACGGGAGTTCGTGGCCCGGCGGATGGGTGATGCCGGGCTAGACACGAGTTACGACGGAGTCGGAAACCTGATAGGCACACGGTCTGGTGAAAGCGGGGCGCTGGTAACTGGCTCCCACACCGACACCGTGGACGGTGGTGGAAAACTCGACGGCGTTCTCGGTGTGCTTGGCGCCATCGAGGCGATTCGTTCGTTGGACGAAGCGGGCATCCAGTTAAACCACGAGCTGCGAGTTCTCGATTTCTTGGGCGAGGAGCCCAACGACTGGGGCATTAGCTGTATAGGAAGCCGAGGTCTGGCCGGCGAGCTTGGCGCTTACGAACTGGGCTGCCTATCCCCTGATGGCACCACGCTCGAAGCGGCTCTGGCCGCTTTCGGCATCAGAGCAGGACCCGCTACATCAACAGCGTGGTCACAAGGGGAGATCCACGCCTTTGTCGAGCTTCACATCGAACAAGGACCAGTGCTTGAGCAGGCTAATATCCCCATCGGAGTTGTCACCGGCATCGCTGGAGTTCAGAGATTCCTCATCGACTTCCACGGCCGTCGCGACCATGCGGGAACCATGCCAATGGCCTTACGCCACGATGCTGCTGTCGCAGCGGCGGAGACAATCGTGGCTGTGGAATCCGCTACGGCCGACGGACATGGCGTCGGGACATGCGGGAAGGTAGAGGTGATGCCAGGAGCGCTCAACGTAGTTCCCGATCTCGCACGTGTGGGCGTGGAGTTACGCAGTATCGACGGTGACTGGATCTCTGATCGCCGGGCTGAAGTCGAAGAACGCGCCCGTCACGCCGGAGAGAAGCGAGGCGTTACCGTTTCTTTCACCGAGCTATCTCACGAAGCGCCGACACCAATGCACGCCATCGGCCAAGCAGCCGTGAGCGAGGCGGCAGATGCTCTGGGCTACGAGACAATGCCTCTTGCGAGCGGAGCCGAACACGACACCCGTCGTATGGCCCGTCTGGGCCCCGCTGCCATGATCTTCGTCCCGTCCATCAATGGACGAAGCCACTGCCCGGAGGAGGACACCGCACCCGCGCACCTCAAGGCCGGCGTGGCTACCCTCGCCGCAACCCTCGCCTTGCTTGACAAGCAAGTGGACCTAAACGGCCTTCAATAGGGTGTCGCTAGTTTGACCTGACATGAACAGTTCGCTGCCAGCCTTGAGTATCTCGCGATACTCCTCCTCGGTGGGGAGCTGTTCGAGAAACGAGTCGAGGGAGCCCAGATCGGGTGCGTCGATCATCCAGTACACGACGCCATAAGTTCCGTACGCCTCCATCCACGATGTGACCCCACTTCCGCCAGGCGCACGCTCAGCCATGTACGACGTATAGCGCTGCGTCCACTCGCGTACCCGCGCCACGTCACTGGAGTCAACCTTCGCTTTGCGCACCATTCTCACCATTGTCGTTTCCTCCATAACTCATCGGGCGTCAATTGTTCACCCATACCTCGAGGCCGAGTCGCTTGGGTTCTCCGTGATTCGAGGCCGAGGTTTCACTCGGGCAGGCCGACACGGCCGCCAGCACGTCGATCTCGGCTCGCAGGTCGATGTAGTCGCCCTCGATTGCCGGCGAAGGGCGAAACACCAACGTGTCCTCATTCTCCACGTCGGTGAACATGAACACGTTGAATACGTCAGGAATCAGATCAGGGTCCACGCCCCATGGCTGCACGGCTTCTTCGAGGTTGCCCTGACAGGTGCGGTGCTCGGAGACACCGTCACGAATCGAATACACGCCTGGCGAGCACCGTCCGCCATTCCACGCGAAGTGGACACCGACGGAGTCATCGATGACGGTGAGCATCGGACGCTCGTAAGGCGGCCTAGACCAGAGGGTGGTGATGCGGCGCATCGTTCCAGTCCCAGCAAGCATGTTGAGAGCCACGGTCTGGCCGGCGTGGTATCCCTCTCGTGGATTGTCGAGGGCAACGAAGGTGGAGTCAGCGACCTGGGCGCCATCGATGGCGGTGATGCGAAGAACCTGCCCGGCCCTTACCTCGACGGCGCGGCCCTCGCACTTCGGAATCGTGATGCTTTCAAGTACCTGACGGCTCACCCGGCTACCTCACGCTTAACCGATTCGGAGTCAACTACGACTCGCTTAGTGTCGGCCTCCATGAGTTCGAGCCAGGCACGGATATAGCCCCGCATCGGGCCCTCGTGGGTAACGGGACCTCTTCGCACGCCCTCAGCCGACACCTGCTCGCTCGGGTGACCTAGCCCCTTGCTCATATCGACCCATTCCACCTCAGATACACCGAGGCCCTCCTGGCATCGCTCGAAGAGCTCAAGATCGTCGGGATTGCCCAAGCTCGGGAAGTCTTCGGCGATGCGCATACGCATCACGTTAACTTCGTCGGGCGCGCCCTCGGCCGTGGCGACCCAGGTACAAAGACGAGTCTCGTCCACGCTTATCGGGTCAATGGTCTCAAGGTGATTTCCCTTAATTAGCAGATTGGGGAAAATCGAGAGATTCACCATGGATCCGGGAGCCATCTCGAGCACATCGGCGCTGGAATCCCCGTACTCGGACTCAATACGATCGGCATACCATTCATGACCAGGGACCGGCCGTTGGGTTTCCCAGAAGGAACCGGTGAGGCCCGGTCGTTGGTCGACAAACATGTGGCCGTTACCGAGATCTTCGCCGTACATGCCGGTGTCGTCGGGGTTGCTCTTGAACTGCGACAAGGATCGCTCACCGCCGTGCTGGTTCTCGTTGTGCAAGACAAAGCTGCGATGAGCGAACGTTGGGTGCATGCCGTCGCCAGCGTTGTCCCAGGCGAGCTTCCAGTTGCCCCGGTAAATCATCCGCTGACGGTTTCGGAGTTCGATGCGTCCGGTGGGCGACCGGTCGACGAACTCGTCGATCAGAGGCGCTGCGGGCCCTAGCCAGTCGAGCAGGCTAGAAGGATCGGGATTCAAAGTGCCAAAAATCAGCCCTCGGTAGGTACCGATAGAAGGAAGCTGCGACAGACCGTAATCAGATTTGTCAAAATCCACCGGGTAGCCGTCGGCGAAGGGCACGTTGACCAAGTCTCCACGGTTCGAGTAGGTCCAACCGTGATACGAGCATTGAAAATTCTTGGCTGAACCGCATTCCTCGTTACACACGGTTGCCGCCCTGTGGGCGCACCGATTGAGCAGGCCGTGCAACTGCCCGTCAGCATCGCGCGTGAGGATCACCGGCCGATGTCCAAGCCGAACCGTCAAGAAGTCATTGGGCTCCGCCACCTGACTCTCATGAGCCAAGTACACCCATGTGCCGCCAAATATCTTCTCCATCTCCTTGGCGAAAATATCGGGCTCCACATAGATCGACCGGTGCACCCTGTGGGGCTCAACCAACGCACTGAGATCGGTCATTCCAGGCGATCCTTTCTCTATCAGTTCGTGACCATCACTAGGGTGGTCAAAGAATAAAGGCGAACTTGCGAACGTCACCCACGCTGTCGACGAGGCCAACGATCTTCTTACGAATTCGCCACTCGTCACCCATCGCAGCGAGCTCGTAGTCGTTGCGGCTCACGAATGGTGTGAGCTGGTCGCGCCGGTATTCCCAGGTAACAACCGTGCATCTCACCAACGTGTCACCGTTCTCTAGCGGCCAGGCTTCTACGTTTGACACCACCCGGCAGGTTCGAGAAGGTGGATTCTGGGCGTGCATCCAACCCGTCTCTAGCAAACCGATGCGATCGCCCATTCTTCGACGATCATCGAGGAAGAACGACACCTGCTGACGCGGGTCGCCCTCGAGGTCGAGTGGGATCCAGTAGATGCAATCGTCGGTGAAACGATCGAGCCACGTGCGGTAGTGGCGATCGTCCAACAGCCGAGCCTCGTGATACAGGACCAACTCGGCCTCAGCCCGAAGACTAGGATCGCTCGGTCCGGCATCGGCCCGGCGCGTCGAAGCGAACTGGGCCAGCCGTTCGTAGAGGCCATCATCAACTACCGACGGCGGCTCCGCTGTCACTCGCCCGCTCCGTGTACCGCGACGCGCAGCCTACGTACCAACGCAGCCGGGTCGTCAGAACCCCATACGTTGCGACCAATGGCCACTCCTGCGCCGCCAGCGGCGACTACCCCGCTGGCCATTTCCACCACATCATCTTCGCTATCGGCCTTGGGGCCACCCAGAGCCACCACCGGGCCCGGACAGGCCGCTACGACTTCGCCGAACTCTTCTGTGGGCCCCGGACACATCGTTTTAACTATGTCGGCGCCCAGTTCGATGGCGATTCGAGCCCCACGGCCAACATTCTCGGGAGTCCAGGGCACGAGCTGGGACCAGCCTCCAGGGATCGACTCGGCCATTACGGGGAGACCCAGAAGCTCGCATTCAGCGCTCAGAGCGGCAAGACGACCAAGGGAGCGGTCTTCATCGGGCGTACCGGGAAAGATCATGATTACAACAGCGTCGGCGCCTAGAACCATTGCTTGCTCGGCGGTGTAGAGCAGCGACGACGTATCGCTCGATGCTGGCTCACCCATATCGGCTATTCCACCGTCAACACGCAGAACCAGCCCGGAGCCTGCAAACGCTTCTGGATGGGATCGGGCCAAATGCCAGGTTGCGAGAATGGCGTCGGGTCGACCCTCGGCTATCGACGGCACTGCGTCTGCTGGCACCCCCATCCCCAGGTAGGCAGGATGATCCATCGCCACAAACACGGCGCGCCCGTCGGCACCAAAGAGGTGTCGCGCACGCCGGGCCTTCCCGGCGCCTATAGCCGACGATATGGAAGCAGCTTCTGTCATGGGTGATTCCTATCTGTCGGAGGTTTCAACGAACTCGTCGGACGCAAGCGGGGTGGCAACATCAGTTCTCACCGTCTTCATTACATGGGCTGCACGTCCCTCCCATATCGAGGCCGGACCAACTCGATAGAACGGCGACTTCAGATTGCCCATAAGGACGGTAACCATGTCGGTGTCCTCCATGTTCGTGGTTGCCAGGCGGTCGAGATCGAAATCCTGATCTTCGATTGACTTGCCAACTCCGTAGATACGGCTGAAGAGGCGGGTGCTGTCAGGTGCGATTGGGTCAGCTCTTACGAGAATCAGCTGATCGGGATACGGGAGGGGGGTGAGGTTCGGGTAAATGAAGTCGGCGTAATGACCCAACTTCTGCTCGTCGCTGAGATCGGGGTGACTGCCGTCGAACGTGTCGTTGTCGGCATGAGGCTTGAACCCGCTGCAGGTGCGACCCTCGAACCGCACAACAGTGTCCATTGGCTTGAGGATGTGGTTCAAGCGTCGGTGCACGAACCGGACGTGGTAGTCATCGTTCGAATTCTCGGCGAAGACCTTCCAGTTGATGGGGTAGATCTCGTCAAGTTCGCGGTGGTACCGAGTGAAAGTTGAAAAATCGTAGCGGTCGTAGCGGCCGGCCAGAGGGGCGATCCACTCCCGAAACGAGGGTGCCTTGCGCGACAAGCAACCGAAAATCAACTTGTCCCAAGCGACTTCAATACGGATGGGCACCAGCCCGTAGTCGTCGTCTGGAAGGCCGTCGGGATACATGCGCAAGCGATCAGGTATCCCGATGAGCCTTCCGTCGATGGCGTAAGCCCAGTTGTGATACGGACAGGTCATTGTCTTGCCGCAATTGCCGGCAGCGTCGAACACTAGACCCGACGCTCGGTGGCGGCAGTTGTTGAGAAAGCCGCGCACCGAACCGTCCTCTTGACGAATCACCATCACGGGCTGATAGCCAATGGTGCCGGTGATGTAGTCACCTGGCTCGGCCAGATCTTCAGTGTCACCCAGCCACAGCCACGATCTGGCATATACGCGCACCATCTCGAGATCGAATAGGCCCTGGTCGTATACCTCGTAGGGCTGAAGCATTGGGCTTTCGATCGGAGTTTCGACCAGACCCGAGTTCTCCTCTGCCTGACATTCCAAACGACCGACTACCGCTTCGAAATCCACATCAGAAATCATGTCGCGATCCTAGTGGTCTGATGGTCAGACCATACGACGGACAAAGCCCTAGATGAACGTGACAGTATTGGCATGATCTAGGGCTCCCCTACCTGACCATGCAAAGCGGCTTTCAACGCTCTAGCCGCTCAAGTGAACTTGGCGGTCATTTCAAACCACGAATAAAGGGTTGGGCGAGTGCCGTTGGTTGCCGAGTCCGGTGGGCGAACAGCATCATCGTGAGAATCGTCACCAGGAAGGGAAGCGCCGAGAGAAACTCGGGATTTGCTTCGTGGCCGAGCGCCGGGAGGCTAAGCCGAAATGAATTCACCGCACCAAATAGCAAGCAGCCTGCAATCGCTCCGCGGAAGGTCCAGCCACCAAAAATGACCGCGGCGATTGCGATGAACCCCTGGCCTCCAACCATGGCGTCGTCGAAGCGTCCGATCTGGCCGAGGATGAGATAACCACCGCCGAGGCCGCTCGTTAGGCCGCTCAGATATACCCCTTGACGGCGACGCTTGTTGACGTCAATACCCGAAACATCTGCCGACTGCGGATTCTCCCCGACGGCCCGGATCTCCAGACCCCACCGGGTCCTGTACAACAGCCACCAACTAAACGGTATGAGCGGGTAAATGAGATAGAGGGGCCAAGGCTGGTAGAAGAACGCCTGCCCGACGAGAGGAATGTCATCAAGCACTGGGATACCAAACTTGTGGGCAGCCCGGGTTGAGGGCTTCACATAGTTGGCCAGGAAAGCCGACATCCCGAGTACCAGGATGTTCAGGGCAAGACCAACGACGAACGTGTTGGCCGCCAGCCGATGACTTAGGTTGGCATGGATCAGAGCAATAAGAAATCCGCTGGCAGACGCACAGACAAGTCCAATCGATACCGACCCGGTCACGTGGTAGCCACACGCCCCGGCAAACGCTCCTCCTAGGATCATCCCCTCCACCGAGATGTTGAGAGTCCCGGCCCGCTCAGCAATCGTCTCGCCGCAGGCGCAAAATGCAAGCAGAGCCGCAAATCGGACAGCCCCTGCAAAGGTCACCTCGTTGGAGAGCACATCTCCCATCGCAGTAAAGAAGCTGCCCATGTCTCTCCTAAGTCCTTGATTTCGTTGCCGTCATGGCCCGTCGACGATCACGAACAAAAAGGATCGCAGGAGGAATTAGCAGGGCTAGGACCAACATAGCTTGGACAATCTTGGTGATCTCCCTCTCTACCCCAGTTGCGGCTAGGAACCCCGAGCCGGTCCTAAGGCCAGCAAACACAAGAGCGGTTGGCACCACAACGATGGGCATCTGGCGAGCGACCAGAGCAACCAAAAGTCCATCAAATCCAATGTTGACTGAGAACCCTGGAGTGAGGTGGTAGTTCCCGAAATCGCCACCAGTGAGCATCATCGCCCCGGCAAGGCCGGCAAAACCACCGGAGATGAAAATCGCCACCATGCCATATCGGGACTCAGCGACTCCGGCACGGTGAGCTGTGCGAGAATTTAGCCCAAGCATCCTAAGCCGAAATCCCCAGACGCTCCGGGTCAACACAACCGTGACAACAGCGGTGATAGCAAGCACAATCACCACGCTTATCGGAAATGAATTTCCGAAGACTTCGATCCGTGGCATTCGTTGGTCAGGAGGCAACTGGGCGGTTGAGATGTTACGCCACGCTGCTTTGCTCCCGTCACGCGGGACCGCCAGGAGCCAATCTTTCCGGAGCCCATATCCGACGACTTGGGCCGCGACAGTCACAAGGAGCAGGGTTGTCAGTACCTCGGGAACCCGTCTCCAGTAGCGAAGAGCACCGGCGATTCCTGCCCAAAAGGCCCCTCCCAGTGCTCCTGCGACAAGGCAAAATATGAGTACAAGTGGGCCGGGAAACACCTCTGTCCATCCCGCGCTGTCTCCCAGGCGAAGGGCGGCATAACAAGCGACTGCCGACCCAAAATAGAGTTGGCCCTCTTGGCCGATATTAATCAAGCCCGCCCGGCCACTAAATACAGTCCCTAACCCAACCAGGATCAACGGGACTGAGATACCGAGCGTCTGACCCCACCGGCCTCTTGCTCTAACACTCCCGTCAAGGAGGGCGCCGAACACCTCTGTCGCCGATCCTCCTGTCGCCTGAACCAAAGCCGCGGACAGGGTTACGGCGCCGAAAAAACAGCCAAAGTAAAGCAGGACGGTGAAACCAGCCCCACTGGCCAAGGTCTGCCTGTCCGACGGAGAAACAGATCGGGATTCTTCGACTTCGAGATCGTTGGTGATAGTCAATACGAATTCTCGACCAGATCGTCTATAGCTCCACCCATGAGCATCCCGAGATGCTCCAGATCGACGTCGCTCCGGAGCATCTCGCCCACAATCTTTCCTCGGAACAGAACCACTATCCGGTCCGCAAGGTCGAGGATTTCCTCTAACTCGTTTGAGATCAAGAGCACCCCTACCCCGTCACGTCGGGCTCCACGAAGCCTGTTCGATATGTATTCAATAGCACCGACGTCAAGCCCACGAGTTGGTTGAGACGCGATTAAGACCTTCGGGTTGTTACTAAGTTCCCGGGCTAATACCACTCTCTGCTGATTCCCACCTGAGAGAGACCAGAGCGGTGCGTCAGGTCCCGCCGCCTGGATCTCAAACTCTGAAATCAACTCACTAGCCCGCCGGGTCATCAGCCCACTATCCCAAAGACCGCGACGGGAAACCTTTTCGGGCTCTACCAAGAAGAGATTTTCGGCAACCGTGAGATTAAGCACGACACCCGAATCGTGCCGATCCGCTGGCACCACTGCTACCCCTGCTCGTGCCATAGAGCCGGCCACGCCTGTCTCGACTACCCGGCCGTCTACACTGACGGAACCCGAAACTGCCTCCACGAGACTCGACATGAGCGCCGTGAGTTCTTCTTGGCCGTTTCCCTCTACTCCTGCCACACCAACGATTTCTCCGGCATGGACATCGAGGCTCAGCGTGTCTAAGGCGTTCTTCCGATCATTCGAATGGACGACGAGATCGGTCAACGTCAGCACAGGGTTACCCTCATATTCAGAGACCGCAGCGTCCTCTACTCCTGTTTTGTCAATGAGTTTGACGACAAGACCCAGAGCTGCGCCTGAGGACCGCAAGGACACCTCGCGTCCGACCATCGAACGAGCGAGTCCAGGAGCATCAGCTTCCCTTGTCTCAACGCGATCAACTACCCGTCCAGACCGCATGATAGTGATCTCATCCGTTGCTCCGAGAACTTCATTTAGCTTGTGGCTCACTAGAGCTACGGCTCGATTCTCCTCCTGCACAGCCTGCCGGAGGACGTCAAAGAGTTGTTCAGACTCCGCTGGTGTCAATACCGAAGTGGGCTCGTCAAAGATGATTATGTCTGGATCACGACGGAGGCACTTTATGATCTCGACTCTCTGGCGGAGCCCAACTGGAAGGTCGGCAACAACGGCCTCAGACTCAATACCTAGTCCATAGCGTTCGCTGATCTCCCCGATCCGCCTCCGGATCTCCAACGGGTCGAAGCGCCCCTCGTCCCCCAACATCACGTTCTCCCAGACCGTGAGGGGCTCCACAAGGCTGAAGTGTTGATGGACCATCCCGATGCCGTACCTAGCTGCATCAAGTGGGTCGCTGATGACGACAGGGATCCCGTCAACAAAAAGGGTGCCGCTGTCACGAGGGACAAGACCGATCAACACCTTCATCAAGGTCGACTTGCCTGCACCGTTCTCACCGAGGATTCCGTGGATTCTTCCGCGATGAAGTACCAGGTCCACATCATCGCAGGCGACGATTGCACCGAAACGTTTGTTCACGCCACGGAATTCGACGGCGGGGACCGCCGATTCGGCAGTCCCCGCCGTCAAACTCATAGCGATATTCCTAGGTCTTTGATCTATCAGCCGCCGTAGGCGATGCCTTGGATTTCTCCAAATGCACCAGCCAAAGCATCTGTTGCCACGTATTCGAGGGCCGCCTCGAGTTCAGCCTCCTGGGCTTCTGTCGGATTGCAGATGTGCGCACCAGCAAC
>Ga0310124_10001939_pt1 | contig 14371 bp, 11 predicted proteins | sample CB11b_AW_Bot5_MG_FD_203507 | JGI IMG/M metagenome (GOLD analysis project Ga0310124, IMG submission 203507) | Marine microbial communities from Western Arctic Ocean, Canada - CB11b_AW_Bot5 | ecosystem: Environmental > Aquatic > Marine > Oceanic | place: Canada: Western Arctic Ocean | collected...
CCGGAGAGGTTGAGGTGGAGGTCGAGTTGTCGGAGGACTCATTTCGCGGACGGGTCTCCTTTGAGGCCATGCCGCGGGATGTCACGGTTGAGTACCTCTCGGCCCGCTTCGGTCGGCCCTGGCTCTATGAGGGTCTGAAAGCAGGCGGGGGATGGGACGGTCCCTCACGTCAGGTGCTCTCGGCATTTCTCGACAGGCGGCTGTCCGAGCCGGCAGCGGACGAAGAGTGACGCTGCGAACGCACCGGCCCCGACACACCGTGAACCAGTTCCGACGGCCTGGTACCGAATAACCGCGAAGCGGTTTCATCCCACAGCCCAGTGTAGCCCGCCGCCAGGCGGGCTACGCTGGGTTCGGTATGCCCCGCCCGCATTTGTGAACCCTGACGGGGTTCCACATCACGACACGTCGACGTGTGAAACCCCTTCGAGGTTTGGGGACGGGGCGGGTTTGGGATACCCAGCGTGGCGCCGGCCCAGGGGGCGTGCTGACACTGGGCTTTGGGATGGAACCCCTTGGGGGTTGGGTGGTGTGTGGCTGAGATCGATTCAACCGGTTGATTGACTGGTGTTTCGGTGCGACAATCCTGCGATATGAGGTTGCGATCTGGCCGTGAGGATTGAGAGCATGCGTCTGAGGCTGATGCGTACCGTGTTGATCGTGGCGGCGATGAGCGTCGTCGGCATGGCGCAGAACAAACGGGACGACGCGGTTCGGAAGGATCGCGAGACGGTTGAGCCGGCCGGGAAATGGATCTACAACGATCTGCCCCGCGGGCTGGCCGAGGCGAAGCGGAGTGGTCGGCCGGTGCTTGTCGTCTTCCGCTGAATCTCCTGACACGCCTGTGAAGGCTTCGACGGGCAGGTTGTCCGTCACGACCCGCGAATCAAGAAGTTACTCGAGCGATTCGTCTGCGTACGGATCGTGCAGGCCAATGGCCTGGACCTCTCGCTGTTCCAGTTCGACTTCGACCTGACGTTTGCCGCGTTCTTCCTGAACGCGGACAAGACGATCTACGGTCGCTTCGGCACGCGGTCGGACCAGAAGGACGCGATGCGCGAGATGTCGATGGAAGGTTTTGCCAATGCGCTGGAGGGAGCGCTGCAGATTCACTCACGGTTCCCGTCCAACCGCAAGACCCTGGCCGGCAAGCGTGGGCCCACGTCGCGGTACCGCGTGCCCGAGTTGTTCCCGTCGCTGAATGGCCGGTTTACGGCGAAGCTGAGTAAGCAGCAGCCGGCGCGGAGCTGCATGCATTGCCACATGGTCGGCGCGGCCATGCGAAAAGTCTACCGGTCCAGTCGCAAGCCGATCCCCGAGGACGTACTGTTTCCGTGGCCCTTGCCAAGCGTGGTGGGGCTGCGATTGGACCCCAAGCATATGGCCACCGTGAAGGAGGTTGCGCGTGGTTCGGCGGCCGAGCGGGCCGGGCTCCGCAGCGGTGACCAGCTACTGAGCCTCTCGGGCCAGCCACTGCTCTCAATCGCCGACGTGCAGTGGGTGCTGCACCGGACCCGGGCGACCGATCGGGTCTCTGCGCGAGTCCGACGTGGGACCAGGGAGCTCGATATCGAGTTGGCACTCAAACCGGGTTGGCGCAGCGGCGGGGACATCTCGTGGCGGACCACGACGTGGGACTTGAGGCGAATGGCGACTGGCGGTCTGGTGCTCGAGGACCTCGCGGACGCCCAGCGGCTGAAAACGAAACTGGGAACTCGCAACCTGGCACTGCTGGTCAAGCACGTTGGTCAATACGGCGAGCACGCCGTTGCCAAGCGGGCCGGGTTCCAGAAGGGCGACATCATCGTGGAGGTTCCCGGGCTGCGAGGGCGATCCTCGGAGACCGATTACCTGGCCAGGATCCTGGCGTCGAAGATGCGAGGTGACTCGATAATGATCGGGGTGCTCAGACGCGGGCGGCGATTGGAGCTGCGGTTGCGGCTGCAGTAGTCCGGACGTGTGGGGTGGCTTGGGGCTGGTGTTGTCGGGTGCGGGGTGCTGTCGTAGACTCCCGCGTTGACCGGGTCCGCGTTGGCGGGCTCGGTCGGGTGTGCCAGATGTTTCGACCCGGGAGTGTCTCATGATGCGTTCGGCCAATCCGACGCTGAAGGCGTCGACGTTCGAGCAGCATGGTGCCGTCGAGCAGTCCACGGCGATGACGATCAGCGGGACGGTCAACAAGACCTTCCTGCTGCTGTTGTTCCTGGTCGCGACGGCCTCATACGCCTGGAATCTGACTGGCGACTGGCGTGATGCTCGGGCCGCGGAGCGCGAAGGGACCGCGGTGTCGTCGTCGGCCGCCGGGGGTGTGCACCCGGGAGTGCTGATCGGCGGCGGCATGATTGCCGGTCTGATCTTCGCGATGGCGACGATGTTCAAACCGACCTGGGCACCGGTGACCGCTCCGCTGTATGCCCTCAGCGAGGGCGTCTTCCTGGGGGCACTCTCGGCCCTGGCAGACCTGATATACCCGGGAGTTGCCTTTCAGGCCGCCTGCCTGACGTTCTGCACGCTGGGCGGCTTGCTGGCGGCGTACAAGTCGGGGCTGATCCGAGCCACGGAGAACTTCAAGCTGGGAGTCACCGCTGCCACGATGGGGATCTGCCTGATCTACCTCGTCTCGATGGTCGTGAACATGGTCGGGGGAGCCGGTACGATGCCCTACATCCATGGGGGCAGCTATGTGAGCATCGGCTTCAGCCTCTTCGTGGTCGTGATCGCCTCGCTGAACCTGGTCCTCGATTTCGATTTCATCGAGCAGGGAGCCGAGAACCGAGCGCCGAAGTACATGGAATGGTACGGCGCCTTCGGACTGATGGTGACCCTGATCTGGCTCTACATCGAGATCCTGCACCTGCTGATGAAACTCCACAGCCGCAGATGAGGTGTCGCCAGTTGCCGCGGCACACTCAATTCTCGGGAATCACCTCGATCGTCGGCATCGCCAGGTAGACGATGGGCATCTCGCCGTCCTCGGAAGTGAAGTAGGGGATGTGATAGATGCCGCAGGCGACCAGGCCGCCTCCGGTGGGGTCGACCTGCTGCCAGCGATCCTCGTCGGTGAAGTACTCGGCCCAGATGTGGCCGCTCGAGCCATACAGCCAGCCCCCGACCTGCCGCGCGGGGACTCCGACGGCTCGGCAGAGGGTGACGAAGCAATCGGAGAAGTCCCAGCAGTGGCCGGACTTCTGGTGCAGCACTTTCAGCGTGCCCCAGCGTGATCCGGTATTGCCCGAGTAGCGGATGTTCTTTCCCGGAGCGAGCCAGGCCAGGATCGCATGGGCCTTTTGCTCGCGGGTCGACTTGCCCCGGGTGATGCGGTGGGCCAATGAGCTGATGTCTGTCGAGCCGGAGGGCCACAGGTCTGTGGGGCGGGTGCATTCGGGGCCGGGTGCCGATGTGGACCGGGCCAGGCCGGTGCTGTCCACGGTGACCTCGATCGTCACGCTGACAAAAGGCACCCCGTGACGCTGCGACGTCTCGGGAAATGACACCTCCAGTTGGTGATCGTCGCCGGACTGCTGCTGGTGCTGCCCGGGGGGCTCGAATGCGTAGCGGGTCGTCGAGGGGGCCAGTGACGTGGCTCTTAGGGACAACGACTTCGAAAACGTGAACCCTGCGGCCAACTTCCTGATCTCCTGCTCAGCGGACCCCATCGGCCCGGCGGCATCGGCCAGGAACTGGTTGAACAGAGGATTGCACGCCATGTAGTCGGCCGTCTCGATCGTGGCCAACCGGGCGGTGACTCGGTACCGCAGGCGTAACGGCTTGGGCAGGAATCCCAGCTCATAAGAGGTCTTGATCGCCAACGCTTGTTCGATCTGGCTGCCGACGTATTCGATGATCGTCAGCTCGCGTCGCAGGCAGAACGGTTCTGGCTTGATGTCGAGCATCGAGCGGTAGACGGCGTCGGCGGCCTGGGCATCGGCGGTCTGGATCAGGTTGACCTGGATCGGAGATCCCTGGACGGTGAGGTGCGAGTTGGTGAGGGCGGTGATGGTGCCGCCGAGTTTGGAGCTGATCGCGGCACGTTGCAGATCTGTGGCCGTGGTGGCACTCTGCAGGAAGACCCCGGCGGGCAGCTCCGGCAGTTCTGCCCCGGTGGCCGGCGTGATCGGGGTGGCTTGAGCCGAGTTGGTCTTCGCGGGCTGGTCCTGGTGATCAGTTGGCGAGGGAGCTGTTTGTTGGCAGGACGCAGCCCCTGCAATCAGCATCAGCAGGGCTGCTCGCGTCGTGCGACGACCTCGCCGGCACCGCCCTTGGACGACAGGACCACTCATGCCGGGTATTCTACTTCACTGAAATCCGAGACGCGAAGAGGATCGAGAGGATTCCGATGTCCGACGACCAATTGAAGATCATCTACACCAAGACTGACGAGGCGCCCGCACTGGCGACTCGATCGCTGCTGCCGATCCTGCGGGCTTTCACCGCCTCTGCGGGGATCGAGTTCGACCTGCAGGACATTTCTCTGGCCGGACGGGTCCGGGCCAAGTTTCCCGAGAACCTCTTCGGGGACCAGCTTCTGAATGATGCTTTGAGCGAATTAGGTGAGTTGGCCAAGACGCCGGCGGCCAACATCATCAAGTTGCCCAACATCAGTGCGTCGATCCCCCAGTTGCAGGCCACGATCTCGGAATTGCAGGCCCAGGGATTCTCGGTTCCGGATTACCCCGAGGAGCCTGGGAACGAGGCGGAGGAATCGGTCAAGGCGCGGTATGCGGGGGTGCTGGGAAGTGCGGTGAACCCGGTCTTGCGTGAGGGCAACTCGGATCGTCGCGTGGCGGCTCCGGTCAAGGCCTACGCCCAGGCCAACCCGCATCCGATGGGGGAGTGGAACAGCGAGATCGAGACCCACGTGGCTCACATGAGCGAAGGCGACTTCTTCGGCAGCGAACAGTCGCACTCGATGTCGGAGGCCGGGTCGGTGCAGATCGTGCTTGAAACCTCAGAGGGCCAGCCCACGGTGTTGCGGGATGGCCTGGCGTTGCAGGAAGGTGAGGTGATCGACTCGTCGGTGATGAGTCGCCAGGCTCTGCGGGACTTCCTGGCCCGCGAGATGGACGATGCGGTTGAAGGTAACCTGCTGTTCTCGCTTCACATGAAGGCCACGATGATGAAGGTCTCGGACCCGATCATCTTCGGCCACGCCGTCAGCGTGTATTACCGTGACGTGTTCGAAAAACACGGCGAAGTGCTCGGGGAACTCGGTGTCGATCCCAACAACGGCATCGGCGACCTGTACACGAAGATCGAGAGCCTGGGCGAGGAGCGAGCGGAACTGGCTGATCAGATTCGTTCTGACGTTGAGGCGGTTTACCAGTCACGGCCGCGGCTGGCGATGGTCAACTCCGACCGGGGAATCACCAACCTGCATGTTCCCAGCGACATCATCATCGACGCTTCGATGCCGGTGGTCGTGCGTGACAGCGGCACGATGTGGGGTCCCGATGGCGGTCAGCACGATGTGAAATGCGTGATCCCCGATCGGTGCTACGCCGGGGTCTACCAGGTGGTGCTCGATTCCTGCCGCGAGCACGGGGCCTTTGACGTGGCCACGATGGGCAATGTCAGCAATGTCGGGCTGATGGCTCAGAAGGCCGAAGAGTACGGGTCGCATGACAAGACGTTCGAGATTCCCGAGGCGGGAACGGTGCGGGTGATCGACGGGTCGGGGGCGGTGTTGACCGAACACACTGTCGAGCGGGGTGACGTCTGGAGGATGTGCCAGACCCGGGACATCGCGATCAGGGACTGGGTCCGACTGGCCGTGAGCCGGGCGCGGGCGACCGGTGCTCCGGCGATCTTCTGGTTGAACGCACAGCGGGCTCATGATGCGGCCCTGATCGCCAAGATCGAGCAGTACCTGCCCGAGCACGACACCGAGGGTCTTGAGATCCAGGTCCTGGCTCCCATTGAGGCGACCCGGGTCAGTTGCCAGCGGGCCCGTGACGGGCTCGACACGATCTCGGTGACCGGCAACGTGCTGCGTGACTACCTGACCGACCTGTTCCCGATTCTCGAACTGGGCACCAGCGCCAAGATGCTCTCGATCGTCCCGTTGCTGGCCGGCGGAGGCCTGTACGAGACCGGTGCGGGAGGGTCGGCTCCGAAGCATGTTCAGCAATTCGAGGCCGAGAATCACCTGAGATGGGATTCTCTGGGCGAATTCCTGGCCGTGGGCGTGTCGCTGGAGGATGTGGCCGAGAAGTCCGGCAGCGCGAGAGTCGGGATTGTGGCGGGTGCACTGAACGAGGCGATTGGCCGGTTACTGGCCGAACGCAAGTCGCCGTCGCGGAAGGTCAATGAACTGGACAATCGCGGCAGCCATTTCTACCTGGCCCTGTTCTGGGCCCAGGCCCTGGCGACTCAGACCGAGGACACCGAGTTGCAGGCTGAGTTCACGGACCTGGCCAACCGGTTGGCCGAGAACGAGGAGCAGATCGTTGACGAGATGAACTCGGTCCAGGACCAGGCCATGGACATTGGCGGCTACTACCAGCCCTCGGACGAGTTGGCTGACGCCGCGATGCGTCCCAGCGAGACGTTCAATGCGGCCCTGGCGTCGCTGGTGGGCTAGGCGTCAAGGTCCCAGGCGACTTCGAACTACTTCCAGAGCAGGTCGTCGACCTGGTCGGGGTGCTCGAGCGGAATGCGGTGGGTGATGCGATCGCCCTTGGCCAGGCCGCCGGTGTCGATCAACCGCTTGGTCAGCCGGCCGGTGGCTCCCTTGAGCGCCAGCCCGAGGTCGACTCGTGTCTGCGTCGCCGGTCGGAGCTGTGCGATCACGTGCTGTCGGTAGAGCGGTACGATGGTCGTGCAGGGGCTGATTCGCGGTTCTCGATGCCGCTTGCGGGCCCCGAGTACAACTCGTCGACCCGTCCGGGAGCGGCTGCCAGGTAGGACTTGGGGTCCAGGTCCACCTTGCCGTTGTCTTCGGCCCAATCGACGATCATGTAGCCGGTGGTCATGCCCAGGCCATGTTCGGATTTCAGCCAAGCCCGCCGTTCCCTGGTCTCCCCGGGGCCATCGGCCTTCAGCAGCTTGCCCCATTGCTTTATCGACCGCCCGGTCCTGTGAAACTCAAGAGGTCTCAGGCGGAGGCGACTTCCTGGTAGATGTCCTTGTCGACCACCTCACTCCAGCGATCGATGATCTTCCGCCAGAGTGGTCCGGGCTGACCGTCACCGATCGGCACCCCGTTGAAGCGGGTGACCGGGCCCAAGCAATAGGGAGTGGTCGGCATCCACGCCTCCTCGGCATTGACCACGTCGTAGGTCTGCAGGTTCTCTTCGACGAGCGGGATGCCCATCTCTTCAAGAATCTCGCCGAGCACCGTCAGGCTGATGCCCCAGAGGATGTTGTCGCGGCGGGGCGAGACGACCTGCCCGTCGCGGTAGATCACGAAGTTCGAACCACCCGTCTCGGTGATGTTGCCGTTGATGTCGAGATAGAGGGGGGTAGCGGTGGGGTCCAGTTGCTTGACCTCCTGCTCACCGATCCACATGTGCAGGCGGTTGCGGTTCTTGATCTTCGACGAGAGGCACTGCGGGGGCCAGTGGCGGGGTGCGGGGGTGACGCAGTGGACACCTTTCAGGAACACGTTGCGAAACAGCGAGAAGCGGACCGGGAAGGTGTGCTGGACATAGGTGGGCGAGAGAGTCTCGGGCATGCCGGCGGCTCCGGCATACACGGCGTTTTCACCGGCGGTCATGTAGAAGACCAGGCCCAGCTCATCGCCGGGTGCCAGTTGGCCGTTCTCGGCGATCAGTTTCTCGGAAATCTCGCGGCTCTCGTCGATGCTCACCGGCGGCTCGATCCTCGCGTAGCGGCAGCTGCGGTAAAACCTCTGCAGGTGATCTTCGAGCCGGTAGGGGACCTGGTGAAACGTGCGGAAGAAGTCGGTGACGGCCGCTCCGAGCACGATGCCCAGGTCATAGATCGGCAGCTTGCATTCTGAGGCGGGTACGAATTCGCCCTTGAGGTAGGCAATCGGTTCGGTCATCGAGCTGGGCCTGTGGAGGATGTTCAGGGAGGGGCCATCGTACGATCTGGCGAGGGGTTTTGTGTACCATGAGGGGCATCGACGGTCCGCCTGCGGTGGAGGCCAGTACCTGATATGCCCCTGATCAAGACCAGCCTGTTGTTGCTCCTCGTGCTGGTCGTGTCGGCTGACGCGGAGTCGAAAGCGGTCCCCCAGAGTTTTGTGTCGCTGGGCAAGTCGTACCAGGCCCGCGTCCGGCCGTTGCTGAAGCAGTTCTGCATCGGCTGCCATTCGACGAAGAAGAAGGAGGGCGAGCTCGATCTCGAGCGGTTTGTCCAGCTCGACGATGTGCGGGGTGCAACCCGGGCCTGGCAGGGTGTCCTCGAGATGCTCAAGAAGGGCGAGATGCCTCCCAAGGCGGCCCGGCAGCCGGGTGCCGCCCAGCGGAAGGTGCTGGTTGAGTGGGTCAGCGGGTACCTGTATTCGGAGGCACTGGCTCGGTCGGGTGACCCGGGTCCGGTGGTACTGCGGCGGCTGAGCAACGCGGAGTACACCTTCACGGTCCGTGATCTGACCGGTGTCGCTCTGGATCCGGCTCGGGAGTTCCCCGGCGACAACGCCGCGGGGGAAGGATTCACCAACACGGGAGCCGGGCAGGCGATGTCTCCGGCCCTGCTGCGGAAGTACCTGGACGCCGGCAAGCAGATTGCCAGCCATGCCACTCTGTTGCCCGATGGCATCAGGTTCTCGATCAAGAATTCACGTCGCGACTGGACTGACGAGAAGCTGGCCGAGATCCGGGCGTTTTACGGACGGTTCACTCGGTCCGATGACCTCGGAGTCGGCGACAAGGTGGGCAACGTCAATGTCCACGGCAACACGCGGCTGGGAATCGCCGGGCAATTGCCGGTCGAACGCTACCTGCGGGCGATGCTCGAGGAGCGAACGAGGCTGGCCGGGGGCAAGACGACGATCGCCGAGGTGGCCGGCAAGAGAGGGCTGAGTCCCCGTTACCTGCAGCGGCTGTGGGACGTGCTGAGTGACAAGCGACCGTCGTTGGTGCTGGGTCGAGTCCGAGCCAGATGGCGGGCGGCGGGGCCGGACGCATTGAAGGGTCTGGTGGCCGAGGTCAGCCAGTGGCAGCAGGCGCTGTGGCTGTTTGGCCCGGTCGGCCTGGTCGGTCGCACGGGTGGCCCACGGCTCTGGATGTCGGGCCTCGATCCGGTGCTGACGTCCCAGGAACTTCGCCATGCGTTTCCCGTTCCCAAGCCCGATGCGAAGCAGGCCGATGCGTCCAGGGACGGCGTGGTGCTGTCGCTGGTGGTCGGGGATGCCGGAGACGGTCGCGACGGTGACTTTGTTGTGTTCCAGAAGCCTCGGCTGATCAAGAAGGGCGAGCCGGACGTGCTGCTGCGAGACGTGCGGAAACTGGCCGGGGATGCCAAGGGCGGTCCCTTTGGAGTCGATCCCGCGCGGTTCGGCAAGCATCCCTCGGGCAAGCCGCTCGACCCGCCGCTGGCAGCCGATTCGCTGTGCCTGCAGGCTCCGGAGGTGATCAGTTTTCGCCTGCCCGCGGAGATGGCGGTCGGTCGCGAACTGGTGATGACGGCGGTGATCGAGCCTCGGACCGGAGGCAATGGCACGGTGCAGGTCGGGTTGGTGACCGGGAAGGCCGATCTCGAGGCAGGGCTGCAGGTGAGCCGGGTCACGACGAAGTTCTCGCAGGTGACTCACCTCTTCTCGGATACCCGCGTGACGACGTTCCAGAACGCGGTGCTGGTTGCCGCGATGCCGAAGACGGTTTCGGCCAGCAAGGGGAAGCCTGGCGAGAAGCCGGCGGCGAAGAAGGCGGCGAAGAAGGCGGCAAAGAAGGCGGCGAAGAAGAAGGCACCTGTGAAGGCGCCGCGGACGTCTGCGGGTCACAAGCGGATCGTACGGGCGTTTTCGGAGTTCCGCGACGTGTTCCCGATGGCGTTGTGCTACACCCAGATCGTGCCGGTGGACGAGGTGCTGACGATCACGCTGTTTCATCGCGAGGACCATCACCTGTCGCGGTTGCTGCTGAATAGTTCGGAACAGAAGACGTTGGATCGGCTGTGGCGCGAGCTGCGATTTGTCAGCGACTGGCCACTGACGAAGGTGACGGCGATGGAGTTGTTGATGGAGGTGATGGAGGGTGTTAATCACTCGCAGTACAAGGACCTGGTGCCGATCAAGGGTCTGACACTGAAGGAGGCGGAGGTGTATCGGCGGGACCTGCACAAGGCCGAACCCGGACACCTGGACGCGGTCCTCGAGTTGGCGGGGCGGGCCTACCGGCGTCCGCTGCTCAAGCAGGAGAAGGCCGAGTTGCGTGGGTTGTATGCCCGGCTGCGGCAGAGTGGGCTGGCCCATGAGGAATCGATCCGGCTGACGATTGCGCGGGTGTTTGTCGCCGCGGCGTTTCTGTATCGATCCGAACAGGTTCCCGAGGGTCCGAAGGCGGCCGCGGTCGACAACCACGAACTGGCGACTCGGCTGAGTTACTTCCTGTGGTCCTCGGCTCCTGACGCCGAGCTGCGGCAGCAGGCACGGGCCGGAGCGCTGGAAAAGGACAAGCAGCTGATGGCTCAGGTGCGGCGGATGCAGCGGCATCCGAAGATCAGGCGGCTGGCAACCGAGTTCGGATGCCAGTGGCTGCAGATCCACGACTTCCCGGTGCTGTCGCTCAAGAGCGAGAAGCACTACCCGGAGTTTTCCGGGTTGAAGGCGGACATGTACGAGGAATCGATCCGGTTCCTGGCCGACGCCTTTGCCGAGGACCGGTCGCTGATCGAGGTGCTCGATTCGGATCACACGTTTGTCAACGAGCGGTTGGCAAAGTTCTATGGCATCGCCGATTTCAAGGCCGATACGTCTGCGGGCGGCTGGGGGCGAGTGGGTGGCATGCGAGCCAGGGGGCGTGGCGGGCTGCTGGGCCTTTCGGCCACGCTGGCCAAGCCGTCGGGAGCCGCTCGAACCAGCCCGATCCTGCGAGGCAACTGGGTGTCGGAGGTATTGCTGGGTGAGAAGTTGCCCCGGCCCCCCCAGCAGGTGCCACAGTTGCCCTCCGATGAAACTCAGACCGACGGACTGACACTCAGGCAGCTGGTGGCCCGGCACACCTCGGTGGAAAGCTGTGCTCGCTGTCACAAGCGAATCGACCCGTTCGGCTTCGCACTCGAGGGCTTCGACACGATCGGCGGGGCACGCAGTAAGGACCTGGCCGGCCGGGATGTCGATACGCGGACGAAGCTGCCCGACGGCGAGTCGATCGAGGGTCTGGCGGGGCTGAGAAACTACCTGAAGACGAAGCGGCGAGACGGGTTCGTAGTTCAATTCAATCGCAAGCTGCTGGGCTATGCCCTGGGACGCCAGACACAACTCTCGGACCAGCCATTGCTCGACGAAATCCACCGCCGGATGTCGGGAAACGACTATCGGCTGTCGGTGGCAATTGAGATGATCGTGCTGTCGCCTCAATTTCGGAGGATCCGCGGGCGAGGGGCTCGCGTGGCCGATACTCCCTAGAGGGTGTGGCGACCCTGTCATTGGTGGCAGTGCTGGGGATGACACTGTGGCAACGAAAACTGCGAAGTCGAAGAGGACCCTGCAGATGAGTCATCGCTATTCGCGACGTGCATTTCTGTTCGGGGCTGGCGGCGTGACGATGGCGTTGCCGTGGATGGAATCGCGCCGGGTCTGGGGTGATGACAAGCCTCTGAAGAAGCAGGCCCGCCGGTCTGACAACGATGGCAGCCAGGCCCCCATGCGGTTGGCGGTGCTCTTTTCGGGCAACGGATTCCATTCCGGGCAGTTCCACGCCAAGGGTGCCGGTTCGACGATGGAACTGGGCCAGGTGCTGGCTCCGATTGCCGGGTTCCGTGAACGGATCACGTTCATCCGCGGGCTGTTCAACGAGCAGGCTCTCAAGGGCAACATCCACAGTTCCCAGACCGGCAACATGCTCTCGGGAGCCCCGTTGGCTTCCGGAGGTGCCATCCGTTCGGGGACCAGTTTTGACCAGGTGATCGCCCAGCGGTACGGGCGTTCGACCAGGGTGGGCAGCCTGGTGCTGGGTTGCGAGAGGTCGAATCCGGGGATCCACAAGGATTACTCGATGCTGTACAGCTCACACATCTCGTGGAGTTCTCCCACCAATCCGACTCCGCTGGAAGTCTACCCGGCCCTGGCATTTGATCGCCTGTTCAACAGCAAGATCGGCCGTGGTGATCAGAGCGTTCTGGACGCCGTGCTGGCCGAGGCTCGACGGTTCCGCAAGGGGATCAGCCGCATCGACCAGCGGAAGTTCGACGAGTACCTGGATTCGGTCCGCGAGGTCGAACGCCGGATCGACCGGGCCGGGGAGAAGGGTGAACTCCAGGGCTGGCGGCCGACTCTCGAGAAGCCCAACATCCCGCGACCACCTGACGGGATCCCCCAGGACTTGCCCGAACACATGAAGCTGATGTGCGACATCGTCGTGCTGGCCTTTTTGACCGACTCGACACGCATCTGCACCCTGAAGCTCAACAACGACCACAGCTACCTCCGGTTCCCTCACCTGGGAATCGAGGTCGGGCACCACGAGTTGTCTCACCGCAACAACGGCAATTACCTGAAGGTCAACCAGTTCATGTTCGACCAGATGGCCTACATCGCCAAGAAGCTCGACGCGGTGAAGGAAGGCGAACGGACGGCGTTGGACAACACGATCATGATGTACTGCTCGAGCATGATGTCGGGCAGCCACAATGCGTCGCAGTTGCCGGTGGTGTTGCTGGGTGGTGGGGCCGGCAGTCTGAAGGGCGGGCGGATCCTGGACTACCAGGGCAAGTCACATCGGCAGATGTGCAGCCTGTTCCTGTCGTTGATGGACAAGTTTGGCATTCAGCTGGATCGATTCGGCGATTCGGCCACTCGTCTGGCCGAGGTGTGAGTCCTTTGAAGGAACCCCTGCTCGTGCGATTTCTGGTTATGGCGGCCTTGCTGACGGTGTGGGCTGGGTTTTCGGTCGGCTGTGAGTCCGACGAGTCTGCGGCGACTTCCGGCGGCACAACCGGGTTGCCGGCGGAGTCGGGACCACAGGTCGTTCCCGACGACTCCGTCTCGGTGACGACACTCGAGATGCTGGGTGCGAAGTTCAAGCGAGGTGGCGATGGACGGGTGACGGAGGTCAACCTGCGCGGCGTCGAGCTGACCGACGCCGACCTGGCGCCGCTGCCGTTGCTGGCCAACCTGCAATCGGTGCTGCTGAATGAGACTGCAGTGACCGATGAGGGGCTGAAGACCCTGGGCGAGATCGAGACGCTCCGCAATCTGGACCTGCGTGGCTGCGGCATCGGCAACGACGGGCTGGCTCACCTGGGCGGCCTGGCGTCCCTGCGGGCCCTGAGGCTCTCGGGCAAGAACAACGCGACGCGGATCGACGACGACGGGTTGCAGCACATCGCCAAGCTGACCAGCCTGAAGGCTCTGCTGCTGGACTTCCTGTTCGTCAGCGAAGAGGGCCTGGTGAAACTGGAGGGGCTGGTCGAGCTCGAGGAACTCTACCTGGCCGGTACGCTGGCCGGTGACGAGGCGGCCGGGGTGCTCAAGCAGTTTCCGAAGCTCCGCAAGGTGAGGCTCTCACAGACCCAGGTCGGTGACGGGGGTCTCGAGTCGCTTATGGCGATCACCACGCTGGTCGAACTGGACGTCAGCGAAAACAGCCTGATCTCCGATGCCGGCATGGCTCACTTGGGAGCGATGTGGAACCTGGAAAAACTCAACCTGTGGCGGGTGCAGATCAGCGATGGGGGGCTTGAGCCACTGGGTGAGTTGCGGAGCCTGGTGTGGCTGAACCTCGACAATACGTTGATCAGCGATGCGGGGCTGACGGCGATTTCAGGGTTGGAGAAACTCGAGTTCCTGCACCTGGGCTCGACGGCGGTGACCGACCTGGGCCTGGTGCACCTGGAGGGATTGACGTCGCTGAAGGACCTGAAGCTGACGCGGACCAACGTCACCGAGCTGGGCGTGAGCGGTCTTCAGAAGAAGTTACCGGGTGCGAAGATCCAGCTGAAGTACATCGAAGCGGATCCGCCCGGGGCTCAGAATCCGCCAAACGCCGGGGGTCAGACGCCGCCTGTTGCGGGCCGCAGGTTCGCAACAGGCGGGGCCTGACCCCTTCGCATCAACCCTCGCCAAAGGCAAAAGGGGTCAGGCCCCGCCTTGGGAACGCTTTGCGTGGAGCAGGACTTTGTGATGGGCGGCGTCTGACCCCCGGGCGTATGCCGGTGTCTGACCCCGGCCTGATCAGGCGACTTCCCAGCCCTTGCGGTAGTCCTTGCGGATGAACTGAGCGGCCTCGGCGCAGTTGGGTGCTTC
>Ga0310124_10001940_pt1 | contig 14370 bp, 16 predicted proteins | sample CB11b_AW_Bot5_MG_FD_203507 | JGI IMG/M metagenome (GOLD analysis project Ga0310124, IMG submission 203507) | Marine microbial communities from Western Arctic Ocean, Canada - CB11b_AW_Bot5 | ecosystem: Environmental > Aquatic > Marine > Oceanic | place: Canada: Western Arctic Ocean | collected...
CTCATGCGCGATTGGCAAGACCCCGCCGAACGGATGCAAGGGGTCCGCTATCTGGTCGGCGAATTGACGCGCCTAGCCTGCGAAGGGGAGGGCCAAGGGAATCCATAAGGAATACCCATAACAGTCAGTGGCGGCTAATGGACCTGGGTTTTGTCCGCTGGCGCGGCGAGGCTGGCGGCATCACGACGGTCAGGCCCAAATCCCGTCCGGCCTTCATGGTGGTTTCGATCAACAGCTTGCACAGCGCGTGCAGCAGGTTCTTGTTTAAGGCGAGCTTGATTTTCGAGCCCGTCTGGGTCTTCAACAACAACCGCGTCGGGCCACCGTTTCCCGGTTCCACGGAACCGCCGACCACCAACAGCGGGTCCGAGCCGGGGGTCAAGTTTTGATAACTTTTTTCGTGCTTGCGTGAGCAATCGGCATCGCTGACGGCTTTCTGGTGCTCCATAGCCATGACCGCCTTCTTGACCTTAGGCATCAGGTCGCGTTTCAGGTCGGGCTGTTTTTCCAAAACCTTGATCAGCGCCGCCCACAGCACGCGCACGAAGCGGCGGGTCAGCATAAGCTGATATTCCTTCTTGTCCGTGGTGCCGACGCGAAGCAGCAGCCGGTCCTGTTCGGCCGAGTAGCTCATGGTGATTTGATGAAGCGCGCTCGGCATATCGCGGATTCAGGCCGCGTCTTCGGTGGCCAGCGCGGCGTCCAGCATGCGGGCCAGAACCTGCGGCTCCTGGGCGCCAGAAATGACGAATTTTTCGTTGAAGGCGAACGACGGCACGCCGTTGATGCCAAGACGGTGGGCGCGGACGTTTTCATCATGGATCGCGCCCACGTCGGCGTCGGTGTTCAGATAGGCCTTGACCTCCTGGGCGTCGAGTCCGTTGGCGGCGCCGATTTCGGTGAGGACGCGAAGGTCTCCGATATCGCGGCCGTTGATGAAGAATTCCACGAACAACGCCTCGACCACCTCGTCGGCGAGCCCGCGTTCGTGGGCGAAGCGCACCAGGCGGTGTGAATCGACTGAATTGGGCGTCTTGCCGATGCGCTCGAAGGCGAAATCGATCTCCACCGACTGGCCGGCCTCGCCGATGGTGCCGTAGATACGGTTGGTCCGGGATTCGCTGCCGAACTTCTTGACCAGATAGGCGGTGCGGTCGATGCCTTCCGGGGGCATTTCCGGATTGAGCAAAAACGGCCGCCAATTGGGTTTGACTCGGATTTGGGGACGCATGGACAGGGCCATTTCCAGCCGTCTTTTGCCTATATAGCACCAGGGGCAGACTGTATCGAAGATGATGTCGATTTCCATTCGATCGCGGGTCCGTAACGGTGGCGGGAATAGCCTAACGGGTGGATGAAAATGTAGTCGTTTCTTGTCCCCGTACCAAGGAGGAAGAGGACCTTCAAAACCCTGCCGAAAGTGATTTTAGCTGCCATCCCGCGGCCACGGTTGGGGCGGCGGAGCATGTCGTCGTTAATCAGGGCCTTGGATTCCAAACTGTAGGTGTTGTAGGGTTCCCCGCGTTCGCGGCAAGGGATAGCCATGGAAACCTTTTTCGCCTTCGGCCTGATCGTGGTCAAGATGGCCGTCGTCATCGGGGTCTTGCTTGCCCTGCCCATCCCGCTCACCTGGATCGAGCGCAAGATCGCCGGCCACATCCAGCAGCGGCTGGGCCCCATGCGCGTCGGCTGGCACGGATTGCTGCAACCCCTAGCCGACGGGATAAAATTGCTCACCAAGGAGGACAACATCCCGACGAACGCTGACCGCTTCCTCTTCACCCTGGCCCCCATCATCGCCCTGGTCCCGCCGTTTGCGGTGTTCGTCGTCATCCCCTTCGGCGACAGCGTTACCATCTTCGGCACCGAGATCACGCTCTACCTCGCCGACATGAACGTGGCGCTGCTTTTCGTCCTCGGCGTGGCGGGGATCGAGGTCATGGGCGTGATCCTGGCCGGTTGGGCGTCCAACTCCAAGTACGCAGTGCTAGGCAGCCTTCGCACCTGCGCCCAGATGATCAGTTACGAGATTCCCATGGGGTTTTCGGTCATCGGCGTGGTCATGCTGGCCCAGTCCATGAGCCTGGTGGACATCGTCGAGGCCCAGGCCGGGTTGTGGAACGTGGTCTACCAACCGCTGGGCTTTTTCGTCTTCTTCGTCGCTGCCATCGCCGAGGCCCAGAGAATCCCCTTCGACCTGCCGGAGGCGGATGGGGACCTCGGCGCCGGGTACCACACCGAATACAGCGGCATGCGGTTCTCCTTCTTTATGATCAGCGAGTACCTGATCTTGGTGCTGATGTCGGCGCTCATCGTGATCCTGTTCTTCGGCGGCTGGCACGGGGCGCCGATTCCCCTGCCGGGGCCGGTCTGGTTCCTACTCAAGGTAAGCTTCTTCATCTGGGTGTTCATGTGGATCCGCTTCACCTTCCCCCGATACCGCTACGACCAGTTGATGACCATCGGTTGGAAGGTCCTTTTGCCCTTGTCGCTTGCCAATATCCTGATCACCGGGATATTCTTCGCCTGAACGGCGGGAGATAGAGATGGCGAAAGTGATTGCCAAAATGTCGGGCTGGGTCGGCTGGATTTTTTTCCTGGACCTGCTCAACGGCCTGTCCCTGACTCTGAGCTACATGTTCTCCAGGTCCATCACCATGCGATATCCCGACAAGGAGAAGTGGGTGCCCTATCCCCGCCACCGGGGGCACCATTTCCTGAAAACCAACGATGAGGGCGACCTGAATTGCGTGGCCTGCGAGCTGTGCGCCAAGATCTGCCCGTGCTTCTGCATCAAGGTGGTTCCCTACGAGGACGAGAAGGGCAACCGCCGGCCCATCGTGTTCGATATCGACCTCTCCCGCTGCCTGTTCTGCGGGCTGTGCGAGGACGCGTGCCCCGCCGATGCCATCGCGCTTGGCCAAGTCTATGAGATTTCGAGTTATGACACCAAGGACCTGGTGGTGGGAGTGGACTTGCTCCGGGAGATTCCGGGTAAGGTGGAAACGGGCGGCACCGTGGTCGGCGCCGAACTGACTACCCACGCGGGCGTCCACGTACGCGAGGCCGAAGGCCAACACGACTGGTGGCGGCAAATTCGGGGGCGGCGCTAGGAACCAGGAAGTCCGATTTCGATCCCATCACACCGGACCGTATTCCGCTAAACCTGGGAACGCCGTATGCCCCGGCAAACCCGTTTACGAACAATCGACTATCGAGCGCCCGCAACCTCACCACCGAAATTTGTGGATAAATCCGGTCTTACATCGTTGACCTTTCGGGCGTCGCTCTCCATCATGCCCCGAAAATAAAATGCCAAAAACGCCAGTAGGGCTTTGCGCGCGCTATGCTGGCGAAGGGACCTGAGCGCTGGCAGCAATGGGGGCAAATTCCGTGGAATTTGGCTTTTTTCTTTTTTTTGCAGTCGTTGCCGTCGCCTCGGCGCTAGTGGTCGTCATCGCCAGGAGCCCGGTTCATAGCGCGCTCGCCCTCATGGTCTCCCTGGTCCAGGTGGCCGCGCTGTTCATCCTTCTCGGTTCCCCCTTCCTGGCCGTCATCCAGATTTTCGTTTACGTCGGCGCGGTGATGGTCCTGTTCCTATTCGTGATCATGATGCTCGACGTGCGCAAGGCGGCCCGCGTCAGGTTCCTGCGGGGCCGCACGGTTCCGACCCTGGTCGTGCTCGTCCTTCTCGGCGCCGAGATGCTGATACTTCTGCTCGGCAGCGAGCGCTTTCCCACTTCCGCCGCCGGCGGGGAGGGCGCCTTCGGGACGGGCACCCTCAAGGAACTGAGCACGACGCTGTTCACCGATTACCTTTTCCCCTTCGAGGTCACCTCCGTCATCCTGCTGGTCGCCCTGGTGGGGGCCATCGTTCTGGCCAGGAGCAAAGCCGACTGATGGTCCCCCTGTCTTTGTACCTGGCCTTGGGAGCGGCGCTGTTTATCATCGGCGTGGCGGGGGTCCTGCTCAGGCGGAACGTGCTCATCGTGCTGATGTCGTTGGAGCTGATGCTCAATTCGGTGAACGTCAACCTTGTCGCCTTCTCCAGTTACCTGGGCGATTTCCGCGGCCAGATCGTTGCCATTTTCGTCATCGCCATCACCGCGTCCGAGGTCGCCATCGCCCTTGGAATCCTGGTTGCCCTGATGCGCAACAAGGCCACCCTCGACGTGGTTGATGTCACGATCATGAAAGGGTAACGGGTTGGAAGCCGTCACCTCGATCAAACCCGCCCTCGCCTTCGCCGTGCCCCTGCTGGCCGCGGGCGCCATCCTCTGGTTTAACGGCCGCGACAACCTCAGGGACGCCGTCAGCCTGGTGGCGGCCGTAGTCATGTTCCTGATCATCATATCCATGGCGCCCGTGGTGCTTGCCGGGGGGGCCGTCGAGATCACCCTGTTCGAGATCCTGCCGGAGGTGGATTTCGCCTTCCGGGTGGATTCCCTGGGCATGGTGTTCGCCACCGTTTCGTCCATGCTGTGGATCGTCGCCGCGATCTACTGCATCGGCTACATGCGGAGCCTGAAGGAACACGCACAGACCCGGTTCTTCGCCAGTTTCGCCGTCAGCCTGGCGGCGGCCGTCGGCGGGGCGTTCGCCGCTAACCTGTTCACCCTGGTCATCTTCTACGAGGCGCTCAGCCTGGTTACCTATCCCCTGGTCTACCACAAGGAGGACGAGGAATCCTGGCACGGCAGCCGGCGCTACATGGTCTACCTGGTGGGCGCGTCCAAGACTTTCCTGCTGGCCGGGCTGGCGCTGACCTACCAGGTGGCGGGGACCCTCGATTTCAAGCCCACCGGCCTGTTTGCCGGCGTCGACGCCTCGGACCTGCTGTTGAGCGCGGTCTATCTCTGTTACCTGGCCGGTTTCGCCAAGGGCGCCATCATGCCCTTCCACGCCTGGCTGCCCGCCGCCATGGTGGCGCCGACGCCGGTGTCAGCCCTGCTGCACGCGGTGGCGGTGGTCAAGATGGGCGTCTTCTGCATTCTGCGCTTGGTCTTCCACGTGATGGGGGTGGATCTGATGGGCCAGCTCGGCCTCGGCATCGCCACCGCGTATCTGGTTTCCTTCACCATCATCACGGCCTCGATCTACGCCCTGACCCGGGACGACCTGAAGGCGCGCCTGGCCTATTCCACGGTCAGCCAGCTGTCCTATATCGTGCTGGGCGCGGTCATGCTCACGCCCATGGCCATGATCGGCGGCATCATCCATATCGCCGCCCACGCACTGTCCAAGATCACGCTCTTTTTCTGCGCCGGGTCCATCTACTGCGCCTCCAGGCGCAAGAAAATCAGCGATCTCGCCGGTATCGGCCGCAGGCTGCCGTGGACCATGGCGGCCTTCTTCATCGGCTCGCTGGGCATGATCGGGGTGCCGCCATCGGGGGGATTCATTTCCAAGTGGTACCTGGTGATGGGCGCCGTCGACGCCCGGGAAATGGTCTTCCTGGCCGTCCTGCTGGTGAGCTCCGTGCTCAACGCCGCCTACTTTTTGCCGGTCGCCTACACCGCCTTCTTCGAGAAGGAAAAAGCGGGCCCGGTCGGCGATGGCGCGGACACGATCGCCCCCGATGACATCCGGGAGATTCCCCTGGTCGCCATCCCCCTGGTGGCGACGGCGGTCCTGTCCCTGGTCATGGGCGTATTCCCCGGATACTTCCTGACCCTGGCCGGCGGGGTGGTGCCATGATCGGGCGCGTCGTCAACTTCTTCGGCGACGCCGCCCACGCCAAGGCGCGCCGCCGGCTGCTGTGGGCGACGCTGGTGGTGGTGTTCGCCGCCGACTTCCTGGTTCACCGGGACCACGGGGACTTCTTCTGGGACTTCATCCCCGGGTGGGGGGCGGCGTACGGTTTCGTCTCGTGCATCGCCATCATCTTCGCCAGCAAGCTGCTCGGCAAACAGGGGCGGGTCATGCGGGACGAGGACTACTATGATTGAGTGGATTCATCCCGGGCTGCTTTTCGTCTTCGGCGCGGCGCCGATCCCCTTTCTTCGCGGGCGCGGGCGCCAGGCCTGGCTGATCGCCATCCCGCTGCTCGCCATCGCCGCCGTGGCGTCGATGACGCCCGGAAACTACGGCGTCTTCGATTTCGCCGGCGTCGAGCTGCTCATCGGCAAGGTCGACAAGCTGAGCCTGGTGTTCGCCTGGGTGTTTTCCATCATGTCCCTGATCGGCTCGATCTACGCGCTTCACGTGAAGGGGCCGGAACAGCACGTGGCCGCTTACCTGTACATGGGCAGCGCCCTTGGCGTGGTCTTCGCCGGGGACTGGTTCACCCTGCTCGTCTGCTGGGAGATCATGGCGTTCGCGTCCGCCTACCTGATCTTCGTGGGCGGCGGCAAGGCGGCGATCGCCGCCGGGTTCCGCTATCTCATGGTGCACATCACCGGCGGCGTGCTGCTGTTCGGCGGCATCGTGCTCCTCGGCCTGGAGACCGGGTCCTTCTTGATTGGATCCATGGCCGGGAACGGCGGGCTCGCCTTCGTGCTGATCCTGGTTGCCTTCATGATCAATGCGGCGGTGCCGCCGCTGAACGCCTGGCTCACCGACGCCTATCCCGAGGCCACCGTCACCGGCGCCGTTTTCTTAAGCGCCTTTACCACCAAGACCGCGGTCTACGTGCTGATCCGAACCTTTCCTGGCACCGAGGCCCTGGTCTGGCTGGGGGCGGTGATGGCCATCTACGGGGTCGTCTACGCGGTGCTCGAGAACGACTGCCGGCGGCTGTTGGCCTACCACATCGTCAGCCAGGTCGGCTACATGGTGGTCGGCGTCGGCATCGGCACGGAGATGGCTCTCAACGGGACCGCGTCGCACGCCTTCTCCCACATCATCTACAAGGGGCTTTTGTTCATGGGCGCGGGCGCGGTCATCCATATGACCGGGCGGCGCAAGCTCACGGAGCTGGGCGGTCTCTACAGGACCATGCCGTTGACCGTGACGCTTTACATGGTCGGCGCCTTCGCCATCTCGGCCTTCCCCTTGTTCAGCGGTTTCGTCAGCAAGTCCATGGTCATCGCGGCGGCGGCCGGGGACAACCGGGCGGCGGTGACCCTGATGCTGACCCTGGCCTCGTCGGGCACCTTCCTGCACACCGGGCTGAAGCTTCCCTACTACATGTTCTTCGGCAAGGACTGCGGCCTGCGCCCCCAGGAGCCGCCCCGCAATATGCTCTACGCCATGGGCATCGCCGCCGTCCTGTGCATCGGCATCGGGGTATTCCCGGGGGCCCTTTACGCCCTGTTGCCGCACCCGGTCGATTTCGAGCCCTATACCGGCGCCCACGTCACCAACAGCCTCGGCATCCTGTTTTTCACCCTGCTCGGCTTCGTGGTCTACCTCAAGGCCCTCGACCCGGAGCCCACCATCAGCCTGGACACCGACTGGTTCTACCGCCGGGGCGCGCGTCTGTTCATGTGGTTCGCCGAGAAGCCGGTGGCGGCCTGGGAGGCGGCGGTGAGCGGGATTTCCGATTCGGTGATCCTCAAGGGCCTGCATGCCTCGGCCCGGGGCGGCCTCCGGGTCGATGTCAACGTGGTCGACGCCATCGTCAACGGCGTGGCGCGGAACGTGCTCTCCTCCGGCTCGCTCATGCGGCGCCTGCAAACCGGCGTCGTCACCCATTACGCCGCCGCCATGATCGGCGGCGTGCTGGCGGCCATTGCCGTCTATTCCGTGGCCTGGGGTGGTTAATACCAAGGATCGCCGATGACCGATATTCCCATCCTCAGCCTGATCGTCTTCCTGCCGGCCGCGGGCGCCGGCGTACTTCTGTTCATGCGCGACGACAGGGTGGTGCGCTGGACGGCGTTGGCGTTCGCCGTCGTCGATTTCGCGCTCACCATACCGTTGCTGTTCGCCTTCGACACCACAACCTATGCCATGCAGTTCACCGAGACCGTGCCTTGGGTGCCGGCGCTCGGCATTACGTATTCCCTTGGCGTGGACGGCATCAGCCTGCTGTTCATATTCCTGACCGCACTGTTGGGCTGGATCTGCGTGGTCGCCTCGTGGGAGGCCATCGAGACCAAGGTCAAGGAGTTCATGATCTGCCTGCTGGTCATGCAGAGCTTGATGCTCGGCGTCTTCTCGGCGATGGACCTGTTCCTGTTCTACGTCTTCTGGGAGGCCATGCTGATCCCCATGTACCTCATCATCGGGGTCTGGGGCGGCAAGGAACGGGTCTACGCGGCGTTCAAGTTCTTCCTCTACACCCTGGCCGGCAGCTTGCTGTTCCTGGTCGGCATTTTGGTGCTGTACTTCCAGGGTGGCGAGACCTTCGACATCGTCACCCTCATGGAAGGCGACTATTCCTTCACCGTCCAGGCCTGGGTGTTCCTGGCCTTCCTGGTCGCCTTCGCGGTCAAGGTTCCCATGGTGCCGCTGCACACCTGGCTGCCCGACGCCCATGTGCAGGCGCCGACGGCGGGCAGCATCATTCTCGCCGGCGTGCTGCTCAAGATGGGGGCCTATGGATTCCTGCGCTTCTCCCTGCCCATGCTGCCCGACGCGTCCCAGTATTTCGCCACCATGATCCAGGTGCTGTCGGTGGTGTCGATCATCTACGGCGGCTTCCTGGCCCTGGCCCAGGAAGACGTGAAGAAGCTGGTCGCCTATTCCAGCGTCAGCCACATGGGGTTCGTCACCCTGGGGCTGTTCACCTTCAACGCCAAGGGGATGGAAGGCGCGGTGCTGCAAATGTTCAACCACGGCATCACCACGGGCGCCTTGTTCCTGTTCGTCGGCCTGATTTACGAGCGCACCCAGACGCGGATTATCTCCGATTACGGGGGGCTGATGAAAATAGTGCCGGTCTACGGGATCCTGCTCTGCGTATTCACGCTTTCGTCCATAGCGGTGCCGGGCACCAACGCCTTCGTCGGCGAGCTTCTGGTGCTGGCCGGGGCCTTCGGCGCCAACAAGGCGATCGGCGCCGCCGCCGTCGCCGGCGCCGTGCTCAGCGCCGCCTACATGCTGGGCTTTTACCGCCAGGTGGCGCTGGGGCCGGCGGTCGCCATGGGGGGCCGGGGCATGTGGGACATCAACGCCCGGGAGATGGCGGGAATCCTGCCCCTGGTGGTCTTCGTCTTCTGGGTCGGGTTCTATCCCAAGCCCTTCATCGACATCCTGCACGTTTCCGTCGAGCACCTTTTGGTGCAGACCATGGGCCGCTGAGGGGGAACGCCGATGGACATGGACGCCGTTACCCTCTCGATCATCGCCAGCATTCCCGAGATCATCGTCATCGTCGGCGCCTGCGTGCTTTTGTTGATCGCCCCGGTCAAGGGCAGGCGCTTCGGACCCTTGTTTTTCTGGTCGTCGCTGGCGACGGTGATTGCCGCCGCCGCCGCCACGTTCGCGCTGGCAGGCGAGCCGCGCCTGGTCTACAGCGGCATGTTCGTGGTCGACGACTTCTCGGTTTTCTTCAAGATGGTGTTCTATCTGGCCACCGGGCTCTGCGTGCTCATGTCGCCGCGCTACCTGGAGGAAGAAGACATCGCCCGCGGCGAATACTACGTGCTTATGCTGTTCGCCCTGGCCGGCATGATGATCATGGCCTCGGGCCTGGATCTGTTGTCCATCTACGTCGGCATGGAGCTGCAGGCGCTGTGCATCTATGTGCTCACCGGTTTCATCCGCAAGGAGAAGCGCTCCAACGAGGCGGCGTTGAAATACGTGATCCTGGGCTCGGTCTCGTCCGGCATCTTCCTCTACGGGCTGTCCCTGGTTTACGGGATTACCGGCACCACCCAGTTGACGGACATGGCCGCCGCCCTGGTCACAGGGGGCGCGCACGACCCGGCGCTGGTGCTGGCGACGGTGTTCCTGGTCACCGGCCTGCTGTTCAAGGTCGGCGCGGTGCCGCTCCACATGTGGGTGCCGGATGTCTACGAAGGGGCGCCGACGACCATCACCGCCTTCATGTCGGTGGCGGCGAAGGCCGCCGCCTTCGCCATCCTGCTTCGTATCTTCCTCGACGCCATGGCCCCGGTGGCGGAAATCTGGGTCGTCGTCGTCGCCGTGATCGCGGTGCTGACCATGGCGCTTGGCAGTTTCGTCGCCCTCGTGCAGACCAACATCAAGCGCATGCTGGCCTATTCTTCCATCGCGCACGCCGGATTCGTGCTGCTCGGCCTGGTCGCCGGGGGGCCGGACGGCGTCGCCAGCGTCATGCTGTATCTGCTGATCTACGCCTTCATGAACCTCGGCATCTTCGCCATTATCATCATGATGAACACCGGCGACGTCAGCGGCGAGGCGATCGAGGACTACGCCGGCTTCGCAAAGTCCCACCGGGGCCTGGCCCTGCTGATGCTGATCTTCCTGTTTTCGCTGGCCGGCATTCCGCCGACGGCGGGCTTCTTCGCCAAGTTCTACATCCTGGTGGCCCTGGTGGAACAGGGATACGTCGGGCTCGCGGTGATCGCCGTTCTGCTCAGCGCGGTCGCCGCCTTTTTCTACATCCGCATCGTGATGCTGATGTACATGAAGGAAGAAGCCCGGCCCTTCGATCTGGCGTTGACGCCATCCTTGCGCCTGGCCATCGCCATCACGGCGGCGGGGACGGTCGGCATCGGCCTGCTTCCGTCCTGGTTCCTCGATCTGGCCCAGGGCTCCGTGTTCCTTGGAACCGGTTGAAAAACGGAGGTATTTTACCATGTATTCAAATGTGTTAAAAACGATGCAAGGATACGGGCGCCGGCATGCTCCGCCGAAGGGGTTCTTTTCGTGCCAGGCGGCCGATTGGATGGAGATCTGAAAACTATGCCCGTTGATTATCTTCCGGTACTCCTGATGGTGGGCGCGGTCGTGTTCCTGGCCCTGTTTATCCTCTTCGTGTCGTCGCTGGTCAGGCCGTCGAACCCTTACCCCGAGAAGAACCGCCCCTACGAGTGCGGCGTCGACGAATGGGGGGAGGCGTCGGGAGGATTGTTTAAGGTCCATTTCTTCGTTATCGCCATCCTGTTCGTGGTCTTCGATGTGGAGGCCATGTTCCTATTTCCATGGGCGGTGGTGCTCAAGGAAATCGGCATATTCGCCTACATCGAGATGTTCGTGTTCATCGGCCTGCTGTTGGTGGGCTTCATCTATGCCTGGACAAAGGGAGCGCTGGATTGGGAAACCTAGAAAATCGATTCCGCGACAACGTCTTCTTCAGCACCGTTGACGGCCTCATCAACTGGGGCAGGAAATCGGCGCTGTGGCCGGAAACCTTCGGCATCGCGTGCTGCGCCATCGAGATGATCGCGGCGGGGTGCTCGCGCTACGACCTGGACCGTTTCGGGGTCGTCTTCCGGTCTTCGCCAAGGCAATCGGACCTGATGATCATCGCCGGCACGGTGACCAAGAAATTCGCCCCCATCATCCGCCGCCTTTACGACCAGATGCCGGAGCCCCGTTGGGTGATCGCCATGGGCACCTGCGCCATATCCGGCGGCGTATACAACACCTACTCCGTGGTCCAGGGCTCGGAGCTGATCCTGCCCGTGGACGTTCACGTGGCGGGCTGCCCGCCGAGGCCGGAGGCCCTCATGCATGGCATCCTCATGCTCCAGGAGAAGATCCAGAAGTCCCGCGTGCTGAGAAAGGACGAATCGGAAGAAGTGATCATGGTGGGGTAGCCGTGGGCGGACCGGCTTTGCACCAGAAAATAGGGGAGCGTTTCGACGGCCGGGTACTGGACGGGGGCGCCCCCGACGGCATGCAGACTTTCCTGGTCGAGCCGGACCTCATCGTCGAGGTTTGCCGCTTCCTCAAGGAGGATCCGGAACTCCGCTTCGATTTTCTCGCCGACGTGTGCGGGGTCGACCACTACCCTGAGGAAAACCGTTTCGAAGTGGTCTACCACCTCTATTCCATCCCCTTCATTATGCGGGCGCGGCTCAAATGCAGGGCCGGCGATCCGCCGAAGGTGCCGACCGTGACGGGCGTCTGGAGAACCGCCAACTGGCACGAGCGCGAGACCTACGACATGTACGGAATTCAGTTCGACGGCCATCCCGACCTGCGCAGAATCTACATGTGGGAGGAATTCGAGGGCTTCCCCATGCGCAAGGATTTTCCCTTGAAAGGCTACAAGGACGCCTACAACCCCTTTGGAGAGGATATAGACGCGGGCGGGCGAGATGACTGACGTAACCATTCTGACCGAGAACAAGAAACCCGGCGGCGGCAGCAAGGAGGTGCTTCTCAACCTGGGGCCCCAGCACCCGAGCACCCACGGGGTCCTGAGGCTGGTCCTGGAGATGAAGGGCGAAATCGTCTCGCGCATCGATCCCTTCATCGGCTACCTACACCGGGGAACGGAAAAGCTGGCCGAGGACTTCACCTACACCCAGATCTTCCCCCTCACGGACCGCCTCGATTACGTCTGCCCGCCGTCCAACAACCTGGGCTACGCCATGGCGGTGGAAAAGCTTCTCGGCATCGAGGCGCCGATCCGCGCCCAGTACATCCGGGTGATGATGGCGGAGCTGGCGCGCATCTCCGGACATCTTCTCATCACCGGCGCCCTACCCATGGACCTGGGCGCCATGACCGTGCTGCTCTACACCATGCGGGAGCGGGAAATGGTCATGGACCTGCTGGAGATGATCTCGGGCGTGCGCATGCATACCTCGTTTTGCCGGGTCGGCGGTGTGCGCGAGGACCTGCCCGAGGGATTCACCGAGCGGGTCGCGGAATTCTGCAAGGTCTTTCCCCAGCGCATCGCCGACTACGAACGGCTGATCGCCAAGAACCGGGTGTTCCTGAAGCGGACCAAGGACGTCGGTGTGATCTCGCCGGAGCTGGCCATCGACATGGGGCTGAGCGGCCCCAACCTGCGGGCCTCTGGCGTCGATTGGGACATCCGCCGGGACAGTCCCTATGAAATCTACGACCGGCTTGATTTCAACGTCATCGTCCGCGATGGCGGCGATTGCTACGGCCGCTGGGATTGCCGGATGGAGGAAATGAGGGAAAGCACCCGCATCATCGAGCAGTGCATGAGGGACATGCCGGAAGGGCCGTTCCAGGTCGACCTGCCCCAGGTGGCGTTTCCCGTGGACAAGGAGCTGCTCCAGCGCTCCATGGAGACCCAGATCCACCATTTCGAGTTGTCGGCGTACGGGTTCAAGGTGCCCAAGGGCGAAGTCTACGTCGCCATCGAGGCGCCGAAGGGCGAACTCGGTTACTACATCATCAGCGACGGCAGCGAGAAACCCTTCCGCATGAAGGTGCGGGCGCCGTCCTTCGTCAATCTTCAGGCTTTACTGGGGGGCGCCACCAACATGAACTATCTCGCCGACGTGATCGCCATGCTAGGGAGTCTGGACCCGGTGCTCGCCGAAGTGGACAAATGAGGCGGGCATGGCATTGAAGAACAGTATCGAAGAGGCCGCCAAGCGCTACCCCAACCCGCGCTCGGCAATCATGCCGGCCCTTTTCCTGGCCCAGAAGGAACATGGCTTTCTGTCTGGCGACCTGCTCAAGGAAGTCGCCGGCATCCTAGACGTGCCCGAGATCTGGGTCTACGAGGTGTCCACCTTCTACGGCATGTTCCACACCGAGCCCGTCGGCAAATTCCACATCAAGATTTGCACCAACTTGTCGTGCCAGCTTCTGGAGGCCGAGAGCATGCTCGCCCACCTGGAAAAGAAACTGGCGATCGAGACCGGCGGCACCACGCCCGATGGCATGTTCACCCTATCCTCGGTAGAATGCCTGGGCGCCTGCGAGGGCGCGCCGATGATGCAGGTGAACGACGGTTACTACCACATGAACCTGAACACGGCGCGGATCGACGAGATTCTCGACGGGTTGCGCAAGGAGGCGGCGGAATAGCCGCATCAGGGAGCCATTGCCACAGCCATGTTCGAGAAAGTCCTTCTGAAGAACGCAGAAAAGCCCGACGCCCACGGGATCGAGGCCTACGAGGCCGCGGGCGGGTACCAGGCGCTGGCCAAGGTTCTGCGTGAATTCAGCCCCGACGGTCTGATCCAGCTGGTCAAGGACTCCAACCTCAAGGGCCGCGGCGGGGCCGGGTTCCCGACCGGCCTCAAGTGGGGCTTCGTGCCGAAGGATTCGGACAAGCCCAAGTATCTCTGCTGCAACGCCGATGAGAGCGAGCCGGGCACCTTCAAGGACCGTGTGATCATGGAAGGCGACCCCCATATGATGCTCGAAGGCATGGCGCTCGCTTCCTACGCCATAGGCGCCGAGGTAGCCTACCTTTACATCCGTGGAGAATACGTTCTCTGCATCGAAAGGCTGGAAACGGCCCTGGACGAAGCCTATCGCAAAGGATATCTGGGCCGTGACATTCTTGGCTCCGGCTTCAATCTCGACATACACATGCACTTAGGCGCCGGCGCCTAC
>Ga0310124_10001942_pt1 | contig 14369 bp, 14 predicted proteins | sample CB11b_AW_Bot5_MG_FD_203507 | JGI IMG/M metagenome (GOLD analysis project Ga0310124, IMG submission 203507) | Marine microbial communities from Western Arctic Ocean, Canada - CB11b_AW_Bot5 | ecosystem: Environmental > Aquatic > Marine > Oceanic | place: Canada: Western Arctic Ocean | collected...
TTATTTGGTGTGACTTGTTTTGCAGATCCTTGAAAACCGGCATGGTTCTTAAAAGGATTAAGACTTATAAAGATAATTAATTGATTTATAGTAAATTTATTATTATAAGTAACAAAATAGTAACAAAAATGCTACAAGGAAGGATAATCAAGAACTAGTTTAGTAACTGAATTGGGTGGGAATATCCAACACTTATATCAAGTATTTTGCTGATATGTGCTAAATGTAGTTTCTTATAGACACCTATACGGACACCTGATTATTTGCCTCGCGCGCGCGTAGTGTGCTATCACACAATCTGTGCATGCATACATTGATTTTTGGACTAAACCAACCCCATCATCTGCTGTGATTGACCCCCACTAATTCTTCACAGTCAGATGCCCTCCACAACCTACCCAATTCTTGTAAAATACACCTAATGATGATATATTTATTACTCGAAAACCTACCTGGCTGATTGAAGCAAGTTTCTGCCGACTGAAAAACTTAGAGATTTCTTTTGGCCACTCCACTTTTCTCTCTGTCAAAAATTACAAGTACTATCAACTATAGCAACTGGGCGAAGATAGCATTTTTGTTCCTAATTTATATAAAATTATACTTTGGAATCATGGAAATAAATTCAAAGTTATTAGGTATTAGCTGCATTATTTTAGCTCATGTTTTCTTTACAACCCAGGATATGGCAATCAAGTTTATAAGTGGAGATTATGCTTTGCATCAGGTAATGATGACACGTTCAATTGTAGCAATCTTGTTCACACTACTTATATTTGTCCCAATAGATGGTGGGTTCAAATATCTCCGTACCCAGCGACTGGGCCTCCATCTTTTAAGAGGATTTGGTATAGTGATCGCTAACCTTTGCTTTTTTACAGCATTAATCAGCATGCCACTAGCCGAAGTTAAAGCTATCTTCTTTATTGCACCATTGTTAATTACGGTACTGTCAGTATTTCTATTAGGAGAAAAGGTAGGCCTACGTAGTTGGATAGCTGTGCTGGTGGGACTTTTAGGGGTGATGATTATGCTCAGGCCTGGTTCTGGGTTTTCCAATCCTGCAAGCATACTTCCTTTAGTAGCAGCATTAGCCTATGCGCTGGTACAGATCATGACTCGCAAAATAGGTGAAACCGAAAATGCCTCAACAATGGCCTTTTATATTCAGCTGAATTTTGTTGCCGTCAGCGGTCTCATGGGTTTGATCTTTGGAGATGGACATTTAGCCGATCCATCTCAACCAACACTCAATTATCTATTTCGGCCCTGGACAGTTCCATCTTGGGGAGACGGTATGATCATTATTGGGATAGGTCTCATAAATGGATTGGCAACCTACTTCATCAGCCAGGCTTACCGAATCTCAAAAGCAGGAACAGTTGCACCTTTTGAATATGTAGCTCTCCCTTGCTCAATTTTCTGGAGCATCACTGTTTTTGGAGATTGGCCTGATATTGTATCCTGGCTGGGTATTGTTCTAATAGCTGGTGCTGGTCTCTTCATAGCCTACAGTGAAACTGTTCAAGGTAGAAAAAATGTTCTCTATGGTTCTATGCCCAGAAACCGCTAATGCCATCAAAACTTTTTAACATTTGAGAATCATCTGTGACTAACCTTCACTAATTCTTCACAGTCAGACAAGCCTCCACAATCTTCCCAATTCTTGTCAATCATACCAAATGGTGGTATCTCTTAGATTGTTAGCACGTGCGAAAACGTGGAAAAACTTTTGTGCATATTTTTTGCCAGAAGATTATTCCATTTTTCTAAATAATTTATGAGTACCTCATATTTTACCGCAAGTACTGCATTTCAATTGTTCCAAGCAGGGAAAACAAAATATCCCGAGGGTAACAATTGGAGTGTAACCCGCATCACTGAGGAAATCGTTGATGCTCAACTGAATCGTTAATCAACCAGGAGCAAATACTATGAAGACAGGAGTTATTACCGACGGCATCAGCCTTGATTTTGAACATGCCCTCTCAGTCATGGATGAGTATGGACTCGAATATGCCGAACTCCAATTTGTATGGGATAAAGAAGTTGGGTTTCTGGAACACGAGGAAGTGAAGCGGGTCAAGGAACTCCTTAAACGGCATGGGGAAAAAGTGTCCAATATCTGCCACCACATCTTCGCTGGAATGCGGATGACTGAGAAACCAGGAGGTCAACTGCATCAGACCCATCTGGACCGCCTAAAGCGATGCATGTAAATCGCACATGAAGTGGAATCTCCTTGTGTCAGAATCCTTTCACCTAAGAAAGAACAGATCCTTTTCGGATCTCATGGCGCTGAAAAATGGAATGTGGCGAAGGGAGCCTGGGACGCCCTACTTCCCATAATCGCTCCGGCAGTAGAAATTGCGAAAAAGGAGAATCTGAAACTTGTGGTTGAAACTGGCAACGGCACCATGATCAACTCATCATGGACCAGCAGGAAATTGATTGATGACCTTGACGCCAAGGGAACACTATGGGTCCTCTGGGATCCGGCCAATAATTGCTGGTGCCATGAAAAAGCATATCCCGACGGATAAGAAGAAATCCGCGATGGCTACCTAGCGCACATCCATATCAAGGATGTCCAAGTCAACACCCCCAAGGCTTTTCTGGAAGTCAGGGAGATGGGGAAAGGGCAGCTTGCCGACCAGTTTCATGCGATGGCCGGTGCTCTGCGTATTGATCTATATGAAGGAGTTGTTTCTTTTGAGAGCGTCTACCATCCCGGAAACGGAGACTATGAGGCAGGCTTTCGCCTCAACATTGAAAAATTCATGAATTTGTTTAATTGAAGGTATTAAAACATAATTATTATTTAACAAATTTAGTATTAGTTTTTGTTTTTAGGTGATTCAAGTCTTAATTTAAGATTAATAATTGGATATTAATGGTCATTCTTTTTCACTTTAATCAGATTGAAAATATTAAATGCAGATTAATAATTATACTTGACAAATTATTATTATAGAGTATACTCTCCCAGCCACAGACAGGGATACATTTTTTCTATAGACAATTTGTGAAAGGAACTCGAACTTTAGTCTGCTGATGAAAGATGCCCACTTTTATTATTAAACTGCTCACGGTGATGAAATCATAAGGGTTGAGATACGAAAGGTTTATTTGCTTAAGATAAAAGAAGTACACGCTGGTTATGGGCGTTTGAAGATTCTGCGGGGCATCAACCTCAGTGTTTCTCAAGGAACCATCGTTGCCCTCCTTGGAGGAAATGGGACTGGAAAGTCTACACTGCTTAAGACCATCTCCGGATTGCTACCAGTCATGGAGGGTAGTATTGAATTTGATAAAAAAGTTATCACGGACAGTAAACCTCATCACATCGTACGTTCTGGTCTCGTTCAGGTTACCCAGTCTAAAGAAGCTTACCCGGCTATGACAGTAGAGGAAAACCTCATGGTTGGGGCTTTTACACGCAGTGACAAGGCTGAAATAAAGTATGACCTTGAGGGAATATACTCTTTTTTCCCTGCACTAAAGGATCGAAGAAATATGCTTTCCGGGACACTTAGCGGTGGTGAGGTGCAGATGCTTGTTACTGGGCGAGGATTGATGGCGAAACCCAAGATGCTTATGTTGGATGAACCAAGTGCTGCGCTTGCCCCAAAGGTGGTTCTTGAAATTTTTGCAAACATTTACAAGATCAGCCAGACCGGTGTAACAATCTTAGTGGTTGAGCAGAATGTAAGAATGGCGCTCTTACTTGCCCAGTACGCCTACATTATACGTGACGGTCGAATTATGATCGAAGGCAAGTCGGAAGAATTGATTAATGATCCTGCAATTAAGGAATTCTTTCTAGGAGGTACAGTAACTGATACTTCTAAGAAATTGAATGCATGAAACATTTTAGAGACAATGACAATGGACTTTGATTTCAATTCGCTTTTAGCATTTATCATTTTCGGTATCACGATAGGCGTAGTATATGGCATCGTAGCTCTCGGCATTTCACTGATTTATTCAGGTTTGGACATAGTACATTTTGCCCATGGAGAAATTTACATGTTTGGAGCTTTTATTGGACTATTTTTGTCTCAAGAACTAGGGGTGCCATATCCTTTTGCAATTATAGGTGCAATGATTTTTGCTGCCCTTCTGGGGATGGGCATTGAGAGAGTTTTTTATCGCCGGCTCACCCAAGCTGGAGGTGGTTACACGGTCGCGGGCATGGGAATGATTATATGCGGTTTTGGAATGTCCGTCGCACTGATGAATGTCGCTTTTCTAATCTGGGGAGCTGGTGCAGAACCATTTCCTGTCAATCTGGGTATGCCTCTGCAATTGGGAGATATTTCCATCCCACAAAGTTATGTGCTAACTGCAGTTGTATCGATGTTGCTGATGGTTGTGCTGAACTATTTTATCCGCCACACAAAGCTTGGTTTGGCAGTGCGAGCAGTTGCTCACAATAAGGATATTGCTTATCTGATGGGTATCAATGTTCCGCTAGTCATTTCCCTAATTTTTGGTCTGGGCTGTGCTTTAGCTGCAGCTGCAGGTGTATTGATTGGCCCTATGCAATCAGTTCAAGTTGAAATGGGGTACTTGATGTTGATGAAGGCTTTCGCAGCTGCAGTGGTTGGAGGATTTGGAAGTTTGCCAGGGGCCTTGATTGGAGGGATTTTAGTGGGTATTTTTGAAAATTTAGGGGCAGCCTATATTTCTCCCAGCCACAAAGACATATACGCCTTTTTACTATTGATTCTTGTCTTGATATTTAGACCGTCTGGACTGTTTGGGGTCATCGCAAAAGTGAAAGCATGACAGCTTATTTATGCCAAAGAATCCAATTTTTAAAACCTTAAATAAGGAGGAAAAATGAAGCACGATTTTTAAAGGTGTGAGATTAATCATACCTTAATTAACTCATTAATTTTAATAATCTAATCAAAGGTAAAATTATGTTTAAAACAAGTAAAATATGTTTAGGTGCCGTTGCTTTGAGCTTCATGTTTGTGTCGACGGTAGTTTATGCAGGAGAAATCCGCATTGGTATCACCATGAGGATGGTGAGTGAAAATGGCCAGAAGTATGGCCGGATGATGATGGATGAAATCGACATCATCAACAAGGCTGGTGGGATCAACGGGAATAAGATAGTAGCGACCTTGATGAACGATGAGTGTAAGTCGGATAAAGGTGTTGCTAACGCGAACAAGCTGATTTCTCAGAAAAAAATTCATTTGCTTATCGGATCTACCTGTTCTTCTGTCTCACTGCCAATCGTGGCTGTGACAGCGAAGGCAAAGGTGCCACAAATCATCCCCCACTCTACAAATGCAAAAATCACTAAGTTAGGCAGTGCCTGGGTATTCAGGGTTCCCGTTTCAGGTCGATTTTACGCTGGTGTGAACGCCAAATATGTGGGTGAAAACATCGGGAAGCGTATTGCATACATCTGTGCTGCTGACGCTGCGTCTCAAAACGATTGCAACGCTATGCAGGTCCAGATGAGAAGCCAGCATGATGTAGAGCCTGCTTATGTTGCTCAAGTGCAGGAAAAAGAAGTTGATTTCCGCACACACATGCATAAGATTAAGAGTAATAACGTAGACGGTATTATGATTGCTGCACTAGCAGAAACTATGGCTCGTGCCCTTATCCAATCCTATGAAGCAGGGATGGATGAAAGCGTGAGGCGTATTGGTTCCTCATCGGCATCAAACGCTCCAGTTCCTAAGATTGCAGGTGATGCTGTCAAGAACGTGTTCTTTGCAGCAGCTTATGCGGCGGCTGACAAGCGTCCGATAGCAAGACTCTTCAACGAAATGGTTCGTGAGCGCTATGGTATTCATGCCCCTGATCATGACTTCTCTCAAGCCTATGACTTGATCCGTATCGTTGAAATTGCACTAAACAATGCAAATTTAAAGTTGGACGGCTACTCTCTTGCAGATGATAGAGTTGCTATTCGTAATGCAATTGCCGGAATTCGGAATTACCAAGGACTGGCCTCTGGTCCAATTAGTTTCTGCCGAGATCCCTCACCTGTTTGCAGGGACGGAAACAGAACTGCCGTCTTGATTGGATACACCAAGGGCGGGGAACAATTTGAGACTGAGGTATTAGCAAGGGTTACCATGCCTATGGATTTCGGTCTTTAATCAAACACTCCCGGAGGGGTAACCTTCCGGGAAACTCATCCTTTTTAACTAAATTAAACTCTAATGATAGAATTGTTGTCTCGGATCAATAATTCAATTTCCGCCTTGACCAGAGTGCATCGTTTACTGCCTTGGTTACTTGCGTACCTGGTCTTGCTGCCGTTGCCTAAATTCCTGGAATTTAGTATAAGCGATTACTACATCGACTTGGCCAATCGAGCCTGTCTTTTCATCCTGCTTTGTGTAGGTTTGAACATTGTAAAAGGATTTTGCGGTCAAGTCACCGTAGGACATATAGGTCTTTACGCTATTGGAGCTGTGAGTTCGGCTTTGCTGTCACTTAACTATGGAATGTCCTTCTGGGTGAGTGCTCCTCTAGCTATGCTGATCACAGGATTTGCCGGGATCATTGTCGGGCTGCCGTCAGTTCGTCTTGAAGGTGCTTATCTAGCCCTGGCGACTCTAGGACTGGGTGAATCAGTACGAATCATGATTGCTGTAACACCAGCACTTGGTTCCAGCACTGGAATCATGCTTATTCCGGCCCCAGTCATAGGAGATTTTGTTTTTGATAGCTTTGAACGTTACTACTACCTCGTTATGACTGTTGCATTATTGGGGATTTACCTTTCCTTTGCAATACTTCGTTCCGCAACGGGACGAGCCTTTCAGGCAATCCGCGAGGATCCCATTGCTGCGTCTGTTGTAGGGATCAACGTAAATATGTATAAGTTGCTTGCTTTTGTTATCAGCGCCCTCTATGCAGGATTAGGAGGAGCTTTGTTCGCCCATATGCCTCCGGGCTATATCCATCACAATAATTTCACCATCATCGAAATGATCACTTTGCTGCTCATGGTGGTGCTGGGTGGAATTGGCAATATTTGGGGAGGAGTTATCGGGGCCATAGTGGTTACTGTTATCTACGACCAGACTAAGGATTACTACTTTTACCAGCCTTTGATTTTTGGGATATCCATGGTTCTTCTTGTAGTCTTCATGCCACGAGGTATTGGTGGGCTGATCGAGCGTATGATAGTCAAGAAAAAATTTATCAAAAAGCATGAGGATAAAGAAATTGGTATTGCTTGAAACAAGAAATCTCAGTAAAAGTTTTGGAGGTCTTCGCGCTCTTTGGGATGTTAATGTTCAGATTGATGAAGGAACAATTCATGGCCTGATAGGTCCTAACGGATCAGGTAAATCAACATTCTTCAACCTGGTTACAGGTATTTATCAGCCAGATTCTGGAAGCCATATTAACTTTACTGGACAAGATATAACCACTCAATCAGCTCATCAAATTGCTGCATTGGGAGTATCCAGAACTTTTCAGTTGTTACGCCTATTTTTAGATATGACCGTTTTGGAAAATGTGATGGTAGGCTATCATTGTCATACACCATATGGAATTCTTTCTCCAATTTTCAGAGGTACAAAAGTCCGTAAGGTGGAAAATAAAATTCGTGAGGAGATGATAGAATTGCTGGAGTTTCTCGGACTGGTAGAATATGCCGACATCCCGGCAAGTGAACTTTCTGGAGGTCAGAAAAAGTTGCTTTCTTTGGGTAGGGCGATTGCTATGAAACCCAAATTATTACTACTTGACGAACCTGGTGCTGGCCTGTCACCAGTAAATATTGACAATTTGATGGAAACTATTCTCACCCTCAAAGAGCGTTATCAATTAACAGTAGTTGTGGTGGAGCATGTCCTCAAATTAGTTATGAACACGTGTGAACGGATTACTGTGCTGGATCATGGCCAGAAAATTGCCGAAGGGACTCCTGAGGAGGTTAAGAGTAATCACTCAGTAGTAGAAGCATATTTGGGTAAAGAAATGGCTGATGAGGAAATTCGACGAGTTTTTACAGGATAGTTTGTCAATTTTTTTAATACTGACAATATTAATAATGTTAACTTCCAGAAGTTTCTAAGAATTATTGGACATATTCCAATGTTCTATAGATAATTTGAGTTTCTAATTATTTCTCCAATTTTCTCCAATTTTTTATCCCGTTTTAACTAATTTTCATGGAAGGTATCTTTGACAACTTTAATACTAGTTCGTCATGGTGAAAGCGAATGGAATCGTGCTGGACGAATTCAGGGGCAGGTTAATTCATCCTTAACCGATTTTGGCATTAATCAGGCTAAAGCAATCAGGGACTATCTTTCAGGAATTCTTCTTAATCAGGAATTGGAGATTTATACAAGCCCGCTTGATAGAGCCCTTCAAACAGCCGAGATAATTGCTCAAGGAATTGATCATCCGAGCAGTAAGATCATAATTGAAGAACGGCTCAACGATTTCAATGTTGGTGAAATATCTGGTACTTTTGGATGGGACAAAGTGGCTGAAATTTTTCCCGAACAGGCCCAACTAAGATTGCAGGATCCAATGCGCTTCCATCCTTCAGGAGGAGAAAGCGGAGCAGAATTTGAAGCAAGACTTCGTTCTTTACTGGAAGACCTGATGGATGACGGCACACTAAAACTGATGGTGAGTCATGGGATAGTCAACAAGTTTATCAGAGGCATCCTTAAAAACCTTTCAGGGAAGGAAATGGTAGAATTGGGAGAATCCCAGAATACAATCTATCGCCTGGAGGAAGGTGAAGAAACGGAAATAAAGATTCTCCCTTCAAATAGAGGAAAAAATTGAAACAAACTCTGCAGGTTGATCTTGGTTCGAGGAGCTACGATATTATAATTGCTCCAGAACTTGTTCAGAACTCAAAACCTTATTTGGATCCAATCATTGCCGGAAGAAGAGTGGCTGTTGTCAGCGACAAAATAGTATCCAACAAGTATTTGAAATTATTATCACCGACTTTGGACTCAATCACTGATAGTTGGGATTTATTTCTGATTGAAGGAGGTGAGGATGCTAAATCATTCAGTAGTCTGGAAAAATTATTGGACAGAATGCTTGCCGATGGTGTCGACCGACAGTGCGTGGTCATTGCCTTTGGAGGAGGAGTTGTGGGAGATGTTGCTGGATTTGCGGCAGGACTCATTATGCGGGGGATTGAGTTAATTCAGATCCCCACTACTTTGATGTCACAGGTTGACAGTTCAGTAGGCGGTAAAAATGGAATCAACACACGTCAAGGCAAAAACTTGGTTGGCAGTTTTTTACAACCTCGAATTGTTCTGAATGATGTGTCTCTCCTTTCCTCATTGCCTTCTGATGAAATGAAGTCAGGATATGGAGAGATCGTCAAATACGGTCTTTTGCGAGGGGAGGAAGAATTCACGTGGCTTGAAAATAACTTTTCAGCAATCATGTCCTGTAACAATTCGGCGTTGGTCAAGGTGATTAGGATGGGTTGTGATACGAAAGCTGGTATTGTTAGTGAAGATGAACTCGACAGGGGGAAACGTGCTTTGGTGAACCTTGGCCATACTTTTGCCCATGCATTTGAAGCTCATGCAGGTTTTGGTAAATTTCAACATGGATTGTCTGTTGAACTGGGATTAATTGCAGCATGTGACTTGTCTGAAAGAATTGGTTTCTGTGAGAAAGGGATTAGTCAAAGGGTGCGAGAGCATGCAAATGATGCAGAAATGCCGGTGAATTTAAGCGATCTCTCAAATGAAACACTGTGGGAAAAAGAAGCACTTTATAAAAGAATGCTGCACGATAAAAAAACAGTAAATGGGAAGATAAATTTTGTCCTTTTGCGTGAAATAGGAAACCCCTTTGTCTGTAATGAAGTTACTCAGCAAGCGGTCTATGAAACTCTCATGCAACTTGGTGCAGTTTAAATGACCAAACTTTGGATCCCAAATATGGTTAAACAATGAAACAGTATGTAGCCCTGATTGGTGGTGCCAGTGGAGCAGTTGGTACGGCCCTAGCGAGAGAGCTTTCCTTAAGAAAAGAATGGAAAGTATATGGCTTTGCGAGAAGAGCACCTGAAATAATTCTGGAGGGAGTAAACTATTTTCAACTCGATTTGAACGATCGTGAAAAGTGTATTGAAGGACTCTCTAAGTTAATAGATGTCACTCATGTATTTTACTGTGGACGGGCGACCCATGCGGAACAGGTACTAGAAAGTTCTGAGGACAACCTAAGGCTGTTGGATAATCTTTTGAATGGTATTGAGTTGGCTGCAGAAAATCTGAGACACGTCCACCTGGTCCAGGGAGGTAAGTATTATGGTGTTCATATAGGTGTATTCCCAACACCTGCCAGGGAAGAGGATTCACGAGTGCCTATTCCAAACTTTAACTATGATCAGCAGGATTACCTAGTTGAACGTTCAGTAAAAAGAAAGTGGTCATGGACAACTTCACGGCCAAATACCTTGCTGCATTTTTCTCCGCAAATAGCCCGCAACATAGTCAGTACACTTGGAGCTTATGCTGCAATATGCAGGGAACTCGGAGCTGCACTTGATTTTCCAGGACATCCTGGTGCATTTCTTAGTGTGACACAGATGACAACCATAGAACTTCTTGCACGCGGAATTGCATGGATGACCACAGAACCATTATGTCAGGACCAGGCCTTAAACATGACCAACACAGATGTTTTCCGCTGGAACCATCTTTGGCCTAAGATCGCTGAATCTTTTAATATGCCCTGCGGTTCTGTACGTCCTTTAAAACTTGAGGAAGTGATGTCTGAACGGAACGAAGTCTGGCAAAATATCTGCAAAAAACATCAACTTAAAAAAACAAACCTCGATCAGGTGGCAAACTGGGGATTTGCTGATGCCACTCTGGAACGCTACTGGGATGAAATTCTAAGTCATAACAAATCCAGGAGGCTCGGCTTTCATGACTGGGATGAAAGCGAATCCCGTTTCCTTAACTTATTGAAACGGTATCAGGAATCACTGGTAATTCCAGTCTAGGGAATTCATGTACTGCTCCATGCCAAAAGAATTCTGATTAAACAAATATACGGAACAATATGGTTAATTCTTTCCCCCTCAAGGGTGTCATTGGAATTGTTGCTAATAATACCGCAGAAATAGACTTTGCTCTGGATCATAAACTAAGCTGTGTTGAAATCAGGGCTGATCTGCTTATTAATGGGGGCACTTCAGTAGATGATGTAGTGGAATTAGTCCGAAAAACTAAAACAAAAGAACTAGGATGTCTCTTTACTCTTCGTCATCCGGAGCATGGAGGTGAATTTTTTGGAACAGAAGAGGAACGTGTTCTAATTAATCAGGCGGCCCTCGAAGCGGGGGCCAGCAGTATTGACCTGGAATGGGGTACAAAGGCCCTAGTTTCAATGGCTGAAAAACATGCACCCATCGTGATTAGTCATCATGATTTTAAGGCGATGCCCAGTGTTGAAGAACTGGAGGAATTAACAACAGAAATGGAAAGCTTTCATCCTCATGCCATCAAGGTGGTTCCAACAGCGTCAACATTGGTCCACTCTATTCAAATGCTTCAATGGGTCGGAAATGGCACCAGTGATATTGCTCGAATCGGCTTTGCAATGGGACAGAAGGGGACATGTAGCCGTCTGCTGACAACAGTTTTCGGTGCACCAATCACATATGCGAGCTTTGGAGATGCAGTTGCACCCGGACAGCTTTCTATGGATGTTCTCATGAATTGCTATAGAGTTCCCGAATTAAATGAGGGTTGCCTTATTTATGGAGTTGCAGGAAAAGACGTCCATCATTCACGAGAACTGGAAGTCATGAATCAGCAGTTGAAGAAAAAACAATTGAATGCGGTCTGCATTCCATTGGAGTGTTTAGATCTTGATGAATTGCTGGCTGTTATGGAGGATCTTAATATTAAGGGTGTTCAACTGGAGGATCCGCTTAAAGAAATTGCTATTGATAAATTTTCTGGCAGTGGTTCATTTCCAGGTACGTCAGTCTATATGGAAATTTCTAGTGTTCATGGAAAACAAGAAATTCACTTTCATCCCATTTCAGGGGAAAAATTTTTTGAACATCTATAAAAATAAGGATCCATTCAGAATCTGAGTATTGCTATCTGTAATCAGAGAAAAGAAATTCTCTCACAGATTTTACGAACAACTGTATCAGCAGGTTTGCTCCACCAATCCAGGGCGGAGAGGATTTCAACTTCTACTGCTCCCTTGTAGCCTGCTTCCCTCATCCATGAACGGATCAGGGCGTTGTCGATCTGTCCATCACCAGGCATCCCTCGGTCCAAACGAATATCTCGCGTTTCATACAGCCAATCGGAAACGTGGAAATTGAGTAAGCGACTGCCGGCTCTCTGTATCTCTTCCTTTAACCTTGCATCCCACCAAAGCGCATAGGTATCCACGGCAATGCCCATTACGTCATCACGTTTGAGCTTATCAAGAATATCGTTTGCTTCAGAAAGGCTTGAAATGACGGACCGCGTACCGCAGACCATTGGGTGCAGTGGTTCAATGGCTAATTTGAGTCCGGTGCCTTCGGCCTGTCCAATCAATAGTTCAAGTTCCTCCAAAACCTTTTGTCTTTGGCCGTTAAGATCCCTGCTTTCTGGTGAGAGCCCCCCTGTGATCACGATCACCGTTTTTACTTCGAGCTCTGCTGCATCTTCTAAAAATTGAAGATGCTGTTTTGCTCTTAAAACGCTGTCATGTTCGTTTTCCGGTTCTATCAAAACCAGAGGGCACATCGATATTGCAGAAACGCCTGAATCCCTGAGATTTTTTTTAGCCTGCTTCACTCCAGCATCATCGACCAGAGGCTTCCATAATGCTGTGCTGGTCACACCGTGCCTCGCAAAACAATCTAGTGATTCTGCAAAACTACTCTGCTTCCATACACAAACCTGATGGATGCAGAGTTCTATTAAGGAAACAGACGAATACATCAGTAGGTCGCCCTTCCGCCAGTGAGGTCGAAGACCTGTCCAGTCGTGAAAGAACAGTGTGGACTGGCTACCCATGCAGTCATGTCTGCTATTTCAGCAGTCGTACAAAAACGGCCCATTGGAATCCTGGACTTCTTGTCTTCGATGTACTCATCGGTCATTTCCTGCAGCAGATCTGTCTCTGTGATAGCTGGAGCAAGACAATTAACCGTTATATCTGCAGGGAGTAACTCACGTGCAAGCCCTTTAGCATAACCAATCACACCTGCCTTGGCCGCACCATAAGGTGATGCACCGGGATTACCTTCCTTTCCTGCCACTGAGGATATTATGATCAGCCTACCATAACCATGTTTTCTCATATGATGCAGCACTGCTCTAGTAGAAAGGAACACTCCTGTCAAATCAACACTCATCACATGTTCCCATTCCTTCTTTGAATATTCCCAAGTGGGTTTCGTCGGTCCATTGATGCCTGCATTAGCAATCAGACCTTGCAGTCCTCCAAGTTTTTGAATGGATTCTTTAACGGCTGTCTGAATACTATTTTCATCTGTGACGTCTACTTTGATGCTATGGGTAAATGCTGGATCACTGGCCATTGCATCATCATATAGATCCCAACCAGAGACTTTTGCCCCCAGTTCTGAAAGCCTCCGACTGATCGCCAGGCCAATACCATTCGCTGCGCCGGTAACAATGAATTTATGTCCTTCAATATCAAACCCCATCAACCCTCCGCTTTTTTACTAGGATTGGGTATCCACTGCAGAATGTGTTTCCCTACAGCAACCAGTTCTCCATCCTGATTGCAAATCTCAATGTCTGCATAGGAGCGTTTCCTTTCCAACTCTATTTCTGCAATGGTATAGTTCACCGTTATGGTATCACCCAAAAAAACAGGCTTCAGAAAACGGACCTTGTCGTAACCAACAGAGACAGGAGTTTCCTCTGCATCTCGTGTATGTGCAATGGCCATAGTAGAAACAGTAGACATGAATCCAACCATTAGTGCTCCATGAGCCATCAGTTTACCATAGGGCGATTTTTCCATATAGGCTTTATTTACATGGTTCGGTGAAAAATCACCGGTGATTCCTGCAAACAGGAAAACATCACTCTCAGAAACTGTTTTGGTAAAACTAGACGTTTCTCCTTTTTCAACGTAGAAATCTGCCATGCATTCTCCTTGACTGAAATTTTATTTTATCTCCCCCGCCAGAGTGGGGTTCGTTTTTCAAGGAAGGCCTTGCTTCCTTCACGGGTATCATAGCTGGATAGCATTGTAGCATGCTCCTGGTAATTTAACTTGAATGCCTCTTCCATACTGGGGGCACTCAGCCCCTTATGGATCATCTCCTTGGACGCTCTCAACGACAATGGTGCACACTCCAAGAGAGTATCGAGCATACATTGGCA
>Ga0310124_10001943_pt1 | contig 14368 bp, 9 predicted proteins | sample CB11b_AW_Bot5_MG_FD_203507 | JGI IMG/M metagenome (GOLD analysis project Ga0310124, IMG submission 203507) | Marine microbial communities from Western Arctic Ocean, Canada - CB11b_AW_Bot5 | ecosystem: Environmental > Aquatic > Marine > Oceanic | place: Canada: Western Arctic Ocean | collected...
CGAGCACGTCCCTGTTGCGCCGGGAGAGCGTCGTGTGGTCCGGGGCGTTCAGGTCCAGACCCATTAGCCGGAGCCACGACGCGACGAAGCCCTCGGGCTGCCGAAGCGGCAGGTGGAAGACCATGCGCAGGGGCAGCGCCGTGAGTCGCCCAGCTCGAGGCGCGCCGCTGCCCGCCACGCCAGCGGGTCGGAGGCGGGGGCCACGCACGGAGAGCCTCTTCGCCGAACCAGACGGTGACGTCGCCTCGGGCGCGCAGCCCGCGCTCCTACGCCTGCCAGTTCCCGACCCGATACCTCTTCTTGTCCTTGGGGTTCACGCCGCTGGATTGCGGCGACGCCATGGCTGCGCTCCCTCGACGGCATGGTGCGCCGGAGCCCGCACCCAAGCGCATTCATGCACCAACGCCGCGGGGGAACGGCGTCGCACTTCTTGGGCCTGACGCCAGAGCTGCGCCCGAACTCGGGGAACAACCTCTTCGTGTTCGCCTTGCCAGAGTAGCAACGCCCGTCGATAACCAGAGCCAGGCCTTGACCGTGCCGAGGACGCCGTCAGGATGTCGGCCCCGTCGAGGTGCTGGTGTCGACTCGCGTCAAGGATTCGCACGACGAGGGCCGAGGCCACATGGACACATAGCTAACGGACGCGTGAGCCGGCCGCGAATCGACCGGTCGGCCGCCTGATCTCGGTCCTCATGTGGGCAGTGTCAGCACACAGTGAGGCTTCGGGCCGGGAATCCACCTGGTGAAGGTAGGCCAATCCGCTTAGGCCCACGACGATTGCGTCTCTATGGCAATGCTAACGTCACTACGCTGTTGCTGGAAACGACCGAGATGTACTGCTTCCCGTTGACCTGATAGGTGAGTGGGCTGGCCCTGATGGGTCGGTTATGTCGATACCGAAACAGCCGGTCACCAGTCCGGGCATCGAACGCATAGAACTCGCCCACATCGGTGCCTTGTAGCACCAAATCCCCGCTCGTCACCAGGTTACCGCTGGCGCCGATCGCCGAGTTCGTCGGTGCCGTCTGCTGCCACACCAGTTGCCCGCTGATCGGTTCGTAGGCCGTCACAGTGAAGATCGGCGTCATGCCGTCCCGGATCGGCCCTTCCGCGATGTTGTCCGCATGTCCATTGCTCACCCCGATCTCCAGCGTATCGCCGACCGGATTGACGGTGAACGTGATCACGCCATCCTTTCCCGTCACGTAGACGAGCCCGGTCCGTGGGCTGAACGAGAGCGAGCCCCAGCTGCTCCCGCCGTGCGAGACGATGTAGAACTCCTCGACCGAGTACGGCGTATACATCTGCCGTGCGCGTTGCTGTGCCTCGGCGTCGTCCAGGATCGGAAACGTCGCACAGAAGGGGGTCATCGGCACCCCCCGCGCGTTGTAGGGGATGGGTTGGGTGGGCCACACCTGCTCGCCCGGCACGTCGCTCTCCGTTGGTACCGCCGTCTCGACCATCGGGTTGATCGGCTCACCCGTCTCTCGATCCCACAGATACATCAGGCAGTTCTTTCCCGCCGCCGCGATCCCCTTGACGGTCCGCCCGTCTTTCGTTGCATCAAATAGCAGCGGCCCCGTTACATGGTCCCAATCCCACAGGTCGTGATGCACGGTCTGGTAGTACCACGCCAGCCGGCCAGTCTCCAGATTCAGCGCAATCGTGGCGTTGGTAAACAGGTTCATCCCTGGCCGCGCGGACCCGTCGTAGTCTGGCGACGGGTTCCCCGCGTTGACATACACCAGCCCCAGTTCCGTATCGATCGTCGGTGGCGACCACACTCCTCCGCCAACCCGCTTCCCGTCACCCCACGAATCTTTCGCGACCGCCCATCCGTCATCACGCGGACCCTGCGGTACCGTATTGAACACCCACTTGATGCCCCCGGTCGTTGCGTCCGCGGCGATCACCAGCCCGCCCGGGATGTGGTTCTCCGACAACGCCACCCCGGCATACAGTGTGTTGTCGAGATACACCGGCGGCGTCGTCAGCCGATAGCCGAGGCCGTATGCATCCACCCCCGGAGGGTAGTCATCGGGATACTTGAACTGCAGCGCCTCGCTGATGATCTCCAGCCGGCCCCCATCGCCAAACGACTCGACGAGCTCGCCGGTCTTCGCATCCGTGGCGTACATCGTGGCCCCGCCAAAGCCATACAGCACCCCCTGCCCGTAGGAAGGGCCGCGGCCCCGCGCCTCGAGGTTATCGTCCAGACTCATGGTCCAGATCGATTCTCCGGTGATGGCGTTCACGGCGAAGAGCGTGGATCCGGCGTTGATATACATCACGCCGCCGACAACCAACGGGGTCACCTGCGTGATGCTATTCGCCGCGCCCGCCTCGAAGGTCCAGGCCACGTCGAGCCCACTGACGGTCGCCGTATTGATCTCATCGAGGTCCGCGTAGCGACTACCGTGAAGATCGAGGTTGTGCAACGGCCAGTCCTTCTGATCACCAGTCGTAATCTGCGGCAGGGAGGATTGGTGGCGCGTGCTCCCGTGTTCTTGAGCGCCCACGTTGACGGGTAGCAACGTTGTGACGGCCGCAAGACCCATGAGTGTCATGACCGTCGTCGCGTATCCCCGTCGGTGGCTGGTTGATTCCATCAGCATTCTCCTCGTCAATGCGACCGCGTTGCTAGGGGCTAACGAAGCTGCGCCTCAAACCGACGACTGGGACCGTTCCGCTGTCCACAGAAGTGCATCATTGGCGACCGTGGGCGGCGTTTCGTTAGCCAGTGTTGTTTACTACCGCTACGCGGCGGCCCGCTCCGCGGATTGGGACACGAAACGACGTCCGAGCGAGCACAGAGCTCGTCTCGGACGCTCGTTGGATGATATCTCTTCTGCGGCCGACCTTCCAGGAGCCGCTGTCCGCGATGACCCGCAGCCGATCCGAACATATGACCCGGCGAATACCGAGGGCCCGGACGCTTGGACACATAGCGTTCGCGTACCAGACTGCTCGCGTGACGGACCATTTCTCCGGTGTTGGTACGAACCCTGCGGCGGCACAGTTTTAGAGGCAAACTCGCACTTTTTCGGCACCGTTTGTTCAAAATCCGATCTTCGGCGGCAATTGGCGGATCAGCCAGTTGATCGGTCTCAACGGCCACTGGATCCCGCGATCATCCAGCCGCGGCTCCGACGATCGTCGGCCGTCTATTGCCAGAGGTCATCGCGGATGTTGTTGCACACAACCTCGTAGGGAGGCGTTGGTGCATGAATGCGCTTGGGTGCGGGCTCCGGCGCACCATGCCGTCGAGGGAGCGCAGCCATGGCCTCGCCGCAATCCAGCGGCGTGAACCCCAAGGACAAGAAGAGGTATCGGGTCGGGAACTGGCAGGCGTAGGAGCGCGGGCTGCGCGCCCGAGGCGACGTCACCGTCTGGTTCGGCGAAGCGGCTCTCCGTACGTGGCCCCCGCCTCCGACCCGCTGGCGTGGCGGGCAGCGGCGCGCCTCGAACCGGGCGATCCTCACGGCGCTGCCCCTGCGCATGGTCTTCCACCTGCCGCTTCGGCAGCCCGAGGGCTTCGTCGCGTCGTGGCTCCGGCTAATGGGCCTGGACCTGAACGCCCCGGACCACACGACGCTCTCCCGGCGCAACAGGGACGTGCTCGTCCCCGCCGTGCGCCGAGCGGACACCGGCCCGATCCACCTGGTCGTCGACTCGACCGGGCTGAAGATCGATGGCGCCGGCGAGTGGTGTTCGCGCAAGCACCGGCAGGCGCACGAGCGCAGTGGCTGGCGGAAGCTGCACATCGGCGTGGACGATAACGGCTACGTCGTCGCGGAGACGCTCACCCAGAACACGGGCGACGACGCGGATATCCTTCCGGACCTGCTGGGCCAGATCGATGCTCCGCTGCGGCGCTTCACGGGCGACGGCGCCTACGACACGCGCAGTGTGTACACGGCGGTCGGCGACGCCGGCGGCAGCGTCGCCGAAGGCGACGGCGCCCTGGGAGCAGCGGAACCTGCAGATCGAGAGGATTGCCGAGATCGGCAGACAGGCGTGGCAGAAAGAAACCGGCGACCGGCAGCAGGCCCGCGTCGAGGGCACGTTCCTCCGGTACAAACGGATCCTCGGCGGCAGTCTCCGTGCGAAGGGATTCGAGGCGCAGCAGCGTGAAGCGACGGGGAGGTGCACCGTGCTGAACAAAATGTACGCGCTCGGCAAGGCGCAGTCCTCCGCGGTCACGCCGTGAGCGTCGGCGACTTCGACACCGGATCGGTCCGTGGTCGAACCGTGCACCAAAGCCACCCGGTGGCCGTGGCCGTTGTCGGGGTCCAGCCCGTTCGCCTTCCGCCAAAGACCCCTCCGCGCGTAGAATGCCAGACAACTTCTTCGGTCCAATATCCCGCTGCGAAAAACGAGGAGTCCGACGATGCGACGACAGAGTCTCCCCTCCCGTGCTGCCCTGATGACAGCAGGCGCCCTTGTGTTGGTTATGTTCGGCCCCGCCGGCGTGGGCGCGCAGACCAGTCCTCCCTTTGTTCCGGTCACCGACGCGATGCTCCAGAACCCCGACCCGGCCGACTGGTTGAACTGGCGGCGCACGCTGGACGGCTGGGGTTATAGCCCGCTCGATCAGATCACGCGAGACAACGCTCACCAGTTACAGCTCGTCTGGGCGTTTCAGACGCCCGAAGGGCTCGCACAACCGACGCCGCTCGTGCACAACGGGGTGATGTATTTGCCCAGCGCTCGAAACATTGTCCAGGCGGTCGACGCGGTGACCGGGGAACGAATCTGGGAGTATCAACGCGAGTTCGACGACCTCGTCGGCGACTGGACCGACAATACCCGGACTCGGTCGATCGGGATCTACGACGACAAGATCTATCTGGCCACCGCCGATGCTCACATTGTCGCACTTGATGCCCGCACGGGCGAGGTGGTCTGGGACCAGGCCGTCGCCGATAATCAGCTTGGCTACCGATACACGAGCGGACCGATCGTGGCGAACGGACACGTCGTCGCCGGGATGACTGGCTGCGAGCGGTTCAAGGACGACGTCTGCTTTATCTCTGCGCATGACGCGCAAACCGGCGAGGAGGTGTGGCGCACCTCGACCATTGCGCGTCCCGGCGAGGCCGGGGGTGACAGCTGGGGCGACCTGCCGCTGAGGTTCCGGGCGGGCGGCGACGCGTGGATCCCCGGCAGCTACGACCCGGACACGAATTTGACGTTCTGGTCGACGTCTCAAGCCAAGCCGTGGGCCCGGGTGACCCGCGAGACAGAGGGCGACGCGCTCTACACCAACAGCGTGCTCGCGCTCGACGCTGACACTGGCGAGCTGGCGTGGTATTACCAGTTCACGCCAGGCGAGACCCATGACCTGGATGATGTGTTCGAGAGCGTGCTCATCGACCACGACGGCCGACGCTCGCTGTTCAAGATGGGCAAGCTGGGCATCTTGTGGGAAATCGACCGGATCACGGGCGAGTTCGTGGCCGCCCACGACCTCGGGTATCAGAACGTCTTGGACGTGAACGGACAAACCGGCGAGGTGACCTATCGCCCCGAGATGATTCCGGAAGCGGGGGTCCCGCTCGAGTTTTGCCCCGACTTTGGGGGTATCCGAAACTGGCGTGCGTCGGCTTACCATCCGGAGACGCACGCGCTCTACATCCCGATCCATCCCACGTGCGTGACTGGGATGTTCACAGAGCTAGACGACAAGACGCTCGGTGTGCCCTACTACGCGAATTCCGGGTGGCTCTCGCGCGGCAGCACCCCGCACCCGGCCAGTCCGGACCATCGTGGCCTCCTCATCGCGATGGATATTACAAGCGGGGAAATCCTGTGGCGGCACCCGATGCCGACCGCGCCGCGAGCCGCCACGTTGACGACCGCCGGGGGGCTCGTGGTCAGCTCAGATGCCGACCGCCATTTCTCCATCCACGACGTGACAAACGGGAACATCGTGTTTCAGACTCGCTTGCCGGCTTCGGCGCAAGGCTTTCCCATTACATACGCGGTCGACGGCCGGCAGTATCTGGCCGTGCCGGTCGGCGGAGGGCGTGCCAACTCGATCTTCACGTTTGCGTTGCCCGAGCGCCCTGGCCCCACTGCCCGCGCCCAAGCCGCGGAACCAGATGAGTGGGTCCCACCCCGCACAGCCTGGGGCACGCCCGACCTGCAGGGGATCTGGGACTATCAGAGCCAAACACCCCTCGAACGCCCGGCTGCCCTGTCCGACCGGGGGTTGTTTTCTGAGGAAGAGGCCGCTCGAGTCGCACGGGAAGCGCTCGAGCGCAATAGCGTCGACCGGCGCGACGGTGGGGCCGAGCGAGACCTGGCCCGAGCCTACGGAGAAATCTGGTATATCCGCAATCCGGTCCCCAATACGCGGACGTCACTCGTTATCGATCCTCCCGACGGACGCGTGCCGCCACTGACACCAAAAGCGGAGAGGCGCCGGGCCGCGAGACAAGCATCTGTCCGAGCGGAAAGCCAGCCCGACTCACCGGCGTCATGGACCGGCCTGAGAACGTATGCCCGGTGTCTGTCGCGGGCAATGCCCCGCCTGCCGCAGGGGTACAACAGCGGCACGCTGATTCTGCAGACACCGGACTGGGTGGTGATGGAATATGAGCAGCTGGACACCCGCTTTATCCCACTTGATCGTCGTCCGCATATCCACGACCGCATTCGGCAGTGGAACGGTGATGCCCGCGGCCACTGGGAGGGGAACACCCTGGTCGTAGAAACCAGGAATTTCACTGAGAAGCAGGTCTTCCGCGGCCAGCCGAAAGGAAACCTGCATCTGACCGAGCGTTACACGCGGGTCGACGAGGACACAATCAATTACGAGGCCACGCTCACCGATCCGACCACCTGGACACGGCCATGGACCTTTCTACTCCCCTGGCAGAAGGACGAAGACTACGTGATCTACGAGTACGCCTGTCATGAAAGGAACTACGCCATGACAAACATCCTGAGCGGGGCTCGCGCTCAGGAGAAAGCGACACAAGAAACGAGAAGGAACGATCCGTAGTCCTCGGCCCGCGGCGCGGACGAACGACTTAGCGAGGACGGCGTCATCATCGCCGACGTGAACCAGGCGTTCCTCGACGAAATCGGGCTCGATTCCTGCGATGGCGGTGTGCCACTTGGGAGGACGAACATGAAGAACGCGTTGAAAATTGGCGGATCTCTCGTTGCCAGTATCCTGGTTTTGGCGCTGGTCACGCTCCGCCTCATGGGTCTCGAGCCAGGTTACCTGGACCCCAGCAGCGAGGAATTCGCACGCAGTAACCGGATCGCCAGACCCGGATTGCGGCTCACGCGGCTGCGCGGCGTCCAACTCGCGAGCGACAGGGCAAGAGCCGCTTGCAAACGCGCGCGCGGAGCCGCTGTCCAGGCCTAGTCGTCCGCACGCAGGGCTAAGTGAGAGAACGAGCTACATCGGGCGTCGGCGGCCTGTGGAGACGCGAATCTGGCACGGTATTCCTCACTCGGTCACGATCGGCGTCGTCGGGCGCGGCAATGAGCTGTTCATACGCGCGCATTCAGATGAGCAGAGAATGCGTATACCGTTTCCACATGACAAGACATGGACCCGAAACGTGGCTCGCGATCCGCGCGTGCGTCTGAAGATAGCTGGAAAGATTTATGAAGCGGCAGCTGTCTTGATGACGGATCGCGCCGAAGTCGCGGAGGTCATGGGGAGAGACCCTGTCACGGTCGAGACGGGCCCCGACGGAAAGGAACGAGTCAAAGAGGTCATGCATTACTGGCGCGTGTTCCAGAGGAATGTTCCTGATTTTTCAAAAGGTTCGCAGGGGACTGCCTTCTAGGAGCGTCGGGAACGTATGCCCTTGAATTGACATGCTACTTGACCCGGGCACCACCTTCGGCCGTATGCCGTCACCGCCAACATTGGCGAAGGCGGCATGGCGACGTGTATAGACCGCGGGACATCACGCTCGACCCGGTGCCGGTCCTGCGGAGCAGAGGAGGAAGGTCGTGAGAGCACTGACGCTGCTGGGTTTGTTGTGTACCGTGTCGCTGACCCTGGGACTCGCCCAGCAGGACGCGGCCTGCGATTCCATCGGAGACGTCCAGTTCATTTGCGGAGTCATCAGCCCGGAAGACCTCGCGGTCGTCCCGGGCGAGGAGTGGATCATCGCCTCCGGAGATCAGGAGGGCGGTCGAATTCATCTCGTCAATGTGCGGAGCAAGACCGCAACCCTTTTGTTTCCGACGTCTGCACCATCAGAGCGGCTCGACGTCGCGACCTATCCGACGTGTCCGGGTCCGATCGATCCGCAGGAAGGCGACGAGTTCAGGGCGCACGGTCTGTATCTCACCGCGGGGTCCAGCGGGCTCCACCGCCTCTACGTCGTTCACCATGGCTTCCGGGAATCGATCGAGGTCTTCGAGGTAGATGCCCGCGCGGCGCAGCCCACGTTGACGTGGGTCGGATGCGCTGTGGCCCCCGAGGCTCTTGGGTTCAACTCCGTTGTGGCGCTGCCCGGCGGAGGTCTGGTCGCCACGAGCCCCCGGACCGGAGACGTCTGGGAGTGGCAGACCGGCGCGGGTTGGACGCGGGTCCCCGGGAGCCAAGACACGACGCCGAATGGCGTGGAGGTCTCCAGCGACGGGCGATGGCTGTATGTGGCCGGGTTTGCCGAGTCGAAGGTCACCCGGTTGTCGCGCGGTCAGACCCCGGTGCAGAAGGACGTGATCGCGCTGGAGTTCCGACCCGACAACCTCCGGATGTCGCTCGACGGCTCGGTGATCTTCGCCGCGGGCCCGGGCAACGTGCAGACGCCGCGAGACACCTCGCAGGAAACGTCGAATGTGGCGAGCATCGATCCCCAGACGCTGGAGGTCCAGCCGCTCTTCGACCACCCGTTCATCGACGGGTTCTTCACGAGCACCACCGCCATTCAGGTCGGCGACGAGATGTGGCTGGGAACGTATCGCGGCGAGAGGATCGCCTACTACCCCGTGCGCGACGAGAGCCGTCCGTAGAAACTACGTGCCCCTGGCATCGTCCTCGACTCCTAGGCCGTCACCGCCCAAGATGAGCGAAGGCGGGATGGGCGAATGTGTCTTAGGCGGAGCACCGAGCTCGGGCGAGCCGTAGTGAAGGAGCGGAGGGGCGCGACCGTCGACCACGACGGCTTCGCGAGTTTCCCGGGCGCCCGTCCCGCTAGCTGCGCCCCGGTTGGCGGCCGCCGTCCGCACGGATCGCACCCGCTGGCAGGCCGCCACCGAGCTCGAGCTCAGATGCGTCCCTTGTTTCCGCTCTCGGGGGTGCTCCGGAATCCATTGGCGCACGCTGTCGAACTATCTCGATTCACCCTTCGCTCGCTTCTCAATCGCCCGGGCACCGCTGAGCGTGCTCTCCATGCTGTAGTTTCCCTCGTGACACGGGTACCCGTATATCGGGGTCGAGACTCTTCCTCATGGGAATCTGAGCGGTCCAGGGCTTCATGAATGACTGTGGGTCGCTGACGGTAAACTCGTAGAGCAGTGTGTCCTGGTCAGCGCGGGTGAAGCGCTCGATGAGGTGCATCCCCTCACCAGCGCCCCGAAAGTACGCCTTGTCGCTGAAATTGATCGTCTCGACAACTAGCGTCTCGCCCTCCCACCGGCCACGCGAGTCGCCCATCCACTGACCTATGTGCTGCGGGAGATGCGGCCGCCCGTTCGTGGGGACGACGCGTGCATCGTGGATCTGCTCCGTGAAAATCACAAGGTAGTCGGGCGTCTGGAAAAACTGGACGTTATTGTTGTAGCCAGCCGGTGTCACGGGCGGGCCAGCGTTACCCCTCAGAATGCATCGCTCCGACAAGGAGCGGTCTTCCGGACCTTCCGTGATACGTCGGTTCAGTGCGGCACGGGTAGCCACCCGTTCCTGCGCCGCTGGTGTGAGGGCAGGGATGCGTCCGTCGGGAGGATCGATCACAAGCGACGTGCGCCTGGTCGCTACGACCGTGGTGCCCCTATCTAGCCAGAGATTGTTGTAGAAGCCCGGAGCCCCGTCCTCTCCCCTGTCTACGCTCTCGGTGACCTGTGTTCTCCGAGCAGAGCGATTCAGCAATTCCTCGTTTCGGTCCACCACTTCTTGTTCGCGTCTGGCCGCTTCTTCCTCCGTCAGAAACTCTTTGTCGGCCAGCTCCTCGGGCCGCTGGAGGGCGTGCTACCTATCCGCTTCATCCACCCCGATCATGGGCGTTTCCGCCAGGAGAGTGATCGTCGAGGATTTCATCGAGCATCATCTCCAGTCTATCGCTGCTATCGGCACGGCCGGCCAACCGCGACGATCGACGACAACCGACAAACAGTGGGATCAGATTCGTTGCGAGCCGGTTCCGATTCCTGCGCCAATTCGTTGTCGGTTTAGTTCGCAGGGAAGGCCGCGGTCTCCGCGAACATCGGCGTACGGTTGATGAATTCGAACCCTTCAGCAATGTGACACGCCATGCAGGCTTCCCGTTGCTGAAGGAACGTATCGTGCGCTGCGGCGGCATCTCCGGATTCCAATGCCGCGGCCAACAGTAGCCAGTTGTCGTTCAGAAACAATGCTTCGGCGTACGGTGTCCGATTCGGCCGTTTCATCAACGCGACATTGAAGACACTACGCAGTTTCCCCCAGTGATGCGTGCCCAGCTCCCAGTTTTCGTCGATGATGGCCTGGTAGACCTGCTCATAGCGGTGGCCGATCTGCCACATCTGCTGATCCGTACCACCTGCGTAGATTTGAAGGCGGCGGAACCGCTCTGCGTCGTCCTTGGCGCCAAGCAGCCACCGGTTGCTCGGCGGCTCGTCTTGTCCCGCCGCCAGCCCACGAACACCCGAAGGAAAACGGGAGGCCTCGGTGGTCTGCGCCAGGGCTTCCATCCACTCTCCGCCGTTCGTCAGGGCAACGGCGAGAAGAAACGCGACCGTTGCCGTAAGAACGTATTTCGTGAAATTCATGAAATCACTCCATGTTTGGTTGTCTCCGTGAGCACCTTCACGGGGCTGCCTCGATACGCGCACCGCAGCAGGCCCAAACGGAGGGGACCCGGGGCGGCCGCTTTGGGACTCCGATCCCATTTGAGCGTTTCCCGCCGAGAATGCCGGCACGAGCGGCTGAGGTCAAGGCGAGATTTCCGTGCCGGGAGCGGGTGGAAGGTATCCGCCGTCGCAACGCCCGATCTTGTCTGTTGTTCAAAAGCTCAGATCTCGTAGGGGCCCGACCCCACGCTTCCATGTTGATGCCCGGTTTTCCACGGTTATCGCACCCAGGCGTGAAGCACGCCATCCAGTCGATCGCGTTCATGGCTCAAGTGTACCGAGGGGCGAGTTCCGTCGTTTTCCCCACGACCTCACGATGAAGCTCCGATCAACAGCGACCGGCGGAAGCCCCCGCCACACCAGGCATGATGAACGTCCGCGAGGTCTTGGCCGTTGGTGCTTGCCCGTCCCATCGGCGGCCAAACAGCCGGTCTATCCACGCGCCGAGCGCGACACCACTGGCAACCGCAGGGATCCCCACGCCGATCCGCAGCAAGAAGGGACACTCAGGATTCGCGTCGGCCTTGCAGTGGCAAGCGGGCACATATACCACAGGCTGACCGCGGCACCGCCCCCCTTTAGTTCTCGAATTCCTAATCTTCCTGCGAATCAGGCACTTGAGCGACGTTGCGTCCGCTTGCTGTCTGCCCTACGCTGGCCCGCCTATGAACGTCCTGTCGACGGTGCTCGACCTGGCGGTCACGGCCGCGAAGCTTTGTAGACCCGGCGGCGTGCGCGCAGTAGTCCCGCGCAGCAGGCGGCGGTCAAGCGACCCTAGAATCGAAACAGTCGAGTGAGCTTGACGACCAGTGCCCGATTCTGGAGGCTTGGAAAGCTCGGGGTCAGCGTGTCGCGCTCATCGGTGTAGACGACGAAGAGCTCGCTCCCAGGCTGATACTCCCAGCGAAAGCGGATGTTCGTGCTCAGTGACTCCGCACTCGAATTGAATTGCACGAGGGCGGCGGCGAACATCCGTGGCGTCATCGTGTATGTGGAGCGGACCGCCACGAGTTCTGTCGTGAAGCTCCCCTGCGGGAGATCGATCCAGTTGAACGATACGGATGGTTCGAAGGTCAGTCTTGGCGACATCACGAGCCGGCCGTTGAAATACGCGACGCTGGTCCGATGGCCACCGTAGAACCCGCCGCGGTCGAAGGTGACCGCCCCAGAAAGATCGCGCTGGTTACCGAGCGCATAGACGACCCGCGTGTTGAGGAAGGAATACCCGCCGACGGGAATAGCGATGTCGCGCGAGATCTCGAACGGCTCTTTGAGGAACTCGTAGTTGTCGGTCATACCGCCGAAGAACCGGTCCCCGTTCTCGAAATCTATGCCGAACAGCCCTTGTCGGGTTCGAGTCTCGAGCAATCCCACGCCATCAACCGTATAGTCGAAGCTCCCTTCCCACAGGAACTTGCGCACCGACTGGATCGATCGCGGGCGGGGGCTGAATCGAAACGTGCCGTAGTTGCGTCGAAAATCCCGGCGGCGCAGAAACCCCACGTCGGGATTGAAATTCGATCCGACGGCGAGGTGGTCGATCAAGACGCCCCACCGGTCACCGGCGTAGTCGAGCTGGGCCTCGTAGCTCAGATCGTCGCCGCGGCGTCCAGGACTCTCACTTCTGGCCAGGTAGGTGCTGATTCTGAGGTTGTCGTAGAACCCAAAACCTCCGTCGACACCATAGACCCGGTTCGCGCCGTCTTCCGTGACGGAGATGGAGCGTCCGGTGAAGAGCGCTCCGACCGAGCTGCGCCGGAGTACATCGCGTTTGATGCGGACCACGGAGAAGTTGGTCGGATTTGTCCCCGAGACCGGCTCAGCCCCAGTCTGCACGTTGAGCAGTCCGAGACTGTAGGGACCGGTCTTGCCGGTGAGTCGCCCGCCGGCGGTAACGGGCACCGGACGTCCTTCGTTGAGTCCGATCCGCCGGCTAAAGAACAGCACCGGGGTCACGCTGCCGTAGCGTTCGCCTCTGAAATAGAACGTCGTGGGCCCCGATATGCGGCCGGGACCAAAGTCGAAGATCCCCTGCCCCTCGAGAAAAAACTCGCGCTTCTCCGGAAAGAAGAGACCAAACCTGGTCAAGTTGACCTGTTGCTCGTCGACCTCAACCTGGGCGAAGTCGGTGTTGTAGGTGAAATCTGCGGTCAGTCCCTGCGTGACGCCATACTTGACGTCGAACCCGACGTCGCTCCCGGTGCCGGTTGCGTCGGATCCGATGGCACTGAAGTCGGTGGTGGTGTCAGCGATCCCGTAAGGCTTGATCTCGAGCCGCGTGCCGGACTCTGCGATCTCGATCCCAGTAAGGGTCGCGGCGGAGGAGAACTTATAGATGCCACGGTAGGCCAGTGCCGCGGGCATCGGCGTCAGGAACGAGACCTCGTTGATGGAGGCGACGCTACGCTGAATGTTGATACCCCAGATCTGGGTAGGGCTGGCCCGGTAGCGCAGCGACTTGAACGGAATGGCCATTTCGACCGTCCAGCCCTGGTCGAACCGGCTGGTTCTGACATCCCAGATACCGTTCCAGTCTGTATTCGCCGACCGTTCGTTGACGATGGTCGCATCGAAGAGACCGCCCAGTGCATTCGTCATGAACTGGAACCCGTTCCGTCGGTCGTAGAAAGTATCCAGCACCACCGCAAGGGTCTCGTTACCGTAGAACCCATTGGCGTCGCGCTTCATCTCGTTGGCGACGATACGGTCAGGGCGGCTGCTCCAGCAGCGCGCAGACACATACAACGTGTCGGTGTCGAAGAAGACCCAGACTTCGGTCTGATCCGTGGCGAGAATGCCTTCGTCCGGTTCTTGCTGGATGAATCCGGTGACCGCGGGCACATTGCGATATACGCGTTCATCGAGCGCGCCATCGAGCTGGAGCGGAGCGTCGAGGGCGACGGCCCGCATCGTCAGCCGTCCCAGCGTGTCGCGCGAGGCCACCTCGGGCGCGATCGGGGGCGGTGGTCCGTCAATGATGGCGGTCGGCGCTACCGCGACCCCGGTCTGTCCGCCCGCCAAGAACGGCTCCTCCCGCGGCGCCATGGCAGGGGACGTTCCCAACGACTGCGTTCGCGGGTGTGGCGACTCACCGATCATCTGGTTCTCGCTAGAGGCGGGGTCCTGGTCCGAGCGGTGATCGGTTTGGTATGCCGAGGCCGCCTCCGCGAGCTGAACGCTCAGCGCGTCTTGGAGCGCGAATAGGTCCGACGGTTTGCCGTCGAGTTCGATGGTGTCGGCGACTTGACCGGTCGCGACATCCACGAGCTCGGCGGCAATGTGCAGGCGGTCGTCGATTCGCTGATAGGACCCGCGTACGAGCCAGCGAGTCGTTGGTGGTCCC
>Ga0310124_10001945_pt1 | contig 14354 bp, 13 predicted proteins | sample CB11b_AW_Bot5_MG_FD_203507 | JGI IMG/M metagenome (GOLD analysis project Ga0310124, IMG submission 203507) | Marine microbial communities from Western Arctic Ocean, Canada - CB11b_AW_Bot5 | ecosystem: Environmental > Aquatic > Marine > Oceanic | place: Canada: Western Arctic Ocean | collected...
ACGATGATGCGCGCCACCCCCTCGTCCCCACCCCACACCACTTCCACGAAATCCAGTGGGAACGTCCACTCGACGTCCGCAGTGACCTTCCCGTTTTCCACCGCATAGTTCTCGATCAACACCTCACCCGATGTCACGAAGAAGTCACCATTCATTACAGCCTGCGTAACCGAACTCCAGTCACCGAAGGCCGGTACCTCATCCACCTTCACGTAATTGATCAGGAAATCTCCGTGCAAGTCGTAGTCCGCACGCTTCTTGTATGTGCCGACCTCGGCAATCATCATCTTGGGTGGGACCCACTGGTTCATATCGTCGAACACGCCCTCGCATCGATCTTCAATCAGCCGCTTGAAAGACAGGTCCGCCGGCAGATACGAACAACTGGCACCAATCCAGTTTCGACTCCGAAACAGCGAAGTGTCTCTCATCGCATCCGGGTACCCGATCGATGACTTCGTTCTCGGGTGTGTCGTCCAGGTCAGGCCGGCTTCCGCCAGCAGGAATCGCTCAAGATCCTCACTGCTCCCAATATGGTACACCTTCCCATAGGGGGCGATCTCTTCCTCGAACGGCTGACCCTCTTCGCGATAGTTCGTGTAGAAAACCGGGCCCGGTAACATCAAATCCCAGTGCCCACCCGTGTGCGCGTTCGGTTCCTCGCCTGGAATGATCAGAAAGTCTTCGCTGGAATGCGCACTGCATGCCTCGTGATAAGTCTTCAACTCCTCCAATCGGAGTTCAGTCGTATCCCGCGGATGGCCGTCACCGTGAAAATCGTTCGGATGGACGATGTTTATTCCAAGTTCTTTGAACAGATCGATCCAGACCAGGTTGTCCGTATCATTGTCCCGGAAGGCCTGCCAGAAGGCCATATGGAAGTGGACAACCATCGTCTTGTAGCCGGGGACCGGTTTGTAACGCTCGTTCCGTGTGTAGGCCAGAGCACCGGCGCGGCACGCCTCCCTGTCTCCGGAACACAGGTAGATGAACACCGGCATCCTCTGTTCAGAACCTGGTCGTGCGTTGTAGAGTTCCCAAGGCCGAGGATTTGATTGACCTTCAGGATACTCGCTCTCCTCATTGTGTCGAACGCCAAGGGCAACGGTGTCACCGTCGCGTCGGTAGTAATTGAACCCGACGTTGATCTCCAATTGACGGTCCCAGATAAAGCTGTGCGGGGGTGGGAAGCAGGCGACAGATCCATTCGGTAGACTTGCCGTCACAATGCGACTGCGAGCTCGAACGCGAACGGGCTCTTCGTCCCGGTTCCCATCAGGTACCAGCTGCTGAGGGTTGCGCGATGGGTCGATCCAGAAAAGGCCTTCCACCCCGAAGCCCGACAACCCCCCTCGATACATATAGGCCACGGAGTCTTCCAGAGTCGCAGCGACCAGTTCGACACGAAACAGATTCGACCCGGAATAGACGGTGAACCGAAGGCTTCCCTCGAAAATCCCGGCTCGAACGCCCGGACACGAGATCTCTGCCCGTGACCCGTCGGTCGTAGCCTCCACACCGGCGCAATCGAACGTTGCCTGAGCCCGTCGGATGTCCTCTTTGTGGGCCAGCGGCGTGTCACTATAGTTCCACCACCGCTCCTCGAACGGCTGGTCCTTGCGTTCCTCCGGTATTCCCGTTGTAATCTCGAACTCGGGAACAAGATCCCCCGCCAGCTGCGTCCACCCCTTACCCTGATCGAAAGCAAGCTCTCGAACGCTGGGCCGTCCTCCCGCAACATCGATAATAACACGGAGATAGACGCCATTTTCGCCCTCCCAGATGACACATTTTCCTGAGGCCCGTGATTCGATTTCCGGTGTCTTCATTCTTCCCCTCCACTTCCCAAGTGTCCCATTCAGAAAACGACGAATGGGATGAACCGCCCTCACCCCGAGACAGGTGCGTTCCAGAACCTCACCCGAAAACCAGTATGAGAAGCGGATCGAGCGCCGTATCGAGAGGCGAGCTGAAATGTCGACGCTATGGCATCGCCCACAGTCCTTCGTGCCGCACGTCCCATCCCTCTGGAAACGCGCGACCTCCCGTGCCACCGTCCCATCCTGCCGCCATCATTGCCACCGCCGTTAACAATCCCCCGTTACCCGGAAGGTCAAGGGGCAGCCGGGCAGCCTGGAAATTGTGACCATTTGGTAGATACGTGTTCTTCTGCGCATCCAGCAGCAACAGATCGATGGCGCCGCCCGATTGCCAGAACGCAGCCCAGTAATGTTCCGTTGAACGCTTCACGTCCCCGAAGGTCGGAGTACCCTCGAACGCGCCCGGCGAAAATGCAATCACCAGCTCGATCCGGTCAACGTCAATTGAACGAACCACGACTGTATGCGGAGCCGCCAGTTCAATTCCCACGTTCGGCCCGTGATGGACACTGCAGCTGTAGGCCAGATCATCCAGGCGACGGTCGATGACCGTAAGGTCCACGCCCACGTCGACAGACGTCGTATGACGATCCGGACCGTCCCAGTCAGCCGGGTCCTTGCCCCACACCGCCGAGGTGTATGGAAACACCAGTGCGATTGCCAGGTCGCCCGATCCGATCCTGGTGGACGTCGCCCTGATCCCGATGGTATCGCTTTCAGGATGACAGACGGTCTCAACCTCGACCAGTTCACCGCTGAATTCGAACCGACTCGACAGGTGTCCGCGCCAGAGATCGAGGTGCTGTCGTGGGGACGTAATCCCGTCAGCTGATAGGGTTTCCCCGTCTCCGTCGACAAACCCGATCGCGCCAAGATTCGTCTGATGGGGATTCGCCCGCAACCAATCAGCGCTCTCCGCTCGCTGGTTAACGAGATACGGCACCTCGCGACCGTAGGTATCGATCGTCTCGACCGTGTCTTCGGGTCTTGCATCGCCCGTGTTCGGGTGCGAGTTCCACCCCCATTCGGCCATTGTCGCCAGCGGTATCCCTTCGTTGTACTCGGTTCGCAGTGTCTGAAGACCCGTGACGTCCGCGGTAAAACAGAATCGTCCGTTCCCAACAGAAAGTGGAGACAGGGGATCCACCAGATCGAGCGTGACGTTGTGACGAGTTACAAGCGCCTGACGGTCAATAGCCATTATCCGCCTCGCTTTTCAAGACCCGCAATCACCGCACCCGCCAGATCCTGTGTGGTATTCGCGCCCCAAGATCCGGCGTTCGAACACCCGCCGACAGAACCTCCCCCACAACCGAACTGATCGCCGCACCGGCAGATGCCAGATTTGCATCCTCGTGTCGATCTCCCAACCAGTCGAACAGCATCGCCGTCGACAGGATCACACCCACCGGGTTAGCGATATCCTGACCCGCAATATCCGGTGCCGATCCGTGGGTCGCCTGCGCCATCGCCAGATCCGCGTTGTGGTTCACTGAGGGTGCCAACCCAAGGCTTCCGCTCAGCTCAGCCGTCAGGTCCGACAGAATGTCACCAAACATATTCGTCGTCACGATCACATCGTAGGTGCTCGGCTTCCGTACTAGCAGCGCCGTCATCGCGTCGATGTGCTCGTCCTCGATCGTCACTTCGGGATAGCGCTCACCCACCGCGCGACACGTTTCCAGAAACAGCCCCATCGCCTTCTTGATCACGTTCGCCTTGTGAACGATCGTCACGTGCTTCCGCCTTCGCATCGCCAGCCGGAACGCAGCCTCCGCAATCCGTTCCGCGGCCCCACGCGTGAACACCCCCGCCGTGATCACCGTATCCGCATCCAGCTCCCACTCACCGGACCCCGCAATCATATTCCGATCCGAATAGAACCCCTCCGTATTCTCCCGCATCACCACAAGATCCATCCCTCGGCCAATGGCATCCAGCCCCTCGAGGGCTTTTGCCGGGCGCACATTCGCAAACAGCCCGAATTGATGGCGCAACTCCCCACTCGGGTTCCGCGTCGCCTGATGCTCGGTCGGATACGACACATTATCGTGCGGCCCCATCACCCAGCCGTGACAATCGGCAAGAGCAGCCTTCACACGATCAGGCATCGGATGACCGTCCGACGTAATCGCATCCAACCCCATCGGAAGCGGAAGCCATTCCACCTGGACACCGGTCCTGGTCAGCGCCGCATCCGCCACAGCGATCGCCGCAGGTACCACCTCCCACCCAATCCCATCCCCGTTCAACACCCGAATCCTAGACGTCACGCAGAGAACCTCTCATCGCATTCGTCATTGTTGTAATACGACAACGCATAGATCGCCGGCGCAGCCACCGCCCACTGCCTCCCTGAGTAGCCTGCGAAGCAGTCGTATCGAAGGGTCCACTGTCTTCCGTCCACTCACAACGCGAACCGAAAGCCGTTCGAACCGCCGTTCGCCCCTACGGCCACGGAATCGCAAGGTCTACCGTCCACCATCTTTTGCCTTCTGCCTCTGTCTTCCGTCCACTGTCTTCTGTCTCTGTAATTACCGCTCTTTCACATACACAAAGGGCCCCTGCCCCCACGGCATCGGTCGCCCGCGTGCGATCACCATCAATTCATACCAGTCGTCCCGTTCGAGTTGCTTGCCCGCCGCGTCAGACGCCTCCTTGATATGCTCCGGATTCGCCGTCCCCACGAGCGGGATCACCCCACCCGGCAGCTGCATCAGCCACGCGAGTGAAAGCTGAGTCAACGACCAGCCGTATCGGTCCGCGACCCTCTGGGCCTGAGTGACGACACCCTGTTCCCGCTGCGACTGCCAGTCCCCGTGTTCAAATCCGTCCCTGCCTGCCAGCAGGCCACGGTGGTTCGGGCTCCAGCACAGCACGTTCATCTTCTTTTCCAGACAGACTGCGGTCAGCCCCGTCTCCATCGGTTCCAGATGCAGCAGACTGAACTGCGTCTGCAGAGACTCCACTCTCACGTAGGCTGAAAGGGCACGAATCTCATCAACCGTGTAATTGCTGACTCCAACGTGCCGCACCTTCCCTTCGGCCTCCAATTCATCAAACGCTTGCGCCGTCTCCTCGGGATGCGTCAGGTAATCGATGCGATGGGGCTGGAACAAATCGATGTAATCCGTCCCCAGCCTCTTCAGCGACGCTTCGACGCTCGCCTTGATGTATCCAGATGACAGGTCATACGCCTTGTACTCGTACGACGGATCCATCCCCGGCGACACGATCCCACACTTCGAGGCGATCACCACATCCTCGCGCGCAATCCCGCCCTCCTTCAGCGCAGCCCCGAGCACCTCCTCCGATTGCCCGCGTCCGTACACATCTGCCGTGTCGAAGAAGTTGATCCCCGCCTCGTGCGCCGCCACGACGGTCGCGTGACTCTCCGCCTCCCGTTCGTGCGTCAGACTCATACATCCAAGCGCCACGCGGGAAACTCTGACACCCGTCGTCCCAAGCTCTACGTAATCCATTGTCACCACCATTCCTTTGCGATCACTGCTGCTCTTCCTAGCGCAAGCGGACCCACCGGTCCGCCGCCTGCCTCTCCGAAGCCACGGAGTGCGAAGGAGAGTCTACCGCCCCTCCCACGCCAGATACTTTTCCCTCAAACCATCGATGTCCCGATCTCCACTCGAGAGCGCCTCTTCCAGGAAGCCACGACACGACGCCTCGTGTTCCGGATCTCTCGGCGCATCAGCCGCCAACCCATCTCCTTCCGCAAACACCTGCCGATGGTCTTCGCTCCCATCCGTGTAAAAAACGCTCGTCAGAAACCGTCGCGACGTCTGGTCCTTGATCCGCTCACTATGTCCTCGCTCATACCCATCTAGCCAGACGAACGCAATGATGTTGATATGTCTGAACTGCGCTTCAGGCACTTCACAAGCTCCCACAATCTGTCCGTGCACCTCTTCAAGCGTATCCGCGTGAACATTGCCCACCAGCTGATGCCCCACATCCGCCAGATTGAAGAAATCACGCAGATCCTTGTCCCACAGGTAGCCGGGCGGCCGATGATCACTCAGCTCCAGCGAAATCGTGCAGCGCTTCTGATCTCCCAGCGCTTCGATCTCTCCCGGCATCGCAATCGCAAACGGAGCCTCGCCCGGCACGACGCTCAAATACGACCGCATCGTCGTCGACTTCCCGATTCCCCCGGGCCCCGATCCCACGATCCACGACGCCCCTTTTGTCACGTGAGACATCCACCAAGCCGCCGTATCCAGATCGAACGGCCCTTGCTCGATCTGGTCAAGCAAGGACCTCGGAGTCTCCTCCCGATCAGGGTTAATCAATCGTCTTGGAATCATCCTATCATCATCTGCCATCTCTATTCCTTTTTGGGTGTCCGAACATCTGTGACGGGCGACCACCGGTCGCCCCTACATCAATCGATTTCGCGGAGGACCCAATGCGTTCCACCACCTCGCCTCTTGGCCTGCCTCGCCGTAGCCTTCGGCGAAGGCGGGTCACTCTTGCACCACATGAACCTTAACACTCCCACTCCTCTTATCCGCCGCCACCCGAAAAGCCTCCACGATCTCCCCAAGTCCATACCGATGCGTCACGATCTTCGTCGGATCCACGCGTCCGGAAGCAATTAACTCGATCGCCGCATCAAAGTCCTTTTCCCGTCCGCTGTAGGCATAGCAGTTGGACCCGGTCACGATGGCCTCCGACCAGACGATTTTGCTAAGATCAACCTCCAGTTTTTTGTAGTAGCCCGCGACCAACACCACCGACCCCCGCTTCCGGACACACGAAAGTGCTGCATCAAAATTATCCCCGCCCCCAACCGTCTCGATCACGCAGTCAACGCCAGGATCACCCGTCCATTCTTTCACCACATCGACTACATTTTCGTCATTCACGTCCACGATCCGATCGGCGCCAAATGCCTTTGCCACATCAGCTTGCTGGGGATACTTCACCGTAATCAAGGTCTCTCGAGCACCCGCAGCTTTGGCCGCCGCAAGAGACAGCAATCCGATCGTACCACCACCCAATACGGCGACGCGATCTCGTGATGCGACACGGCCCTGCATCACCGCCCGATGACAGACCGCGAGGGGTTCGATCAGAGCACCTTGTTCGAACGAGAAATCAGCAGGGACCTTGAAGAGGGCTGACACGTGCATCATCGTATGCTCCGCAAAACCACCGTGACCGTCGCCGGCGAATCCACTCTTTGTGAGACAATGATTGTAGTGCCCAAGCTCACAGAACTTGCACGTCCCGTCGTGCGTAAAAAACTCCATCGTCACTTTGTCTCCAGCCGAGAATCCCTCGACACCCTCCCCGACTTCTGTAATCAGCCCGCACACTTCGTGACCGTGGGCCCTCGAATCCGATCGTGCCCAATGCCCGAAGTAATTGTGCAGATCACTGCCGCAGATCCCAGAGCTTTTCGTATCCACGATCACATAACCCGGTTCAGGCTTCATCGCATCAACGTCTCGCAACTCGATCTGCTCGTCACCCGTATAGATCGCTGCCTTCATCATCTACCTCCGTAACCACAACGTTCTGTCTTTCGCGAACTGTTCGCAGCCGGGAGGCTGCCTGCCCCGCCGCAGCGCGAGGCGCAAAGGAGGGCTCCCACCGGTAGAGTCCAGAGTCAATCTGATTCAGAGTCGAGGCATTCAAGGTTCATTCATCCCAAGAGTGCTGGCGCAGCCACCGCCTGTCCTGAGTAGTCGACCAGCGGCCGACGTATCGAAGGGGTCCACTGCCCACCGTCCACCGTCAACTCTGTAACGCCCTACTGTACAACGTGCACCTTCACACTCCCGCTCTTCTTGTCAGCTGCGACTCTGAAGGCCTCCACAATCTCACCCAGATCGTACCGATGCGTCACGATCTTCGTTGGATCCACCTGACCAGACGCGATCAGCTCGATCGCTGCATCGAAGTCCTTCTCGCGACCACTGTAGCCATAACAGTTCGATCCCGTCACAACCGCCTCCGTCCCAACAATTCGGCGGATGTCGACTTCGAGCGGCTCAAAATATCCAGCGACCAGGACGACCGTGCCTCGCTTCTGGATACACGAAAGAGCCGCATCGAAATTACTCGCGCCGCCCACCGTTTCGATCACGCACTCAGCCCCCAGGCCCTCCGTCCATTCCTTCACCACCTCGACCACGTCCTCTTCATTCACATCCACGATTCGATCCGCCCCATAAGCCTTCGCCACCTCCACCTGCTGGGGATACTTCACCGTGATCAGGATCTCACGAACACCTGCCGCCTTCGCTGCCGCCAGCGTCAACAACCCGATCGTCCCACCACCCAGCACCACCACCCGATCTCGCGAGGTGGCACCCGCCTGCATCACCGCACGGTGACAAACCGCGAGGGGTTCAACCAATGCGCCCTGCTCGAACGTGAAATTCTTGGGTAACTTGAACAGAGAAGACACGTGCATCATCGTCGACTCCGCAAAACCCCCGTGCCCATCCCCACTGAAACCGCCCCGATCCAGACAGTGATTGTAATGCCCCTGATCGCACAGTTTGCACGTCCCGTCGTGCGAAAAACACTCCATCGTCACCTTGTCCCCGACGGCGAACCCGTCGACATCATCCCCGACCTCTGTAATGACGCCGCATACTTCGTGCCCGTGCGCCTTCGAATCCGATCGATCCCAATGGCCAAAGTAGCTGTGCAGGTCGCTTCCACAGATCCCCGAGCTTCGGGTGTCGACGATCACGTAACCCGGTACCACCTCCATCGAATCCACGTCACGCAACTCGATCTGTTCGTCACCTGTGTAGATGGCTGCCTTCATAGAGCCTCCTTGGTCCCCAGTTTTTCCAGAAACTCTTTCGCCCGCGTGTTTTCCGGATCGATTTTCAGAACGGACCTGAGCGCTACCTCGGTCGAGTCCGATCGACCCATCCCGTCATAGATGTCGGACAGGACGAACCAGTAGGTGACGTCGTCGGGGAAATAGGTCAATGCATCATAAAGCGCGTCGATGGCTTTTTGCCAGGATTTTCGCTCCACGTACAGGTTGATGAGGATCTTGTGTGCGTTTTCGATTCTCGGATTCATCTTCAGAAGAAGCTCGCACTCCGCCACCTCTTTTTCTTTGTGTCCCGCATCCACAAGCGCGCGAGCCAGGTGCAAACGCACCTCCTGACGCTGTGGATACAGGTCCACCGTTCGCCGAAGAATGCGACCGGCACCGACCGCATCACCCTCAACGATTAGCAGGCGACCCAGCCTTATATTGGCCTGATAGTGATCATCCCTGAGATCCAACACCATTTCAAAGTAGCGCCGAGCCAGGTCCGAATTGCCCAGGTTGCGATGGGCCCTTCCCAGTTGAACGTAGTGGAGGTCAAGCGTCTCCCCCAACTCGATGGAACGCTCGTAGCCGTCTGCGGAAGCCTGCCAGTTCCCGATCTCTCCATACAGCTTTCCCATTCGCCAGTAGGGTGTCGGAAACTGAGGATCCCATCGGGTCGCTTCCTCGAACCAGGTCGTAGCTTCCTCCAAGCGGCCATCTGCGGCCATCGCTTCCGCAATCCGTGACAAGTAGTGGACGGCCGATGCTTCCCTCGGTGGCGTCTTCGACGGCTCGGTTCCATCGGGTCGAATTACGTAGAGCATCGGTACGTTTTGGGCCGTCACAACGTGCAGCACCTCTCCCGATACGTCCAGATGTTCGTCTCTGGAGGTGCTGGCCAGAAAGTAGTCGGCCTTCCAGGGTACCAGCACGCGCTCGAATCGGTCAGAATCAATCACACCTGCGGAAGCGACTGTTCGATTCGTGGAAGTCTCGTGCTCCATCAACCAATCGAGACCTGCCTGTGAGCTGTTGTGGTAGTAATCCGTTTCGTAGAGCTCACTGGCCGCCGCGAGTCCGCCTCCAAACAGTCGGTTGAAGTAGGCGTATTGATTCGGGTGAAGCGTAACCAGGTCGTAGACCGATAACAGCAGCAGGATGCCAGTAACCACAGATACCGGTCCGAGCAATCGGGGCAAAGTCGCCACCAGACGCATCATACCCCACGCCGAAAGCGCAGCAAGGAGAGGCAACACGAACAGGATGTGACGCATCCCATTGCAGAACGGCACGCCCTTCACGACAGAATAGGCAAGGGGGAACGCAATCGCGAAGATCAGCGTCGACCGACTCCACGACCACCTGGTCGATCTCCGAAGCGATAGGACAAACCCGAGAACACCGCCGGCGATAAGGAATTCCGGTAACGTGATCAGCAGCCACTTCGGCGCATAGTACCACGGAATCGACGTGCTTCCGATGTGTTGCCCCTCGAAAAACGTCGGAATGGCATACGTGAAAGTGGTGAAGTAACCGAGCGCCTTAAACGGGCGTGTAAAGGGTTCGATTTGAGCCCACGGCCACGCCGAAAGCATGATTGCATACGCCGTCACCGAAATGGCGAGCATCCTCATCACCACGCCAAGACCCAGAGTCAGCGAGAGAGAGGTCGACCTGATACGCATCCAGATCCAGATCAGAACCCCAAAACCGAGGTAACCGACCAGGATCAGCCCACCGACCCGGATCCCCAGGGTCACCCCGATCGCCACGGCACAGGCCAGCATCGACCGGACAGTCGGACGTGGGAGTGCCTCGAGAAAACGGATCGTCGTGTAGACGCTCCAGACATACCCCACCGCGAAGGGTATATCCTTGTGGTTGAAAAACGAGTGGCCGTAATATCGAGGGGTGAGCACGAGGAAAACAGCGGCCAGGAGACCCGTCCATCGCGAGCCGAGCGTCCGACCCAGGCAATAGACACCTGAAATGCCAATCAGACCGACAAGGGCGTTACAGATATGTCGAGTCTTGTAGACCGAGAGCGGTGACCAGCCGGCGATCACGTGGACGATGGCATCATAGGCGCCACCGTACATCCAGATGTTCGTCTAGGTGAACGTGGTCCGAACCTGGAACCCGGACCGGTACCAGTCGATCAACGCCTTGCCGTTGGCGATGTGGTGCGGTTCGTCGGGATTGACGCCGTAGTCGCCGTAGGTCAGGGCAACTGCCAGGATATACAGAAGGGAAAGAAGACCCAGGAGACGGCCGGGCGTAGCCTGTTCGTCACGCATCGTGCGGAGTAATCTCACCGAAAGACGCGGCGAGGAGGACTCGCGTGTTTCGACTTCACACATCACTCATTGAAACGCTCGCTGAACGGCCTGACTTCCAGCTCGAACGTCCACGCAGATGGCCTCTGGTTAACCAGGACCCAATACACATCCGCAATCTCCTCCGGTTCGAGCAGAGGCTCCCCTTCCTCCCGATTCTCCGGCGAGGCGATTACCCCATCGATCAACACGTGCGCCACGTGGACGCCCAGCGGCCACAACTCGCGCGCCATCGCGTCAGCCATCCCGCGCACCGCAAACTTCGCACTGCTGAAGTCGATGGCTCCCTCACGCCCCCGAATAGACGAAGTCGCACCCGTGAACAGAATCGTGCCACCCCGCTCGTCCGTCAGCATATCTGTCCCCACCACGCGTGAGCAGTGCAAAGCACCAAGTGCGGATACCTTCCACGCCCGCTCGAACTCTTCGGGGCGAATCTGCATCAGTCCTTTCCACGACCCCCCACTCGCGTGATTCACCAGGATGTCGACCGGTCCAAACCGATCCTTGATCTGCGTGAGCGTACTCGTGACCCGCCCCGCATTCGTGATGTCACACGGCAGCCCCATCACGGCCTCGCCCAACTCCTCTTCGAGCGCCCTGATCGTATCCATAGACCGCGCCAGCATTCCCACCCGACATCCCTCCGCCACAAACTTACGCACCAGCGCCGCCCCCAACCCCGGCCCCACACCAGCTACAACAGCAGTCGCCATCAGTCACCCACCTCCACCAATCGATCCAGGTAATTCCGGATTGAAGTAGAAATTCTCGAATTTAGTCTCTCTGCGTGCTCTGCGACCTCCGCGTTGAAAGGTTTGCTTGTGTCCACATCCATTCGACCAAGATACCGCTCCCCCCTGACGCTCACCAGATCGAAACCGAGGGGCTTGTGGGCTAGTGGCCACTTACTTACCTTTCTTACCCTGACGCCGGGATGACCCCAACTGAAAGGACATTGATATGAAACGCCTGATCCTGCTGGCCCTGCTGTCTTTTGGGCTGACTTCCACCCTCGACGCTGCCCATCACGCTCAGAAGTTTACCACCGGGACGCCGGATTACGGCTCGCTCGGAACGCTCTCTTTCGGGCCTGAAAATGTCCTGTTCATTGGTGACTCACAGAACGGTCAGATTCTGGCCATCCGTGTCAACGATGGAGAGGCGACCATGGGTGAGTTCGAGGTCGTCGACATCGACGAGAAGATCGCCGCGATGGTCGGAACGCGTGCGCGCGACGTCCAGATCCACGATATGGCCGTCAATCCCGCATCGGGTTTCGCGTATCTCTCCGTGGCTCGAGGAAACGAAGATATCTTGATGAGGGCGCTTCCCAATGGGAACGTCGAACACGTCCCTCTCGAGAACGTGAGTTACGCGATGAAGAGCCTGTCCAGTGTGGTGTCGAAGGAGAAGAAGAACCGTCGTGGACGATCACCGATCTCGTTTTCTCCAACGGTGAGCTTTACGTGGCCGGCCTTTCCAACGAGGAATTCTCATCCACACTTCGCATCCTGGCCTACCCGTTCGACAAAAAAGAGAAGGCCACGAGTGTCGAGATCTTTCACGCCGCCCACGGTCGATACGAAACGAACTCACCGATCCGCACCCTGATGGCCTACAACCTTGCCAAAGTGCCGCACGTCCTGGCAGCCTACACGTGCACACCCCTCGTCACATTTCCCACCGAGCAACTCATCGACGGCGGCCACGTCAAAGGCACAACCGTCGCCGAACTCGGATCGAACAATCGTCCGCTCGATATGATCGGCTACACAAGGGAAGGCAAGGATTACATCCTCCTCGCCAACAGCAATCGAACCTTGATGCGACTCGATCCAGCTGAAATCGCAGCTGCCCAGGATGAGGGGATCACCACCGAGGTGGAAGGCCGATACGAGTCCGCAGGCGTCGAGTACGTCGCCATCGCGCAGGTCGGCGTCCAGCAGGTCGATAACCTGAACGACGATCACATCCTCGTCCTCCAGCGAATGAGCAACGGTTCGCTCAATCTTCGATCCCTCCCGAAACGGAGACTCTAGTGTCGTAACACATCGTGATCGCTCTTGAATCGCCGTTGTGCACACTCCTGCTACCCGGTCTTGCTGTGATTGAAGACCGTAGCGGGAGTCTGCCTAGAAGGACCACAGATGGATGGACGGAAACCCGATTGGGCGCCGAGAATCGCGCAGCACAAGATCCGGCAAATTTACGAGGACGACGCGCGAGGCACCCACGACGATGAACTGATCGAAGACGTGGGCTACTCGCTCCTCACCCGTTGCCAGAGCTTCATAGACGCGAACGAGCGTGCCGGGGCACGGCGAAATGTCCTACCTGCAGCGAGGCGGTGGAACACAACGGGGAAGACACATCGTTGGAGTGCGCTTGCGGTTGGACACTCTCGTGGAAGGCCTATTTCAAGACGATCCAGGGTCACCAGTTGCGCGGTGGCGACGACGTGATGGATCCATTCAAGGACTTTATCCGCACTTTCCCCCCCGCGCAGACTTCTCGGGAAAAGATGATCCTGATCGACCAACTCATCCACGGATTCCACGGGTACATCAAGACGATGAACGTCCGCCGTCCTGTCGCAGTCAATCTGATCAAGGGGAAGATGACCCACGTCGTCGCGTTTCTGGACGAACTCAGCAGCACCGGTCACAGCACGCCCGGCTTGTCCGACACAAAGGCGCTATGGCGTGAGGCTCTCGAGCGCAACCACACCTAGTATCGACATCTGAACGACGGGAAGGTCGAGCACTCCGATGCCAGGCGGATAGACAAACGATGAGGCAAGCTGACTTTCTGATCGCCCTCATCCTCGCACTGGCAGGCCCCGTTCATTCACAACCCCCCACCAGCCCCACGATTCGACTGGGCGACCTTGGATCGATCGAAGCGGTCGATTTCAACCCCGCCCGCCTGTCAGACTTCCATTCCCTCAGTCAAAACGACTGGCAATCCCTGTTCCCGATCTACACCGGATCGACGTGACCGGATGACAATCGTCCCCGCCTCCTCGGTCACTACGAAGTCTCCCCCGGCGTCATACGCTTCTTGCCAACCTTTCTGCTCGCCCCGGGAATGTCCGTCGTCGCTCGATTCCACACGGGAAAAGGCCGGCCTCCCATCCAGGCATTGCTCACCCTACCCGTCGTCGAGAAAGACCGGACCATCGTCTCAGACGTCTATCCCACCGGGGACGTCCCTGAAAACTTGCTGAAGCTATACCTCCACTTCTCGGCGCCGATGCGTCGGACCGGCGTCTACGAGCATATTCATCTGACAGACAAGCACGGAGAACGAATCGAGGCACCCTTCGTCGAA
>Ga0310124_10001946_pt1 | contig 14350 bp, 12 predicted proteins | sample CB11b_AW_Bot5_MG_FD_203507 | JGI IMG/M metagenome (GOLD analysis project Ga0310124, IMG submission 203507) | Marine microbial communities from Western Arctic Ocean, Canada - CB11b_AW_Bot5 | ecosystem: Environmental > Aquatic > Marine > Oceanic | place: Canada: Western Arctic Ocean | collected...
TGCCGAAGCGGAGATCGACGGCGGGGTTCTGGGCCAGGTACATCCAGCGCATGGTGTCCACGCCCAGCTGCTCGGCCGCCTCCTCGAACCAGATCGCCGTCCCGTCGGACTTGTGCATCGGCTGCCCCGACTCGTTCATCACCAGCCGGTGTCCGAGCAGGTTCTTGAAGGGGGCCGAGTTGTCCATCATCGTGGCCATGGCCAGCATGGCGTAGAACCAGTTGCGGAACTGACCGGGGAAGCACTCGGTGACGAAGTCCGCCGGGTACTGCTGTGACCAGGCCTCGCGATTGGTGTTGAACTGCAGGGTCGAGAAGGGAACGATGCCGGCGTCGAGCCAGGGGTTGCCGACGTCGGAGATCCGCGACATCAGGTTTCCGGTCTCGGGGTGAGCGATCTTGACGCCGTCGATCCAGGGCCTGTGAGGCGTATGCCCTTCGAACTCGTCCCAGCCCTCAACGGCGCGTTCCTGGAGTTCGGCCAGCGACCCCATCACCTCGAAATCACCGGTCTCTTCGTCGACCCAGATCGGCAGGGCCAGGCCCCAGAAGCGTTTCTTGGAGATCATCCAGTCGCGCATGTTGGTCAGCCATTCCAACTCGCGGCTCTCGCCGTCGACCGCTTCGGGCAGCCAGCGGATCTGCCTGGTGACCTCCTTGATCTCCTCCCGCCAGTCCATGTTGATGAACCACTCGTCGACGAGCCGAAACACCAACTCGTCGCCGGTCCGCCAGCAGTGCGGGTAGATGTGCGGGTAGGCCTCGGTGGCGACCAGCAGGTGATGCTCGGCGAGATGATCGAAGACTTCCTGTGGAAGATCCGGGTCGGTGGCTTCACGTCCGGCGAGGAACCCGAATTCCTCGGTGAAGCGTCCGTCTTCGGCCAGCGGGGCCAGCGCGACCAGCCCGTTGTCTCGGCCGAGCTGGAAGTCGACGTCGCCGCATCCCGGTGCGATGTGGACGATCCCGGTGCCCTCGCCGGCGACGACATGAGCGTTCCCCTTGCTGTCGCGGCCTCCATCGATCACCCGGTGGCTGCCCGCGGCGGTTAACTCGGCCAACGCCTCAACCGCAGGGATGCCGCCGGGGGCCTGCTGCGCATCGAGGTCGTCAAAGGGTCCGCGGTATTTGCGGCCGACCAACTCGGCCCCCTTGAGCGTCCCCAGGATCTCGTAACCGCCCTGTTCCTTGAACAGCTGGGCGATGGTCTTCAGCTTGGGAACATCCTCGGGCCAGCCCCACTCGGGTCGCCCGAACCCCTCGCGGAACTCGCGATCGAGCCGTGCAAACTCGAGGTTTTCGGCGGCCAGGTAGTAGACGGCCCCGTCGCGTTTTGTTTGCAGTTTTACGTAGTCGAGTTCGGGATTGACGGCACAGGCGACGTTGGCCGCGAGTGTCCAGGGGGTGGTGGTCCAGACCAGCAGGAACTCGTTCTCGGCATCCTGCAGCGGGAATCTCGCAAAGACACTCTGGTGTACGCTCAGCCGTCGGCCATCGGCCACTTCCATCTGGCTGTAGGCACTTCCGCCCCGGCCCGACCAGGGCATCACGTCGTGGCCTCGATAGAGCTTGTTCCGGGAGAAGCACTTCTTGAGAAACGCCCAGATGGTTTCGTTGTTCTCGGTCGAGAACGTGAAGTAGCTGCCGCCCCAGTCGGGGTTGCCGAGCCGGGCGACCAGTTGATGAGCCGGTCCGGTGACGGATTCTCCACGAGGAGTCTCGATCGTGACCGGTTGATCGGTACCGATCGTCTCGGAGAGTTTCGCGAGTGTGGCGGGGGTGTCCCAGTCCATCCAGTAGCCCAGCCTCACCGACTGTTCGGTCTGGCGTGCCGCGAATCTGAGCACGCGTCGCTTGCATTCGGTGACGAAGCGATCGATCCCGAACTCGTGCACATCGCTCTTGGTCTTGAGTCCCAGGTCGCGTTCGACCTCGACCTCGACCCACAGTCCCTGGCAATCGAATCCGTTCTGGTACCTCAGCCGGCAGCCTCTCATCGCGTGAAATCGCTGGTAGACGTCCTTGTAGGTCCGTCCCCAGGCGTGGTGGACTCCCATCGCGTTGTTGGCGGTGATCGGTCCGTCGAGAAAACTCCAGAGCGGTCCGTCGGCGTTCTGTTGGTTGAGTCGCTCGAAGACGCGGTGCCTGGTCCAGAACCTCAGCACGTCATGTTCGCCGCGGACAAACGCCGCGTCGGACACCTTTTGGAAGTGTTCACAGGAGGAGGGCTGCTCGGTCATGATCGAGCCGGCTGGGGGGTTCGCGCGAGAGGCTACTGTATGGGTTGGTTCGAGGCTGGGGCAAGAGCGGGTCGGGTCCGCCTAGGCCAGCCGAGCCACCACGCGCGGGATCAATTCGGCGAGGGTGGCTCCACCACGAGCGGCCTGTTCGAGCACCATGTCGATGTCGACGGGGTGCAGTTCTTCGGGCAATCCCATGTCGGTGACGATCGAGAATCCGAGCACCCGCATCGACATGTGGCGGGCCACCAGGCACTCGGGAACGGTCGACATCCCCACCAGGTCGGCACCCAGTCGTCTGAGCATCCGGTATTCGGCGCGGGTCTCGAGATTCGGGCCGGGCACCGCGGCGAAGACTCCGGTCTTGAGTGTCCAGCCCAGCTCCCTGGCACAGTCTCCGGCGATCTCGATCAGCGACATGTCGTAGGGGTCGCACATGTCGGGGAACCGCGGTCCGAGGCTGTCGTCGTTGGGGCCGCGGAGCGGGTTGTCGCCCAGGAGATTGATCTGATCAGAGATGGCCACGATGTCGGCCAGTTCGTACTCGGGGTTCATCCCCCCGGCCGCGTTGGTCAGCACCAGAGTCTCGGCCCCCAGCGACCTCATCACGCGGACCGGAAAGGTCACCTCCTGCAGCGAATACCCCTCGTAGAAGTGAAACCGACCCTCCATCGCGATCAGGGGGACACCGGCGAGAGTGCCGCAGACGAGTCGGCCGGCGTGCGAGGGGGCCGTGGAAACCGGGAAGTGCGGGATCTCCTCGTAGGCGATGGTGGCCGACGTCTCGATCTGCTCGGCCACACCCCCCAGCCCCGTCCCCAGCACCAGGCCCACCGCGGGCGGAGTCGACCATTGAGCTGAAATGACCTCGCTGGCCTCAGCAATCCGATCTCGCAATTCACTCATCAGTGACTCTCAAACCTGTTCAACCAAAGCTTGCGGACTTCCGTGCCCAACTGATTATTCAACAGGCTCGCCGTTGTCAAGCATTTCGAGGCAGGGAGATCCGTGGCTGGGCCGAGTCGCTCTTGAAGGGTCGAGTCTTGCTGTGGTATATGGCTCGAGACCCCCGCCAGGATTGGGACCACCGACCGACTCATGGCCAGCAACGATTCCGGATCCCAGGCGAACGAGCCGGTTTCGACCGAGACCGATGTAGCCGAGACCGGCATGGCGGAAGCGTCCCAGGGTCGGCAGGGTCGGATTGAGTCGACTCGGGGCCGAGCCAGGCAGCTGGCGATGGTCGGCGGTGTGATCGCGGTTCTGGTATTGGGTCTGGCGATCTGGCTGTTGGGTTTCGACGACGAGGCGGCTCGCGAGAAGGCTCGTCGACGGGCGGTCTCGGCTCTGGAACTCCAGGGCGTGCGGCTCGAACCGGTCCGCCCCGATCAACTCGCATCGGACCGGCCTGCTGACAAGGACGCGACGTTGGTGACGCTGGCCGATGAGCATCTCGAGGGAGGCGTTGTCGACCTGGATCTGCTGCGGCAGCTGGGAGAACTTGGACCGCTGGTCGTTTCTCTGGCCCAGACGGATGTCACGGCTCGAGGGATCGGCCCGGTCGTGTCTCAGCCGGGAGTGTGGGGACTGAGCCTGCTGGGGACCGGGATCGATGACGGGTCCCTGGCCGCCCTGGAAGGCCGGCTGCAATTGAGACTGTTGTCGCTGGAACGCACGGCGGTGTCGGACCCGGGTCTGGCACACCTGGTCCAACTCACGGGACTCCGGCACCTCTATCTCACCGGCACGCGAGTCACCAACGAGGGGATCGATCAGATCAGCGGGCTCACCCGGCTCGAGTCGCTCAAGCTGGGAGGGACCGAGATCGGGGACGACGGGCTGGTCTCCCTGGCCCGGCTGCCACGGCTGAAGTACCTCACGCTGGATCGCACCCGGGTCACCGATGCCGGAATCCCGGTCCTGGCCGAAATCCGGTCACTGGAATTTCTCGACCTGCACGGCACCTGGGTCACCTCCGATGGGATCCAGACGCTGCGTGACGCTCTGCCTGAGTGCCGGATCGAATACTGAACCCCAGCGACGGCCGTGTGGGGCCTGGTGGGCTGCGGAGTGGGCTGCGGTGGGCTGCGGTGGGCTGCGGTGTGGGCTGCGGTCGATTGCACGCACTTGTGAGGCCGATTAGCCTACCTGCTGGCGGTCGCTTGGGATCGCGAGTCGAAGAGTGAAAGGGGTTACGACCATGCGACGCGGATTTTTCGAGGAGCACCTGGACGTCACTCGGCGTTACTTCCTGCGTCGCAGCGTGGAGCTGGGTGGCGGGGCAGTTTGTGTCGGAGCCTCGGGCCTGGTTGGTGAGCCGCTCCTGGCTGCGGACAAGGCTGCAGATAAGGCAGCGGAGAAGTCATCAGAGGCGGCTCTGGCTGAGTTGGTCAAGGATCTCGAGTACCTGACTGCTCAAGCCGACTTCCGCACGGTCGAGCGGGGCAATCCGTTGCCCTACAAGTTGCCCCCCGAGAAGCTGAAGGCGGCGGGTCTGACCAGGGAGAGTTGGCGTCTGGAGGTGATTGCGGACCCCGAATCGAATGCCAAGCTCGAGAGTCCCTTGAGTCTGGCCGACGATACGGCATTGACGTTTGAGTCTCTGATGGAGCTATCCCGGAAGCACTCGATCAGTTTCCTGAAGACGATGACCTGCAACAACGAGGATTCTCCTTTGGGCACGGGTCTCTGGGAGGGTGTCCCGTTGCGGGAGGTGATTTGGAAGGCCAAGCCGGTTTCGAACATCCGTCGGGCGTGGTTTTACGGGTACCACAACGAGGATCCGAAGCAGGAATTCCGGGGTTCGTTGTCGATCGGTCGCGTGCTGGAAGATCCTCCCGGCATCCCTCCGGTGATCCTCTGCTACAAGCTCAATGGCGACTGGATCACGGGCAAGCGTGGCGGCCCGGTGCGAGTGGTGATTCCGGAGTGTTACGGTTTCAAGAACATCAAGTGGTTGACGAAGGTCTTCCTGACCAACCGTTTCAACGCCAACGACACCTACGCCGGTGGCAACAACGACATCGACAGCTGGATGAAGTCGGTGGCGCGGTTCATCAGCAAGCCTCGCCGTGGCCGGGCGGGTCGACCGTTGCCGTTGACGGGCCTGGCCCAGTCGGGGATCAACGGTGTTTCGAAGGTCCAGGCCTGGCTGCATCCCAAGGACAAGCCGTTGCCCAAGGACGACCCGTATTTCCAGAAGGCGCCGTGGCAGGACATGAAACTGCTGGGGCCGCCGGTGACCTACGGCGGTGGATTGCCCGATGGTGTGATCGGCCCGAAGTCTGCGGTGTCGGTCCATGGTTTTGACAAGAAGACCGGTCGCCCCTCGTCGTGGCCTCAGGCGTACGCGATGGCTCACTGGGCGGGCCTGTTGCCCGCGGCCCCGGCCGGCCGCTACGACCTCAGGTGCCGCGCGATCGACAACCGCGGTGTTGCCCAGCCGCTGCCTCGTCCGTTTCGCAAGAGCGGGCACAGCAACATCGAGCGGGTCACACTGATCGTGCGGGACTGACGGCAATCCGGCCAGGAAACCACGGGCCTCTCGATGAAGCTGCTCGATCGACTCGAACGACGCTTCTCTCGCTTTGCGATCCCCAACCTGTCGCTGCTGATCGTGATGGGGCAGGGGATGGTGTTGCTGCTGAGCTGGTCGGCGGGTGATCAGCCCGAGGGGGTGGGCCTGATCAGCGAGTGGCAGTTGCAGGGCGACGAGGTCCTGGCCGGGCAGTGGTGGCGGCTGGTGACCTTCGTGGTGGTGCCTCCGGGCACGAGCATCCTGGTCCTGTTTGCCCTGTACCTGTTCCTGATCATGGGCGGTGCGCTCGAGAGCCAGTGGGGCAGCTTCCGGTTCAACATCTACCTGCTGTTGGGCTGGGCCGCGTCGGTGGCGGCGGCGATGATTGCACGTGATCAGCCTGCCAGCGTGGGGTATCTGGGCAGCAGTGTCTTCCTGGCTTTCGCCTGGCTGTTTCCCGAGTTCCGGCTCTACCTGATGTTCGTGCTGCCGGTACCGATCAAGTACCTGGCCTGGATCACGTGGTTGGTGTATGGCATCAACCTGGTATCGGGAACATCGATCGAGCAGTTACTGGTGTTGGCGGCGACGTTGAATTTCTTTGTGTTCTTCGGCGGCGACATCGCCTTGAAGTTCCGCGCGGGTCGACGTCGTCAGCAGCGGCGGAAGCAGGTGGCGGTGGAAAAGGCGACTGCGTTTCACACCTGCAGCGAGTGCGGGTTGACCGACAAGGACGACCCGCAGATGCTGTTCCAGTTCTGCTCAAAGTGCGAGGGTGATCACGAGTACTGCCAGGAGCATCTGCGGGCTCACGAGCACGTGCTTGATGGCTCGACCTGGCAGAATTCTGATCCCGCCGCGGGTGGCTAGTTCTTGAAGTAGCCATCGGCGAAGAAGACCAGCACGGCGGCCACAGACTTCTTGCCGCCAAAGCTGCCGCAGCAATTCGAAGCTGTGCCCCAGGCCGAGCCCTTCTTGCGAATCGTCCCGCCACTCTCGACCCGACCGATCGCCTGGCCGTCGCGCCTGAGAGTGCCGTTGGTTTCGATCTTGCCGATGGCCTGGCCGGATCGCCGGATCGTGCCATTGCTTTCGATCTTGCCCACCGCGACGCCCTTCTTCCGGATCGTACCATTGCTCTCGTAGCGGCCCACGGCCTGGCCGCTAATGCGAATCGTCCCGTGATCATCGATCCGGGCGAACTGAGAGCCGCTCTTGCGTATCACGACTTCCGCGGTCGACAAGGAGGCCAGTCCGAACAGGATGGCGACCGAACCGAGCAGGATGCGAGAGGCTGACATGGGGTGCTCCTGGAGCTTGAGGAGGTTGGGCCTGACAACACTGTATGAGAAGAGATGGCAATTGGTATGCCATGATTGTCCAATCTGGCTGAGTCCCTCTGGCGGCGGTTGATCCGCAGCGGGGATCGTGAGTGATGAGTCGCATTGATGACGCCTGTCATCCGATGGAGTCGTCGGGAAGGACGGTGGGGGTCGGGTTTCACGGCGTCTGACCCCCGGCTCCCGGTTTTTCAACGGGCTGCTAGACTGACATGCGAATTGGCAACGACCGAGGTGGTGTTGGCTGAGTCATCTTGACGTGGGGAGGGACGGGACATGAGCGGTCATGGTTTGGCGGGGCGGGTGGCATTGGTGACGGGTGGTTCACGCGGCATCGGCCGAGCGATCAGCGAGCAACTGGCCGCGGCGGGGGTCCGGGTGGCGGTCAATTACCGGTCCGACCATGCCTCGGCGGAGGCGACGGTGGCGGCGATCGAGTCGTCTGGCGGCACGGCGATGTCGGTGGCGGCCGATGTGTCGCGGGATGCGGATGTCGAGCGGTTGGTTGCTGAGGTGGGCGAGGGTTTGGGTGCGGTGGACCTGCTGGTCAACAACGCGGGGATTTTTGATTACGGAGGACATCGCGAGACGACGGCCGAATTGTGGCGTCGGACGATGGAGGTGAACCTGACCAGTGCCTTCCTGGTCAGTTGGGCGGTCAAGGACGGGATGATCGAACGAGGGTACGGTCGGATCGTCAACGTGGCCTCGATCGCCGCCCTGAGACCTCGACCCAATTCGATCGCCTACGCCGCCAGCAAGGCGGGGATGATCGGTTTGACGCGGAGCCTGGCCGAGGCGGTGGCTGGAGACGGTGTGCGGGTCAACGCGATCGCGCCGGGGTTGATCCAGACCGACATCCTGGCCGATGTCGACCGCGGGGTGCTCGATGAACTGGTCGAGGCGACTCCGATGAAGCGGATCGGTCAGCCCAATGACATTGCCGGCGTGACGCTGTTTCTGCTGGGTGACGATTCGAACTTCATGACCGGCCAGACCCTGGTCGCCAGTGGCGGCCGCGTGACGTTGCCCTAGGCCGCCTGCGATCCGGCCGCAGTCGGCTGTCAGCTTCCGGTGGTGCCGCTGTTCATCAGTTCAATCACCTGGGTGCGGTCTTCGGGCGAGGGCAATCCGTAGCTGGGTTCGTAGCCGAAGAGCTGCGGCACGGTGGCGGACCCGAAGCGGCCGTCGAGGATCTCGAGATGTTCGGACGTGATCAGTGACGGGTGCACGACTCCGCAGGCTCGCGAGAGTGCCAGGACTTCTTTTCGGAGCGTCATCACGTAGTTGGCCAAGCGGTCGGACTTGAGCATCGGGTCCAGTCCTCGAACGAGCCAGCGGTTCTGAGTGGCGACTCCGGTGGGGCAGTGTCCGTTGTGGCAGCGTTGGGCCTGGATGCAGCCGATGGAGAGCATGGCTTCGCGGGCGACGGCGATCATGTCGCAGCCCAGGGCAAACGCGAAGAGTGTCATTTCGGGGAAGCCCAGCTTGGCCGAACCCTGGAACACGATCTTCTCGTGCAGACCTCTCTCGGCAAACACCCGGTAGACCCGGCTCATGCCGATCTTGAACGGCAGTGCGACTCGATCGGTGAAGACCAGCGGCCCGGCCCCGGTGCCTCCTTCGCCTCCGTCGATGGTGATGAAGTCGAGTCCTCGGTCGGTGGTGTCCGTCAGCCGTGCGAGGTCGTGCCAGAGGTCCATTTCTCCGACGGCCGACTTGATCCCTACGGGCAATCCGGTGGCCTCGGCGATCTGTTCGGCGAAGTCGAGCAGGCTGTCGGCATCTGAGAAGGCGTCGTGACCCGAGGGGCTGATGCAGTCCTGGCCCATGGGGATCCCGCGGATCCGGGCGATTTCGGGGGTAATCTTCGAGGCGGGCAGGATGCCTCCGAGTCCGGGCTTGGCACCTTGCGAGAGCTTGATCTCGATGGCTCGGATCGAGAGATGTTCTCGGGTGGTCTCGACCAGGCGTTCCATGCTGAACTGGCCCCGTTCGTCGCGGCAGCCGAAGTAGGCGGTGCCGATCTGCCAGATCAGGTCGCCTCCCTGGAGATGATACGGCGAGACGCCTCCTTCGCCGGTGTTGTGCAGGCAGCCGGCCAGGCACGAGCCGGCGTTGAGCGCGTGGATGGCGTTGCCGCTGAGTGACCCGAAGCTCATCGCCGAGACGTTGACGATCGAGGGAGGTCGGAAGGCACGCCGCCGGCTGCGGTATCCGCCGAGAATCTTGGCGACGGGGATCGTGTGCAGCGGGTCGTAGTTTGGATCGCCGGGATGCGGACTGCGGATCGGGAAGGCCGAGTGCTTGATGATCAGGTAGTTGCCCGACTGCTCCAGATCGCTGTCGGTGCCGAATCCGAAGTAGTTGTCCTGCTTCTTGGATGACGCGTAGACCCAACGCCGCTGGTCACGATTGAAAGGCAGTTCCTCGTCGTTGCTGGTGACGATGTACTGTCTCAACTCGGGGCCGATCGCCTCGAGCAGGTAGCGGAAATGCCCGATGATCGGGAAATTCCGCATGATGGCATGCTTGCGTTGGATCAGGTCGTGTATCACGACCAGCAGCAGCAGGCCGCCAACGATGGCGGCGGTCCAGACGAACAGCATTGGCGTACTCCCGAGTCCTTCGAAGATCGCCCCTCCCGGTGACACAGTATCGATCGCCGTTGAGCAGGCTGCAAGCGGTCCCACGGTGGAGCTTGACGGAGCGGTGCATATGAGTTGAGATATTGGGGTGTCGCGTGGAGGGCGTGGCGTTGTGCTGTGGTGAACACGGGAAGGCGTGACGATGCTCTTGATCTTGGGATTGGCTGCTGCTGTTCTGGCCCTGGCCGTAGTTGTTGGACAGATCCAGGGTAAGAACCCGGCGTTCTGCAGCGGCGCAATCGGCTGGCTGCTCTCGGCTGCGATGACCGCAGGAGCGGTCGGACTGGTCATGGCGGGGCAGGCCCAGGAGTCGGGTGACCGTCGTGCGAAGGAGAAGGCCGAGAAGGAGCTTGTGGCCAAGCTCGAGAAGGAAGCGGCGGGCCCAGGGGACGCGTCCCGCCAGCCTCAACCGGGGACCCCCATGCCGGGCGGATCCACTGGAGGCGGTTCTGCCAAGGGTGGCAAGAAGGGTGGCAAGAAGGGCGGCAAGAAGGGCGGCAAGAAGGGCGGTTGGGGACGTCGCAACCGCAGTCCGATCGTGCCGTTGACGCCCGAGCGGGAAAAGCGGATCGATGACCTCCGCAAGGCCGGAGCCACTTTGCAGGCTCGTGGCGGAGAGGTCTCACAGCTGTTGTTGGATGGTAAGGAGGTCAAGGACGAGCACATGAAGTTGCTCGAGGGCCTCTCGGGAACCCGCTCCTTTACACTTTCGGCACCGGGGGTCAACGAGGCGGCCTTGGCGCCGTTGGCGACGATGACGGGCCTGACCGAACTGGACCTGACCGGGACCTCGATCACCGACAAGTCGATGGCCTACCTCGCGGGGATGACCAAGCTCACCAAGCTGACCCTGACCAACCAGGCGATCACCGACGAGGGTGCGATCGTACTGACCAAGCTGACGGCACTCACGACGCTGGACCTGGCCAACACGGGCCTGACCGACACCGGCGTCAAGCGGCTGGCGGGCCTCAAGTCGCTCACCCGGCTGGTGCTCTCCAGGACCCAGGTCGGCAACGACGGTATCGCGGCCCTGACGGGTATCACCGGGATGAAGCAACTGGAACTCTCGCACACCCAGGTCGACGACGGGGTCATCGATCACCTGCTGAAGTTCCGCAACGCCGAGTTGTTCTGGCTGACCCCGGGTCCCGAGGGTGTCAGTGAGAAGGCGGTCGGCCGGATCCGCATCGACCTGCGGACCTGCGTGGTGAGGTATTCGGCGAAAGAGGGGTTGCCGAAGCTGCGGGCGGGCAAGGGCGATTGAGAGTCAGTTGCCGGCTTCGAGCTTCAATGACAGCTCGATCTCCTCGGCGATGGCCTCCTTCAGCTTCCTGAGTGCCCGGACCCACATCGTGCGGAGTGCACCCGAGGAGCGTTCCATCCTCTGGGCGATCTCGTCGAAGGGTCGCTCCTCGATGTGCCGCTGCACCAGCAATTCGCGGTAGTCTTCGGGCAGCCGGGCGAGGGCATCGGCCAGCAGCACCGCGCGTTCCTTGCGGACCGCGGCCAGTGACGGGCTGGTGATCGAGGCTTCGAGCCAACCGGCCAGCACCAGGCTGGGACTTTCTCCCCCACCGCCTCCACCGCCCCCACCGGCTGCGGGACGTTCGCGGCCGGCGTCGCGGCGAGCGGCTCCGAGGTGCTGATCGACCTGCCTGAGCACTTCCCGCTCGGCGATCCGCCGCAACCAGCCTTCCCACGCCCTCTGGTCGACCCCCTCGAACGTCTCGATGTGACCGGCCACTCTGACCAGCACGTCCTGGACGATGTCGGAGCTGTCCACGCGAGCGGCCATCCGTCCGCCCCGGAAGCGGGCTCGTACGAGCAGAGAAATGAAGTGGCGGTAGCGGCCGAGCAGCTCGTCCAACGCCTCCGCCTGGCCGCCGCGGGCCCTGGAAACCAGAGAATCCAGCGGGGGACGTTCTTCGCTCATCTGGGGCCCAGTCAACGAGTTGGGTCGACTTGAGGGATCGGAAGTTGCAAAAACTGCGAAAAATGTGTCACCACGAGTAACACGCCGGGTCGGGTTCCGTTCCTTGATTGTAGAGCGGGGTCAACCCGCAACAACCCGGACCCGTGGATCGAAAGGAACTCTGTCATGTCTATGATCGCCACACACGTCAGTTACCTCGTCATCAGCGTCGCTGTCACCATCTGGGTCGCTCGCACCCTGAGAAAGCACGGGATGATCTATCTCTCTGACACGATGGAAGAGAAGCCCGAGGTGGCCGAGTCGTTCAGCAACCTGCTGATTGTCGGTTTCTACCTGGTCAACCTGGGGTTCGAGAGCCTGGCGTTGAAGTACGGAGGTGCAGCCCACGACACGGTCTCGGCGATCGAGTTGTTGAGCACGAAGATCGGATTCGTGCTGTTGTGCCTGGGAGGCATGCACTTCATGACCGTGCTGGTGCTGGCCAAGACTCGTCGTGCGGCCTCCACGCCGCCGCCGGTCGCTCCCGCCTACCTCCGCTAGAACCTCGTGACCCACGGTCCGGGCCCGGTGGTCCCAACCCGGTACACAGACCGGGCGGGCCGCCGGGGTCGGCAAGCATAAGGAGCCAGGATCATGTCACCGATGGTCATCACCTACGCCCTGTATCTTGTCTTCTCGCTGGCCATCACCTTCTGGGTCGGGCACCTGCTGTTCACCAACGGGAGGGTGTTCCTGATCGAGATCTTCGAGGGCAACGTCACTCTGGCCGATTCGTCCAACCGGCTGATGATCGTCGGCTACTACCTGGTCAACGCCGCCTTCGTGACGCTGGCGTTGAAGACCACCGACCGGGCCACCGACCTGGTCTCAACCATCGAGATCCTCAGCAGCAAGGTCGGCTGGGTGATGCTGGTGCTGGGTGTCTGGCACCTGATCAACCTGTTCGCCTTCAGCTGCGTCCGCCGTTACGACGTGGTCAAGCGATTCAGGCTCGCCTGAGCTGTGCCGCGGCCGGTTCATTCGGCCGCGGCCAGGCTCAGCAGGTTGCCCGCGAGGGTGGTCACCACGATCCGTCCGTCGCGGTTGATCAGCAGCCCGCCGGGCAGAGGCTCGTCCCGGATCTCCTGCCGCCAGGTCACCTTGCCGCTGGCCTGGTCAAAGGCCACGACGAACCACTGGGGCTGGGCGCGGTACTTCTGCTGGTGCTGGACGACGGCCACGATCGAGTTGGGCCCCACGACCAGCGACATCGCCTCGAACTTGTTCGTCTCACCCAGGGAACTCTGCCAACGAACCGCCTTGGCGTTGCTCAGTTGCGAGGCGACCGTTCCACGTCTCGAGGCGGCCGGCTTGTCTTCGGCAATCCGCTCGATCACCTTCTCGGTATCGCAGCAGGTCAGCAGTCCGTGCTTGAAGTTGACCAGTGCCACGGTCGACTTGTTCCACGCCGGCGGGATGCCTCCGTAGTTGAGTCTCAGTCGGCGCGTGGCGGTGTGCACTTCGAAGCTGCCCTTGCTGGAGACATTTCGTGGCGAGGAGAACAGGATGCGGCCTCCGCCGACGGGAACCTGTCCGCCGAGCACTCCGACAAAGCTGCCGTGGTTGGACTGGGGCTTGCCCCCGGCCCTGGCCTCGACCAGGCACTTGCCGGTCTTGAGATCAAACGGGGCCGGCGAGATCTGGTTGCCGCCGGCCAGGATCAGTCGTCCGTCGTGGATGGTCAGGTTGCCCTGGGCGCTGACGCCCTTGCGGATCCCGGCGTTGAGGTGACCCGAGGAGTTGTTCTGCCACTTCAGTGCCCCGGTCACGGCATCGATGGCGTAGAGATAGGTGCCGTCGTGATCGATCATGCCGGCGGCGAAGTAGGCCACGCCGCCCTGCACCAGTACGCCGGTGTTGACCGGCCAGGTGGAGGTCAATCGTCCGTAGACCATGATCTGTCGCTCTGCCGGAGCGGCCTGGAACCGCCACAGCGGTTTCCCGGTGGCTGCTTCGAGGCAGTAGACGTAGCCATCGCCGGCTCCGGCGTACAGCCGTCCGTTGGCAATCGAGGGAGGCATGCGAATGGGAGCGTTGGTCGGGAAGGTCCAGCGAGCGGCACCGCTCTGGGAGTCCACGGCCCGGATCACTCCGTCGTGGCCGGTCGTGATCACCAGCCCGCCGACCGCGATGGCGGGGACCGGTTGCGAACCGGTGGTGTGTCGGAACCGCCACGACAACTTGACCGCAGCCGGGACGGTGACCGTGGTACTCGAGGAGCGTTCGTTGTCGCCTCGAAGAGTGTCCCAGTCGGCCTCGGTTGCCACGAGCTGTTTGATCTTTGTCGGGTCGGCGAAGCGTTCGAGTCGTTCCCGGGTGGTGGCGACTCGAGCGAACTGGAAGCTGCCGGCCGAGCACTTGGCGACGTTTCCGATCAGGCTCAGGTTGCAGTCGCACTGCCAGGGCCCCAGGTACAGCAGGCCGTTGGCCGGCAGCGCGCCGTCGTTGCAGGCCGGGCGGATGGCTCCATCGACGGTCGGCTTCCCGGTCTTGCGGTCGTACCGCAGAGTGCCCTCGCCGCGGACGAAGAACGAGTCGGAACTGGCGGTCAGCCGGGTGCAGGCGACCTTGCGGAACCCGAGGTCTTCGAGCACGCGGCCGGTTGACGGCTCGATCGCCACGTGGCTGCCG
>Ga0310124_10001947_pt1 | contig 14349 bp, 11 predicted proteins | sample CB11b_AW_Bot5_MG_FD_203507 | JGI IMG/M metagenome (GOLD analysis project Ga0310124, IMG submission 203507) | Marine microbial communities from Western Arctic Ocean, Canada - CB11b_AW_Bot5 | ecosystem: Environmental > Aquatic > Marine > Oceanic | place: Canada: Western Arctic Ocean | collected...
GAGGACACGACGATCTGGGGGACCGCCGTGGATGGCTGGCCATGGGAGATCTGCCATCACGACCACGACTGCAGCAGCAATGCCATCAATCTCCGTGATGCCGGCGAGGGCAATGTCATTCGGAGAAATCGCATCCGGGGCGTGTTCAATGGCATCTATCTGGGCCAATGGACGACGGATTATCCCGAAGAGAATGCGCTCGAAAATGACGTCTACGACAATGTGCTGGAGGACATCGTCGACGACGGACTCGAGCCGGAGTGCCAGGCGATCAATCTGCGCATGTATGGTAACCGCTTCCGCCGTGTCTTTTCGCCCATCTCGCTGGCGCCCATTGAAACGGGGCCGACATGGGTCATGCACAACGTCATCGACGGTCTGTGGCAGGATTCCCCCGGATGGGAGCGCTGGGGTGGCTCGCCCGGGTGGGTGAAGATCAGTCTCACACCCGCGGGGGAACTGCCCATGGGTGCGCTACGGATCTATCACAACACGGCGCTGATCAGAGCGGAAGATCACAATGGCTGGGGCTCGCCGGGATCGGGGGATACTCATTTCAAGAACAACACGATTTCCACGACCCGGTATATCTACGAGGATTGGGGGGACTGGCCGCATCCACCCGGAAGCGAGTGGGATTACAACAACTTTTACACGACGGGTAGCCAATACGTGAAGTGGGACGACATCCGTCTCGACGTGGCCGGCTTCCAGGCGATGGGTTTTCAGCTGCATGGTCTGGCAGCACCGCCGCGTTTCACCGACCCCGACGCAGGGGATTTCTCTCTACTCGAGCAAGACCCAGGGATCGACAGGGGTGTGCTGCTGCCTGGCATCAATGACAGTCACTGTGGTCCAGCGCCGGACATGGGGGCCATCGAGTACTGTCCGGATGGCCATACCTCGGTTGAAGAGGCGTCGGGTGCTGCTTTGCCTGTAGAGCTGAACCTCGCACCGATCTATCCCAACCCGTTCAACAGCGTCACGGTGGTGCCGTATGAATTGGCCTCGACCTTGGTCAGATAGGGGACAGATGAAGCCGAACCCAGTGTTGATATGTCGTCTCGGCACGCGCATCGCCAGGGACCCCGCCATTGCCGGCACCAAGGCGGCCACGCTCGCGACCATGCTCGCTGCCAACCTGCCTGTCCCCGACGGTTTTGTCATTACCACGGCGGCTCTCGAGGCGGTGACAGATCACAGACTGCACCTTGACCGGCAGCTTGCCGGGGTGGACGCCGCCAACCACCGGCGCATCCAGCAGGTTAGTGAGCGTATCCGTGCCGCCATCGAAACACTGCCATTGCCGAGGGGTCTTGCCGCCGAGATCAGGCGAGGGCGGGACAGGCTGGGCGGCGCGTCCGTGTCCGTCCGTTCCTCGTCCACCGCGGAGGACCTGGAGGGTGCCAGCTTCGCCGGTCAATACGACTCCTTCCTCAACGTCTGCGGCGCCGCCGATCTGATGCGTCGCGTGCGCTCGGTGTGGGCGTCGCTGTACTCCCCCCACGCCATCGGCTATCGATTGCGCCATGGGATCGCCGTCGAGGGTTGTCGTATGGCCGTCATCGTGCAGCGCCAGCTCGATCCTGATGCGGCGGGGGTGTTGTTTACCCGCGACCCCCTTACCGGGCAGCGCCGTTTCGTCGTCAGTGCCGCCCTCGGGTTGGGCGAAGGGGTTGTCGCTGGCACGGCGCAGACCGACCGGTTCGTGCTGGCGCCAAAGACTGGCAAACTGATTTCCTCGGACATCACGGCCAAGAAGAGTCGCGTCGCACCGGCAGCAAAGGGTGGCATCGAGAGCCTTGTGGTGCATGGCAAACTGAGCCAACGGCCGGCAGTGACGGCAGCGGTTCTTCGGCGTCTGGCGACGGTGGGGCGAGGACTGGAAAAGTCGTTCGGTGGACCTCAGGATATCGAGTTTGCCGTCATCGGCACGCGGGTACACATCCTGCAGTCTCGCCCGATGACGGCTTTGCAGTTGGCCGCTGTGCGAGCGGCGCCCTGGGACACCGACCTGGATCGCAGGCGCTCCTGGTCCCGCGGGCAGGGACCGATCTTCTATTTGCAGGAGGATCTCATCCGGCTGGGTTTCGAGCAATCCCGCATCTGTTTTGAGCAGACCGGCATGGGTATGGTGTCCCGACATCTGCTGCACCTTGCCAATGGCTACGTCTTTACCGCCGAACCGCGGCTGAGCAAGAAGGAGCTTGAAGCCCGTCATGAGAAGCAGCGGCGTCGTATCGCTGCCTGGGAGCGCAAAGGCATATCCTACTTCGAAGGGGTAATGCGGGGGCGCATCGAGAAGCGGCTGGCCACGGCCGAGGCGATGCGTCGGGTTGCCGACAACCTTCCTGGTCTCGTCCGTTACCTGGAAGCGACCATGCACACCTGCGCCCTAGTGCAGTGGAACCTTCACTGGCGCCAATGGGCGCCAGCAAAACCGCAGCGTGGCAGAAAAGCGCCGCCCGAGGGCTGGCAAGAGGTTTTTCACGAGCTCACCGGTGCACCCAAGCTCGAAGCCGAGGTGCTCACCCAGGCCGTGCAGAATCGGATGACGCGCCTCATCACCCGACTCATCGAATTGGCCCGCATCGCCAAAAGCGACCGGGTCCTCGAGCGCCTGTTGCAGGAGGGCCGCTTCCACGACCTGCAGTCGTCAGCGATCCGTAAGCGTGCCGCAGTGCAGCGATTCCAGCAACGTTTTGCGCAGATGCTTGGCATCTACGGTTCGCGGGCGGGTCATGGCTTTGGCTCGCAGACCGACTTCTTCACCGAAGCGACGTGGAATATGGACCCCACCCGGCCACTCGACCTGATCGCTTCCTACACCGAGCAGGATCTCGACCGCCTCGAGCGTGCCGAGCAGCAAGCGCGTGCCGAACGCATTCGCCTGACCCGGCACTACCGCGCACAACTGTCAGGCGAGCCGAAGAAGCTCGCCCGTTTCAACAAGGGTCTGGAACGGGCGCATCGGCACGTGATCTTTCTCGAGGATCACAACTACTACATGGAGCAGCGCACCGTCGGCGCCCTGCGCGAGGCCATGCACCACGTCGGCTCAGAGCTGGTGCGTCGCGATGTTGTCGATACAGCCGACGATATCTTCCACTTCGGTCTGGCAGAACTGCGCCAGATCGCCCGCGCGAGAATCCCCGAAGATCAGCGCGAGCTGGTGCAGCAGCGGCACAAAGAGCAAGACCGGCGGCGGTTGCTCAAGCCGCCGGCGCGGCTCGGAGCGAAACCGAGCAAGGCGGAGCACAAGAAGACCAATGACGACGATCGTGGCCGGAAGGGCCGCACGATCAAGGGCGTCGGCGCCTCGCGAGGGCGTGGGGAGGGAGCGGCCGTCGTGGTCTCCGGCGATCGTCCACGGCTGCATCCGGGTGACATTCTGGTGGCGACCAACGTCGGCCCGGACTGGACCCCGTCATTTGCCTTCATCGGCGGCCTCATCCTCGACGAGGGCGCACTCTCACAGCACGCCGCCATCATCGCTCGCGAGTACGGCGTGCCCGCCGTGTTGCAGACCCGGGATGCGACGACGGCCATCAAGACCGGACAGAGAGTCGTCGTGGATGGAGACCGCGGCGTCGTCGAACTGGGTGACGATATCGTCTGACGGTGTGTGCCACACTCACACCAACGGGTCGTTGCTGCAGTATTGCGCCAGCATCTGTGCCCGCTCCACTGCCACCACACTCATTAGCAGGGGCCCAGCTTTTCCATCGTATCGACCAACGCTTGCCACGCTGCGGCTGACATGTTCGCCCGGAAGCGTTCGAGCAGTCGGTCGCTGCTAGCCTTGAGGGCGACGGCCAACCGGTCACGGCCGATACGAGAGATGAGCTGCTGGATTTCGTGATCTTCGAGGTTGGCGAAGTCGTCGAATCTCGCCACCGGGTGGACCAATCCAGATATCCATAGTCGGCGGCCACGACTTGCTGGCTTTCGGCCAGTGTGACCTCGGCCTTGGTGATCTCGGCGTCGGAGAAGCCGGCGACACGTGGCAAACCACGGCGGATACGGTCCATGGGCCAGCCCTTGCCACGCTCGATCATCCACAGGAACCACTCGGCCTCCTGCTGGAGGCTGCGCAATTCGGGTCGGATGAAAGTGTCGCTCGGGGCTGTGGCCGTGTGGCTGTACCTGCCTCCAGCAACAACTGCTTCCAGTTGCTGAAGCCGTGCTCCACGGCGATGACTGTGAGCAGATCGTCGAGTCCACCCTCGTAGCAGGGATATGGGGTAAGCAACCGTCTGCCGGACTGGCATGTTCCAACTGCCCCTGATAGCGCCTCGCAGAGGGGTGGATGCGCGGTGGTGCGCAATATTGGGACCACGCCGTCACTTCTCATCAGAAGTACTGCCCCAGGCCGAAGGAGAATTGCCAGATCCCCTCGCGCAGGCCGTGTGCGACATCGACGCGCAGCACGGGGTTGTCGTAGACACGAGGCAGACCAAGGCGAAATCCGGCACCAACAGCAGAGCATAATGCAGCGCTGCTGTCCCAGGCACCACCGGCATCGGCAAATAGGGCGCCTCCCAGGGCCCAGTTCGTTCGGCGCAGAAATACCGGACGCAACTCGAAACCGGTGACCAGTCGGCGTTTGCCATCGTAGCTGCGGGGCAGGTAACCGCGCAGGCCGCTCGCACCGCCGAGCAGATACTGGCTGGCGCGATCCTCCGGCCGACTGAGGGTGTCCATGTTGAAACGGATCGCCAGAGCGGGAGTGCCCGGCAGCCGGGTTAGTCGTTTATAGATCCTGGCTGAAATCGTGCTGATGAGGTTCTCGTACCTTCCGGCATGCCAGCGTGAGCGGGCAGAAAATGAGGTCAACAGGTACCAGCCGCTGTCCGAACGGAAGCGTGGGGCGAGTGCTATGGCGGCAAAGAGGTAGTCTCGGTCTGAACCGAGAGTGCGTGAGGAGACACCGGCGTGCACGCTGGCAGAACTGCCCACTTGGAAGTCTTCCTCCGTACCAAGGTATTTGATGAAGTGGTCGGTGACATATCGAGGCCGCCAGAGGGAGAACACCAGGCTTGTCAACACGCGACGGCGTGGTGTGGGGGCGTATTCGTATGGGCTTCGCGCCACGAATGTGTTGTCACTCACCGAAACCTGGACTCCCGGACGCACCTTGAGCTGGTCCCCGGACGAGTGCACCAGCCAGGCACTGGCTACGTCGATCCTGTCCGCATACATCGCCACCAGCGTGCCGCGATTGTAGAGCCGCGAGCGCGCCTCATGGCTTGCCGCCGACGCGCCAAAGGCCCACGATGATGCGAGCGCAAAAAATGGCTGTGACAGCGACAGGCCCAAGGTATGCCCCTCCTCGGCCCAACCCACCTGCGTAGCCAATCGCAGATGGCTGCCGCCCAGCCGAGGATCACCATAATGAACCGTGGCCCGATGGCCGGACCTCGCGTCGTCGAAGCCGGTGAGCCGTGCATACTGGCCCCGGCCGAACAGGTTGTAATCGACGGCGACGATGGCGTAGGAAGCCTCCTCGATGTCACCCGCCAACTGCGGCGACAGGGCTCGGGCGTAGAGATCCTCGACATCGACGACGACACGAACAGAACCTGGGGCGGCTGCTACACTCGAGATGTGGACTCTACCAAGGAACAGCAGCCGGCGCAGGATGCGTTCACTTTCGATGACGGCCGTTGCAGAGAGTGTGTCACCTGGCTCGAAAAGCAGTTCTCGTTGAACGATGTCGCTGTCCGTACGGGTGTTGCCACGAATATCGATTGCGCCGATCACCTGTCCGGCGCCGACGCCGTCAGACTGACCCAGCACAATAACCAAGGCAGTGCAGAGCCATCTGCATGCCTGGCGCCAGTTGCGTACTTTGCACTCGACACAGCGTTTTCCACATATCGAGACCAAATGGGGGCTTGGTTGCGAACCCTCAGGACTACGGGAGGATGAACGGATGAAGGACGACAAGAGGATGCCCTTGAGATTCACACCGAAGACCTCTGCCGAGCGGCTCGGTTCTGCTGCGACACCGGGCAGCATGGCATCGTCTGGCCGGTGATGGTGGGCGAATTCTATTTCCTGGGGTGAAAGCGAACGGGTTGCCAACCTCGATGCGCTGCTGTCCTCTGTCAACGGTGCCGCAGGTCTGTTTCTTTCTTCGCTCGAGCTGCCCAAGCTGCGGGCGCCGATGCGATAATCGCTATGGCGCCGGCTCGGACCAACCAGGCCGTCGCCATCGATTGTATCGTCGCATGACAGATTGCTTCAACGGTCCCATCATGGTGCAGAACGCAGATGGCTACGCCCCTCTCACGGGAGATCGGATCGCGGAGTTGATCGACGATGTGCCGAGCATCGAGTATGTGAAAGAGGAGCGCCAACCTGTCCCGCGTCATATCGCCGAGACGTCGACGGCCGCAGGGGATCGGATCAAGACGATCTTTGGCGGCGCGGGGGGCAAGAATCTGCCAGATGAGATGAACCGAGGGGCGGATGGTTGTATGCCTGCCTGTGAGTTCGGCGGGGAACTTTCCCTTCGGCGCAGAGTAAGAATGTGAGCGCCTCGCCGCTGCGGGAAACGCAGACCTGGCTGTCGATGAACGACGGCGTGCGCCTCGACGCCTCCGTCATCACCCCGATGGGTCAGGCGCCAGCCAGCGGCTGGCCGGCGGTATTGCTCGTTCATGGTCATGGCGACACGGGTTGCAAGGCCAGCTGTCTGCCACGGGCTCGGCGCCTTGCGGCGCGCGCTTATCTCACCGTCGCCTACAGTGTCCGCGGCCAGGGCGCCTCCGAAGGGCTCACTTTCCACATGGGCCCGCGCGAGATCTTTGATCTGCAGGATGTCGTCGCCTGGATCCTGCAGGAGTGTCCCGTCGATGCGGAGCGTCTCGCCGTGTGCGGCTCCTCCCAGGGCGGGTGGCACGCATATATGGCAGCCATCCACTGCCCTGAAGTGGCTACCGTCGTGCCGGAAAATATCTTCACTGACTATGCCTCCTTCGTCGTGCGCCATGGTTGCCTCAACCGCTGGTTCTTCACGCGGACCATGCGGCGGCGCATCATGACGGCGGGGTTCCAGGAACTGGCTCGACAATGGGCACTGGCGGGGGACTGGGAACTGTTGCGTTGCTGGATGGACGAGCGCTCGCCCCTGAACTTTGTCGATCGCATCCACTGTCCGGTGTTTATCGTGCACGGTTGGCACGATGTGGGCATGCCACCCAACGAAGTGGTGCAGATGTTCGACCGTCTGCAAGTGCCAAAGAAACTCTACCTGGGCGCCGGTGGTCACGATGGCATCGAGCAGGAGGAGGCTAAGGGGATGCGCGAGGCTCTCGTCGATCGCTGGCTCGACCATTGGCTGCAGGGGCAGGACACGGGCATCCTGGAGGAGGCGCCGATCACCGTGGCGCGGCGGCCAGGTTGGGATCACGTCGGTGTAGCCAGAATCCCGGTGGGAGAGTCCCGGCACCGATTGCATCTGCGCGTGGATGGCCGACTCACCGAGGCGGCGCCTGATGGCCCGACGATACCGTCGAATATCAACAACTTCCCCACGGATCCCGATTATGGACTGGCCCAGGCCCTGCGTGATGACATGGTGGGCGTGCAGGGCGCCTTGGTACGCGAGGAAGTTGTATTTGAATCGGAACCGGTCACCGGGGAGTTGGTGATTCTGGGTTCGCCCTCTGCGGCTCTGCACATCCTGCCGAATCGACCCGATGTGCAGGTGCATGTCGAACTGTACGATGTATCCGCCGAAGAGGAGGCGATGCTGATCTGCCGTGGGCACCTGGGTACACGCAGCGCCGTCGCCGGTAGCCACCGTCTGGCGGAAGTAGTGTTGGCCACGATCTGTCATCAGCTCAGCGTCGGCCACCGACTTCGGCTGGTGGTGGCCAACCTGAATACGACATTCGCCTACCCGTACTTCACGCACTCCTGCACACGCTTGTTCCACGATGACGAACGGCCGTCGCATCTGATCTTGCCGCTGGCCTGAATTGGCCAGCGCCCTGCCGTATCTGCGGCTCGTCAGTTTCCTGCTGCCGCTGGTGGTGACCATGGTCGTCGCCGGCATGATGCCACAATTCCTTGCCGGTGGCATTGCCCGTGGTCTGCGCCCGACGCAGACATTGGCCGCCTATGCGCTGGCATGGGGTATGGCCGACTTCCTCGCCAGTCCCATGTCGCAGGTCCGGCAACTCGCACTCGTTCTCGTCTCAAGTCGACGGCAGGCCCTGCAGGTGCTGCGCTTCGTCCTGAGTTGCGGCATGCTCCTGGCCGCCATCCTTGGACTGCTCGCCTTGAGTTCGGCGGGCCGTTATATCGTCGAGGATCTGCACGAGACCTCTGCCGATCTGGGTAGGGTGGTTCGGCTGGCTCTGTTATTGTTGATCCCTTATCCACTGCTCGAAGCACTGCAGAGCTGGATGTCAGGGCTGCTGATGCGCGTGCGGCGCACGGAGGTCGTTTCCGTCGGCATGCTCGTCGGTATCGGGGCGAGTCTCCTCACCGTGTTTGTCGCCGTACCTACCCCACTTGTGCGGGAACTGCCGATCGCCTTGCCCTTGCTGGCCACCTATGCTGGCCAACTGGCAAACATGATCGTACTCGTGGTTGGCATCTCGCGTTATGTGCATCCTCGGTTGGATGATGGCTCCCTTGGGAAGGGGGTCGGGGTCGATCTTTCTTTTCGTTATCTGGCAAAATTTTTCTGGCCCCTGGCGCTCACCATGGCAATCCAGGGACTCAGCCGACCGGTGATCAATCTCTTCATATCGCGAGGTCTGCAGGGCGAACAAGCGCTGGCAGCCCTGGCTGTCGTCTACTCCCTCGCTCATCTACCATATACCTGGCTCAACGAACTGCGCTCGCTGCCTGCTGTCTTCGTGGAGTACGGCCGTGCCGGTCTGCGACGGATTCGGCGGTTCTCCGGTGCTTGTGGAATTATGTCCTTCCTGTTGATGGTCGTCGCCTTCTGGGTGCCAACGGTCCGCGACCTGTTGCTGCTCGATCTGCTCGCAGTGCCAGCCGCGGTGGCAGCGCGTTGTCATGTGCCCCTCGTCCTGTTTTCCTTCTTTCCACCAGCCGTCTCGGTCCGCGGTTATCTGCAGGGCGTCGCCCTGCGCCAGAGACGTACATCGGCACTTGCTCCGAGCGCGCCAGCTCGGATTGGTGCGATCCTTGCTGTGCTGCTGCTCGTACCGGGCACCTGGTGGTCCGGCACGACACGGGGGGTGGCGGCACTGTTGTGTGGCTTCGTCCTGGAAGCGTTCGTCATCTGGTATTTTGTCTATCTTCGTCGCCCTATTGTCTTATCCAGGCAGAAGGGCGAGGCGTGACTGTCCTGCATCTGGAATGGCATGAGGAGGAAGAGAATGAGTGACTGGGAGGGGCCGCGACCGTCGCGGCTCGATGAATTCGGCGAAGCCATGCGTTTTACCGATCTGGTGTTCCGGCCCGGGCAGAAGGGGCGGCGCATCGTGCAGCGACAATACCCCCATGCCTATCGAGAAGAGGCGGGCTTTGCCAGGCGCCTGCTGATCCTGCGCCACCGTGGCGACATCGTGGGTTGTGTCGCCATCCACCCCATGGTTCTGCGGATCGGCGTGGCACGAATTCGTGCCGGCGGCATCGGTATCGTCGGCACCCACCCCGAGCGCCGTGGTGAGGGCATCATGTCCCGACTTCTTACGGCGTGCATCCAGCGGATGCGGAGTTCGGGAAATGCGATTTCCGTGCTCGGCGGGGATCGACAGCGGTATGGCCGATTCGGCTGGGAGAATGCAGGTGTCCGCACTCTTTATGAGTTGACAACGCGGTCCCTGGGTCCACCCTCGGCGGCGGCACGAGGGCTGCACATACAGCGGCTTCCAAGGGAGCCCGACGTGGCTGTCTGTCGTCGTATCCAGAGGCTTTGTGAGGCACGGCCGGTGGGAGTGCAGCGCTCGCTCGCCGACATCGCACCGCTGTTGGTGCGAGGTGGCAAGGAAACCTGGTTCTGTGAGGCGAGGGGAAGATTCGCCTACGCCGTGGCCGGGGGCGAGAATCGCCGCAACCGCCCGTACACGTCAATCTTTGAGTTCGGCGGTGATGCAGTACTGAGTCTCGCGTTGCTGCGACGCCTGCTGCAAAAGTCGGATCGTGGTCAACTTTCTGTGGTGGCAGGCCCCAATGGGGACGAGCACGCCCTGTTGTCGCCGGTAAGCGTCTCATGGTCGCGGATGGCGGATGGCATGACGATGGTCCTCGACGTCGAGCGCCTTGTGCAGCAAGTACAGCCTGAGTTGCGTCGTCGTGCAGGCCGCTTCGGGGTGGGCGGCCTCTTCAAGCTGCAGGTTGCCTGCGTGGATGACACCATCCAGTATGTCACCATCGATCTGGGTCGCGGCCGCAGCCATCGTCTGCGACTCGATCAGCGCCAGTTGGTGGAATTGCTATTTGGCTGTCTGCCCCTGGAAGAGCGTTTTGCCAGCCATGAAGGGCTCAGCGCCGGCGCCCGCCGCATGCTGTCGACCATTCTGCCCTTGCCGCTATACATCCCGCCTCTAAATCACATTTGAGTCTTCAGCAACTTGCCAAATCCCCAAGGGCGTGTGTACCCTTGTATGGATTTCCCACAACTGCAACGCATACAAGGAGTTACTCCTTCCGATGAGAACCTGGAACCGGGCACTGACAAGTGCCGCCCTCGCCTGCGCCTGCCTGACAGGATCCCCGGCAGATGCTGATCTGTCCGCCTTCGTCGCCGCCGTAGGTTTTGATGACGAAGCAAATCTCGATGGTGCGCCTGGGTTTGGGTTGCGCTGGGGCAAATCCAGTGGCCTGCTCGGCGGCGAAACATCGCTGATGATCGCCCGGCCGGATCGCGAGGTCGCCACCTTCGGCGGTACCGCCAGCGAGGCGGCAACGGCGACGGCGATCTTCTATGAGGGACGGATTCTCCTCAATATTCCCTTGGGCGAGATCAAGCCCTTCGTCGGTGTCGGTTTCGGCCGTATCATGATTCTGCCCGGTGATCTCACGAAGGGGGCGGGCGCCGATGATAAGGCGACGTTGAAAGCGCTTTCCGATACCGAGACCAACTCCGCTTTTTCCTATGGCGGCGGTGTTCGTTATGCGCTCAATGATCGGATCGACGGTCGCTTCGACGTACGTCTCTATCAGGTGTTTTCAGTGACCGGCGCACTCACGGATGCGGCGATCGACCAGATTGTCGACGAGGCCGGTGTTGGGGAGCTGGTGCCGCAGCAAACCGAGGAAAACACAGTCACCTACAGCGAGTTGTCGGTAGGCATCGTCTTTCGTTTTTAGCGGATTGGGCATCGAGCGAGAGCATATGGGAGCGTATCTGATTCCGTTTCAGGCGCTCGGGCAACAGGTGATTCGGTCTGTGCTCGAGGCCTGGTACCTGCTGCGATTCTCTCTTGGTTCCATCGTTGCCTTGACGCGTTTTTTCAGTCGTCAGGGCTTTCGCGCCTCGGCACGGGTGACGCTACAGCAGGTGTACTTCACCGGTCTCGAGGCGCTGCCATTTCTGAGTCTTCTGTCGCTACTACTCGGTTCCACGGTGCTGGTACAATCCCTGCCCCAATTGCAGGGCGTCGGCGCCGGAGAACTGATCGGCAAGATTCTCGTCATCTCCGTGGTGCGTGAACTGGGGCCCATCATCACAGCGATGGTTGTCATCACCCGCTCAGGTACGGCCATGGCAGCGGAAATGGCGACGAACAGAATTACCGGCCAGGTGGAGGCCCTCGAGGGGATGGGTGTCGATGTGTTTCACTATCTCATCGCACCCCGGGTCCTTGGGGCGATGGTGTCCATGTTCTGCATGATCGTCTATTTCGATGTCGTTGCCCTCGTGGGTGGTTTCCTCGTCGCCAGTCTGCGATTGACGATGCCCATATCGGTCTATATGGCGCAGATCGCCGATTCACTTCAGCCACTGGATCTGTACATCAGCCTCAGCAAGGGTATTCTTTTCGGACTGGTCATCAGCCTGTTCAGCTGCTACCACGGATTGCGCGCCCGTCGCGCCCCATACGAGGTCCCCATGGTGGCACGCACGGGCGTCATCCAGGCGATGTTTTTTGTCTTTGTCTCCAGTGCCGTGCTGTCCGCAGGATTCTACTGGATCTGACATGGCATGAACTGTGTCGAACTGAAACAGGTCAGACTGGAAGTCGAAGGGAAATGTTACCTTGATGGCGTGGATCTGACAGTGGCAGCCGGGGAATCTGTCGTCATCGCCGGTATGCCGGGGTGCGGCAAATCCTTCATTCCCCGTCTCTTGCTCGGCCTCCCGGGCATGGAGAATGAGCAGGTCAACGTCGGCGGGGACATTATCGTCGCCGGGGACAACGTCATGGCCTTGAGCAGCCAGGATCTACAGGCCTTTCGGCGGCGCGTGGGCAGTGTAATGCGTGACGGTGGGCTCATCGAGAACATGGACATGCGTGCAAATATCACATTGCCACTGACTTACCACTATCGAGATGTATTGGGGCCTGATGATATACAGGCACGCTGCGACGCCGTGCTTGGCGATCTGCAGTTGGCGCATCTGGGAATCGGTGGAATCCGACCTGTCGCCGTCAATCGAGAGGAGCGCATCTATGTGTCCCTCGCCAGGGCAATGGTGTGTGAGCCCTTTCTCCTGTTACTCGACGAACCCTGCGCCGGTCTCGGCCCCGGCCCGGCGAGCCGTATGTGTCGGTGTCTGTTTTCCTATCAACCCGCTTTCACTCCGCCGCTGCCGGTGCCCGATCACGACCAACAGACGCATCTCACCCGCATCGCCACCACTGTCGATCTCGGTCGCTACCTCGATTCTGCGGATCGATTCCTGCTGATGTGGGATGGTGAACTGGAGGATCTTGGCGATCGAACAGCCGTGTTGGACAGTGCCGATCCACGTGTCAGACAGCTGCTTTATGCCGATGCTGAAGCCTCAGCCGACGGACCACTAGGACGGGTGCAGATGCCCCATGGCTGAGACCGTCGCCCGCAGAGCGCACGAATCTCCCACCTTGCAGATCGGTGTCGGACTCTTTATCAGCATCGCTGTCGTCGGTTTCGTCTGGTTGCTGATCAGTCTGCGACTCGGACCGGAGCGCTACGCACTGGTTGCCGAATTCGACACATTGGGTGGCATCACGGAAGCGACAAAGGTCAAGTTGCGTGGGTTTCCGGTGGGCCAGGTCGAGTCGATCGACTTCCGACCGATGCCGGCCGCAGGTGAGGCGCACTTTCTGGTGACGTTGGGTATTGAAAAAGCCTATCCCGTACCATCTGGTGCTTTTGCCGAAATCCGTGGTAGTGGCCTGGTCGGCGAAGCGTATGTGCATCTCGATGTGACCGCTGGTGGAGATGGAACGTTGCCACCCGGAGCCCACATCCAGGGTCGCTCTGACGAGACCATGAAAACGCTGATGACCAAGGTGCGCGACGCGGCACACAAACTCGGCCAGGCGGCAGAAGCGATTCGGGCGGCCGAACTCGGGGAGCGGCTGAGTGAACTGACAGCGAGCGTTGCCGGCGTCGCCGCCGATCTGGGTACTGTGTCGCGTAGCGCCGATAGCCTGCTCTTGGCGGGCCGTCATGTCGTTATCGAGATGGAACCAGGATTGGTGCGGAGTCTCGCGAGTCTCGATCGCACAATGTCTGACATGGCGGCGACGATGGGACATACAGATACGCTTGTGGCGACGACGAGCCAAGACGTGCAAGGGACGGTGCGAGCCTTACGCCAGGCTGTGGAGCGTCTCGACGGACTGCTGCTGCGGGTCGATTTCCTCCTGGTCGGCAAGCAGGCGCAATTGCAGGAGACTGTCGACAATATGCACGCCACATCGGCGGCGGTGCGACAGATCAGCGAAAATCCATGGCAGCTCGTCGTCGGTCGTGGTGATGGCCAGGTAGCAGAGGAGATGGAGGCGGTAGCGCCTGAGTCGAAGGAGGATCCGGAGTGACCCAACAGCCTCCAGCGGTGCCATCCATGACCTGCGTGAGCGTTTGCTGCAGGCAAGACATGCGCACGATCCGAGTGTGGTACTGGAGTTTTCCATCGAGCCCGGTCTGCGTACTGTGCAACGGGTGCCTCTGTCCCATCTGGTCGAATATGACGAGGCGGATCCGCACCTCATTCGCAGCATCTACGGTCGTCTGGCGCCCTTCCTGCACCAACGGCGGGCGCAACTCGCACCAGCACCAGTTGCCCGTACGCACGATCAGCGCGAAGAACGCAGGGCAACTCGAAGCGGAGCTGGAAGAAGATCGTCGATGGCCGGCTGGTGGGCGGTTGCCGGCTTTCTTTCGTGCATTTATGGGTGTCTTCATGATGGCCATGTTTGTCACCGT
>Ga0310124_10001949_pt1 | contig 14344 bp, 14 predicted proteins | sample CB11b_AW_Bot5_MG_FD_203507 | JGI IMG/M metagenome (GOLD analysis project Ga0310124, IMG submission 203507) | Marine microbial communities from Western Arctic Ocean, Canada - CB11b_AW_Bot5 | ecosystem: Environmental > Aquatic > Marine > Oceanic | place: Canada: Western Arctic Ocean | collected...
GCCCGGAAAAAACGGGACATTTTCCGCAGAGATGTTTGAAGGGAGGACGACTGCGGCGAAAACAAACACTGCGAAGAGGCAAAACACACGGTTGATCATATGCAGTCCGGCTTTGCGAATGACATTCGTTTGCAGAAGTACCGGAATGCAGCGACGTGCAACCGGCGGGAAGCGGTTACAATTATCCAACTCCGGGCTCTTGTCAATACCGCTCACTCCGGCTTGTTGTCATAATTTTCCCGGACATCGTCCCCGATCAGACGCCGTTCCCGGAGTTTCGCGTACTTGTTGAACGTGGCAAAGGCGGTGTTGGCCGCGATAACCAGTCCGGCAATACCGTCAAGGAACCCGAGGCGCAACACATAATCCCGCACAAACCCCAGCACCGGATTGCCGATCAGCCGCACCAGTGAGCAGCGGCATCCCCGTTGCTCGAGGTCAGACGCGCCGATGGTTGAATACTTGTCGAGCGTCCGTAACTGATCGCCGATGTCCTCGTACGTATAATGATAATAGAAGTGCCGCATACCCCCGACATCGCCATCGACCTCGACGCTGGCGTGCAGTCCGCCTTCCCAGCGACTGTGTTGCCGATTGTACAAACGGATCTCGGAATCACGCCCCCAGGCACCATGCAAAATCCAGCGGCCGAGGAAAAACGTGCGTCGACGGACGTTGTAACCGAGGACCGAATCGTCCGCAGCCACTCCGCTGAGCAGTGTTTGGATTTCATTCGCCAGTGACGTCGAGATTTCTTCGTCGGCATCGATAAACAGGACCCAGTCATGGCTGCACTGGTTCTGGGCAAACTGGTATTGCTCTCGGAAGCCCGGCCATTGGCGCTCGATGACACGGTCGGTGGCAGCTCGGACGATTTCCAGAGTACCATCAGTACTGCCGGAATCAACGACAACCAGCTCGTCGGCAAAGGCAACGCTGGCCAGGGCACGCTCGACCGTACGCGCATTGTTAAACGTCAGCATATAGGCCGAAACTGGTCGCATACACGGCTCGGTTGACTGGAAAGAGCAACCGCAATCGGCAACCTGATCCGAATTGGATTGACGATTTTTTAACGAAAGCGGTTACGGATCTGCCGCCTGCTCAGTACGTGGCGCGTCCGCCGGTCAGGTCGAAAACAAAGCCGGTGTTGAAGCTGGTCTCAGGCGACACGATGTAGGCCGCAGTCGCGGCGGCTTCTTCCAGCGAACCGGTGCGTTTCATGGGGATTCGGTCGGTCATGTACTTGACCATAGCGGGATCGGCAGCATCGACCATGGCCGTCTGGATAACGGCCGGTGCCAGGCCGTTGATCGTCACGCCACTTTCGGCGTATTCCTTGCCCAGCCCCTTGACCAGACCCACGACACCCGCCTTGCTGGCGGTGTAGCCCGCCATGCCGGGGTTGCCGTCCTTGCCGGCGATCGAAGCAACCAGCAGGATGCGCCCGTAGCCACGCTCGAGCATCGGCGGCAGACAATGTTTGGCCATCAGAAACGAACCGCGCAAGTTGACGTTGATCACCTGGTCGAACACGTCGACATCGTACTCCACCGCTTTGACGTTGGTCTGGCCGACGATGCCGGCGCAGTTAATCATTACATCGAGACGCCCGTGGGCATCCACGACCCCGGCAATGGCATGGCGCACCGATGCCTCGTCCCCGACATCGACAGCGGTGCCGCCGACGCTGCAGCCACGTTCTGCGAACTCCGCAACAGCGGCCTCGCGTGTGCTGTCGTTGGAGTCGAAGATACAGACTGTGGCACCTTCGCCGACGAGCCTATCGACCATTGCCTTGCCGAGACCGTCGGCGCCGCCGGTGACGATGGCAACCTGATCGCTGAATCGATTGAAATTCATTTGCTTGATCTCCTTTTTACTCGGCTGCAACACAGGTCTGTCGCTGGCTGCCAAGGCCTTCGACAGCGAGTTCGACGACGTCGCCCACACTGAGAAACTCAGGCGGATCCATCCCAAGACCGACGCCCGAGGGCGTGCCCGTGTTCAGAACGTCACCTGGTTCGAGCGTAAAAAACTGCGACAGATAGCGGATAATCTCGCAAACGTCGAAAATCATCGTGTTGGTATTGCCGCTCTGCTTGCGGGCACCGTTGACGTCGAGCGACATCGAAAGGTTCATGGGATCGGCGAGCTCGTCGGGCGTCGCCATGAACGGGCCAAGCGGGTTGAACGTATTGCAGGACTTGCCCTTGACCCACTGTCCCCCGCGTTCGAGCTGGAAGGCGCGCTCGGAGACGTCGTGGGAAATGCAGTAGCCGGCGATGTGGTCGGCAGCCGCTTCCCTGCTCGCAACGTAGCTGGCGGTCTTGCCAATGATTACGCCAAGCTCGACCTCCCAGTCGGTCTTTTCGCTGTTGCGCGGGATCGTCACGTTGTCATACGGACCAATAACAGTGTTGGTCGCCTTAAAAAAAACGATCGGCTCCGGGGGAATCTCCAGGCCGGATTCGCGGGCATGTTCTTCGTAGTTCAGGCCGATGCAAACGACTTTGTACGGGCGTGCGACACAGGAACCGAGTCGGGCATCGGCGGGTACCTCGGGCAACTCATCACCACGGCTGGCAAGGATATCGGCGAGCTTCGCCAGTCCGTCGTTGTCGAAAAAATCACTATCCCAGTCGCTGAATGCACCGGACAGATCTTTGCGGACACCGGAATCGAGCAGGACCCCGGGTTTTTCTTGGCGGAACTCACCGAAGCGGATCAGTTTCATTTCTGGACCATTGGCTGCAGGTTGACGTCAGAGTTGTCAGAATTGAGGGGCTAACGGTACCGCCACAAGCCTGAAAGTCAATGGAAATACGGGAGTGTTCAGGTATCAGATTTCAGCTATCGGAGAAAATAAACTGTCACCCGCATCGCGATTCCATTACGACTGTGATTACGGGACGACACCTGCTATCTCATTCCCCCGACAACCCCGGGATCTCCATGTACCGTTGATTGTCCTGGCAGGCAATCTGTCCGCCATCGACGATGATGGCTTGCGCGGTTATGAAGGATGAATCACGGCCAAGCAGGAAGGCAATCACGCTGGCGATTTCGCCAGCATCGCCGTAGCGGTTCATCGGGATCTGCCGAGTATATGCGGCCTTGAAGAGGGGATCTTCGATTGAGAGGTCGCCGGGTGTACTGATGACCCCGGGGCACACGGCATTGACGCGAATTTCATCCGCCGCCAGTTCGCCTCCTGCCGTTCTTGTCAGGGCCAGCAGTGCCGCCTTTGATGCGTCATAGGCGCTGCAGCCCGTGCTTGAACGAAAGGCATTGCGACTGACTACGTTGACGATAGCCCCACCGCCGGCTGCTGCCATGACGGGCGCGATAGCGCGAATGAGCGCGAACGGCGCCGTCACATTGACGGCAAAGGCAAGCTGCCACACGTCGTTGGTCAATTCAGTGATGCGTCCACCGGGCCAGATGCCGGCGTTGTTGACCAGCCGCAAAATGGGGCCGTGCTGCTCGGTCAGTTCGGCAACCAGCGCGGTAATGGCATCGCCGTTGCTCAGATCGAATGACACCGGCAACACGTCCTCACCGAGTTCAGTCTGCAGGTCGTTCAGCGTATCTTCATTGCGATCAAGCGCGATGACACGACAACCGTCCTGCAGCAACCGTGCGGTAGTCGCCCGGCCAATCCCCTGGGCCGCACCAGTCACCAGTGCCAGAATTTTTTCATCAGCCGCCATCAACTCCTCCACGCTTCAGTTCTCAAGATTTAACTGTTCAACCTTTCTCTCAACGCATCAACAGTCCGCCGTTGATCTCGACAATCTCGCCGGCCATGAACGAACTGCCGGGCGACAACAGTAGAAGCGCAAGCTCGACGACCTCATCCGCCTGTCCCATCCGTCCAACTGGCGTCAACTTGTTCAACAAGGCAGCGACTTCCGGTGTCGCCCGGCCTTCCTGCATCGGGGTATCAACGACGCCGGGGGCAAAGCCGTTGACTCGAATCCCATGCGGCGCCAGTTCACGAGCCAGACCGCGCGTAAACGTGTGCACGGCGGATTTCGCTGCTGCGTAGGGCACGGTCCCGCCGCCGCCGCCGGTATGGCCGGCAACCGACCCGACCGTGACTATGGCGCCTTCGCCCTGTGGAATCATCCGCCTCGCCGCCTGCTGGCAGCACAGAAAAACACTGGTGGCGTTAACCCTGATCATTTGGTCCCACTCCGACAGCGGACATTCTACCACAGGATTCTTTTCCATCCATTCGCCGGCATTGCAGACAATCATATCAAGTTTGCCGCCGAAGGTGTCGTCGACAGTGGTGAACATCCGCTCAACGTGTTCCGGATCACCGACGTCCGCCTGCAGCACCAGGCCGCTGCCACCGGCACTGTCGATTTCTTCCTTGATCGCTTCGGCTGCAGCCTGGTTACGATTGTAGTTGATGCCGACGTTCGCTCCGGCACGGCCGAGTGCCAAGGCGATCGCACTCCCCATGCCCGAGCTGGCACCGGTCACGATTGCAGTCCTGCCTTTGAACCAGTCTATGTTCGTCATCGTTGTGTACCCTTCATTTTTTGACCACGTCCTCGAACTCTTCAAACAGTTCGACACTGATCCCATCCGGGTCCAGGGCATAGACAGCGCGAGCGACGGTGACACCGCCACGGACCACATCGACCGGTGGGTTGATCGAACCGTAACCGCCAGCAACGAGCTTTTCGTAGAGCGCCTCGACATCGTCAACCTCATAGGCGCAATGCGAGGATCCGACATAGTGATTGCGCTGTTCGCGTGGCGACGAAGGCGGGTTGATGTACTGGATCAGTTCGAGTATGAACTCATTCACCGGATGCCGCAGCAGCGCCGTGATGATATGCACGTTCTCGTAGCCGAGTATCACATCGTAGCTGGGCAGGTCCTTGCGCTCACTCACGCGAAGTTCCTCGAACCCCAGCGCATCCCGATAAAACTTCAGTGACGACTGAACGTCCGACACGGTGAACCCGTGGTGGTGAATCATTTTAACAGCCATAAGGTTTCTCCTGGTCATTCAATTAGCGGGTGGCGGATGCAAGTGGCAAGTGTGACTGTCACCTGAGCTATTAAACGCTCGGCGGCCCGACATTAAAGACAATCGTCTTCAAATCGCTCATGAAATCCAAAGTATGCCGGCCGCCAATACGGCCGACACCGCTGCTATTCGAACCCATGCCGCCGAAAGGCAGGTGATGCTCCCAGAAATGCGTCCAGTCGTTGACGACTGTGATGCCCGAATTCAGCTGTTCGGCCCATTCCCAGGCGCGGGTGACGTCCTTGGTAAAGACCGACGACGAGAGGCCGAGATCACACGCGTCGATATAGGCCCACGCTTCTTCGTCATTCTTGAAGCCGACGATCGGTGCGATCGGCCCAAAGGTCTCTTCCTTGTTCACCAGTGAATCGATCGAAAAATCGGTCAGCACAGTGGGTTCGTAGAAAAAACCGGGCCGATCCGGGCGGTCACCGCCAGTCACCACCGTTGCGCCCTTCGCAAGGGCGTCCTCGAGATGCGCCGTCATCTTGTCGACAACGCCCATGTTGTTTTGCGGCCCCATGTTGACGGACTTCTCGCGCGGATCGCCGAGGATCCAGTTCCCGGCCTGTTCGACCATCGCCTCGACCAGCGCGTCCTTGATGCTGTCGTGCACAAAAATACGCTCGGCACAGGAGCACACCTGTCCGGCCGCATAGTAGCACGCCGCAGCTATGCACGGTGCGATTTCCTGTGGATCGGCATCCTCCAGCACCACGATCGGGCCGTTGCCGCCAAGCTCAAACAGTCGCGGCTTCAATCCACAGCGCGTTGTGATTATGCGCGCCGTCTGCGGACTGCCCGTCATGCCGACAGCGTGGGTGCCCGGATTCACGACCAGCTCGTCGCCCACTTCGGCGCCCGGACCGGTAATCAGATTGATCACCCCCGGAGGCAGCTCAGTAGCCGCAATGCATTTCATCAACTCGACAGCAGTCGCTGCCGCTGTCGGCGCGGGCGACCAGCACACGGCGTTGCCCATGACAATCGCGAATGGCAGATACTCACCGGGAATCGCAGCCGGGAAATTCCAGGGTGTCAGGCAGGTAACAACGCCGCGCGGCTGGTGGAAGGTCAGAACTCGTTTTGTCGCATCCGCACAGGGTTTCGTGTGTGCCTCGAAGTATTTCGCCTGTTCCGCAGCCACCACCCACGGCGTGTCCGACTCACCGGCCTCGTCGTTGGCTTCGCCGTGGAATGGCTTGCCGAGCTCTGTGCAGAGAATGTCACGGAGGTCTTCCCTGTGCTGGCCGATTGCCTCCGCGACGGCCGTCGCCGCAGCGCACCGGTCCCACAGCGACACCTTGCGCCAGGACTTGGCCGCCTCGTTGGCAGCCGCAATAGCCCGTTGCGCGTCTTCGCGTCCGCCCTTTGCTATCTTCCCGAAAGGCTCGCCGAGGGCCGGGTTGATGGCATCGTAGGTTTCACCGGAGGCAGCGTCGCACCACTCGCCGTTTATGTACATCTGATAGTTGTTCATTCCGCGTCCTGTAGAAAGTGGTTAATCACAATTTTGCAAGGCATAAGTTCCCCCAAGGTTGGGAGCTATTCAAGTCAATCAGTCACTCGCGTGGACAACGCCCGGCCATTCGCGCCGGACGCAGTGAAGTACATAACTTCGCTGCTGCGCGTGTAGTGAATCAGGTGACAAATTGTTCCGGTGCCAGTAGTGGAACCACCCACGAAAGCGCCTACATGAATGTGCCTATCGTCGTTGCGTGTCTGTTGATTCAGCCGCAACTGATGTCAGTGAGTCTGCCGCTATTCCCGATGAGGACGCAAATCCATTGCGCCGTGCATTCCCCATGTTGTCCATGTGCAAGGCAACGTGGATCTAACCGGTCGCCGCCTCACGCGCCCGATGCAGGTCTTCCACAGCCTTGGCGGCGCCGGCTCTGATGAAATCAAGTTCGTTGTTGCACTCGAAGTATTGGACCCCCTTATCAATCCAGTACCTGGCGCCGTCGTAATCCGCCGCCACAATCCCCCGGATGATATTACGACGCGCAGCAATGTCGAGGATACCGTTGACGGTTTCAAGGAAGCCAGGGTCCTGGTACTGTCCGGGGATGCCATAGGACAAACTCAGGTCGCTGGAACCGATGAAACAGATATCGATCCCGTCAACGGCCATCACGGCCTCGGCGTTCTCGGCGCCGGGCCGGGTTTCGAAATGGGCGATCGAGAACGTCTCGGCGTTCATTTCGTCGTACCAATCCGTTTTATCGACCGTCGCATAGTACGAGTTTCCGTAGCCGGTCGCACTGGCCCGCGAGCCGACCGGCGGAAACTTGATGTAATCGATCAACGTACGCATGTCATCCGCGGTCTCCGTACGCGGCAACTGGATCCCCATCACACCCATCTCCAGCAGACGCGCTGTATCCGCCCGCGACAACTCCCCCAGCTTGCTGACAACCGTCAGCCCATGGTCGCGCGCGCACAGGACAAAATCGGCCAGGCGTGACGGATCAAACGAAGCATGTTCGTTCTCTAGAAAAATAAAATCGAATCCGGCATTCACGTACGCTTTCACGACCGACGGCCGCAGATGTTCGCACACGGTGGCACCGAACACAATGTCCCCATCGTCCAGGCGTTGTTTCAAGGTCTTCATTGAGCTCCCAATTATCGTTCGAGGTTCATCTTCCATTTTAACCGGCGAGCAGCAAGCTATGCCGGTCCCGTATCCTCATCACGCATCACCGCCATCCGAGTATGCCTCGCCCGGACTGAACGATTGCTCCGGCGATCTCCTGTCCTGCATCTACCGCGGTCCTGAGAGAATCGCCCTGCGCCAGCGCGGCCAGGACGCCGCCATTGAAACCGTCTCCGGCACCGACGGTGACGTCGGCAGACCCGGGTTTGTGCGCCGCTTGATGCCCAAACGGTTCGTCGAATCCCTGCCAGGCGGCGCCTTCTGCACCGAGCTTCACAATAACGTCTCGCGGCCCGTGGTCCAGCACGAATCGGGTGATTGCCTCGGGATCGGTGCGATCGGACCAGGCGCCCAGTTCGTCCCCAGTGCCAATGACCAGGTCGCTCTGTCGCCATAGCGCATGCAGGGCTGGTGGCTGGAGCGTTCTCAGCCAGCTTAGACCGCTGTCCAGCACGGTACGGGTGCCGTGCTCTCGCGCCGCAGTCAGCGCCAGCAGAATATTGTCATAGTCGTCCTGGGTGGCTTTCGTATGGGTCCCGATCAACAACCACGCGGCATCGTCGCATTGACTTGCAGCCAGCCAGTCCACCGGTGGCCCGACATATTGCAGACAGCCCAATCGTTTGCCCTGGTCATCGACGGCGGTCACCGCACTCATCGTCGAGGCCGTCGGCTCTCCAAGCAATCGCACGCCTGCCTCATCAAGCCAACGACGAGTCAACTGCCCGTTCATATCGGTGCCCACGGGTGCACTCAGGAAAACAGTCCCGCCCAGTTTACCGATCACGTATGCCGGGGCAGCCCCGTTACCACCAAACCCGACGTCTATCGGCAGCTGCAGCTTCGTGATCAGTTCCGGCGTGTATCCATCGATACCGTCCCCGGCACACCAATTTGCAGGGGCATTGCGTACGGTAATGTCGACGCTGACCGATCCGGCAATTGCGATGGTTGTCATTGAGTCTCGCCTTTTGAATGTGACAGACCACTTTCAACTCGGCCGATAATCCTCAGAAACGTGCAGGATCCCCAGCACGCCTGGATACATCAATCGGCACCCAAGTCCGCCATGTAGACACGGGTATTCGCCCCGTCCATGTTGTCCATCAGAAAATAGACAAATCGCCCGGTGCGGCTCAGCCTGGCACCGGACTGGGTGTAATGGTTCGAGTTCGGTGCCGGCGGGATAACCACTTTCCTTGAAGCCCACGGATCGGCAGCGGTGGTATCGATCTTGAAAATCCCTCGTGGATTCGAGAGCAGCAGCCACTTACCGGCGAGGCTGGGAGTCAACCCGTCGCCGAGATGGTCCAGGGTGTCATTGATCGGATCCCATGCAGCCACACCGCTGCTGCGCCCCTGGTACCGGATGTTGTAGGTGTGCATGTAAATTTTGTCTTCGCACATTGTGACCATGCACGGGTTCTGGATATTTTTCTCCTCGTACATCGACACCGGCAAAGGCTTTGTCTTCGCGGTGCCGTCGTCGTTAAAACTGCCGTCCCAATAGTAGATCGTCGCCCTGGCGCAGTCGTGACTGCCGAAGATCCAGGTCATCGTACCGTTTCGGGTCTGGGGGCCGCGATTGTAGAGCCATGAGTTTGCCGGGTCGGCACCTTCGTTGCATGTGCTCGCATGTATCAGTTTGAATTTTTCTTCGGCAAGATCCAGATAATACACGTTGCCGTGAAGGATGTTGCCCTCACCGCGCCTGTATCCGATCACACCGAACCCGCCGGTGTCGTCATTGCCAACCGACATCTGCCCGAGCGACATACCATCAGGCAGGTCATATATCTTGGTGTTTTCCGGGTTGGCTATCTCACGCAGGATCAACTGGTCGATTGGCCCGCTCTCCCTGGCATACGCCACGTACTTGTCGTTGACCGCAACCTGCCCGGACTTGTAGTGCAGGTGTCCCCAGACAATCTGGATCCCGGTCTTCGCGTCGTCACCGATCAGTTTCAACTCCTGCGTCTTCGTGTCGTACAGGTAGATTCGGCTGGCACCGTTTTTGGCGGCAGTAATTGCCGCATAGCGCCCGTAGATCGACAGATGCAGCGGCCGGAATCCGTCGTTGGTCACCCCCATCACCAATACCGGCTTCTCGAGCAACGGGTAGACCTCGACTTGCCCAACCTGCTCCTGCGGCGCGGCATCGGCAGACATCTCCGCAGCTCGCGTCGCGGACGTCCCAAGGGAGACGGTCATCGGCACGAGCATTGCCGTGGCAAGGGACATTACGCACAAATACAATTTCTTCATTCCAATCTTCTCCAGGCCGTTTGGTCAGGTTTTGTCGGCGCGCTCAGCAGCCAATACGTCCAGCACTGCCAGCAGCTCACTGTCGCGTTGGGCTACCAGTTGCTCGTAGGTCATCCCGGCGACCTCGGCGTCCATACCGGCAATGAGCTTGGCCTTGACCTCGGGTGTGAGGCTGGGCGTACCGAGATCGGCCCACCAGTTTTCGATTTCCGGGCCAAGATGCTCGAAGTGATGATGCATCCCGCCGGGTCCGCCGGCAAGGTGCATGGTCAGGTGCGGCCCGATCAGCGCCCAGCGCAGCCCCAGGGCGTGCACGACGGCCGCATCGACATCTTCGACCGTGGCAATGCCGGCGTCGACAGCATGCACCGCTTCGCGCCACAGCGCCAACTGCAGGCGGTTGACCAGATGTCCCGGGACTTCCTTGCGCACGTGTATCGCGTGCTTGCCGTGGGCCTTGTAGAACGCCAGCGTCCAGTCGACAATAGCCGGGTCCGTTTGACGGCCGCCAAGAACCTCGACGAGCGGGATGATGTGGGGCGGGTTGATCGGGTGCCCTACAATGTAACGCTCCGGCCCGACGCGACCGTCCTGCAGCTCACTGATCAGCAACCCCGAGGTACTCGTTGCCACGACGGCGTCGGCCGGCAGCCCCGGTTCGAATGCCCGGTAGATATCCGTCTTTGCCGCCAGTGACTCCGGTCCGCTCTCCTGCACCAACTGCGCATCGCTCACCGCTGTCGCGGGATCAACGACAAAACGTAGCCCTCCGGGATCCACACCCGCGACGGCACGATCCGCGACGGCGGGCCAGGCATCCTCCACGAAAGCACGGACGCGTGATTCCGCGTCCGGTGCGGGATCGCTGACCGTGACGGTCTTGCCACAAGCCAGATAGTGCACGGCCCATCCGGAGCCGATTGTGCCGGCACCAACGATGGCCACTCGCTCGACATTCTGCGGGTCAATCATGTTCGTATACTCGCCGTTCGGAGTTCAACATTCAGCATCCAGCTTAAACATTCGCACGGCGTTGCCGCCCAAGATCAGCGCCTTTTCCTGTCGCGAAAGGAAATCGCAGTGCAGACGGATGTAATCGGCGGCTTGACGATAGGTGCACCAGTTGCCGCCGCAAAACGGCATGTCCGATCCCCACATCAGTTTTTCGATCCCGACTTCATCGCGCCATTGTCGCAGCATTTCCTGTCCCTCGACAAAGGGATACTCCGGCCACTTGGCGGGCATCAGGACTTCGGCAAACACGTTCGGGCGCTTCAAAAGGGACATCACCTCCTGCGGCACACCGATTTCATGAATCATAGTCGCCGGCACCAGTCCGTGGGTCAGCACCGACGGAATATCCGGATGTCGCTCGGCCCAGCGATGGACCTCGGCGGTGTACTGCATGAAACTCGCCACCCGATCACGGCGACGGGCGTCCAGGTACCACCACACGGGAATCCCCAGATCTTGCACCAGTCCCCATAGCGGCTCGAATTTAGTGTCGTCAATATGGTCGGTGTAGCCATCAAAGGCGAACAGCTCGACACTGAAATAAAGTCCCTTGCACCCCTGTTCGTGGACGGCGCGCTCCAAGCGCTCGAGCTGCACCGGTTGATCAGCCGCCGGTTCGCGGATCTGTGCCAGCCCGATGAATCGATTCGGGAAACGCGACATCGCCTTGGCGTAGTAGTCCGCGATATTCGCCCCATAGACATGATCGCTCTGCAGCACCGCGACATCGACGCCGGCTGCATCCATCTCGGCGATCATCCGCTCCGGTGCCGCCTCCAGGTTTTCCAGGCCCGGCGGAAACAACGCGGTGTAATAGTCGACGCCGTCAATTGTAAATTCGGCCTTGCCGTACTTGCCCATACGAAAATTCACATCCGGCATTTCTTGAATATCATCGGAGGGATAATCCAGCAACCGATCCTTGACATGTTTGCCGTCCGCCTTTCTCCAGAACTCGGTAAAATCCCGGACATGATACTGCCATAGTTTCAGCGTTAGTGCGGCGCTTTCCGGGCCGGAGCCCGTAGCGAAGCGTGGAAAAATATGACTGTGCGCATCGATGATGCGGGTGGCTGCCACTTCTTCACTATCTTCCACAGGCCGCCAGCCGCCGCCAGTGAACTCGATTTTCTTGTCGGTAGTCATAATGAACTGTAGCTGATCGGGCCGCACGCCGCCATATCTGCAATTCGATATTGGTGACCGGCGCAAGAACGGGCGAACGTGTAGTGAAGTTGAAGCGTCCGGGATACGAGTTTAGAAGCATCAAGTACGAAAGAACAGGCGGAGAGAATTACGTCTGGCCGTCCAGCCACATCTGAAAATCACTTGCTCGCCACGTATATCGGGGCCGATATCCCAGCATCTTCGTCGCCTTGTCATATGACCACAAGGTCGCATGCCTCTCGAGCGGCTTCTGTATGGGGACATCCGGAAAGTGTTCGGCAATGAGCTCTCGGGATTCGATCTTCGAGCAGGTGTCGTCGCCGGTGATCAGATACACCTCGTGCCCGATGCAGTCTTTCTCGACAGCGAGACGGAAGGAAGTTGCGGCATCCCGGGCATCTGTGAAACACCACAAAATTTTTTCGGGCGGCGGCGGCCCGGGGACCGGCCAATCCCCGGCGTCCTCGATCGTCTTGCAATAGCGCTCGGACCACAGCTCCTCGACGGAAAATTTCTGCGCCCAACCCGAACTGACAGCCACTTCAGCTCCAGCCCGATCGACGTACCAATTGTTGCTGATACGTAAGCAAACCGTCTGCAGCCCGTAGCGGTCGGAATACCGCTTACAGGTTATTTCGCCGAGCAGCTTGCTGAGCCCGTATTCGTCCTGCGGCTCGGACGGATGCGCTTCGTCGAGCGGCAGGTACTGCGGCGTCAGTTTGTGCTTCTGAAAGGAGAATCCGGTCGCCGCACCGGAAGAGGCGAAAACAAACCTGGGCACTTCGGCTCGAACTGCCGCTTCAAGGGCATTGACCGTTCCCATCACGTTGATGTTAATCAACTGCTCGGGAGTGGCGCGCCCCGGTCCCGGCACAGCAGCCAGATGAATAACCGCCTGCATTTCATGACAGGCCGTCGCGAGTCCGTCCAGATCCATGATTTCGCCCTGGACGAACCTCACGCCCGCTACTCGCGGTGCGGTGCGACTGTAGCAGGTCACAGAATGCCCGGCGCCCAGCAATTCACGCAGGACGTAACCACCGATCGTACCGCTGCCGCCAGTTACCAGAATGTCCATAGCCTCATCCTCAATTGTTAACGATTGTGTGGCTTCTGCGTCCACGCATCCATGATGTCGCCGTCCAATGCCACCGCCTCGCCGTGGATCAAGTTGGCCTGGCAATCAAAGGTGAACCGTGTGTAGCCGATACGATAGTCGCTGGCCACCCGGAATTGGTTCGCTTTCTTCATCGCGCCGGGCCAGGCGATTTTGTCGGCGCCGGTCATCACCTGCATCAGTTGCGGATGCCGGCTGCGTTCGTAAACGTGATGGTGGCCGCAGAGGTACAGATCGGTCCGGGCCTCGATGAGCATTGGCAGCAGTACCCCGGATTGACCGGTCAACTCGTCATAGCGCAAAGATGAATCCGTATTGTGGTACACGTACTTCGACATGAAGATCGGCCAATGCCCAACGGCGATCGATACCCTCGTATTGCGTGGCTTTGACAGATGCCGGCGCAGCCATCGGTGTTGCGCGGTGCCCGGTGGGAAGGCACCATGATGCATCACTCGGCAGGTACCGACTTCTTTTGCGTTGTATTCGCCGACGCGCATCAATAAGTCCAACATCACCAGGCTGATATCGCCGAAGCTTGCCGCGTAGTAGGCACGTTTTCCAGCACGGCCAACGTGCTTGCAATAGAGATCCAGAGACCGGCCCGGACGCGACTGATCATGATTTCCAGGCGTATGGAATATAGGACATTCACTGGCGAGCGGATCGACAATCCGATGATAATCCCGCCAGCACTGGGCAATGAATCGACGCTCGTCATCGTCAACCGCACCCGGAGTATTGTCACCCGAGTTGATGACGAAGTCGGGCTTCTCAGCGCGCACCTTGGCAATCAACTCCTCAACCTGAGCGTTATGGTCATCCGCGTCGGTGGGTATCTGGCCGACCTGCATGTCGGTAATATGAATCCACCGGGTAATGGATCGACGTGCTGGCTTGGCCATGTGGCTCCACTTGGTTGACTGGATGGCGAACGCGGAGGCATCGCGGTACTCCTGACCAAGGATGTACAACCTCTGCGATTGATTAGCGCAGGAATCGGCCGCCATTGATATCGAGGATGGCGCCGTTGAGAAAACTGGCGGCGTCGCTGGCCAGGAACGCGATGGTT
>Ga0310124_10001952_pt1 | contig 14332 bp, 11 predicted proteins | sample CB11b_AW_Bot5_MG_FD_203507 | JGI IMG/M metagenome (GOLD analysis project Ga0310124, IMG submission 203507) | Marine microbial communities from Western Arctic Ocean, Canada - CB11b_AW_Bot5 | ecosystem: Environmental > Aquatic > Marine > Oceanic | place: Canada: Western Arctic Ocean | collected...
GACGCGCACAAGAAGCAACTCGAGGAACTCAATGAACGGGAGCTGAACCGGGACGAAGAGCCCGTTCTCTTTATCAAGGCCGAGGCAGTCAACTCGGGTTCAGCGCCGCGCTACGCCTGGATTCAATCTCCGATACCGGTTCATGTCGTAGATGGGTGGAGCGGCCCGAAATGGGCCTTCGACCGCGACACCGGCTTCTGCATGCTGGAAAACGGCAACGTGTTCTGTGTCATGAGGGTGAACGGCAAACCGGTCCCGCAACCAGAGATGGGCGTTCTGCTGGAACCGGGAGAAACGGCAACGTTTGAAATGCTTCTCCCCCATCGCCCCATTACCAAGGCGCGCGCCCTGAAACTTGCCAAGCGACCCTTCGAATCCTGTATCGCCGAGTGCCGTGAATTCTGGTCGGAGAAGCTGTCGGCCGGCGCACAGGTCCAACTGCCGGAGCCGCGAATCGACGAGATGGTGCGCGCGGGCATTCTGCACCTCGATATGGTTGCCTACGGCAGTGAACCCGACGGTCCCGTAAACGCATGCACGGGCATGTACACGGCAATTGGAACCGAGAGCGCACCCATTATTCAATTCCTCGACTCCATGGGACGCCACGACCTGGCCCGCCGCGCCCTGATGTTTTTCCTCGAGATTCAACGCGAAGACGGCTCCATGATCGCGTTCGGCGACTACCTGGTGGAGACCGGCGCCGTGCTCTGGAGCCTGGGTGAACATTACCGCTATACGCGGGATGACGACTGGGTTCGGCAAATCGCGCCCAAAGTGCTCAAAGCATGCGACCATCTCATCGCATGGCGGGAGCGGAGCATCGACGAGTCATTGCGCGGCAGGGGCTACGGCATGATCGACGGTCAGGTGTGCGATTACCCGGATCCGTTCCGCCATTTTTTCCTGAATGGATACGCCTGCATGGGCATCCAACGCGTCTCGGAAATGCTGTCATCGGTCGATCCCGGCCGATCCAAAGAACTCGCAACCGTCGCCGAAGCCTGGAAAAGCGATATCCGCGAATCCTTTTTCGAGTCCATGGCCAGATCCCCGGTGGTACCTCTTCGGAACGGGACCTGGTGCCCGACCGCGCCCCCATGGGCCGAGGGAACCGGTCCCGTATCAACGTTCGCCGACAACATCGACTGGTACAGCGAGGAAAGATACAATTACTACAACCGGACCGGAGCGCAGTTCTGGGTCCGGGATTCCATGCTGGGACCACACTATCTCGTCTTCCAGGAAATCCTGGATCCGAGCGAACCCGCCGCGGAATACATGCAGGACTACAATACGGACATCTTCATGAAGCGGAATGTAGCTTCCGCCCAACCGTACTACAGCCGCCACACCTGGATTCACCTGGTCCGGGGAGAGGTCAACTCGTTCCTGAAAGCATATTACAATTGCATGGCTGCCCAGGCGGATCGCGAGACGTACACATTTCCGGAGGGCATTCAACGGTCGGTGCTCGCAATCGAAAAAGAAAGCCCGCACAAGACACACGAGGAAGGCTGGTTCCTGCTGGAAACCCGTTGGATGCTCTACATGGAAAGGGGGAAAACCCTGAGATTCCTGCCCGGCGTTCCGCGGGCCTGGTTGGCGCACGGCCAATCGATCAAGCTGGAGCAGGTTGCAACATACTTCGGCAAGGCATCCCTGACGGTGGAATCCTCTTCGAATGACGGCGTGATCCGCGCCGTGGTGGAGTGTACATCGGACCGCCAACCGGAACGTATGGAGGTCCGGCTGCCTCACCCCGATGGAAGAACTGCGCTGAACGTCGAGGGCGGGACTTATGACCCAAAGCGGGAGTGCGTGTGCATAGAACCGTTCAAGGATCGCGCGGAAATCGTCGTCCAGTTTTGACTGCGACTTCAATTTAATCTCCTTTTGAAGCGGCGGAGCTCTCTTGCGTCGATTTGTAATTCCATTATTCGTTTTAGCGATCGCCTCAGCGCTGGTGGCGCCGTTCTGGTCACTGCTTCCCGCATACGTCGAGAAAAGCCTGGGACAACCGCCAACCATCACCGGCTTGCTCTTTGCCGTTTGCATCCTCACGTCCGGAGTCCTCTTCCTCCTGGGCGGAGCAGTGGCGGACATGATTGGTTCGCGACGCACCCTGCTGCTCGGATTTGCGGGACTCGGACTATCCGGACTGTTTTTTCTGGTCTCGAGCCTTCCGTTGCTGTTCATGCTTTCCGTTGTAATCGGCGTGGGAAGCGCGTTTCACGTCACCGGATCCATGAGCTACCTGATGCGCGCCGTATCCACCGCCCGGCTGGGTGTTGGGGCGGGAGTCTTTTTTGTGTCGATGACACTTGGAATGGGCGTAGGCTGCTTTGTCTTCGGGCCGGTAGCGGACCGCTGGGGGTATGGGCCGATGGGATGGGCCATTGTTGCCGGCATGTCTGTGATCGTGGCGGTGGGTTGGTTCGCGCTGCCGGAAGTCGGAACGACGGCCCATGAAAAACTCTCCGTCTCGGATATCCTGCGCGGATACCGGGCCATGCTCGGAAATACAAAAATCCGGTGGCTGCTCGCGGTGCGATTTCTTCCAACCTGCATGTGGGGCGCGGCGTCCGTAGCGTTTCCCTACCTGCTGTTCGTAGCTACCGGCAAAAACCAGACACCTGCTTTTTATGCCGCGACCAGTCTCGTGGGAGCGGCAGTCGCTCAAATGATCACAGGAAAGTTCTGCGACCGATTTGGTATTCCGCGTACCGTGCGGGTGGTCTCCGTACTGATTCCCATTACAACGTTGCTTACCGGAATCTTCGCCGGCTCGTTCGTTGGATTCTGGATCTGTGGCATCGCCTACACCGGCGCTGCCTGGGCTCTCTCTACGACGATGCCTCCCCTCATGAATTCCATTACGGGGCGGGAAGAAAGCGGGCGCATTGTCGGGGCCACGCACGTGGCGTGGGCCGCGGGTATGGCAACCGGCCAGATCGGGGCCGGATGGTTGGTAACGTTCGATCCCGCGGCGTGCTACTACCTGGGAACTCTGCTCTGTTCCGCCAGCGTTTACTGTGCGTGGCGGGTCACTTCAGAAAAGTAAATAAATCTGAGGGTTTCCCTCTTTTCGCCTCGTGGTTCACATTCACGCTTGCCGCGTACAACACGATCCCCAGCGCGCGCCGCAGGCGGTCGGAGGGATTTCCGCTGGTGCGATGAATGGTCTGGGCATTCCCATGGAGTCTCACGCAGGCATGATTACGCCGATGGTCAAGAGCAGGTTCGCATACACCCGCTGGTCCGCGGTCTGGATCGTGAGACACACATCTTCCTCTTTTGACGCCTCGTAAAAGGCAAAGCGCTCGATCTCTTCGAGGTCCGGGGGCTGCTGAAAGGCACCCAGGATTTTCCGGTACTCGTCCCACACCGGCGGATCTTCCGACAAGGCATACGGTCCCTCGCGATAATACTCCATCACCGCCGCCGCTTCGACGGGCATCACGGACAGAAGCGACTCGAGAACTTGGGTGCAGCTTACGATTCCGGGAGACAGGTTCAACGAAACAAGCACTGCATTCGGACCCAGGGCCGTTGACGCAGGGTAGTTTCCATCCGCAATAAGGACTCTCGACCCGTGCCCCGCCGTCCCGAGGGCCTCTAGAATCTCTGAATGTATTAAATTTCCCCTCAGCATCGTATGACTCCTTTTTGCTGTAAAATGTAAAAAGCCGAGACCATCAATTATCTCAATTGCTGCTCATTGGTAAAGCACTCGCTCAAGCAGATGGGGCCACTTGGGCCAATTCCAGAACGCATCCTCAGAATCCGGACCATAAGCCGTTCCCAGAAAAACCAGAATTTTCCCGTCCCCGATCTCCTGTTCAACAAGCAGCGGCTCTTCCCCTATTGTCAGCAATATCGTAGTACCCGGCAATAGGTCCATCGCATGTGCAAAGGGAACAACCGGTTCGGTCCCGGAAAAAAGGTCTTCGAACTCCGGGACACCCGGCTTCATGCCTTCCTGCCTCGGCATAGCCCGAATCTGAAATGGGGCAGGTTCACGAATTGGAAATCCTTTCGCCAACGGGTTCCCGGCTCCCGTCCAGCCGTTCATTGCATCACCTCCGCCAAGAATCAGGACCCGCCCGCCAATCGTCATATATTGATGCAGCATGTGCTTGGAAAAGTCTTCCAGAACGTACGGCCCCAGCCCGGCGAAAATCACCGCGTCGAAGGAGGCCAGCTCATCATAACTTCCAGGGAAATAATCCACGCCATGGCTTCTGGCATTCATAATCACCCGCGAGTTGTACCAGCTCCATCGAACTTCGCCCGGCGGGTTGAGCTCGCCGATATCATCAATCCGAAAACGCTTCGCGCCCGGCCCTGCCAGCAGAAGAACGTCGAGCTTGTCGTCCCGGGAAATCGTGAAATCCTCCGGCCGGTCCGGGTACTGTTTTACCTTCTCCGGGGCTGGCCGCAGCGGGGCGAGTTTATCGGCATTGCCGTCACTGTCCGGCATGTTGACGAAATACCGCCCGAGTGATCCGTCGTCGCCGAGGGAAATCAGGATTGTTGCCTGCCGGCCTGAATCCGGAAGCGGAATTTGCTGATCGATATCCACCGGATCGATCCCAATGGTGTCTACCGACAGCGATGTAAACTCACTGTTCCCCTCGACGCTGCGAACCTCGGTGTGAATCCGAACATCCTTCAAAGGTTGGTTCACTGCCATCAGACGATGCGTTAGAACTGATTTCTGCCCCTTTCGCTCCACGCTCGCATCCGCAAGAAGCTCGGTGGAGGCAAAGGAAAGACGATCGAAACCGGCAAATGGAAGAATAGAGATCTCGGTATCCCATGACTGCCCGGGACCGAGCGTGATCTGATCGGTGAACCATTCCAGGGTGGCCGCGGGAAACGCGTTGTACAACCAGCGCAGGTAGTTAAAGTCGAAGAGGATCGCCGTGCCTGTGGACTCTTCGGGGTCGACAACAGCCATCCATCCCGCGCCGGGCCTCTCGACTACATCGACATACTCGTCGCCACCGGGAAACGGAACGATATCCAACCGATCCACCGCGGGCCGCAGGTAAAGATCGTTCTCCGGCGAATCCCCCGCCTTGGCAAAATGTTGTGTCCAGTAGGAAAAGGACCGGTAGACGCCGGCCGTATTCAAGAATCGGTACGATACGTTGAGGGACCTCTCGCCCTCCACGACCCACACTGTTTTCTCGATGCGAAGTCCCTCGTGCGGAGCTCGCCCGGCAGTGCGCATCAACCTGACACCCACCCGCGCCGGCCGGTCATCGATGATGACCGCCTCGTACGGCGCATTTTGAAACTCCCCCGGGTAGGACTGCAGCATAAACATATCGAGAAGAAATCCATGATGAGGATGAACGCTGTCGCTGCCGTTCGGCTTGCGCTTGAGATTCTTAATCCGGCCGCCGTTCGGCGGCTCAATATTGATCTCCAGAAAATCGTTGGCTACAACCATCCGGTGATCCCCTCCATGCCCGCTCTCCCGGACAGAGATTTCGGCGACCAGGGGTAAAACGGTTGCTGCCACCAGCCCGCTGATCAGTAGGCTATTCTTCGTGCGGGTCATTCCTGGTCCAGGCTCAAGATGCGCGCAAGAAAACGCACCCATTCTTTCGAGCTTGTGTACCCATTAGCATCCTGCCCCGCTGAAAAGCCCAGGAACGCATATGCGTGACCGTCTCCGATGCCTCGGCGAACCAGGATCGGCTTTCCTGCCGCAGTCAGAAGGACCTCGGCATCGTCGGTCACGTTGATGTCATGATAGAAGCTTACGGTGGGCAAGTTGTCCGGGTCGAAGGACAGATGCGGCGGCGCCGTCTGGGTGGGCTGCATACGGGCCGGCTGCTCAAACATCCGAACCTCGAATGGGCCCACGGATCGTACCGGCAGGATTTCTTCAAAGGGTGTCTCACTGTACCCGCCCTTGCCAAACGAATAGGGTCCGCCCATGACAAGCAGCGTAGCGCCTTCCCATACACCCTTTGCAACCATGGACGTGAGACGTTCACCGATCGCCTCGTAAGGCACTCCGGCGATCAAGTACGCGCCGTACAAGGAAACCTGATATTCACCGGGGTATTCTGTGAGCCGGTAATTCTCTTTGCTCCAGACAAAATCGAACCGGGCGGTTCGATTCTCGGGAATCCGCTCCATCAGATCGTTGATCCGCATATTGCTTGATCCAGGTCCCCGCGCCGCCAGCAGCCACGTGCCACGCTCCTCCTCCAACTGTCTCACCACCGCATCGGAGGGGTCCATTTTCCACGCGACGGATTCGATCAGGGCCGTCCCATAACCGTATTCGAAACTGATCGCCAGGGTGGGTCCGCGATCGAACGGGGCATAATCCCCCTTCATCTCTGTCACGAAATTACCATCCACATACACTTCAAACGTGACATCGTCCGTGTCGCCGGTGGTCGTCCACTTGACGGTATAGGTGTGAAGATCGGTTGCATGCCAGTCACCCAACACCTTCTTTACACCCTCCGTCATATCCGGAACTTCCTTCCGGTCGCCCCAGGGCTGTGCTGCGCGGCAGTACCCGTTGGCGAGGTTGACGGAAAATGCGGTCCCGGGTCCGCGCACTGAGAATCCAGCCATGGCAGTGTATTGTTTTCCGTAGTCCGCTGAAAAGCGCATGCTGACTTCATGCCGGAAACCCGGCCGCGCCGACCAGGGATACCGGAGATCAACCGTATATCTTCCGGCTTTCTTTCCGTTCGGATTGCCGAGTCGGAGTCCCTCCCGGCCCTCGCCAAGATCTACCAGGGAAACCGTTGATTCAGGGTAAGTGAAATTACTCACGATCCAGTCGGGCGCCTCATCGCCGGACTGCGTGCGGCTCAGCTGGTCGGCACGGTAGTGTCCCTGCACGGAAAGATCATCGGCGCGCACCGAAAAGATGCAGAACAGAAAAAGGACGGCAGCGACCCTTGCTACTCGACTTCGCAATGCGAGGACGGTTTCCTTCGATTTCAATTCAACCTCAGCACCATGGTTGCGAACGCGTCGATTTCGGGCACGCTGACAAAGACCCGGTCACTCGCAATTACAAACTCGGTCTCCATCACGCGCGGCGGCTCCGGCAACAGGATCCAGGCGCCGTTCACGTTGCCCGGACGTTCCACGGACACGGAGATCCTTGTGTCGGTGCGGGCCGGTGGATACGGGTCGTTCCGCGCAATCACGTCGCTCTCGGGCAAATTCACCAGGTGCACGACCCACTCCGTTCCGCCTTCCTCCGTGTCCCGCCGCCGCACGAAATCTTTCCAGAGCAAACGATCATGCCCCGCGACGCGAACAAGGTTTTGGTCCACGGGCAACAACTCGTAGTCGGGAGCGAAAAGAAACTCGCCAAAGCGTGTGGCAAATTCCGCCGCATGGTATTTCTCGTTGCCGAATGTGGAATGCTCTTCGGACTCGACATAGGCGAGCCGGTGACCGCTGGCAAAGGCGACGTAACTGCGCGCGCGGTCCGGCGCGGGAGGAAGTCCCCGAATATGCCCGACGGTGCAAACGCCTCCCAACCGCTGGGTCATCCGGTACAATCCCATGAGTTTGGCCGACCAGGTCTGCCAGGTATTCTGCCCGGCTGAGGTTACGCTTAGCGCGCCTTCGTGAAGCCACATTGGTTGCTGCCGGCCCGCATACTCCAGGCTGCGCGGCCATTCACGGATCGACATTGCGTCCGCTTCAAATTCATCAGGAAAGGGTTCCGGTCCGCCTGAAATCCCGTGGCCGATGTTCATTCCCAGTTCGAACTTCGGATTGCCCTTGCGCGCCTCCTCAAGCCAGGCGCTCATGTTCCGCAGGGATGCATTGTCCGTTTCCGGCCCGGGCGAATTGAGCAGCGGCTTTCCATCGAAGTCATAAAAATCTCCAGACTGCCCCGGCTTCCATTTCAGCGGATCCGCGATCTGTCCGGGCACGAAGCGAGGCGCCGGTCCGTCGAACCGTACGCCGTCCCAGTCGAACATCCGGCACGAGGCGGCCATCTCCTCGCCCCAGCGCCGGCTTAGACCGGGGTACCCAAAGTTGACGGAGACCGCCATGTTTTCCACCGGCCCGGGCGGCAACACGCCTTGCGTTTGCGCCGCGCCATCTTCGAAGACTCGATGCAGATCGCTGTGGAACTGACCCTGTTTCGTGTACTGAAGATAGTGGGGGTACTCCATGGCATCGGAAATATCGATCATCGCCTGCGCCCAGGAGACCACGCCCATCCCGTTCTCATGGCACTGCGCAATGTACTCCTTGATATAGTCCCGGGACCACGACAGGAAGTAGTACGGCCCCCCCAGGTACCAATCCGTTTCCGGCGTCATATCGAAAATCGAATTTCGCGGCCAGTTGTAGATCTCACGAACGCCTACGTACCCTTCCCGCTCCCTCGTCACGCCTGAGGAGAGGACACCGCGCGCGCCGCCGACATTGTGAATACTCATCAGCGGAGACACCCGGTAGTACCCGTTCCAAACCGTGAAAAATTCTTCCAATGACTGGGTGTCTCCGCTGCCTGATTCCGTCACTGTGGTGCGGGTCTGAACGCCGAACCTCAGGTCGCGGGTATCGATTTCGTAGCGCGTCTCCGTTCTGCCGGGCGGGAGAATGATCGTCGCCGGATCCATGACGACCCGGTCGTCGACGCCATGGCGGAGTTCCATATCGAGGCGCACCTCTTGATCTTTCGATGTGTGGTTTTGCAGCACGACTCGCAGGGTATTTCCTTCTTCCGGCCGCGTCACCATCTTCACGGGCCAGGCCTTCACCAATTCGATCGGGGGCGCATCGTAGGAGATCGGCCGCTCGTTGTTGACGGAGATGTACCCGGTGAACTCGATCACATGCTCGTAGGGGGGCGCCTGGTAGGAAAGCAGGGGCGAGTAAAGCGCGACACCGAAGTAATCGCGTTTCCTATGGAGAGGATGTTTGTCGTCTCCGCGTTCCGGATCGCCGAAAGCGAAACGTCCGGTGCGCGGGACTCCGGAAACGGCCTGGATGCCGAGCCCCAACCCCGTGTCCCGGTCATAAGCTTCCATGAAAGGAACCTCGCCGGTCATGCAGGCGCTGGAACCGGAGACACGCTCGCCTTCCGGTTGAAAAATCACACGACTTGCCTTGTCCTGATCCAAACATCGCGCTTCGATATAATACTCGCTAACGGGTTTTTCCGCGTTCAGAACAACACGGCGATCGAACCGGGAATCTTTCGCATGGAATGTCGTCGTCTCGGTGATGGTACCGACCCCCGCAGTCCAGACCCTGCGCGTCTTCAAGCTACCGGAGTCCTGCACCTCCATTTCGAACGAGACCGGATCGTCCGGCCTCGTTCGAGCCGCGCCCTCCGGCCACATGCCGCCGTCCTCTACACGGGTTGTCTTGGGACGATAGTGGGTGTCGAAAAACCATCCATTCCGGAAACCTGCCTCTGCCTTACCCGACTCAATTCGAGTAATCCCCCACCCCTGGTTTCTGTTGAACCACAGGGTCCAACTCTCATTTTGAACGACAGCGTGGTCGTCCGTTTTCTCAATCACCTCCACCGAGGCGATGGTTTGCAGGGAGCACGAAAAAAACGGGATGACCGCGAATTGAATAAATCGAATCTGCAGCTTGGCGTTCATAAACGGAGAACTCTATGAGGAAAAAATCCAATTGCAAGGCCGATGAGTTGGTTTATGAAAGGGCCCCATCGGAGCCGAGCCCGGGAAGTGCTCTAGACAAGCAAGAAAACACGTTATAATGCTGAGAGTGGGCTTTTTTATGTTGAACTTGAGAACTCATTCCCCATGTCGAGGTTTCACTCTCATTGAGCTTTGGGTGGTGATTGCCATTATCGCGATCCTGTCGGTGCTGCTGGTTCCGGCGGTAGAAGGACGCGCTGGAGCGAAGCCGCGACGCAGCGTGCAAGTATAATCTTCGACAGGTCGGCAACGCGATCTATTCCTACCTTCGGGATCATGACCAAATGATGCCTCCTACAGCGCTTCAGCTGGAGCCGGATCCGGAGCGCCGGTTTAAAATGGCGATTGGGCTTCCGCGCTATCACGGCCGGCTCTCCGTGGCCACCAGCGCGGATGGTCGGGATTGGCACCTGTCGCCGAGGAACCCCGTGGGACCCCTCACCGAGTCCGGATTGCGGGTTCCCGTGCGGTGGAAAAGGCCGGAAGACAGTACCCGGGAATCTGGAAGCGCTCCGGGTACGCGTCGATTACGAAGGAATCCGGGCGGAAGATGTCCGGGTGTTTGCGGTCTCTGTCGCGGGCGAAGGAAGCTGATCGATGTCAGGCGGAACGCACAGGCTCTTTTTCTCCAGAGAGGACCTGACGGAGACTCACAATGTCGAGCTGTCGGTGGTGCAGGCTGAAAAGCACGGGAAGAATCCCCTCATCCCGCTCGGAGATCTCAACGAGTGGGATTGCGGCCAGGCCCGGCCGTGGGAAGGCCGGAGTGTGATCTATGACGAGGAGGAACGGCTCTTCAAGGCGTGGTACAGCGGAACCGACGTGATGACGCCGGACCGGTGGTGGAAACTCGGCTACGCAGTGAGCCACGGCGGCGTCACCTGGGAAAAGCCCGTCCTCGAGCAGTTCGAATTCAATGGAAACAAGCGCAACAACATCTGCGCGACCGTGTTCGGCCCGGTGTTGAAAGACACGGAGGAGAGCGACGAGCGAAAACGCTACAAGATGTTTGTGAAGCATTCTCCCAACAACCGGGAAGGTTCGGCCATCGCGTACACCCCGGACGGCATGCATTGGGATCATTTTGCCGAACTGGACCTGAGTCCCCTGGGAGGCAAGCGCTATGATTCCGTCGTGTTCCTCAAGGATGAGCAGGACCCGGATACTCCGTGGCGGAGTGCAGGCCCCTGGTTCCGGACGGAATCCGCATGCCGGTCCGTTGGGACGGCGACGAACGTCCCGAAGAACTCCCTTCCGGGGAACACCGGATAAAGTTCTGGATCTACGGCCGGGCCCGGCTGCATTCCTACTGGCTGGAAATATCTTGCCCGATCTGGGCGATACGAGGTCGGTGCAGCAGCTTTCCCTGTCTGTCTCGACACGTCGGCACGGTTAAGATATCTTGCATTGAATGAGCGGATCTGACCGTCATACCAAATTCGGCCGGAGTGCATTCACGCTGATCGAGTTGTTGGTCGTCGTGGCCATCATCGCGATCCTGGCCACGCTGCTGATGCCCGCAATGAAGGACGCGCTGGACCGAAGCCGCGACGCAGCGTGCAAGTATAATCTTCGCCAGGTCGGCAACGCGATCTATTCCTACCTTCGGGATCATGACCACATGATGCCTCCTACAGCGCTTCAGCGGGAGCCGGATCCACGGGGAGGAAAGACCTTGCCGGATGGCGTCCGGTATTCGGAATTCAAGCGATACTGGCTGCTCTCGGTATGGGAGAAAGGCGGTCCCTACCAGGGCGGGCCTAGAGATGGCAACGGGATCTTCGCCGCGTATCTTGGAACCGAAAATGAAGGTTTGGAACAGGTAAAACACTGTCCCTCAATGTTGCGGGACACCGCTGGGTACGGAACCTACTTCGGAGCCGTATATTACCAAACTTATTTCAAGTATCAGACCTACGCCCCGAACTCGTATATTACGGCCCAGGGCAAACTCGGACCTGCATTCCAGTACCTTCCGATTCCGCTTGACGACGTCAACGCAACACCGACCACGACCATCGCGATGGTGGATTCCTCCGGTGGATATCCCTACACATTCGGCCCGCGCGACGGTAGCTGGTACGACTTCAGTTCCCGCAACGCGGCGCCGCGCCATTTCGACCGATTCAATGCCTTGTTCCTCGACGGCCATGTCGAGGGGTGCACCCTCGAGGAACACTTCACAGAAAAGTATTGGACGCCGCCCGGCTTGTTTGACTGAGCTTTACGGCGAGTTGTCGGTGATCCGGTAGAAGGCCTGGGTCGGGGTTCCACGCGGGTCGTAGAGGATCTGCTCGGCCCCGTTGCCGACGACAAACGCACCGGTTTTCACGTAGTTGGTCCCGTCGTCCGAACACTCCAGATCGTAGTGCAAGCCGGCGACTTCGCCGGTAAACACGAAACCGAGCTGATCGGTCAACGCCGCGCCGACGATTAGAGGCGGTTCCGCGGGCGAGGCGCCCAGGCCGTACTTATCGGCATCCGCCAGGAAGTTCTGCTCGATCTCGGCGGGGGTCAGGTCATCGGTATAGATACGAATGATCGCGATATCCCCAACCATTCCGCGATCGCCCTCCGTCTCATTGATCATGTGCGTGGTTACGTAGGCAAGATCCGCCCCGGGTCCACCGCCCAGGAAGACATTATTGGTCGTCTCCGTCCAGACCGGCGTCTGGTTTCCGTTGGTGTAGATATTCATCACCCCGTCGACCGCATTCGTCGCGCTCACGTCCTGGTAGGTGATCGCGATCTGTCGCCACTCGCCGATCGGAACCGGTATGGTGTCGAAATTACCCTCCCGAATACCGATCCGGTCACTGAAGTCAATGTCGAACAACTGGTCATCCTGGCCCCCGGGAGGAGGCCCGCCCGTGGTCATGGCAAGATGGAAATTGTTGCCCACGAAGTTGATCGTCTGGCGGAACGAACTGATCTGGCCTTCGCTGTTGTCACCGCGACGGCGAAGCCAGATCTCGTAGGTCAAGTTCGTGATGTTCACCGGTGATGCGACCGCGCCGCCGAAATGCTGTTGAGGGCCGCCCCCTCCGCCAAACGACGGGTCGGCGGCGAAGTACCCGCCTCCATCCAGGGTGGCGTTGTGCAACGGGGCGACGAGCGAGGTCACGTTAAGGGTTCCGGTGGCTCCGACGGAAGGCTGGGTAAAGTCCCACCCGTCGGACCCGTCGAAATCACTGTTCGCGTTTAATTCGAACGCCAGGTCATTGGTCACCACCTGGGCCCGTCCGGCCACCGCCGCGAGAAGACAACCCAGCGCGACGGCGGAAATCTGAATCGTTGTCGATGCAATTTTCATTCTCATTCTCTCCTTACGTCCTTAGGGAACCGAAACGCTCACGCGATTGTATGCGGGACCGCCCGGATCCCGATTGTCGTACATCCGCATCGCCGAGCCGCTGCCCTTGATGAAGACCTCGGCCGACTGCCAGTTGTCGTCCGCCAACGGACTCGTGGTGCGCTGCAACTCGTAGATCGTGCCATTGACCGTATCCACCTGCACTTCCACCAGGTCGGTCTGATTGACCGGGACGATCGTGGAGGGCGGCTCAGGGAAAGGATACAACGCCTTCTGTGCATCCCAGTTCTGGACGATCTGCTCCGGAGTCAGTACCACGTCATACAGGCGGAGAATGGCAAGGTCCCCGTTCATGTTCCGGTTTGCCTCGCCCTGCGCGATGAACCAGGTCGATGCGTAATTCATGACGGAGTGGTCGGGCTCTGCCTGGAATCCCCGGTTGTGCTGTTCCAGATCGCTCACGACATGCACCGGGTTGGTGTCGCCGTTCAAATAAAAGCTCAGTACGCCGTCCCCGGTGATGGCATCGCTCGCATCCTGGTACGTGATCACCATCTGGTGCCAGTCACCGAATCCGAGAACGATCTGGTCGGAAAAGTCCGTCCGGGTTCCATCGAAGTCCTTGATGTTGATATCCAATTCCCGCCGATCTGCGGCCCCCACAAAGATGCTGCACCAGTTGCGAGTAAAGCCGTTGGGAAAGCTTCCCCCGCCGGGATCCTCATGCCGCCAGGAGGCGATCGCGTCGTCGATGCACGCGTAGCAGGGGGCGTTCAACCGCAGCCAGACCTCCCACGAATAGCTGTAGACCGGCGCGTCGGGCACCGTGCCGCCGAATCCCTGGCTGGTTCCGGTGGCGCGGAAGTACCGTCCGCCCTTGGCCTCGACCAGGTTGGTCGGCGCATTGTTGACGACGGGAAGCGTGCCTCCGCCTCCGGACACCGCCGGCTGGGTAAAGTCCCATCCGTCCGCGCCGCTTGTGTCGATGTTGGCATCGAGGTAGAGAACCAGATTGTTCGTGATGACCTGTCCCCACGACAAAGTGGCGGCGAAGAACAGGGTGCATGCGATCAGAATCTTCATGATTGCGACTCCTATACGTTGCGAAATTCCGTCAGCCCTCCCGCGGAAACCGGTTGGGGAATGCTCAATCTTCTTTTCCGAATAATACATTTTCGGACGGACGGTAATCGAATTCAAGAAAAAACTTCAGGAGCTGAGCCCGGGTGGAATTTTTGGATATTCGGCAATTCTCAAGTTACGTGGATTCTCTTCTGCAGGGGTTGTGGGCGTCTGCAGGTAAGCCCGGCCCCAACGCAAAGCCCTG
>Ga0310124_10001953_pt1 | contig 14326 bp, 11 predicted proteins | sample CB11b_AW_Bot5_MG_FD_203507 | JGI IMG/M metagenome (GOLD analysis project Ga0310124, IMG submission 203507) | Marine microbial communities from Western Arctic Ocean, Canada - CB11b_AW_Bot5 | ecosystem: Environmental > Aquatic > Marine > Oceanic | place: Canada: Western Arctic Ocean | collected...
TGTGAGAAATTAAGAGAAGGTCGCCCCTTCATTCACCCAATCATGGAGAATTAAATTGGATAGCATCAAAGGCAACGCGGTTATCGGTCAGTCCGGCGGCCCCACCTGCGTTATCAATGAAAGCCTAGTTGGCGCAGTCCTTGAATCTGCAAAGCATGAAGCGATCGGCCATATGTATGGGGCCCGCCACGGCCTTGAGGGTCTCCTTACAAACGATTTAATCGATCTTACGCAAGAGACTCCGGAGACACTCGAAAGAGTCGCCAGGACGCCCTCAGCAGCCCTTGGCTCAGTCAGAAAAAAAGCCAGCGAAGAAGACTGCAAAAAGCTGATCCATGTCTTCAAGGAAAATAACATTCGCTATTTCTTCTATATTGGCGGAAATGATACCGCGGAGACGGCCAACATTGTTGATGAGCTGGCTCGAGGTGAGGATTACGAGTTCAGGGTCTGTCATATTCCCAAGACCATCGACAACGACCTCCGCGAAACGGATCATTGCCCCGGCTACGGGAGCGCCGCCCGTTTTGTAGCCCTTGCCCTCATGGGCGACAACCTCGATAACACCGCACTCAAGGGGGTTAAGATCGATGTTATCATGGGCCGCCACGCAGGATTTCTGACAGGCGCGGCTGCTCTCGCCCGCCAGAATGAGACCGATGGCCCCCACCTGATCTACCTTCCCGAGGTGGCGTTTGATGAAAACAGATTCGCCGACGATGTAGCCGGCTGCCTTGACCGGCTCGGGCGCTGCGTTATCGCTGTCTCCGAGGGGATCACCAGGGAGGATGGCAGCCCGGTTTACACGAGTGGCGAAAAGGATTCCCATGGCAACGTTCAGCTGTCAGGCACTGGCGCCCTGGGCGACTACCTTTCCGGCATCGTCAAGGAAAAGGTCACGGCGGCATCCAGGGTTCGAGCTGACACCCTTGGCTATATGCAGCGCTGCTTCCCCGGCATCCGCTCAGAGGTCGATGCCGCGGAAGCGCGCGCGGCCGGAGCCTTTGCGGTTCGCTCCATGGTGGAGGGCGAGCTCTCCAGCGGCACGGTGTGCATCCGGCGGACCGAGACCGATGGGCACTACGATTCCGAAATGTTCATCACGGAGCTCAACAAGGTGGCCAAGCACACCAAGGAGATGCCGGCAGAATTTATCAGCGAATCGGGAAATGACGTAACCCAGGCCTTCCTGGATTACGCCCGGCCCCTCGCAGACGACCTGCCCGTAATTGGACGGCTTGGAACCGGAAGCTGACCAGGCAATGAGCGCACCCCATCACAAATAAAGGCGATTTAATGAGCTCTCTTCCACGAGGAATCTTCCCTCCACTCGTCACTCCCTTCAGGAATGAAATCTTCGACGGGGAGGCCTATGCCGCCAACATAGAATCGTTGAACGGCACCCGCCTGGCAGGATACGTGGTCCTCGGGTCAAACGGGGAGAGCGTCTACCTGGATGAAGATGAGGCGGTCTGCGTAATTGAGACCGCGGCTGCGGCAAGATCTCCCGGGAAGGCACTGATCGTCGGCACGGGACGAGAATCGACCCGGGCAACCATTGAAGCAACCAGCAGGGCCGCATCGGCCGGGGCCGACGCGGCCCTCGTAGTCCCCCCCTCTTATTACAGAGGAGCCATGACTCCCGCTGTCCTCGAGGCCCATTACCTGGCGGTAGCCGAGGCGGCGGAGATCCCGATCCTTCTCTACCATGTCCCCAAGTTCTCACCCATCGTATTCCAGCCGGAGATGGTGCGCCGACTGAGCTCCCATCCGGGCATCATCGGAATGAAGGACACGTCGCAGGACCTTGTCTTTCTTACCAGCTGCCTTGCTGACTGCCCGCAGGATTTCCTGGTCTATGTCGGCACAGCCAACATCCTGCTGGCCGGCCTGACCCTCGGCGCAGCAGGGGGAGTCCTGGCCCTGGCCAATATAGCCCCGGAAGAATGCATCGAGCTTGCTGACCTTTTCAGCGAAGGAAACACCACGGCTGCCAGGGCCCTCCAGCAGAGGCTCCTTCCGGTCAACCAGGCCCTCACCGCGGGCTATGGCATTCCAGGCCTTAAATACGCCCACGACCTGCTTGGTCTTGCCGGAGGCGAAACCAGGAGGCCCCTGCTGCCCCTCCCCGAAAAGGACAAGGCGGCCCTGGAAGAGATCCTCAGGAACGGCCTCGGCCGCCCCTGAATCATTCTCGTCTGGTCAACCTCGTGGCTGCCTCTACGGCACCATCTGATTCCCTGATGCGATAGACCATCCCCGAGGCCAGATTCTCGAGAATCGACCTTTTGCCGGACGGCCAGCTGATCTCGAGGGAATCCAGCCGGGTTGATTTCCCGAGGCCGAAATGTGCCCTGACATCCCTGGCCGAAAGATAGCCTCCCCCTCGCCCCACACGCCTGAGGATCTTCCTTTCACCAACCATCCCGACAAGCATCGCCCCGATCCCTTCACGATTGCTCTGGGTGCCCGCCAGCTCGACAAGGAGTGAATGGCCTTCGCCTCGAGACTGGTTTTCCAGGAAAACAGGCCGCCCATCCTGAACGGTTACGACAATATCGATGTCGCCATCTCCATCGATGTCGCCCTGGGCGGCACCTCGATGCGCCCGGGCCTCCATGGCCCCGGGACCGATCGAGGACGGGGCCAGGCTGAAATTGCCCGCGCCGTCATTCAGGTAAAACAGGCACGGCTGCAGGTAGCTCAGAGCGGAGTTGAGGTCCGCCGCATCGGGATGTACGTGCCCATTGGCGATAAAAAGATCGTCATCTGAATCATTGTCAAGGTCCGCGAAAAAGGTGCTCCACCCGAGTGAAATGAAAGACTCTTTTCCGAACCCTGAGCCGACCGAAGCATCGCGAAATTCGGCGTCACCCACACATCGATAGAGCGCGTTTTGTTCCTGGGAGTAATTAGTCACGAAGATGTCAGCTCGGCCATCGCCATCAACATCGCCGATGGCGACCCCCATCCCTGCCTGCCCCTGCCCCTCAGCTCCGAGTGATGCGCCGGCGGAAAGCGCCTCATTGACAAAACCTTTACCCGCGACATTCATCCACAGAAAATTCTCTGTCGTGTCATTGGCGACATAAATATCAGGTCTCCCATCTCGATTGAAATCATCTACTGCAACGCCAAGGCCGTAACCACCAGGGGCCGCCTCAAGCCCGGCTTCGTCCGAAACCAGCCTGAAATGCCCATCTCCCTCGTTGTGATAGAGCCTGTCGGATGCGGGCTCGTAAAAATCCGGGCCGCAGGCCACCCTGGCCGCCCCCTCAATACAGGGCTCCCCCGAATTCGGGAGGTCAGCCAGGTCGAGCTCGACATAGCAGGCCACATAGAGATCGAGCCTCCCATCGAGGTCATAGTCGAGGAAGACGGCGCTGGTGCTGAGGCCGGGGTGATCGACACCGGCCCTGGAGCTCACCTCAAAAAACTTGCCCTGCCTGTTTTCCCACAATCGATCAGGTCCCCAGCAGGAGAGAAACAGGTCCGGGTCTCCATCGTTATCGTAGTCCCCGACAGCAACCCCGGTCCCCCAGCCGGTAAATTCGATTCCCGACTGGCTCGTGAGCTCCTGGAAAATCCCGGCGGAGTCCTGCCTGAAAAGAGCCACTCCCGGACCCTGGACAACCCGGCCATCTGCGAGAGTCCCGGCATTAGAAAAGAACAGGTCCAGCCTCCCGTCGCTGTCCGCATCGAACACCCCGACCCCTGTCCCGACATTTTCGACAATCACCAGCTTCTCGGGCCCTCCGGAAACCAAGCTCCTGTTCAGCCCCCGCCCCATCGCGACATCGACGAAGCGGACCCCTCCCGTGCTCGCCGCAGGCTCCTGGCGGGAACAGGCCGTCAAAAACCCGCAAAGGAGCAGAGGCGCCAGGCGCCTTCCGGAAATCAATATCGATAAGTTACTTCCGGGCATGCTTCCGTACTAATTCTCTCAGCTCTGAAACAGCTGGTTGATTGTCGGGCGACTGGGTGATCACCTTTCGATAGTGAAGGGCGGACTGGGCATAGGCGCCTGCCTTTCGCAGCGCCCTTGCAAGCAACAACCTTCCCCGGACGGATCCCGAATCCATCACGAGGGCCTGCCAGGAGTGACTCACCGCCTGGTTATGATCCCCGGTGGAGAGGTAAAACTCTCCCGCATCGAGCCAGGCGGCGGCATCTCCCGGATCTCGCCTGCATCTCTGCGATAACAGGTTTGCCTCCCGTGTGCGGGCTCTCTCCACTTGCTGTAGGTCTTTGAATTTTTTCATGGCCACCGCCGCGCCAGCCTTGTCCCCGCCCTCGCCCAGGCTCCTGACGAGTGAGAATGCGGCCTCCAGGTAATCGCTATTTGCGGCAAGGGCGAGGCGGAACTGTTCGGCCGCCAGCAGGGGCTTCCGAAGAAGCAGGAAGGCCCTCCCGGCCAGGTACCGAACCTCCGGGGTGGCGTGGCCCTTACCCATCGAGGTGAGGATCGCCGCGGCCTCGGAGGCCCTGTCGAGAGCAAGCAATGATCTCGCGCGGTAAATTTCACCGTAATAATCAAGGCTTCCCGCTTCTGCCAAAGCGGCAAGGAGCCCCTCTGCTTTCCTGTAATCGCCCCGCTCAAACGCAAGAACGGAAAGCCTGAAGCTTGCCCCGGGGAAATCTTCTTTCCCCGGCAACGAGGCCAGGATCTTTTCCGCCTCAGCGGTCTCGCCCCTGGAGGCGAGGACTTCCGCCAGGACATAGCTGCAGCGAGAAGACGCCCTGGCCCTGGGAGCGAGCAGCTCGAGAGCTTCGCCAGCCCGCGTGAAAAGTCCCATTGAGAGATAACACTCAGCAAGAGTGAGGGCCGCTTCCTCGCGCTCCATCCCCTTCTTCCCGGCCTTGAGCTCCTTCTCGAGAATCGAGATGGCGGCTTCGTAATCCCCCGAATGAATCAGGGCCCGGGTGTCCACAGGGCCTCCCGGGCCGGCAAAGCTGAACAGGCCCGCCAGGGTCGCGACTGCGAGCATCATTTGCTCACTACCCGCGGCCTCGGGGGCCGACTGGCCGCATTTTCCTCGGCCGCCTCGGCGTACTTCAGCAATCGCTGCGACATCTCTTCCCTGAGCGGCCCGTCTTCATCTCCGAGAAAATGTATCGCCATCTCCTGCGCATCAACGGCCTCCTCATGCTTTCCAATAAGGTGAAAAGCCTGGGCCATCGAATCGTACATTCTTGGACTCTTTTCGGCGGACATGGCTGGTGCCTTGAAATGTGAGGCTGGCTGTAGTGTTAATATACATCGAAACTCATCCGGTTTGACAACCCTGGACCTTTTTCGCCGCGGCCACAAGGTTTCCTCCTTCTTCTTTTCCTCTTACCCCGGCGACCTGTAAACTGATCCTGTTATGAGCAAGCAGTACAAACTCAGCGTACTGGCCGAGCTGGTCAATGGAAGCCTTGACGGAGATCCCGATGACTCCATTACCTCCCTGTCATCGATTGCCAGGGCGGGCCCTGGCGACCTCAGCTTCCTGGACAACCCCAGGCTTGCGGCGGAGCTCGACACAACCGAAGCAGGCTGCGTGATTGTCTCCACGGAGCAGGAGGCTCCCAACGCCCTGAATGTCATTCGCGTTGACCAGCCAGTCGTCGCCTGGGCTGTGGCCCTGGAGCTCCTCCATAAGAGAAAACGAATATTCGAGACTGTGTCCAGCGCCGCCTTTATAGGAGAGGGGGCGACTACGGCGGAAGGCGTCGGGGTCGGCCCGGGAGCATGGATCGGAGATGGCGCCAGCATCGGCGCCCGCACCGAAATTTTTCCTGGAGCGACCGTTGGACCCGGCTCATCCATTGGCGAGGACTGCATAATCTATCCAGGAGTCCATATCTACCACGATTGCTCTATCGCCAACCGTGTCATCATTCACAGCGGCGCGGTAATTGGTGCGGATGGGTACGGATTTGCCCAGGAGAACACCGGAGATCCCGCTGAGCCAGTGGTTCACCGGAAGATTCAGCAGGTAGGCTCTGTCGTCATTGAAGACGATGTCGAAATTGGGGCGAATACAACCATCGATCGGGCCGCCCTGGACTCTACCGTTATCGGCAAAGGCACCAAGATCGACAACCAGGTGGTCATCGGACATAACGTCACCACCGGCCGACACTGTCTCCTCATCTCCCAGGTAGGAGTCGCTGGAAGCTCAACCCTTGGCAACTACGTCACCCTGGCGGGGCAGAGCGGCGTGAACGGCCATACAACCATCGGCGATGGGGTCATTGTTGGCGGCAAGAGCGGGGTCATGCAGGACATTGAGGGCGGCCAGGGAAAAGTCTATCTCGGCATTCCCGCCCGCCCCGCGCTCACCACCAAGAAAATCTATGCCCTGATTGACAGGCTCCCTGAATACTCGAAAAAGATAAGAAACCTCGAGAAGCGAATCGTTGAGCTCGAGGGCGGCCAGGGCGAAGCGACCTGATCAGGCCAGCCCCTCCAGGACAGTGTCAAGGCGCGGGGCGAGGTCACGCCAGTGATATCGCGCCCCGACCTCCCGCATTTCTTCAGCCATGCCTTCAGGCCGCTCACGAAGGAACCCCTCCAGCATCTCCCCCAGCTCACCGAAGTCACGATAGAGACAGCTGGAATGGAATTTTTCAGGGAGAATCTCGGGATAGCTCAGCTCCCTTGGCAGCACCGGGATGCAACCGAGATAAAGGGCCTCGACAATCGATATGCCGAAAAACTCATGGGCGGCCGTTGACACGACAATGCTGGAGCTCGCCACGGCTGAATAATACTCCTCCTTGTTTTCAAAGAAACCAAGATGCAGCAACCGCTCCCCGAGAAGGGACCGGATCTCTTTGAAGGCCGGATAGGCGCCATCGAAGGACTCTCCGCAAATAACCACACCAAAATCAACTTCAGCATCGACCAGGCCCCCAAGGGCCTCAACGAAAACCTCCGGTCTCTTGTCATATTCCCATCTGTGATTCCAGAGTATCACCGGCGGCCCAGCCGCCTTCCCGGGAGACGCGGCCCTGGCCAGGTCATGACCAACGAAATCAATCCCCACGGGAAACACCTCGGAGTTGCCATGGACCCTGTCTGCAAGATCGAGCGGGACCCCGTCAGACATCAGGGAGAGCGCATCCCTGGTTGAGTCAAGAAACTGGCTCCGGTGAAATTCCGAGTTGAACAAGACCCTGTCGGCCGCAAGACAGGAGCTGAGGTTGATCCATCCGTAATCGTGATCTCCCTTGGCGTATTTACTCAAAGGGTAGCTGGCCTGGTTTTCATGGAAATACAGAACAGCGGGAATGTCCCGGAAGGGCTTCGGGCAGATCGCCTTCCAGTCGGCAAGGTTGAGGAAATCCGTGGCGAAGATGACATCAGGACAATCTTCCGGAGCCACCCTGGATGCGAGATCCGCGAAATGATACGCGGAGCCCCTCATTCGCCACTTCCATTTCCTTCCCGGAAGAGACCAGGTCGTCACGCTGTGCCGGGAGTATTCAGAGAAACCTTCCAGAAAGACGCTGTGTGAAATATTGTAGTAGGGCTCCAGGGCGAGTATTTTCAGGGTTTCAGACATATTGATCGCCTGGCCTCACAGGATGTTGTCGTGGCCGGAATTTTAGCCCATGATATATCCAGAATCATGACTGACTCCAATAAAACGCCCAAGAGTCCGGAGGAGCTCCAGAAAGAGATCCAGGACTTCATCAAAGACAAGTTCGGCGGAGAGGTCGTCACCTTTCCCGTCGGCCCGGAGGCCATGGGAAATCCTCCCCAGGTCGAGAACCAGGAGGAGGTTGTCGAAATCCCCGAGGCCGTCCTCGACTTTGACATGACCCCCGCCCAGGTAAAGACCTATCTCGACCGATTCGTGATCGGCCAGGACGAGGCGAAGAGGACCCTCTCCGTGGCAGTCTGCGATCATTACAACCACGTAAAGAGAGCTCTTGGCGGTCGAGGCGAAGACCCGGGAAGCTCCCTTGAAAAGACAGCCTCCGCCCGCGGGCCTGTTTCGGATTACGTAAAACAGAACGTCATTCTTCTCGGTCCCACGGGAGTCGGAAAAACCTACCTCATCAGAATCCTGGCCCAGCTCATCGGCGTGCCATTCGTCAAGGCCGATGTCACCAAGTTTTCCGAGACGGGCTATGTTGGAGGAGATGTGGATGACCTTGTTAGAGAGCTCGTGCGCTCAGCCGATGGAAATGCCACCGTTGCCTCACACGGGATCGTCTTCCTCGACGAGATCGACAAGATCGCTGGCGCCCAGAATCCGCAGGGACGAGACCCAAGCGGCAGGGGTGTCCAGGTCGGCCTCCTCAAGTTGATGGAAGAGACCGAAGTGAACCTTAAAAACCCCATGGACATCACCGCTCACCTGCAGGGGATGATGCAAGGGGGCGGCCCGCAGGGGCCGAGCACGATCAACACACGTCACATTCTCTTCGTGGTCAGTGGCGCGTTCTCAGGCATCGATGAGGTCATCGAGAAGAGGCTCAGCGAGCACAATATCGGCTTCGGGGCCTCTGCCCAGAAGGCCGAATCGGGCGAAGAAAGCTCGATCCTCCAGAGTGTGAATACCCGCGATTTCGTCGAGTACGGATTTGAACCCGAGTTCATCGGCCGGCTTCCCGTCAGGGTCGCTCTCGACGAACTTACCGACAACGACCTCTACAGGATTCTCCTGACCTCTGAGGGGTCGATCCTCAAGCAATACCGCCAGAGCTTCGAGGACTACGGCATCGACATTGCGTTTGAGGACTCGGCCCTCCAGGCGGTGGCGAGAAAAGCGGCCGACGAAAAGACCGGTGCCCGCGGCCTGATGAGTGTCCTCGAATCCTGCCTGAGAAATTTCAAGTTCAACCTCCCGGGCACCCGCATCGACAAGCTGGCCATGACCGCTCACCTGGTGGAAGACCCCGACCGGGTACTCGAGGAGGTTCTTGAAGATCCCGCGGCGGCCGCCACCAGCTACTACATCTACGTCGCCCGGGAATTCGAGGCGGAGTTTGCCAGGCGCCATGGAGTCATGCTGTCTCTTGACGATAATGCAGTCCAGATGGCTGCCGGTAAATCCACAGAGCAGGGCCTCTCCGTTAAGGATTACCTCTGGAGCGTGTTCACCGACCACGCCGACTTCCTTCAGAAGATCTGCGAGAAAACAGGGAAGTACGAGCTGCCTGTCACTGAAGAAATCCTTGCGAGGCCCGGAAGCGGAGCTGAATCCTGGTTCGACAGCTAGGCGCGGAAAAGGGCGGCCCTCCCCTGCTCAGACACACCGAGTCTTCCACTTCCCCCGGCGAAACCAGAGTATCAGCAACACGCCCTTGAGCGCTGCGGTCGAGGCGATGATCCACCAGACGCCCGAGACCTCGGTTTTTTCCCCCAGGGTAATCCAGGCTGCAAGTGGAACCCGGGTGGCGGTGATCGAGGCGCTCAGGAGCATCGGCGAGAGGGTGAGCCCGGCCCCGCTGAAGGCTCCCCCGAGAACAAGATCACAGGACTGGAAGACAAGGCTCCATGAGGTGATCTTAAAATACAAGGCCGCCTCCCGCACCACCTGCCCATGATTTGCCGCCTTGCTGTCCAGGAACCAGGCGGCGATATGCTCTCCGAAAAGAAACAGGGTCCCACCCCAGATCAAGCTGAGAACCGCGCATTGAAAGACTGCGCGCCAGGCGAGTTTTTCAGCAAGGTCTGTTCGGCCCTCCCCCATATACCGCGCGACAAGGCTGGAGGCCGCTGCGGAATAGCCGGTATAGAAAACCCACGCAAGCCCTTCGCCTCGATGCCCAATGGACAGGGCCGCAACGGAGGTAGGACCGCCTGTGGCGGAAACGACCCGCGCAAGAAGGAGATAAACCAGGGAGAAAAAGATCCCGGCCATGGCTACCGGCTGGCCTATTCGAACAAGCCGCCTCAGCACGGCAAGGTCAAGACCGAGCTTCCCCGGCCTTGAAAGGAGAGTGTCCTCCCGGAGCCGAAGCTCCCCATCTGAAGGCCTGGCTGGAGCGAGCATCCCTCTCTTTTGAAGAGCCCACAACATGAGAAGCGTGCTTGCCCCGGAACAGATCACTGTCGCCCAGGCCGCGCCCCCGACCCCCATAGCCGGAATCGGACCCAGGCCGAATATAAACACAGGGTCGAGAACGACATTCAAGGCCAGCCCAACGAGGCCCATCAGGAAAGGAGTGCGGGTGTCTCCATGGCCGCGGAAGATCCCGGTGGCCGCATAACCCAGAAGAATAGGAAGCCCCGCACCCCAATAAACCCTGACATAAGGCGTGCCCACCTCCAGGAGATCCTCCTCGGCCCCAGCCAGCTGGAAGAATAACGGGGCGAGAAAATAACCTGCCGCGGAGCAAATCCCGGCCAGCCAGATGGCGCCCCGAAGTCCCTGGCTTCCGGTATAGCAGGCGCCAGCGAACCGGCCGGCGCCGCAATAGCGGCCGACGACCGCTGTCAGGCCGACAATTAATAACGACCCGAGGGAGCCGTAAATCCAGACCGTAAAGCTGGCAATCCCAAGAGCCGCGACGCCAAGGGCTCCATCTGAGCTCCGTCCTATCCAGGCGGTATCGACCCAGGTGTAGGCCAGTGCGGTCAGGCCCGCGCCGGCGGCTGGAATGGCAAGGGACAGGATCTCGCTGTCGGCCAGATTGCTTTTCTGCTGAGTCTTCACGGGGTAGACTCTATCCCTGATGAAACAAGACATCGAATTGAAAGATATCAGGGAGCTGCCCCGCTACCACGGCGAGACCATCGCCGATGAATACCTGGACATCATGGGCCACATGAACGTCCAGTGGTACGTAGCTCTTTTCTCCAGGGCCGTCACCGGGCTGTTCAACCAGCTCGGGCTTACCGAGGAATATTTCACCCCTGGCGAGTCAGGCACCTTCGCTCTCCGCCAGTACATCAACTACCTTGCGGAGGTAAGGCCGGGCGAGACCATCTCCATTCACTCCCGCCTGGTGGGAAGGTCTGAAAAGAAAATTCACCTGGTCCACTTTATGGTCAACGAAACGCGCCAGGTCCTATCCTCAACCCTGGAGACTCTCATTTCGCACGCGGACCTCAAGCTGAGAAAAACCTCCCCCTTCCCGGCCGAAATCGCCGCCAGAATCGACCCCCTGGTCGCTTTCTCAGACAAGCTCGAGTGGGAGCCCCCACTCAGCGGAACGATGCAGGCCTGAGGCGCCTTTCAGGCCCGGCTCGTCATGTGGTTCAAAATGATACCGGCTGCCACCGACACGTTCAGGGAGTCCGCGCCGCTGGCCATAGGTATGCAGGCGAGCTCGTGACAGATGCCAGCCAGCTTTTCCGGCAAGCCCGCCTCCTCGTTGCCGAGAACCACGCACCAGCCAGCAGCCGGAACGATTCCGGATAGCGGTGACGCTCCCGGTTCGGCCACCGCGCCGACCAATTGGACCCCCGGCACAGAGCGAAGCCTCTTGAGGTCTGAGGCGACGGAATCGCATCTGTAGACGGGCAGGGTAAAGGCCGCTCCCATCGAGACACGGATGCACCTGCGGGAATAGGCATCGGTGCACCGTTCCCCAAGAATCAAGGCGTTCAGGCCAAGGCATCTGGCCGTCCGCATGATGGACCCGAGGTTCTCCGAATCCGTAATTTCCGGACAGGCAACAGCCCTGAGCGCGGGCTGGCCGGAGCCGAGGAGCCGATCGAAGCTCAGTTCCTCGGGCCTTTTCCCGCAGCCAAGCACTCCGCGATGAAACTTGAAACCCACAACGGCTTCAATCTCGTCATCATCAAGAACAAAGACCAAAACGGAAGCTGGGAGAAGTGAACGGAGCTTGTTGATTTTGCGCGAGCTGACCAGGACCGAGACGACCTCCAGGGAGCTCGAGAGAAGTCTTTCGACAAGGTGCTCGCCTTCGACTATGAAATGCGCAGCGCCGAATCCCGATCTGCCCCTCAGGTCCCTGTATGGACCCAGGCGCTCGTCCCCTGCGGAGCCCAGCTCAAGAACGGTCAAGGGAAAGCCGGGTGTAGAAGGTGCGGGAGGCGCCGGTCATTTTCCCGGCGGCTTCAATTGATACCGCGCTTTTCCGTCTTTACCGTTCCAGACGTGAAGAACGCTATCGTACCCGCCGGCCACCACGACCGAGGCGTCAGGGGTAACATCGATGGAATACATATAATCACCCGCCCCGGCAAGGTTGCGGAAGTTGTTTCCATCGTTGGCGCGATGCATCTTGACGTTCCTGTCACCGCTGCAGGAGAGGGTCTCCTGGCTGTCGCCGATAAAGCTGATCGCGCTAACCTGCTTGGAAAAACCACCGATGGTTCGCTTGACCTCGCCGCTGCGGAAATCCCAGATCTTGATCACGTTGTCTGCCCCGCAGCTGGCAAGGATATTGCCGTCTGATTGCCAGCTCACGCCAAGCACGTGAGCCGTATGCCCCTCGTAAAACCTGACCCGCTCACCGTCGAGAGCCTTGAAGCTCCTGGCGAATTTATCCGCCCCGCCGGTGGCTATATACTCCCCTTCGGCGGAGTAGTCGACGGCAAATACGGTATCACTGTGGGCATCCTCGAGCTTCCAGACAAGCTCTCCTTTTTCAAGCTCCCAGACAGACAGCTCCCCTGTGCGGGAGGCCTCGCCGCCGCCCGCGGCCAGGCGCTTGCCGTCAGGACTGAAATCTATGGAAAGAATCCTGTCAACGAGCGGGCTCTTCCCCTTCGGGGCGCCCAAGGTCTTGTCTAATTCCCATTGTCCAATGGGAGCAATGTGCCGTATGGAGCTTTTGCCCCGGCAACAAACTACCCCCTCCTCCGTTGCGGCAAGAATTCGCCCCTCGCTCTTGAAGCTGTGCAGCCCCGCCCCGGTCTCTGAGCTCCAGGCCACCATCGCCTTATTCTGCCCAAGCGTGTAGAGATAATTCCCGTCGGCTGAGAACGCCACGCCTGCAGACGGCTTCCTGGCAGCAGCCTCCGCCGCCTTGGCAGCAGCGACCTGTCCCCCTGGAGCGGCGACCTTGGCCTCCGCCTTCTTGATTTCTTCATCGCGGGATTTCAGCTGACCCTCAGCCTTCGTGATATCCTTGCCGCTCTCTACGAGGGTTCGCTCTGCCGAATCAACCGAGGACTGAGCCGTCTTGGCTTCCTTATCCGCCTTCTCGAATTTCTTTTTATCCCCGCCTTTTTTCGCCGTCTCCAGGGCCTTGTTCTTGTCATCCCTGGCCTTGGTGGCCTTGGCAACAGCTCCCTTTGCGGCCGTGGCCTCATTGGCAGCCATCTCGATCTTCTTTTTGTCCCGGCTCTTTTTCGCCACCTCGATGGCCTTGTTTTTTTCGTCGCGGGCCTTGGAGGCCTTCACCACCGTCTCGGCGGCGGCCTTCGCCTCATTCTCAGCAAGCTCGAGTTTTCCCTTATCCTCTCCCTTCCTGGCTTCTTCGAGAGCCCGGGACTTTCCTTCACTGGCCTTGGTTGCCTCGTCCAGGGCCGCCTGCGCGGCCTTGCCCTCATTTTCAGCAAGGTCGACCTTGGCCTTGTCCTGAGCGCTCTTCGCCACCTCCAACGCGGTATCCTTCTCCTGGCTGGTCTTTGTCGCCAGGTCAAGAGCGGCCTGGGAAGCCTTCGCTTCCTTGTCGGCCATCTCGATCTTTTTCTTGCCCTCGGCCTTGATGGCCTCTAGGGCCTTGTTTTTCTCATCCCGGGTCTTCTTGACCTTGGCGAGGTTCTCCGTGTTTTTTTTCTGGGCGTTCTTTTTGCCCTCCAGATTTTTCACATCCCCTTCCCGGCTTTTTTTCTGGGCAGCGAGACGCCCCTCCAGAAGCTTGAGATGGCGCTCCTTGCGGGCCGTGATCCGTCGCAGGGCAGGGTCATCCTGGAGCTTCGCCACCTCCTTGCCATCGGCAAGGGCCCAGAGCGTGACCACCGGAGCATCTCCGGCTATTGCGATTCGGGCTCCATCCTTGCGGACGACGGCTGACCGCACAGGCGACCCGTGCTTGAATACCCGGACCTGCTTTCCACCAGGCGCATCCCAGAGCCTCACGGTCCCATCTTCGCTTCCTGAAAGGAGTTGTCCGCCAGCGCGGTCGACGCTGACTACGCAGGTAATCCTTTTCGCATGACCCTTGAGCTCCTTGATCGGAGCTGGAGGGGCCGGAGCCTTCCCGCCCTCTTCACCTTCTTTTGCCTCCACGGCCGGCGCGTCCGCCCCTGGAATGGCCCACAAGAGAACGACCCCATCCTCTCCGCCGGTCGCCACATTCGCATCCTTGGCAAGATAGGTAACAGCGGTGGCTCCGGGCGGCAGCGCGATGGACCCGGTCTTCTTTGAGCCCTCGACAATCCAAAAATCAAGCTTGCCGGCCTTTG